>JAESGM010000075.1_pt1 | contig 317273 bp, 287 predicted proteins | sample 9269721 | NCBI WGS metagenome assembly JAESGM01 (sample SAMN15720920, study PRJNA650825) | algae metagenome | isolation source: Komarekiella atlantica HA4396-MV6 and co-occurring heterotrophs from... | place: USA: Theobald House, Kauai, HI | collected 2009-07-29
GGGTACGGCGGCGGGGGTACGGCGGGCGGGGTACGGCGGGCGGGCAACGGCGGGCGGGGTACGGCGGGCGGGGTACGGCGGGCGGGGTACGGCGGGCGAGATAGGGCGTGCTATCGCCTCACCTCGTTCGTAGTATCTCGCACGCCGTACCCCGCCCGCCGTACCCCGCCCGCCGTACCCCGCCCGCCGTACCCCGCCCGCTTCACTCCTCCCGTAGTATCCCTCCGTGCCCCCTCCCCACCACCGCCCCGCCGGCGGCTTCCAGAACCCCTGGCCCGGGAGCGAGCGCGCGGGGCTCGGCGGCCTGCTGCGCTGGATGCTGCTCGAGCGGCGCGGCGTGCCCCGAACGCCCGACCCGGCGCGCGTGGCGGCGGCGTTCCCTCCCGTCGCGCCGGCGTTCGACGCGCCGCGCGCCGCGCCGGGCGTGCTCACCGCGACGTGGGTCGGGCACAGCACCTTCCTGCTGCAGCTCGGCGGGTGGAACGTGCTCGTCGACCCCGTGTTCGGGGAGCGCGCCTCGCCGGTGCCGTTCGCCGGCCCGCGCCGCTTCACCCCGCCCGGCGTCGCGCTCGACGCGCTCCCGCCGCTCGACCTGGTGCTGCTCTCGCACGACCACTACGACCACCTCGACGCGGCGAGCGTGCAGGCGCTCGCCCGCCGCCACCCCGAGGCGCGCTGGCGCTGCCCGCTGGGCGTCGGCCGCACGCTGGCGGCGCTCGGCGCGCGCGGGGCGGAGGAGATGGACTGGTGGGCGACGGCCGACGTCGGGCCGCTGCGCCTCGGGTGCGTGCCGGCGCAGCACTTCTCGGGGCGCGGCGTGGGTGACCGCGACCGCTCGCTCTGGTGCGGGTGGACGCTGCACGCGCGCGACGGCGCGCCGGGCGTCTTCTACGCCGGCGACACCGGGCTGCACCCGGAGTTCGCGGCCGTCGGCCAGTCGCGCGGGCCGTTCGCGCTGGCGCTGCTGCCCATCGGCGCCTACGCGCCGCGTTGGTTCATGCGCCCCGTGCACTGCGACCCGGACGACGCGCTGGCGGCGTGGCGCGCGCTCGCCGACGGCCAGCGCGCCGCGCACCCCGCCCTCCCCGCGCCGACGTTCGGCGGGATGCACTTCGGCACCTTCGTGCTCACCGACGAGCCGCCGGACGAGCCGCCGCGCCGGACGCGCGCCGCCTGGGCCGAGGCGGGGCACGACCCCGCGCTGCTCTGGATCCCGCGGCACGGGGAGACGTGGCGCCGGACCGTGTTGAAGGGCAACTGAAAAGCAGGAGGGGATGAGAATCTGAGAACGGCTCGGAAACGGCGGGGAGAGCTGACGGCGCTCGGCTCCTCCGCGCCCTGTCAGAGCCGTTCTCAGATTTTCATCCCCCCTGCTCTTCTTGGTCTTACAAGAGCAACGATCCCCCGACCCGGCGCGACTCAGCGCGTGATCGCGACCGGCCGCAGCTCCAGGTGCAGGTTGTGGTTCACGCGCACCCCCGCCACCCCGTCCGTCGGCACCGCGCCCGCCGCCACCGCGAACACCGGCGTCTCGCCGACGAGGAAGCGCGTCGAGTCCTGGTCGACGCGCACCGCGAGGTCGTAGCTCGCCCGCCCCTCGGCGTCCTGCTTCGCCAGCGCCGGCGCGGCGGTCCACCCGCGGACGTCGCGCGTCGCCGCCCCCTCGCGCACGCGCACCAGGTACTCGCCGGTGCCGCGCACGACGAAGTAGGTGTAGCGCTGCGCCTCCCCCTCCAGGTCGCGCCCGCCCACCAGCAGCCCGAACGCCTCGGGGTGCGACGGCGCCTCGAGCTGCGTGAAGCGCGCGCGCGCGGCGTAGCGCCCGGTCGCCGTGTCCCCCGCCGCCCAGAGGATGTGCGCGGGGCCCGTCGTCACCTCCCAGGCGCCGCCGTCGCGCGGCGCGTAGCGCACGTCGGCGAGCGCCTGCGACGGGCGGTCGGTGCGCCCGAGGAATCCCGCGGGGACGCCCGCGCCGCCCGCGTCCGCGGCGGGGACGCGCGTCGGGTCGGCGGCGTCCGCCGCGGAGTCGCCGGCGCGCGCCGAGTCGGCGCCGTCGGCCGCGCCGTCGGCCGCGCCGCCGCCGCACGCCGCGCACGCGGCCAGCAGCGCCGCCGCGCCGGCCGCGCGGCGGGCGCGAAGGCGCCAGGTGGTGTTCGTCGTCTGCATCGTCGTCTCCCTCCGCCGTCGGGTGTCGTGCGTCACGCCGGGCGCCCCGTGCGCCGGCGTACGCGGGGACGTGCGCGGGGAAGATAGCGCGCGCCCGCGCCGCGGCGGCGGCGCGCGCCGCACCTTGACGGCGTGCTGACGACTTGCGCGCGGCGGGCGCGCGGACGTAGGTATCTAGTCGCCAGGTGCGACCATATCGCATCCGGCCGCACGCCGGACATGGCGCGCGTGCAGGGTCCGCAGGCGTCCTCGTCGCGCTGTGCGCCTAATTCTTGCACAGCCCGGGGCGAACCCCAACCAGGGAGACCACGCATGGCGACTCGCACGAAGTCCTCCGGTACGTCGGGCGCGCGGAAGAGCGCCCGGAAGTCCTCCGGCTCGAGCAGCCGCTCCGGCGCCCGCTCGGGCGGCAAGCGCGCCTCGGCCAAGAAGGCGACCGCGAAGCGCTCCTCGGCCAAGCGGTCCACGGCCCGGAAGTCGACCGCGCGCAAGTCCTCCGCCCGCAAGTCGACGGCGCGCAAGTCGACGGCGCGCAAGTCGACGGCGCGGAAGTCGACCGCCCGCAAGTCCACGGCGCGGAAGTCGACGACGTCGCGCGGCGCGTCGGGCGCCAAGCGCTCGTCGGCCAAGAAGGCGACCGCCCGCAAGTCGACCGCGCGCAAGGCGTCCGCCAAGCGCGCCGCGGGCGGCAAGCGCGCGTCGGCCCGCAAGTCGGGCGCGCGCAAGGGCGCCGCGGCGGCCGGCGACGCGGGTGCGAGTAGCGCCGCGAGGCCGGCGGTGAGCCGCGGGCGCGCCTCGCGCGTCCCGGCGCCGCTGCGCCGCGTCGGGCGCGTCGCCGGCGAGATCGCCAGCCAGGCGGTGGAGCTGGGCGAGCGCGTCGGCGAGAAGGTCACCGCGCCCATCGGGGAGCTGGTCCGCCGCGTCACCTGACGCGGCCGGGCCGCCCCGCGGCGGCCGCGGTTCCGGGGGCACCCGCGCGCGCACCGACGGCGCTCGGGGCGCCCCCGGCGTCCGTTTCCGACGACCACGTTCAGGCGGGCGCGCGCGCCGCCGGCGGCTCCTCCTCCGGCGACGCGCCGGCCGCGGGGCGCAGCGCCAACACCAGCGTGCTGACGACGATCGTCGCCGCGCCGGCCGCCGTCCACGCGCTCGGCCGCTCGGCCAGCACGAGCCACCCCCACAGCGCCGCGAAGACGAGCTGCAGGTAGCCGACTGCGGTCGCGCGCGCGGCCCGCTCGCGCTGCAGCCCCTTGGTCAACTGCACCTGCGCGAGCTGCGTCGCCACGCTCATCGCCAGCAGCACGCCCCACTCGGACGGCGTCGGCCATACCCACCCGGCGGCCGCCAGCGGCAGCGTCACCGGCACGGTCACCAGCGGCAGGTAGAGCGTCACGCGCGGCGCCGGCTCCGCGCGCCCGAGCCGGCGGATGGTCACGTACGCCGCCGCACTCCCGAGCGCGCCGACGAGGGCCACCGCCGCCGCGCCGGGCGGGATCGCCGCGCCGCCGCCGCCGGGCCAGAGCGCGGCGGGACGCACCACGAGCACGACACCGACCGCGCTCGCCGCCAGACACAGCCCCTCGCGCCGCCCCACGCGCTCCCCGAGCAGCGCCGCCGCCAGCAGCGCGGCCCAGATGGGATTCGTGTACTGCAGCAGCGTCGCCTCGGCGAGCGGCAGCCGCACCAGCGACGCGTAGAAGCAGGTGAGCCCCAGACACCCGAAGGCGCCGCGCGCCAGCAGCGCGCGCTGCCGCGCCGGGTCGGGGCTGCGCACCGCGAGCCCGGCGCGGCGGAGCGCGGCCCAGCTCATCGCGAGCGTCAGCACGGCGCGCACGAGCACCAGCTCCTGGCTCGGCAGCCGCCGCCCGCCGAGCTTCACGCACAGCGCCATGACGCTGAACCAGAAGGCGCTGAGGGCCATGTGGCGGAGACCGGCGGACACGCCGGACAACGTAGCGACCCGGCCGCGCGCTACGCGATCTCCCGCACGTCGCCCGGCGCCGGCACCTCGACGGCGTACCCGCGCGCCGCCAGCGCCGCCCGCAGCGCCTCCTGCGCCGGCGGCTCGCCGTGCACCAGGTACACGCGGGGCGGCGCCGCCGACGCGGCGCCGACGGCGTCGAGCCAGCGCGCCAGCTCCGTACGGTCGCCGTGCGCGCTGTACCCGTTCAGCACCTCGACGCGCGCCCGCAGCGCCACCTCGTCGCCGAAGATCCTGAGCGTCGCCCGCCGCTCCACGATCCGCCGCCCGAGCGTGTGTTCGGCTTGGAACCCAACGATGAGGATCGTGTTTCGCGGGTCCCCCGCCCCGTGCAGCAGGTGGTGCAGGATCCGCCCCGACTCGGCCATCCCGCTGGCGGAGATGATCACCATCGGCCCGGGCTGCGCGTTCAGCGCCTTGGACTCCTGCACGTCGCGCACGTAGCGCACGAGCCCGAACCGGAAGAGATCGCGGGTCGCGTTCACCAGCGCCTCGCCGCGGTCGTACACCTCGGGGTTGGCGGCGAACACGCCGGTCGCGTCCACCGCCAGCGGGCTGTCGATGACGATCGGGACCTGCGGGACGCGGCCCTCGGCGTACAACCCGTGCAGGTCGTACACGAGCTCCTGCGTGCGCCCGACCGCGAAGGCGGGGATGAGCACGCGCCCGCCGCGGGCGGCGGCGTCGCGCACCACCTGCGCGAGCCGCTCGCGCGCGTCCTCGTACGGCGGGTGGTCGCGGTCGCCGTACGTCGACTCGAGGATCACGGCGTCGGCGCCGTCGAGCGGCGGCTCGGGGTCGCGGATGATCGGGAGCCCGCTCCGCCCGACGTCGCCCGAGAAGACGAGCCGCCGCGTGACCCCGCCCTCGACCGCCTCCAGCACGACGGACGCCGAGCCGAGGATGTGCCCCGCGTCGGTGTAGCGGGCGCGGACGCCGGGGCAGACGTCGAACCACTTGTGGTACGGGACGCCGACCATCAGCTCCTGCACGCGGACGGCGTCCTCCTTCGTGTAGAGCGGCGCCACCGCCTCGCGCCCGCGCCGCGACAGGAACTCGGCGTCCTTTTCCTGGATGTGCGCCGAGTCTCTCAACATGATTCCGCAGAGATCTCGGGTCGCCGCCGTAGCCCAGATCGTCCCCCCGTACCCCTGCGCCACCAGGAACGGCAGCCGCCCCGCGTGGTCGATGTGCGCGTGGCTGAGGATCACCGCGTCGATCTCCCCCACCGGCAGCGGGAGGCGCCGGTTCTTCGCCTCGGCCTCGCGGCGGCGCCCCTGGAACAGCCCGCAGTCGAGCAGGATCGTATAGCCGTTCGCCCGCACGATGTGGCACGACCCGGTGACCTCGCGGGCGGCGCCGGAGAACTCGATCTGCATGTGGTATGCTCCGGGTGGGGGACTCGGGACCGCCGCGGCGGGTCTCGGCCGAACGCGCGACACGCGGATGGTAATCGCCGGCTGGCGCCGGCCGTCCGCGGCCTCGAAGATTGGGGCGCGGCAGCACGCGCGTCCGCCTGCAACGGAGCTCACGTGGCGTTTCCCGCCCGGCTTTTCTGGCGCGCCCTCGCGGCCTTCCTGCTCCTGCCGGGCGTCGTCGCGCTCCTTGCGCCCTGGCTCCTGCGTCCGCGCGGGGTGCGCCCCCACCCCGCGGGGCTCGGCGTGCTGGCCGCGGGCGCCGCGCTGCTGCTCTGGTGCGTGCGCGACTTCTACGCGGCCGGCCGCGGGACGCTCGCGCCGTGGGCCCCGCCGGAGCGCCTGGTCACGGTCGGCCTCTACCGCGTCTCCCGCAACCCGATGTATCTCGCGGTGGTCGTCATCCTGGTCGGGTGGGCGCTCGCGTTCCGCGCGCCGCGGCTGTGGGGCTACGCGGCAGTCGTCGCCGCGGCGTTCCACCTGCGCGTGGTGCTCGGCGAGGAGCCCTGGCTCGCCCGCCGCCACGGCGACCGGTGGGACGCGTACCGCGCGCGGGTGCCGCGCTGGCTCGCCCTCGATCGAATCACACGACACCGCTGGAACGAACCCGATGGCCGCTGAGACGTCCAAGAAGGTGATGAGGGTCGCCGCCGTCGTACTCGCGGCCGGCGCGCCTGCCACCTCGCACGCGCAGAGCGCGACCGTGCTGGTCGGCCGCTTCTACAGCTACGACCCAGGATTCACCGAGGGATTCCGCGCGTACAGCCTGCGGCTCGACCACGCCCTGCTCCCGTGGCTGCTGGCCGACATCGGCGCCGAGCACGCGGCGGTGGTGCAGCGGCGCGCCGACGGGCCGGGGCGACGCGGCCGGCCCGTGAGTCGCTACGCCACCCCGCGCCGCTCGGGCGACCTTCAGCTGCAGGTGCAGATCCCAACTGGCGGACTGCGTCCGTTCATCGGCGCGGGGTCTGGCGTCATGACGTTTCGCGACCTCCCGGACTCGAGCGGCGTGCGCGTGCGCCGGCAGGGGACGACGCACACGCTGGTCGCGGGGGTGCGCCTCGGCGTGATGCGGCACGTCGGGCTGCGCGCCGAAGTCCGCGGCGTGTACGACCGGCCGTCCGTCAGCTTCGGCGCGTGGAGCGTGCATCCCACCGCCGGCGTCGCCTGGCGCTGGTGAGTTGAGCCCGCCGCGGCGCCGCGTCCGTTCGGCGGGGCGGGCCCGCGACGTGCGATGGCGCGCCGGACTCGCCACCCGACTTCCGGAGGAACCGCATGCCCTCGTCCCACCCCGCCGACGCCCCCCGCCAGTTCGCCCTCGTCACCGGCGCCTCGAGCGGCATCGGCCTCGAGCTCGCGAAGCTGTTCGCCGAGCACGACTACGACGTCGTCGTCGCGGCCGAGGACGCGGAGCTGGACGGCGCGGCCGACGCCGTGCGCGCGCTCGGCGCACAGGTCGAGGCGGTGCGCGTCGACCTGGCGACGCGCGACGGGGTCGAGCAGCTCGTGGCGCGCGTGCAGGCCGCCGGTCGCCCGCTGGACGCGCTCGCGCTCAACGCCGGCGTGGGGCTCGGCGGCGCCTTCCTGGAGCAGGACCTCGAGCGCGTGTTCAACCTGATCGACCTGAACGTGCGCTCGACCGTGCACCTCGCGCGGCGCCTGATGCCGGCGATGGTGGCGCGCGGGCGGGGGCGCGTGCTCGTGACGTCGTCGATCGCGGCGCTGACGCCGGGGACGTTCCAGGCCGTCTACAACGCCTCGAAGTCGTTCGTGCACAGCTGGTCGGAGGCGGTGCGCAACGAGATCAAGGACTCGGGCGTGACGGTCACCGCGCTGCAGCCGGGCGCGACCGAGACCGAGTTCTTCCACCGCGCGGAGCTCGACGACACGAAGATCGGGCAGTCGAAGAAGGACGACCCGGCGAAGGTCGCGCGCGACGGCTTCGAGGCGATGCTGGCGGGGAAGGACCACGTCGTCGCCGGCTCGTTCAAGAACAAGGTGCAGGCCGTGCTGTCCGAGATCACGCCGGAGCCGGTCAAGGCGGAGCAGCACCGGAAGCTGGCGGAGCCGGGGTCGGGGGACCGGTAGCGCGGCGGCCTCACGCGGTCACCTTCGCGTGCTGCCGCACCGCGAGCGTGAAGACGACCGCGGCGTAGGCGACCAGCACGCCCGCCGGCCGGAGCACGTCGGCCGGCCCCGCCCCCTTGAGCAGGACCGCCCGCATGATCTCGGTGAAGTGCATGACGGGGTTCAGCTGGGCGAGCGCCTGCGCCCACCCCGGCATGCTGTGCACCGGCGTGAACAGCCCGCTCATGAGCAGGTAGACCATGATGATGAAGAAGGTCACGAACATCGCCTGCTGCTGCGTCTCCGTCAGCGTCGACACCCAGAGCCCGACGCCGAGCACCGCCACCAGGTAGACCGCCGCGACGGCGAAGACGAGCGCCAGGCTTCCGCGCATCGGCACGTCGAAGACGAGGCGCGCCGCGAGCAGCCCGACCGCCAGCTCGGCCAGCGCGATCGCCCACAGCGGCAGCAGCTTCCCGGCGATGAAGGCGCTCCGCGGCAGCGGCGTCACGTTCAACTGCTCCAGCGTCCCGACCTCCTTCTCGCGCACGACGTTCACGGCGGTGAGCAGCGTGCCGACGATCGTGACCAGCTCGACCAGGATCCCCGGGACCATGTGGTCGCGGTAGTCGAGGTCAGGGTTGTACCAGCCGCGCGCCCGGACCTCGACGTGCGGAACGCCGCGCGCCGGCGGCGCCTCGCGCGCGCCGCCCGCCGCGGCCGCGCCCCGCGCGGCCGGCCGCAGCACGGCCCCGACCTCGTCCGCGTACGCGTCGACGATCTGCTGCGCGTACCCCTGCGTGATCCCCGCCGCCTGCCCGTCCTCGGCGTTCACCACCAGCTGCACGGGCGCCCGCCCCGCGCGCGCCAGGTCGCGCCCGAAGTCGGCGGGGACGCGCAGGATGACGCCCGCGTCGCGCGCCAGCATCGCGTCCTCGGCGCGCGCCATCGACGCCGACGCGCCCGCCACCCGGAATCGCCCCGAGGCGACGAACCGCTGCACCAGGCCGCGCGAGGCCTCGCTCCGGTCCCCGTCGACGACGTACAGCGAGGCCGTGCGCACGGTGAACGTCGCCGCGTTCGCCAGCACCAGCAGCTGCACGATCGGCACCACGACCATCTGCGCCAGCATCAGGCGGTCGCGGAAGATCTGCAGCAGCTCCTTGCGCAGCAGGACGCGGAGCACGCGGAGGAAGGCGCGCACGGGCGGGGCCCCGGTCAGTCGAGGCGCGGGCGGAAGCTCCGCGCCGCGGCGGCGAGGAGCAGCATCATCATCCCCGCGAGCACCAGCGTCTCGCGCCAGAGGTGCGCGAGCCCCACCCCCTTCAGCATGATCCCGCGGGCGATCACGAGGTACCAGCGCGCGGGCACGGCCGCGCTCACCGCCTGCAGCGCGGCCGGCATGCTGGCGAGCGGGAAGATCATCCCCGACAGCAGCACGTTCGGCATCAGCGTCCCGACGAGCGCGCCCAGCATCGCCGCCCGCTGCGAGCCGGTGCGCGCGGCGATGAGCACGCCGAGCGCCAGCGACACCACGGTGTAGAGCAGGCTCTCCGCGAGCAGCAGCGCGACGCTCCCCCGCAGCGGCACGCCGAACACGAGCCGCGCGGCCGCGAGTGCCGTCACCGCGTTCGCGAACCCCAGCGTCAGGTACGGGAGCACCTTGCCGAGGACGATCTGCGCCGGCCGGAGCGGGGAGACCAGGAGCACCTCGAGCGTCCCGCGCTCCTTCTCGCGCGACAGCGAGACCGCCGTCATCAGCGCCGAGACGAGCGTCAGGACGAGCGCCACCAGCCCCGGGACGAACAGGTTCACGCTCTCCAGCGTCGGGTTGAAGCGCATGCGCGTGGCGACGTCGATCCGGACGCCCGGGCCGCCGGCGCGCGGCAGCCCGCGGGCGAAGCCCGCCAGCACGCGGCGCGCGTACGTCTGCATCGTGCTTCCCGTGTTCGGATCGGACGCGTCGCTCACGACCAGCACGCGCGCCGGCGCCCCCTCCGCGAGCCGCGCGGTGAGGTCGGCGGGGAGCACGACCGCGACGTCGGCCGCGCCGCGCCGGAAGAGCGGCTCGACCGCCGCCGGCGTGGCCCCCGTCGCGACCACCCGGAAGCGTCCGGACCCCTCGAACGCCGCGCGCACCCGCGCCGTCGTGGCGTCCGGCGCCGGCGCGACGAGCGCCAGGCGGACGTCGCGCACGTCCGTCCGCAGCGCGTAGCCGAAGAGCAGCACCTGCACCAGCGGCATGAGCAGGAGCACGGTCAGCGTCTGCCGGTCGCGCAGGATGTGGCGGAACTCCTTGTCCACGAACGCGCGCAGGGCGGCCGCGGCGCTCACGCGTTCCCGCCCGCGGCCGCCGGCCGCACGAGGCGCACGAACACCTCGTCCATCGTCCCCCCGCCGACGCGCGCCTTCAGCTCGTCGGGCGTGCCGAGGGCGGCGACCCGCCCGCCGACCATGACCGAGACGCGGTCGCAGTACTCCGCCTCGTCCATGTAGTGCGTCGTCACGAACACCGTCGTCCCGCCGGCCGCCGCCTCGTAGATCAGCTCCCAGAACTGCCGGCGCGTGATCGGGTCGACCCCGCCGGTCGGCTCGTCGAGGAAGACGACGCGCGGCCGGTGCAACAGCGCGACCGAGAACGCCAGCTTCTGCTTCCAGCCGAGCGGGATGCGGCCGACCAGCAGGTCGCGGGCGCCGCGCAGCGCGAGGCGGTCGAGCAGCGCCGCGGTGCGCTCGGCGACGACCGCGTCGGGGAGCCCGTAGATCCCGCCGTAGAGCCGGACGTTCTCGCGGACCGTGAGGTCGTCGTAGAGCGAGAAGCGCTGGCTCATGTAGCCGATGCGCGGGCGCAACGCCTCCGGGTCGCGGACGACGTCCACCCCCGCGACGCGCGCCTCGCCGGCGGAGGGGGCGAGCAGGCCGATGAGCATCCGGATGGCCGTCGTCTTCCCCGCCCCGTTGGCGCCGAGGAAGCCGAACACCTCCCCCGCCCGCACGTCGAAGGAGACGTCGTCGACGGCGACGAAGTCGCCGAAGCGGCGCGTGAGTCCCCGCACCGCGAGCGCCGGCTCGGCGCCGCCGGCTGACGCGAGCATCACGCGGACTCCGGCGCCTGCATCAGCGCCATGAAGACGTCCTCGATCCCCGGCGTCGCCGGCTCGACGCGCGCCCACGCGAACCCCGCCGCGCGCAGCCGCTCCGCCAGCTCGCGCGCCAGCGCCTCCGGCCGCGCGTCGGCGCGCCGGTCGGCGTAGTGCACCTCCGCCCCGAACGGGAAGGCGGAGAAGGCGTCGGGCATCGCGCGCAGCGCGGCGAGCAGCCGCGGGCGCTCGGCGCCCGCCGCGCCGCGCACGGCGAGCAGCGGGCGCGGGTAGCGGCGGCCGATCTCGCGCGGCGGCGCCACCTCGAGCACCCGCCCCTCCTGCAGCAGCGCGACGCGGTCGCAGCGCAGCGCCTCGTCCATGTACGGCGTGGAGACGAGGACCGGCACCCCGGCGGCGCGCAGGTCGGCCAGCAGGTCCCAGAACTCGCGCCGGGAGACGGCGTCCACGCCCGTCGTCGGCTCGTCGAGCAGCAGCACGTCGGGGCGGTGCACCAGGGCGCAGCACAGCGCGAGCTTCTGCTTCATCCCGCCCGAGAGCGCCCCCGCCCGGCGGTCGCCGAAGGCGGCGAGCTGGTCGTAGATCGGCGCGATCAGCGCGCGCCCCGCCTCCACCGTCGTCCCGAACACCGACGCGAAGAAGCGCAGGTTCTCGTCGACGCCGAGGTCCGGGTAGAGGGAGAAGCGGCCCGGCATGTACCCCACGCGCCGCCGGATCTCCCACAGGTCGCGCCGCACGTCGCACCCGAGCACCCGCGCCTCGCCGACGTCGGGAAGCAGGAGCGTGGTCAGGATCCGGAAGAGCGTCGTCTTGCCGGCGCCGTCGGGGCCGATGATCCCGACGATCTCACCGGCGCCGACGTCGAAGCTCACGTCGTGCAGCGCGACCGTATCGCCGAAGCGGCGGCCAACGCCGCGCACCTCGACCACCGTCCCGGCAGAGCGCGGCGCGCTCACGGCGCTCACCGCGCGCGCCCGGCGCTCGCCACCGCCGGCGCCAGCGCGACGTCCGCCGGCATCCCGATCTTGAGTGCCCCGTCGCGGTTGGGCACGCGCACCTTGATCGCGTAGACCAGGCTCGCCCGCTCGTCGCGCGTCTCGACCGGCGTCGGCGTGAACTCGGCGCGCGACGCCACCCAGCTGACGGTGCCGGGCACCACCAGCCGGTCGTCGTCGGCCCGGTCGACGCTGACCGCGACGCGCTGGCCCAGGCGCAGCCGCGCGAGCTGCGGCTGCGCGACGTAGGCGCGCAGCTCGAGCGTGTCGAGGTTGGCGATGCGGTAGAGCGGCTGCCCGGTCTGCACGAACTCGCCCGCGCGCGCGTAGGTGGCGAGCACCGTCCCGGCCACCGGGTTGACGACGCGGCTCCGCGCGAGGCGGTCGGCCACCTGGGCGAGCTGCGCGGCGGCGGCCGCGACCTCGTCGCCGGCGCCGCGCGCCTGGGCGGCGGCGCCGGCCAGCTGCGCGTCGAGCACGCGGGCGTCGCGCTCCGCCTGGTCGAGCTGCTGCGCGGTCGCGGCGCGGTCGGCGTACAGCCGGCGCGTGCGGGCGTAGGCGCGGCGGGCGATCTCCCGCTGGACGCCGAGCGCGTCGACCTGCTGCCGGGCCTCCGCCCGACGCGCGTCGCCGGCGGCGCGGCGCGCCTCGAGCGTCGCACGTTCCAGGGCGAGTTGGATGGTGTCGACGGTCACGACGGTGCTCCCCGCGGCGAGGCGCGCGCCCTCGGCGGGCTCGAAGCGCAGCACCTGCCCGCTCGTCTGCGCGGCCACGACCACCTCGACCGCCTCGAAGTTGCCGAACGCGTCGGGCGCCGGCTCCCGCCGGCAGCCGGTGAGCGCGACCGCCGCGGCGGCCAGCGCGGCGGGCAGGGAGGGGGCGCGGGTCATGGCAGGTCGACTCCGAGGGTGGTGAGCTGGCGGGCGCGCGCCTGCGCGAGCTCCACCGCGTGGGCGGCGCGCGCCAGCCGCGCGTCCAGCACGTCGGTGCGGCGGTTCACGTAGTCGGCGGCGGTGACCACGCCCTCGCCGAAGCGCAGGCGCGTCTCGCGCTCGACCTGCTCGCGGAGCGCGACGATCGCGTCGTCCTCCCGCAGCGCCGCCTCGAGGTGCGCGATGCGCGCGGTGTCGCGGGCCGTGCTCCGCGCGAGCTGCGCCGCGAACGCGTCCTCCTCGGCGCGCACGACCTCGCCCTCGACGGCGAGCGCCCGGCGCTCGCGCGCGGCCGCCCCCCAGTCGAACGGGGTCCAGCGCAGCTGCAGGCCGGCGAGCCAGTACGCGTCGAAGTCGCGGCTGAGCAGGTTGAGCCCCGGCCGCCCGTAGCCCGCGCGCCCGAAGGCGCTGAGCTGCGGGCGCGTGCCGGCGTCGGCCAGGGCGGCGCGCGCGGCGAGCAGCTCCCGCGTGCGGGCGAAGGTCTCGAACTCGGGGCGGCCGGCGGCGCCCGGCGCGGGCGCACGCAGCGCCGGCAGCGGGAGCGACGCGCTGTCGGGGACGCGCACGCCGGTGAGGTCCGCGAGCACGGCGAGCGCGGCGCGGCGGTCCGCCAGCACGCCGTCGCGGTCCACCCGGCGCCGCAGCAGCTCGGCCCGCAGCGCCGCGGTGTCGCCCGGCAGCGCCGCCCCGGCGCGCACGCGCGCGCGCGCCTGCTCCGCCTGCGCCTCGAGGTCGGTGAGCGCCGCGGCGAGCTCGCCGGCGCGCGCGTCGAGCGCCAGCGCCTGGAAGTAGGCGTCGTTCACCTGCTGGCGCAGCGGCTGGAGCGCGACGCGCAGCTCGGCCTCGACCTGCGCGAGCCGTGCGCGGTCGACCTGCCGCCGGGCCTCGCGCGTCGGGTCGAGCAGGCGCTGCCGGACGCCGAGGTGCGCGTCGTACGTGTCGCGCGCCGGGGAGGGCACCGTGCTCCCGCCGGGGAGCGCGACGGCCAGCCGCGTGACGTCCGACTGCAGCTGCGCCTGCGCCTCGAGGTCGAGCGCCGGCAGCCGCTCGGCGGCGAGGGTGCGCAGGCGCAGCGCCGTCCGCTCGCGCTGGAGGGCGAGCTGTCGGGCGCGCGGGTCGCGCGCGGCGGCGCGGCGGTGCAGCGCGCCGAGGGTCAACGGCGCGTCGGGCGGCTGCGCGGCCGCCGGTCGCGAGGCCGCGAGCGCCGCCCCGAGGAGCGCGACGACCCACCGGCGCGCGCTCACGGACGCAGCGCCTCGCGGATCATGCCGGGGAGGTCGCGGCGGCGGCGCGCCACGAACTCGGCCCAGGCGTCGGCGTCCCAGCGGAAGAGCGCCGAGAGCATCGGGCGCGCCGCGAAGGGGAAGATGCAGAGCGAGACGAGCGTCGCCAGGAAGTCCTCGGGCGCGATCGCGCGCATGCGCCCCTCGCGCGCGGCGTCGCGCAGCTGGGCGTCGAGCACCGCGAGCACGGTGGGCGCGAACGCGTCGACGCGCAGGCCGGTCAGGACGCCGATCAGCTGCTCGCACCGCTCGGGGTGGTGCGTGAGCTCGCTCAGCACGTAGCCCGGGAGGTACGGGGTGCGCGACAGCTGGTCGAGCTCGTGGTGCACGACCCGCGTGATCTTCTCGTCGAGGGAGAGCGCGGCGTCGGCGAGCAGCGCGACGAGCGGCGGCAGGAGCTCCATCGCGGCGCGGCGGAAGACGGCGGCGGCGAGTCGGTCCTTGCTGCGGAAGTAGTAGTGCAGCAGCGCCTGGTTGACGTCGGCCTCGCGCGCGATGTCCTGCATCCGCGCACCCGAGGTGCCGTGCCGCAGGAAGACGCGGTGCGCGGCCTCGAGGATCGCCTGCTCGGTGTCGCCGTCGCGCTCGGTGCGGTCGGGCGTACGCCGCCGGTCGGATGGGCTGTCTGCGGTCACGAGGAGCCTTGGTCAGATAATTTGACTATATAGTTAAACTAAGGCGCCAAACTGTCAAGAGTCGGTCGAGGGGTCGCCACCACGAGGACGTTCGGCGCTATCGTGGCACATGGTCGCGCGGCGCCAACGCCGCCGGCCGGCTCCCCGACCCACGACCATGCGCCTGCGCCGGAACTGCTGCCTCCTCGCCGCCGCCCTCGCCGCCGCGCCGGTGCTCCGGGCCGCCGCACAGGGCGCGCGCCCCGCCCCCCCGCCGCGGGCCGCGACCGCCGCCGACTCCGCCGCGATCCGACGGGTCGCCCTCGACTACATCGAAGGGTGGTTCGCCGGCGACTCGGCGCGGATGCGGCGCGCGCTGCACCCCGACCTCGCGAAGCGGGCGGTCATGCGCGACCCGCAGGGGCGCCTCTTCCTCGACCTGCAGTCCGCGGACATGCTCGTCCGCGCCACCGGCTTCGCGTTCGGGACGAGCCTCCCGGCCGCGCGGCGGTGGGCGCAGGTGGAGGTCCTCGACGTCGACGGCGACCTGGCGTCGGTGAAGCTGCACTCGACGCAGCTCGTCGACTACATGCACCTCGTGCGCTGGGACGGCGACTGGCGGATCCTGAACGTGCTGTGGGACGTCCGGTCGGCCGACCGCCCGCGCCCCGCGCCCTAGCGCAGCGCGACCCGCTCCCAGCGGTCGCGGAACGCCAGCCCGATCGCGCCGCCGACGACGGTCGTGGCGACGGTGAAGGCGGCGCCGTACACGCCCACGATCAAGACGGCGGGGAAGAAGCACTCGTTGCACGGGCTCCGGGCGTCCGAGATCGCCGCCGCGCCGGTAGCGATGCCCCCGACCACCACGCCGACGATCGCCCCGCGCAGCGCGCCGCGCCCGATCGCCGAGCCGACGGAGCGGCGGCTGACCCGCATGTCGATGCGGGCGATGTCGTCGCGCGCGAAGGTGACGGGCGTGCGGCGGCGTCCGCGCGCGACCGTGATCGACGCGCTGTCGGCGCGCACGATCTCGCCGGAGACGACCGCCGGCGGCGTGACGCGCGGACGCACGCGCACGTGCGCGCCGGCGGTCAGGTGGTCGAGCCGCTGCGCGGTCGCCGGCGCCGCGGTCGCGAGCACGAGCGCTATCGCGGTTGCGGCCGGCGCGAGGCGGAGCAGATGCGGGTGGGGCGGCACTGCACGGAGCGGCACGGGGGCGGGCGGCGACGGGGACGGCGGGCCCGGCTTCGCACGGCCCCTGACGGAAATAGCGCGCGCTCACCCCGGCGGCAACGCGCCCCGCGCCCGGATCGTGCAAAAAGAGGCACGGGGCGCGCGGTAAACTCGCGCGCATGTTTGAGATCGACGAACGTGGAGGGAGGATCCTATGCAGAACACGCTTCGCACACTCGCGCTCGCCCTGATCGCCGGCACGGCCGCGTGCGCGTCGGCCCCGCGCGGGCAGGGCGCGTCCGCGGACGATACCGCCGTGGTGTTCGTCAACCGGTCGGTGCACCAGGCCGACGTGTACGCGCTGCCGCGCTCGGGCGCGCGCGTGCGGCTCGGCACCGTACAGGCGGGCCGGACCGACACGCTGCCCTTGGTCGGGACCACGGTCCCGACCGGCGCCGTCGTGATCGCGGCCGACCTGCTGGCCGTCTCGGCGACGCCGACCACCGGCGAGCTGACGCTGAACCCCGGCGACTGGATCTCGGTGACGCTCCCGTCGACGGCGAACATCCTCAACGTGCTCCCGGTGCCGCGGTAACGCGTCAGGGCGCGCGGCGGCGGCGCACGGTCGCCGCCAGCGCGGTGAGTCCGGCGGCGAGCAGCGCGACGCCGCCGGGCTCCGGCGTGGTCGTGACGGCCGGCGCCGCGAGCGCCGTGCTCACCGCAGGGATCTTCTTCGTGGGCCCCGTCGTCGCCGCGAAGTCCCAGTCGGCCGCGAACACGACCTCGACGCCCGGGTCGATGCCCCCCGAGCCGAACGCGACGTCCAGCGTCTCGAACAGGTCGCCGGCCGCGAACTGCCCGACGCGGCGCACGGCATTCGTGTAGTGTGCAACCGTGTGCCAGGCGAGCACGCCGGTGTTGTTGCGGAAGGCGAAGTCTTTTCCGTAGCCCGAGCCCTGCGTCCCCTGGGCGCCGCCGAAGGTGCGGTCGAACACGATGTTGCCCGTGGAGCCCGCGAACACGAGCCGCTCGAGCGCCGTCGGCGCGGTGTTCTGGAGGAACCAGCGCCGGGCCTTCGAGTCGACGGTGAGCGAGAGGCCGGCGCCGTCGATGCCCCAGCTGTCCTCGCCCCACATGTCCGGGCCGGTGTTTCCCCAGACCAGCGTCGACGACGTGCCGCCGCTCCAGTACGCGGTGGCGCGCCCCGCGATCTACGGCGCCGTGTTCCTCGCAGGGCTGACCGCGCTGCGCGCGCTGTTCGTCCTGCTCGGCGCGCTCCGCGACCCGCGCCTCGCGCTGCCGGCCCTCGGCGCGGTGGCGGCGGCGGCGCTCGCCGGGGCGGGCGGTGGACTGATCTACGCCTTCCTCGGGCGCCCGCTGCTGCGCGTGCGGACGGTAGGGCCGTACCTCGCGGGGGTCGTCGCCGCGGCCGGCTACCTGGTGTGCGTGTTGGCGATGGCCGCCGCGGCCGGCGCGCTCTCCGTCAGCGACAACCTCGGAAGGCTGCTGCTCCCGCTGCTGCTCGTCGCGACGCCGATCGGACTGGTCGTCGGACACCGTCTGCTCCGGCCGTCGACACCTCAGCGCTGACTCAGGGCTGACGCCGGCACTCCGCGGTCGTCTGTACCCCCGCGCACCGACTGTACCCAATGTCAGACGAGCGCCACCGTTCGCCCGCCGAACATACGCCGTAACGCACTGTCCAGTAAGCGTTTACGAAGCCGGTCCGACAGCCTGCCACTGGTCGCGATCGTGCCTCTCCCCGGGGCGTCCAAACCCCGACCTGGAGAGAGGCATGGCTGTGTGGTTCACCGACGCTCGTGGCACGGAGTGGGAGGTGTGGGAGGTCGCGCCGCGCCGCGCGCCCGCCGACGCCGCGTGGGGCGCGTTCGAGGCGTCGCACGCCCGCGCGTGGCTCTGCTTCGAGTCGGCCACACACCGCCGGCACCTCGCGCGCTACCCGGCGTACTGGGCGTCGCTGCAGCCGCACGCGCTCGCCGCGCTGTGCGAGACGGCGCGGCCGCAGTCGCCGTTCGACGTCGAGGGGCGCGCGTTAGGCGTCGGGGCGTGGTGAGCGCGGCGGTCTACCGCTACGGCACGCCCCGGCGCCGGTGCCAGGTGATCGAGAACGACCCGGTGGCGAACAGGGCGCGCTCCGAGTCCGGACCCGGTCCGTAGCTCACACGCCGCGCCCGCCCGGCGACCAGCGCGAGCGCCAGCGTCGTCGACGTGCGCTCACCAGGAATCAGCATGCCGGCCCCCTGCACGAACCCGAGGAAGGTGCCCGGATTCATGCCGTTCGGCGCGCGCCCCTCGTGCACGAAGAGCGCGGGGTTGAGCAGCAGCCGCACGCCCTCGCCCCCCACCGGGAGATCGACGCGCCCGTAGAGCTGGTGCTCGCGCCAGCTCGTGAACGGGACGCCGACGCGCCCGCCGACGCCGAAGGGGCGCCGCCCGCCGCCGAGCTGCGCGTAGCCGTCGAGGTACGGATAGATGCCGCTCATGCCGACGCCGACCGCGCCGCCGCGCGGCCCGCCCGCGGCGGCGCGCCGCCAGCCGTACGCGAACCCGGTCTCGAGGCTCGGGATCGCGCGGCCGCACCCCTGCGCACAGTCGAAGCTCCAGAACCACCCCGTCACGTCGCCCACGCGCCCGGTCGACGAGACTTGCGCGATGGCTGACGGGCCCGGACGCACCTCGGCGGAGCGCACGGTGGCGAACGCGGTGCATCCGCCGAGCGCCCACGCGACGGGGAGCGCGACGACCGTACGCAGGAGCAGCGGGTGCGACGACGACACGGATGTCAGTGTAAGCGGTCGCGCGGCGGCGCGGCCCGTGTCGCGTGGACACGGCTCCTCGTGTTCGGGAGAACGGATTCTACGGATGAAGCGGATCGGACGGATCGCTCCTCAACCAGAATAGGGGGCGTCGCCGCCGCGAGGAGCGGATCCGAAGCAATCCGCATCATCCGTCATATCCGTATCCCCAAACTCGCGGAGCCGTGCCGGCGCGAGGCGCTCAGAAGCGCACGCCGAAGGTGAGCGGCGTGAGCACCGACGCGATCCCCGGCCGGTCGACGCGCGCGCCGCCCTGCGGCAGCACCATCAGTCGCCCCTCCGCGAACAGCGCCGCCGGCCCGACGCGCGCCGACAGCCCGAGCCCGCCCGCGTACGCGACGCTGTTGCGGCGCGCGGGCGGCTGGTAGATGGTCTGGTGCGACGTGTTCGGGCCGGTCCACACGACGTCCCCCTCGTGCCGCAGCGAGAGCTGGTGGTAGCCGACGCCGGCCAGCGCGTACGGGCGTAGGTACGAGCGCGTGCCGCCGAGCCGGTAGGTCGCGTACAGCGCACCCCCCTGCACCGACGTGATGCGGTTCACCGGCCCGCCCGGCGAGAAGGCGCTGCCGACCGCCGTGTAGCGCGTCGCGCCGCGCGCCCAGTCGCCGGCGAGGCGGACCCCCCAGCGCGAGTCGCCGACCCGGTGCTCGTAGCCGCCGTGCAGCGAGAGCCCCGGGCCGCCCTGCGGCGAGTCGGCGAGCGCGGGCTCGACGCCGGCGCCGAAGAGGAAGCGGCCGGCGGGTTCGGGGGCGACCGGCGCCTGCGCGGCGGCGGCGGCGGGAACCGCGGCGCAGAACGCGAGGGCGAGGAGGGGCGGGCGAGGGCTGCGGTGCGTCATGGAAGCGACTGGGTGAGGGGGAGGCGCACGGGCGCCGCGCCGCGCGCGACGTCCACGCGCGCGGCGGGCGCGTCGCCGACGCGCACCTCCACGCGGCGCACGCCCGGCGGCAGGGTGAGGCGGAAGCTCGCGCCGCGCGCCGGCGCGTTGCGCACGCGCAGCTCGCCCGGGAGCACGAGCAGTTGCGCGCCGATCGCGTCGCCGAGCACCGCGGCGACGACGGGGCCGGGCGCGTCCGCGGCACGGAGTTCGAGCACGCCCGCGGCCTGCGGCTCGGCGACGACGACGCGGAGCGTGGACCCGCCAGGCGCGAACGCCACCGACGTCGGCTCGGCGGACGCGGCGTGGGGCGACGGCGCGATCGGCGCGACCGCGCGCGCCGCGGTCGTTTGCGGTGGCGCAGGCGTGCGGCGCGCCCAGCGCGCGGCGACGGGCGCCGCGGCGGCCGCGCCGGCGGCGAGCGCGAGCCCGGCGGCGACGCGCCAGCCGAGCGTCCGCCGCCGCGCGGCCGCACGCGCCGTCGCACGCCACGTCACGTCCCCCCACCCGAACGGCACGGGCGGCGCGCCGGCCGCGTCGGCGGCGAGGGCGGCGGCGACGAGCGCCGAGCGGCGCGCGAGGGCGTCGGCGCGCGCGGCGCAGGCGCGGCAGGCGGCGAGGTGCGCGTCGAGCGCGCCCCGCTCCCCGTCGTCGGCCGCGCCGTCGAGGCGGCGCACGAGCGCGCCGTCGTCGGGGTGCAGTGCGCCGGCGGAAACGGCGGGCGCGCTCACAACGCCTCCGCCCCGCCGGGGAGCGCCGCGAGCCGCTCGGCGACGCGGTCGAGCGCGCGCGCGATCACCGTCCCGACCGCACCCGTCGTGGTGCCCACGGCGGCGGCGATCTCGCGGTGCGCGAACCCCGCCTCGCGCATCAGCAGCACGGTGCGGTCGCGCTCCGGCAGCTCGGCCAGCGCCGCGGTCACGCGGGCGTGCCGCTCTCCCGACTCGGCGGCGGCGTCGGCCGGCGGCGCGGGGTCGCCCACAGGGGCGCGCAGCGGCGCCGCCTCCAGCAGCCGCCGGCGGCGCGCCGCGGTGCGCAGCTGCTCGAGCGCGACGTTGGTGGCGACGCGGTACAGCCACGCGCGCGCCTCCTCGGCGGGCCGCGCGCGCAGGCGGGGGGCGTGGTCGATCAGTCGCACGAACGCCTCCTGCGCGGCGTCGGCCGCGAGGTCCGGGTCGCCCGCCAGGCGGACGAGGTAGCGGTACAGCGGGACATGGTGCGCCTCGAAGAGGGCGGCGACGTACGCGGAGGGCACGCGCGTCAGAACGCGACGCGCAGGCCGACGACCGGGATCACGACGAAGGTGTCCTCGTAGGCGCGCCATGGCGGCGCGCAGCGCGCGGCGGGGCCGAAGACGTCGGCCGGCGCGCTCCCCGCGGGCACCACGCACATCCCGGAGCCACCGTAGCCCCCCGTGCTCTGGAGGGCGAGCGGGCTGTGGAGCTGGAACCAGGCGGCGAACGGGCGTCCGCGGATCGGGCGCGACCACTCGTAGAGCAGGTCGGCGCCCAGCGCGGGCGGGCGGCGCCCGCCGTTCGGCACGTCGGCGACGGTGCCCGCGTAGGCGTTGCCGTTCCCCGAAACGGTGAACTCGTCGACGGTCGACGGCAGCCCGGAACCGTCGCCGACGAAGCGGTCGACGACGCGCGTGAACGGCGCGCCGCTCGCCGCCGACAGCGCGAGTGCGACCCGACGGCGCGGCGTCAGCCGGTGCGCGATCGTGAAGTCGAGCGCGTGCGGCCGGTCCTGCGGCGACGCGTAGCGCCAGCCGCCCGCCGACAGCATGCTGCGGGCGTACGTGTACGCGAACGTCGCCGTCGTGCGCCCCACCAGACGCCGCGCCGACAGCTCGACGCCCTGCCCGCGCTCGTCGGCGACGACGAACAGCCGGCGGTCGGCGCCGAGCCCCGGCGTCGGGTCGTGCACCACGAGCCCCGCGGCGCGGCGCGCATACGCGTTCACGCTTCCGAGCCAGCCGCCACCCAACCAGCGTTCGGCGCCGAGCGTCGCCAGGTCCGTGGTGAGCGCCGGCACGTCGCGGCCGGCGACCTGCCAGAGCGCGACGGGCTGGAATCGCGCCACGTCCGCGCCCTCGACCGTCGGGAGCGCCTGCGCGTACTGCACCGACCGCCCCGCCGCCGCCGAGACGAGGGTGCGGTCGTCGAGCGTGTAGCGGGCGGCGACGCGCGGCGCGGCGCGCAGCCGCGCGTCCGCGTCGCGCCCGGCGCCGAACTCCAGGCGCAGCCCCGGCTCGACGACCAGGCGCGACGCGGGGTGCCAGCGGCGCGCGCCCCAGAGTGTGGCGACGGTGACGCGCCCGTCGATCGCGGTGTCCCCCGCCGCGCCCCCCAAGCCGGTGAAGGCGCGGCGGCCCGGCCCCGCGTAGCGCGCGGACTGCCGCGCGACCTCCCATCCGGCCGACCAGGCGGGCGCGGCGCCGTCGTGCGCGTCCGCCGACGCCGCGAGCGGCGACACGCTCCCGCGCAGCACGCCGTAGCCGACACCCACCCGGCTGAGCGCGGGAAAGCCCCCGCGCAGCCGCATCCCGTCGACCTCGTGCGCGCTCGCGCCGAGCGTGTGCTCGACGAGCAACGGGCGCGCGCCGCCGAGGCGCACCCGGTGCGTGACGCGCGCGACGCGGTCGCCCCAGGCGGCGCCCTGCGAGTCGGCGAAGAAGCCGCCGAGGCTGACCGAGCGCGGGGGCGTCGGCACGCGGTCGCGCTGCTCGAGGGCGCTCACGGTCAGCGCGTGTCCGCCGCCGAGCCGCAGGTCCACGCGCGCGAACGCGTCGGCGAAGTGGTACGACGGCTCGCCGTTCCTGACGCGCGTGATCGCGTCGAGGTAGCTGCGCCGCCCGGCCACCCGCCAGGCCACGCCGCCGTCGCGCGACGCCCCGCCGAGTGCGGCGCGCGCGCTCGTCACCGCGAGCTCGGCGCTCCCGGTCGCCGCCGCACCCGCGCGCACGCTGTCGCCCGCCGCGTCGACGCGCGCCGGCCCGCGGCTCCCGGCGCGCGTGTGCACGTCGAGCACGGCCGCCCCGCCCTCGCCGATCGCGGCCGGGCGGACGCCGGGGTGCAGGAAGGCCGCGCCCACCACGTCGGCGTTGATGGCCGACAGCACGCCGTACGCGTGGAACGGGCCGAAGAGCGGGAGCCCGTCGAAGAGTACGCGCGTCTGGTCCGCGCGCGTCCCGCGCGTCCACAGCTCGGCGGTCCACTCGTCGCGCGTCGAGACGCCCGGCAGCCGGTGCAGCGCGCGGAACAGGTCCGACTCCGCCAGCGTCACCGCGTCGCCGACGTCGGCCGGCGTCAGCTCGCGCACGTCGGGCGCCAGGTAGCGCGCCTGCCGGTCGGCCGCCGCGCGCACGCGCGCCGCCGTCGGTGCGCCGCCACCGCGCACGTCGGCGGGGCGCGGCGCGTCGGACGCGCGCGCGTGCACCGGCACCGCGCGCAGCGCGAACGGCGCCACCGCGAGGCCGAGGCTCACCCCCGGCGCGCCGTCGCCGAGCGTGACGTCGAGCGCCGACGGGGCGTAGCCGAGGCGCGAGGCGTGCAACCGGTACGCGCCCGGCACGAGCCCCGCGAAGCGGTAGCGGCCGTCGGCGCCGGTGAGCGCGCGCCGCGCCGACGCGGGGAACGGGTCCCCCACCCCGCCGGCCGCCAGCGCGCCGTCGGGGTGCGGCACGAGCACGACCACCGCCCCCTCCAGCGGCACGCCGCTGCCGGCGTCCACCACCTGCCCCGCCACGTCGGCGCGCGCCGCGGCGGCGGCCGGCGCAGATGCGACGGACGCGGTGGCGCGCCCCGCGGAGGCGGGCGCGGCGAGCAGGGCGAGCAGCGTGAGGACGGGGTGCGGCACGGACGTGGGCGGTGGATCGGCGGGGGAGCAGCGGGTGCGTCCTCCGAGCAACGCGCGACCCCGCCGCTTTCTGACACCGCCGCGGGATCCGACGGTGCCCTAGAACCCCGCCACGTCCAGCAGGTACCGCGCGTACGCGCTCGGCGCCGCCCCCGCGGCCGCCCCCTGCCACCCGCGGAACGGGCGCGCGCGGTCCCACACGCACTCGCGCGCTCCGGGCGCCGCACCGGCCGCGCCGAGCGGAAGCGCCGACCCCCCCACGCACCCGTCGGGCGTGGGGAGCGGCGCCGCGCGCGACCCCACGTTCTGCGCCGCGCCGAGCACCGGGAAACGATACGCGACGTCGTTGTCGTCGCAGCTGTCGTACCCCCAGTGGCCGCGGTCGCAGGCGCGGTGCGTGGGGTAGTGCGCGTGCTTGCCGCGCGCCACCCACACCACGGGGGCGCCGCGCGCGACGCCGTCCGCCCACGCGAAGTCGCCGAGCGCCTCGCCGCGGAACCAGCGGCAGCGCCCCGCCGAGCGTCCGAAGCAGTGCGCGGAGAGGAAGACCGCCGTCGCGGCCCAGCGCCCGTCGGCGGCCGGCGCGACGTCGACCAGCACCAGCTCCGAGTCGCCGTCGTGCGCGCCGCAGCCGCGCCCCTTCAGCAGGCACACCGCGCCCGTCCACCCGCAGTCGCGGAAGTACGCCGGGAGGTACGCGAGCCGCACCCCGCCCGCGGGCGATCCGGCGACCGGCTGCGCCGCGAACAGGTAGCCGCCCCCGAGCCGCCCGGTCGAGTCGGACCAGAGGCAGTCGCGCCGGTCGGCGCGCAGCAGCGGCGCGAACGCCCGCGCCAGCGCCAGCTCGCACCCGTCGTCGAGCGCGTCGCGGTCGGCGTCGGTCTCCGTGCGCGCACACGCGGCGGCGGTGACGCCGACCGCCAGCCCCTCGGGGTTCGCCGGGGCGGGGCGCCGCGGCGCGCACGACGACGTGACGGCGACCGACAACGCGAGCGCGCGGGCGATCGCCCCGCGCGCTCGCCTCTGCCCTGCGCTCAGCGTCCGCCCGCCGCGGCCGACGCCGCCGCCGCGCCCGCGGCGTTCCCCTTCACGTACCGGTCGAACCAGTCCACCCACCGCGCCCACAGGTCCGTCGTGTTCTCCACCGCCCGCGGCGTGTGCGACTCGTACGGGTAGACGTACAGCGCCGCCGTCTTGCCGAGGCTCGTCAGCGCGTGCATGAACCGCTCCGACTGCAGCGGCCACGTCCCCGTGTTGTTGTCGTCGCCGCCGTGGTAGAGCAGGATCGGCGCGCGGATCTGGTCCGCCTTGAAGTACGGCGACATCTCCAGGTACGTCTCCGACGCCGACCAGATGCTGCGCGGCTCCGCCTGGAACCCCGTCGGCGTGAGCGAGCGGTTGTACGCGCCGTCCCCCGCGATCCCCGCCCTGAAGAAGGGCGTGTGCGCCAGCAGGTTCGCCGTCGCGAAGGCGCCGTAGCTGTGCCCCCCGTGCCCCACGCGGTCCATGTCGACCACGGCCAGCCGCTCGACCGCGCGCATCGCGCCGTACATCGCGTCGACCATGCTGCTGACGTACGTGTCGTTGTAGTTCTGGCCGATGATCGGCACGTCGGGGTAGACGAGCGCGTACCCCTGCGTCAGCCAGAGCTCCGACCAGCGCAGCCAGGTGAGGTGCGGGAAGGCGTTGTGGTTGCGCGCGCGCGCGGCGGCGCGGCGGTAGCCGTCGGCGGTGGTGAACTCGCGCGGGTAGGTCCAGAAGATCGCCGGGACCTTCTCCCCCTCGCGGTAGTTCAGCGGGAGCGCGATGCTCGCCTGCACCTCGAGCCCGTCCTGGCGCGTGAAGGTGAAGTCGCGCCGGCGCGCCGCGGCCAGCTCGGGGAACGGGTTGGCGTTGCGCGTCAGGTTGGTGAGCGCGCCCCCGCGCTCCCACAGGTGGCTGTCGGGGAAGGTCGCGCGCCCCTCGCGGCTCACGACCATGCGCCGCAGCTCGGGGTCGAGCGCCACCAGCGGGCGGTCCCACGTGTCGGCCGCGCCCTGGAAGAGGCGCGCGCGCGTCGTGTCGGCCAGCGAGACGCGGTCCACGAACGGGCGCGGGCGGAAGTCGCGCGCCAGCCCCTCGCCGCGCAGGTACGGGTCGCCCGACGCCGCCGTGAGCGCGAACGCGACCCCGTTCGGCGTGCGCTCCACCCACAGCTCGCCCGGCAGCGTGTACAGACTGTCCGGATGGTGGAAGCCGACGACGATGCGGCGCGCCGGCGCGGTGTCCGCGCCCGTGCGGTCCCAGTACGCGAGCGCGCGCCGCCCGTCGCGCGTCACCGTCGCGAACACGCGCCGCCCCTCGCGGTCCAGGCGCGCCTCGGCGATCGGGTCCGCACTCGCGGCCAGCACGGTCGCCTTCGCCGTGTCGAAGGGCGCGGCCATCAACATCACCTGGTCGTTGCCGCCGACGCGCTTCAGGTACGTGAGCCCCGCCCCCGCCGGGTGCCACGCCAGCCCGCGCAGCCCGCCCGCGGCGGCGCCGCCGCCCGCCCCGCCCCCGCCCGGCCCGTCGCTGCTCCCCTCGCGCAGCCCGCGCCGCTCCAGCGCCACCACCACCGCGCCCGCGCGATCCAGCACCCCGGTACGCGACGGGAAGCCGCGCCAGCTCGTGAGGAAGGAGAACGGGCGCTCCACCCAGCGCGCCAGCACGTGCCGCCCGTCGGCGCTCAGCGCGACCGACTCGTACATCCGCGGCTCGCCGAGCGCGCGCGGGGCGCGCCCGGGCGCCAACTCCACCAGCTGCGCGCGCGTGTGGTGCTCGAACAGCGCCGCGTCGTGCGCGTCGCGCAGCAGGTTGGGGAAGGTGCGCGTCGGCGTCGCCGCGGGGCGCGACAGCCGCACGCTCGGCCCCACGGGGACGCGGTCTTCCGTCGGCGCCGCGCCGCGGCCGGCCGGCACGGCGAGCGTGAGCAGCGTCCCCTCGGGCGTCCACTGCAGCATGCGCGACGGGCGCTGCTCCACCCCGGGCACGATGTCGACGTGCGCCTCGGTGCCGAGCGTCGCCAGCACGCGCACGTCGGCGACCCGCTCGGCGCGCCCGGTGGCGGCGTCGGCCACCCAGACCTCGGTGCGCTCGGGGCGGTGCGCCAGGAAGGCGACGCGCGCGCCGTCGGGCGACCAGGTCCAGTCGCTGACGAAGGTGTTGGCCGGCAGCCGCACGTCGCGGAAGCGCCGCTCCTGCAGGTCGTAGAGCTGGAGCGCGCGCACGCCGAAGGTGTCGAGGTGCCAGAGCCGGTCGGTGGCCGGGCGGATCTCCAGCTCGGCCAGCCGCAGCGTCGGGCGCGACATAAGCGCGAGCGTCGAGAGCTGCGTCGCCCGCGGCACGAGGAAGAAGCGGCCGCCGGGCGCCGGCGCGTCGAGCACGGCGAAGCTCGCGTCGCGGGCGAAGAAGTCGGCGATCGGCGCCGGCGGACGCACGTAGCGCGCCTCGGCCTCCTGCTGCGCCAGCTGCTCGGCGGTGGGGCGGGCGGCGGGCTGGCCGTTCGGGCGCTGCGCCGGGATGGCGGCGGGGAACAGGAGGGCCAGCGCCAGGGCGGCGCGGCGGGCGGGGACGGGCATGGCGGGGCTCCGGCGAGTCCGGGACGGGGACGGCGATCCCGGAATGTCCCGCGCGCGCGGGCCGGGTCAAGCGCCGGGTCGCGCGCTCGCACGCCGCGACGACTGGTTAACGGCGTGCCGGTCGGCGCGTCCTCCGGGCATGCGATCCCTCCGCCCCCTCCGCCCCCTCCGCCCGCGCGCGCTGGCCGTCGCGCTCCCGCTCCTGGCGTCGTGCGGCGGCGGCCCGAGCGCCCCGCCGCCCGCCGCGCCGCCGGCGCCCGTCGACTTCGCCGCCGTCACCGCGGCGATGGAGCGCGTCGTCAGCGCGCGCGGGCTGCGCGGGGCGGCGCTCGTGATCGTCACACGCGACTCGGTGCTCTACGAGCGCGGCTTCGGCAACCTGACCCCGTCGAGCGCGGTGCCGATCGCGTCGGCGAGCAAGTGGCTTTCGGGGGCGGTGATCGCGTCGCTGGTGGGGGACGGCACGCTGTCGCTCGACGAGACGGCGGGCGCGCGTCTCACCGGCGTGCCCGCGGACAAGCGGGCCATCACGGTGCGGCAGCTCTACGCGCACACCTCGGGGCTCCCCGGGGGTGAGGACGGCGAGGGGGGCGGCGTGGAGACGACGAGCTGTCTGGCCGACCGCGCGACCACCCTCGCCGCCTGCGCCGCCGAGGTGCTCGCCATGCCGCTCGACGCCGCGCCGGGGACGGCGTTCAGCTACGGCGGCGCGGGAATGACGGTCGCCGCGCGCATGGCCGAGGTGGCGACGGGCACCGCGTGGGCCCGGCTGTTCGACGCGCGCGTCCGCGCGCCGCTCGGGCTGACCGCGACCACCTTCGGCGCGTCGGCGAACCCCCGCGTCTCGGGCGGCGCGGTCTCCACGGGGCGCGAGTACGCGCGCTTCCTCCAGATGCTGCTCGGCGACGGCGCGTACGAGGGGCGGCGCGTGCTCCCCGCGTCGGCGGTTGCCGCCATGGAGGCCGACCAGACGCGCGGGGCGCGCATCGCGTACTCGCCGCACCTCAGGTACGGCGTCGGCGACGTCCGCTACGGCATCGGCGTCTGGCGCGACCGGGTGGCGCCGGACGGGCGCGCGCTGCAGGTGAGCAGCCAGGGCGCGTTCGGCTTCTCGCCGTGGCTCGACCGCGAGCGCGGGGTGGCCGCCGTGTTCGTGGTCCGGGACGCGCTGCCGCGCCTGTACGCCGACGTGGCCGACGTGCAGCGGCTGGTGCGCGAGGCGGTGGATCGGGCGCGCTGACGCGGTCGTCTTCTTCGGAGAGTCCGACCTGGTCGAACGTCCGTCGACGGACTACATCGTGTCGTGCGGCGGGCGCCGAACCCGTACGGGGTCGGGGCGATCTACTCCGCGACAGGCGACCACGACGTCGACTACGCGGCGGGCCAGCGGCTCGAGGCCCGGGTGCGGCCGACGGCGACGGTGGACGGCATCCTGTACCGTGGCGTGCGACGCCGGGCCGCGGGCGCGGAACGCGTGGCCGTCTACCGGCCCCGCGCGCTGCGGAACGGGCGCGTCGTGCGACGGCTCACCTACGAGTGGCGGTCGGCGGGGGTGGCGGCCGTCGTCTGACGGCGGCGTGCGACATCGCAGCGCCACCGCGTGGCACCAGCGCCATGTGTGACGGATCTGCGGTGTGGCGCTACTCGGCGCGCAGCTCCCCGGCCGGGTCCGCCCCGGCCGCGCGCCGGGCCGGGAGCAGGACGGCGGCCGCGCACACCGCGAGCAGGGCGGCGACCGCGCCGGCGAGCGTCGCCCCGTCCGTCGGCGTCACGCCGTGGAGCAGCGTCGCCACCAGGCGCCCGCCCGCGAGCGCGGCGATCAGGCCGACGCCCGCCCCGAAGCCCGCCACGCGCAGCCCCTCGCGCAACACGAGCGTGAGCAGCGCGCGCGGCGTCGCGCCGAGCGCCGCCCGCACGCCGAACTCGCGCCGGCGGCCGGCCACGCTCCCCGCCACGACGGCGTACAGCCCCGCCACCGCCAGCGCCACCACCACCGCGGCGTAGGTGCCGAGCACGCCCGCGAGCAGCCGCGGGCGCGCCAGCGGTTCGGCGAGGCGCGCGCGCATCGTGCCGTGCGCCTGCACGAGCATCGTCGGCGCCTCCTCGGCCGCCGCACGGCGCACCGCCGCGACCACGCCCGCCGGGTCGCCCGCGGTGCGCATGGCGAGGAAGAGCGCGCCCCCGTCGACCTGACGGTACGGGAAGTAGATCGAGGCGCGCGGCTCGACGAACTCGCGGAAGCGCGTGTCGCCGACGACGCCGACGACCGTCGCGCGCCGGTCGCCCCACAGCTTCACCCGCCGGCCCACCGCGTCCTCGTCGGGGAAGAGGGCGCGCGCCGCGCGCGCGCTCAGCACCACCACCGGCGGCGCGTCCTCGCGGTCCGACGCCGCGAGCCAGCGCCCGCGGAGGAGTGGCGTCCCCATCACGCGCAGGTAGTCGGCGTCGGTGATCTCCATGTTGAGGTACGGGCGCCGCGCCGAATCCTGCGCCGCCGCCCCCTCCGCCTCGACGCGCGCGTCCCACCCCGCCGTGCCGGCGTAGGCCTCGTGCACGACCGGAGCCGCCGCCAGCACGCCCGGCGCGGCGCGGACCCGCGCCAGGATCGCGTCCTGCTGGCCGAACCAGCGGGCCAGCCGCGCCCGCTCGTCTCCCTCGTCGCGCGCGTTCGCGTTCGTCGACGGCACCAGCTCGACGAAGGTCAGCTGCTCGGGCGACCGCACCCCCAGGTCGAGCGACGTGAGGTGCGCCAGGCTGCGCCCGACGAGCGAGGCGCCCGAGAGGACGACGAGCGCCAGCGCCACCTGCGCGGCGACGAGCAGGCGCCGCGTGCGGACGTCGGCGGCGCGTCCGCCGACTCCCTCGCGCGCGCCGCCCAGCGCGGCGGCGGGCGCCACGCGCGTGGCCGCCACCGCCGGCGCGACGCCGACCGCCAGCACGACGAGCGTCGTCGCACCCGCGACGGCGGCGAGCAGCGTCCAGTCGACGCCCAGGTCCGCGAGGCGCGGCAGCTCCGCCGGCGCCAGCGCCGCGAAGGCGTGCACCGCGCCCGCGGCGACTCCCGCGCCGAGCACGCCTCCCGCGAGCGCGAGCAGGGCGTGCTCGAGCAGCAGCGCCCGCACGAGCCGCCCGCGCCGCGCGCCGATCGCCGCCCGCACCGCGAATTCGCGCCGCCGCCCGCCCGCGCGCACGAGCAGCAGCCCGGCGACGTTGCCGCAGGTCACGAGCAGCACCACCGCCGCCGCGGCGGCGAGCGCGGTGAAGGCCGGGCGCACGTCGCCGCTCACCAGCTCCGGCAGGGTGCGCACCGTGGCGCGCGCGCCGGCGTAATTCATCTTGCCGGCTCCCGCGAGCGTGGCGTAGTACGCGGTGAGCAGCTGGCGCGCCCGCTCCGCCGTGGCGCCGGGCGCCAGCCGCGCGAACACGTGCACCCCCCAGGGGCTGTTCTCGAGCGAGCCGTCGAGCGCCGCCGTCGGCGTGAACGCGGTCCAGAACTCGACGCCGCGCGGCACGTCGAGCCCGGGCGGCATCACGCCGACGACGGTGTACGGCACGCCCCAGATCACCGACTGCAGCGGGCGGCCGATCACGCCGGGATCGCCGCCGAAGTGCCGGCGCCACGCGGCGTGGCTGAGCACCATCACGCGCGGCGCGCCGATCACGTCGTCCTCGGGGCGGAGCGCGCGGCCGAGCACCGGCCGCGCGCCGAGCACGTCGAAGTACGCGCCGCCGGCGAGCGTGCCGCGCAGCCGCAGCGGCGCCGCGCCCCCGTCGGCAGGCCGGAACGGCCACGGGTGTGCGCCGTTGTAGTCGCCGGCCGCGATGGTGGCCACGCCGCGCATCGCGGCCGCCAGCCCGGGGAGGTCCGTCGGCCCCAGCGGCATGCGCGGGAACGAGCCGGCGCGGTCCGTCCCCCAGAGCACCACGACGCGCTCGGCGTCGCGCACGGGCAGGCCAGCGAACGCCACCGCGCGCGCCACCACCCCGGTGGCCGACGCGAGCCCGATACCGAGGGCGAGCGTGAGCGTGACGGTCCACGCGAAGCCCGGCGTGCGCGACAGGCTGCGCAGCGCCCGCTGCAGGGGGAGGAGCAGGTGCGGCACGCCGACCTCCGCGAGGTAACGATGTGTTGAGACCCGGACCGCGCTGATCTACCGCGCGGGGCGCCCGCGGAGAAGCCCGGTGGTGCGACCGCCGGGCCGGTGATAGCGTAGAGCCATGAGCGCCACCGCCCTCCTCCTCGAGCAGCACCGCCCCGCCCTCACCGGCCACTGCTACCGCATGCTCGGCTCCGTCGTCGACGCCGAGGACGCGGTGCAGGAGGCGATGCTGCGCGCCTGGAAGGGGCTCGACCGCTTCCAGGAGCAGTCGTCGCTCAAGACGTGGCTCTACCGCATCGCCACCAACGTCTGCCTCGACCAGCTGACGGCGAGCGGGCGCCGCCGCCTGCGCCCGCTCGAGACCACCGAGGCGCCGGGCGAGGTGCGCGACGGGATGGCGCTCCCGCAGCGACCGCGCGAGGCGTGGGTGGAGCCGATCCCGGACGCGATGGCGCTCCCCGCCGACGAGTCGACGGACCCGGAGGAGCGCGCGATCCTGCGCGAGAGCATCCGGCTCGCCTTCGTGGCCGCGCTGCAGTACCTCCCGCCGCGCCAGCGCGCCGCGCTGCTGCTGACGCAGGTGCTGAACTTCTCGGCGGCCGAGGCGGCGGCGACGCTGGAGATGACGGTGCCGGCGCTCAACAGCGCGCTGCAGCGCGCGCGGGCGACGCTCGACGCCCGCAACCCGGCGGTGGTGCCGCGCGCGCTCTCGGAGGAGCAGGCGGCGCTGGTGGCGCGCTACGTGGCGGCGTTCGAGGCGTACGACGTGGGCGCGCTCACCGCGCTGCTGCACGAGGAGGCGACGCTCTCGATGCCGCCGTACGACCTCTGGCTGCGCGGGCACGCGTCGATCGCGCGCTGGCTCACGACGTTCGGGAACGGGTGCCAGGGGTCGGTGCTGGTGCCGGTGGCGGCGTGCGGCGGGACGCCGGCGTTCGCGCACTACCGCGACGGCGGGGCGACGCCGTGGGCGATCCTCGTGCTGGACGTCGACGGCGACCGGATCACCGGGATGACGTCGTACCTCGACGTGGCGACGCTCTTCCCGCGCTTCGGGGTGCCGATGCGGCTGGAGCCGCAGGTCGCGGGGGTGTAGCCGGACCGATGACTTTCGGGCGGGGGCGCCGTCCAAGCTGGTGAACCCCAACGCGAGGTCACCGCCGATGTCCGCCATCCTGCTCGACGCCGCCCCCGCCGCCCGCCCCGCCGCCGCTTCGTCGACGCGCGCCCGCACCGCGGGGCGCGTCCTCACCGGCCTCGCCGCCGCCTTCCTGACGATGGACACGGCGTTCAAGTTCGTCCCCCTCCCCGACGCGGCGGCCGCGACGGCGGCGCTGGGGTGGCAGCCGCACCACATGCCGGTCATCGGCGTGATCTCGGCCGTCTGCCTGGTGCTCTACCTCGTCCCGCGCACCGCGGTGCTGGGCGCGGTGCTCTGGACCGGGTACCTGGGCGGCGCGGTCGCCACGCACCTGCGCGTCGACAACCCGCTGTTCTCGCACACGCTCTTCCCGATCTACGTCGCCGCGTTCATCTGGGGCGGGCTGTACCTGCGGGACGCGCGCGTGCGGGCGCTGTTGGATCGACGGCGCGCGAGGTGAGGCGCGCGAGGTACGGCGTGCGAGGTCCCACGAGCGAGGTAGAGCGACGGCTCGCCTCACCCCGCACGCCGTACCCCGGACGCACTTGCTCGCACGCCTCACCCCGCACGTCGTAGCCGGCCCACCTCACTTCTCACTAACCCGAATCCATGTCCACCGCCCAGGCGCCCGCCCCGACGATCACGAACGCCGGCATGACGGCGAAGACGCCGCGCAAGCTGTTCGTCAACATCCCGGTCGCCGACCTGCAGCGCTCGATCACCTTCTTCGAGGCGCTCGGCTTCACCTTCAGCCCGCAGTTCACCGACCACACGGCGACGTGCATGGTGGTGGGCGGCGACGCCTACTTCATGCTGCTGACGAGGGAGAAGTTCGCCGGCTTCTCGGCCCGCCCGGCGGCCGACGCGGCGACGCACACGGGCGCGCTGTTCGCGGTGAGCGTCGAGAGCCGCGACGACGTGGACGAGATGGTGCGCAAGGCCGTGGCGGCGGGCGGGGCGCACGCGGTCGACGCGCAGGACCACGGCTTCATGTACGGGTGGAGCTTCTACGACCCCGACGGGCACCACTGGGAGGTGTTCTGGATGGACCCGGCGGCGATCCCGCAGGGGTGAGCGTCGCCTAGGGCGCGCGCGCGGGGCGCGTGACGCGGCGCGAAGCCGCATAGTGCGCCGCCACGCGCTCCGCGTCGCGCTCCGCCCCCGCGCCGACGGGAAGCTGGTAGCTCCGCCACTCCATCCGCCGCCCGACCGGCACGAGCTGCCGGAACTCGAGCACCGCGCCGGCGACGCGCACCTCGGCGTCGCCGCGCATCGGCTCGAACTCGTCCTCCAGCCGGATCGCGTCGTCGGAGACGGTGACGTGGTAGCCGACGACGGGCAGGCGCGCGGGGAGCGCGAGCATGTTGCGCCGGGCGCCCGGCTGCGCCGCGAGCCGGCGGCAGTGGTCGAGGTAGAGCAGCCAGCGCCCCTGGTCCACCGTCCACCGCGCGAGCACCCCCTCGCCGCGCCGCATGCGGTCGAGCCGCCGCGCGTCGCGGTGCCGCATGAGCCCGAGGGTCGTGAGGATGAGCCCCGCGTGCAGCCCCGCGACCCCCACCGCCGGCACCACCCAGGCGACGGGAAGGTCGTCGCCGACCGCGACCGCCGCCGCGAACGCCGGCCACGCGACGCCGAACGCGAGCCCGAGCCGGACGTTGCGCGTGCGGTGCGGGTCGCGCACCGCGCGCTACCTCGCCGCGGCCAGCGGCCGCATCGCGCCCGCGAGCGCGCGCCGCGCCACCGCGCGCCCGATCGCCTCGGCGTCCTCGTTGGCGAAGCGCGTGTGCGCGCCGGCGTGGATGCGCGACAGCGACATCGCGTCGACGAACGCCTTCCACGTCGGCACGGTCGCGACGAGCCCGGGGTGGTGCTCGGTGCTCCTGACGTGGATGCCGCCGTCCGGCGCCGGCCCGGTCTCCGCCTCGAGCACCGTCCCCACCGCCGCCGCGTAGACGCAGTGCCCGCACGGGTAGTCGGGGTGCGTCGGCGTGCGGAGGAGCGGCTCCCAGTCGGGGACCGCGGTCGTGCGGTCGTTCCCGTCCTCGTCGGCGTTGCGGAGCGCGGTGATCGGGCGCCAGGTACCGAAGTGCATCTTGGCCTCCATCACGGCGAGCCAGCCGTCGTCCCCCGCCATGAGGGCCAGCGCGTACATGCGCGCGTTCTGCAGCGGCGAGCGCCCCGGGCGCCGCGCCACGTCGCGCAGCAGCGACGCGTAGTCGACGTACAGCAGCGCCGGGGCGAGCAGCGTCTGCGCGGCGGTCCGTTCGGCACTCGCCTTCGCGCCGAGGCGCCGCACCTCGTCGAGGTCGCGCGCGTACCGCTCGCCGGTGAGCGCGGGCGGCCCCTGCGGGCGCAGTTCCGACGCGCTGCGCAGGAACCAGGGCGGCATGGCGAGGTCGAACGGCAGGATCGACGGCAGCCCCGGATCGATGTACGCGCCGGGCGCGGTGCGCGGGCGGTACGCGGCGAGCGCCGCGCCCGCGGGAAGTGCGGCGCGTCGCATCACCGCCTCGGCGGCGCGCTTCCCGACCTCGACGCCCCCGGTCTCCGCGGCGCCGTCGGGCACCGCCGCCAGCGCCACGGTGAGCGCGTCGTCGGCCGCCTGCCGCTGGCCCGGGAAGAGGGCGGACAGCACCGCGTGCGCGGCCGCCGCGACCGCCGCGTCGGCGGAGGCGCCGGGCGGCGCGTCGACGCCGCCGAGGTAGGGGGCGTACCGCCGCTCGACCGCGTTGCGCGCCTCGAAGACTGCGAGCGCGACCTGCGCCTGGGCGCGCGTGGTGGCGGCGGTGCGGTACGCGCGGTCCGCCTCCGCCGCCCTCCCCTCGACCCAGTCGGCGAGGTCCATCCAGGTGACGACCGGGTCCTGCGCGCGCGCCGGCCGCGCGCCGCAGGTGAGCAGGGCGAGCGCGGTCGCCAGCGCGACGCGCCGTGTCAGCATCCGCATACGACCCTCAGGGTGTCGGTGTCGGACGGGCGCCGCCCGCCGCGCCGGCGCGGCGCAGGAAGCGCAGCGCCACGTCGGCGAACGGCACTAGCGGGTCGTAGATCGGCACGTGGTCGCCGTCGGGGACGACCCACAGCCGAGACCCGCGGACGCCGCGGTAGAGGCCGAGCGCGATCTCGACCGGGAAGAACTCGTCGCGGTCGCCGTGCACGACCAGCGTCGGCGCGGTGACGCGCGCCAGGTCGGCGGGGGAGAAGTCCGGGTCGCCCCGCGAGCGGCCGAGCGCCTGGAACTGGGCGAGCAGCTCGTCGACCTGCGCGGGGCCGCGGCTCGCGCACTTCGTGAACTCCGCCAGCACCGGCGCCGGGATGGTCGCGCGCGTGGCGCCGCGGATGACCGCGCGCGTCTGGTCGACGAAGCGCGTCGTCGCGCCCACGAGCACCAGCGACCGGAGGCGCTCCGGCTGCCTCGTCGCGACGTGGAGGAGCGTCATCCCGCCGGCGCTGATCCCCATCGCGTGCACGCGCGGCAGCCGCAGCGAGTCGAGGAGGGCGGTCACGTCGGCCGCCGACTGCCGCATGGTGAACGTCCCCGCCGGGTTGGTGGAGCGCCCGTGTCCGCGCAGCTCGACGACGATCACGCGGTACCGCTCGGCCAGCGTCGCGACGAACGGGTCCCACGCGCTCCCGCAGTCGAGGAAGCCGTGTAGCAGGACCAGCGGCTCGCCGGCGCCCTGCTCGCGGTACCAGAGCTCCGCGCCGTCCACGCGCACGGTGCGGCCGGCCGGCGGCTGCTGCGCGGCGAGCGCGGGGTTGGGGCCGAAGTCGGGGAACCAGACGCCGAGGTACACGGCGGCGCCGACGGCCAGGGCGGCGCCGAGGTGACGCCCGTCGCGCCCGACGGTCGTCGTGGGCCGGCGGCGGCGCGTGACGAGGCGCCTCACCGCACCCGCACCGGCAGCCGCCGCGTCTGCCCCTCGACCTCGACGCTGAGCACCGCGTCCATCGGTCGCGCCGGCGTCCACTCGAAGTCGTACGTCTCGCCGACGCCGAAGCGCCGCAGACGCGCCGGCCCCTCGACGCGCGCGTGCGGCGGGAGGTCGGCGCCGTCCTTCGCCCGCGCGCGCCAGGCGAGCGGCGTCGAGTCGCCGGCCGCGACGAGCGTGACGACCGCTCCCCCGGCCGGATGGATGTTGATCAGCCGCAGCCGGTGCGTCGCGCCCGCGCGCAGCAGGAGCGGCGCCGGCTCGCGGCGCCCGTTGAGCGCGAGGCGCGGCACGCTGTCGCCGTCGACGGCCTCGCCGATCATGACCACGTGGTCGGTCGCCGGGTCCCACGCCTCGCCCGGCTCCAGCACCAGCAGCGGGCCGTACATCCCGGTGACCAGCTGCGTCCCCTCGTCCATGTGCGTGTGGTACATGAACGTCCCCGCGCGCGGCGGGGTGAACGCGACGGTGAACGAGTCGCCCGGCGCGACCAGCGGCGCGACGCTCCCGCCGGTGCGGCTCCACCCCGACACGCCGTCGTACACGCTCTCGAGCTCCATCCCGTGCCAGTGCACCGTCGTGGGCTCGCGCAGGCGGTTCACCACCGTGATCGCGGCCGCCTCGCCGCGCGTGAGCACGAGCGGCGTCCCCGGCACCTCGACCGAGTCGGCCGCCGGCTCGCCCCCGCGCTGCAGCACGAAGCCGCGCGGCACCTCGCGCTTCCCGGCCGCCGCGCCCCGCGCCTGCGCGACCAGCCGCAGCCGCGCCGGCGCGCGCGTCGCCGCCGCGAGGGCGCTCGCGTGGGCGGCCGCGCGCGCCTCGTCGCGCCCGCGGACCGTGACGCCGAGCACCAGCCCCTCCATCGCCGCCCGCGCGTGCGCCTCGACGTCGTGCGCGTCGTGGGCGCGCGCGCTGTCCGGGCGCTCGGGCCACGGCACCACGTGCGGGCGCATGTGGCAGTGTATCAGCCAGCGCCCGGCGCGCGTCGGCACCCACGTCATCGCGAAGGTGCTCCCCGGCACCATGAACTCGGTCACCGCGGCGCGCGCGCGTCCCGGCGCGTACGTCGTGTCGGCGTTGCGCTCGCCGCGCGCGGTGACGTCGAAGTGAAAGCCGTGCAGGTGCATGGGGTGCGGCAGGTAGCTCCCGTTCACCCACCGCCACCGCACCGTGTCGCCCACCGCGTACGTCAGCGGCTCGCCGTCGGGCCAGGAGCGCCCGTTGATGGCGCGCTCGAAGACGTCCTCCTTCTTCTTGTTGCGGAGCGTGTCGTCGGGGTACAGGTCGAGCACCGTGATGACGAAGATCCGCTCGGCGGGGTCCGCCCGCGCGCCGGGCGCGTCGACGGCGATCGCGCCCGTGAGCTGCGAGTCGCGCCACGGGCGGTCGTGGAGCGGGGAGCGCGTCGTCGTGCCCCAGTACAGGTACGTTCCCGGCGCCCCCGCCCGGAACTCGACCACGCGCTCGGCGCCCGCGGCGATCTGCACGGTGTCGGCCGCGGCGGCGATGCCGGTCCCGCCGCGGAGCCCGTGCACCACCAGCGCCGAGTCGGGGACCGCGTTGCGCACGCGGACGCGCACCGTCTCGCCGGCGGTCGCGCGCAGCAGCGGCCCCGGGATGCGCGCCGCGCCCCCCTCCTCGGCGAAGGCCAGCACCGTGACCGTCGAGTCGACGCGCGGCGTCGGCCGCCAGGTGGCGGGGCGCGCGACCAGGCGCAGCTCCAGCACGCCGCCGCGGCGCGCCCCGGCGGGGACGCGGTTGTCGTTGGGCACGACCGTGGGCGTCGGCCGCGGCGGCGCCGGGTGCCGGACCGCGAGGGCGAGCAAGGCCACGAGGAGGGGGGACCGCATGGGGCGCGGGCGGGGTGCGGCGTTTGCCCCGCCGTAGGGCGGAGCGCATCTTGGCACGACGTGCCGGGCACGGCTTGGCGCGGGGCCCGACGGGGCCCGCCTCCCCATCACGCAGTCATGGCGCGGAACCGGACATGCTGACCGAGGGGCCGCCCGGCGACGCGCGGGCGCTCGACGCGCTGGTCGCCGAGCACTACCCGGAGCTGCTGGCCATCGCGCGCCGGGAGCGGCGCCGGGCCGCGGGCGCCGCCACGCTCGACACGCGCGCGATCCTCCACGAGGCCTTCCTGCGCCTCGCGCGACGCGAGGGCGCCTGGTGGGCCGACCGCCCGCACTTCCTGGCGACCGCCAGCGGGACGATGCGCCACGTCCTGGTGGACCACGTGCGCCGCCGCCGGGCCGCCAAGCGTGGGGGGGGGCGCGCCGCGGTGACGCTCGGGGACGAGGTCGGGGTCGTGGACGCGCGCGACGAGTCGCTGCTCGCCCTCGACGACGCGCTGACGCAGCTGGCCGCGCTCGCGCCGCGGCTCGCGCGCGTGGTCGAGTGCCGCTACTTCGGCGGGATGACCGAGGTCGAGACGGCCGCGGCGCTCGGCGTCACCGAGCGCACCGTGCGGCGCGACTGGATCAAGGCGCGCGGCTGGCTGCGCGCGGCGCTCGCGGAGGCGGGGTGAGCGGGCTGCGCGCCGAGGCGGGGCGCGGGTGGGCGCGGTTGGAGGCGCTCGTCGACGCGGCGCTCGACGTTCCCGCCGACGGGCGCGAGGCGCTGGTCGCCGAGCGGTGCGGCGACGACCACGCGCTGCGCGACGCGGCGCTCGCCTGGCTGCGGGCGTGCGACGACGACGGCGCCGCCGCGTGGGCGCCGCCGGCCGCGCTACTCGCGGCGACGACGGGGGCGCGCACCGGCACGCGCACCGACGCCCGCATCGACGCGCCCGCGGACGACGACGACGCGCAGGCGGACCGCGCGCCCGGCACGCACGTCGGCGCCTGGCGGCTGGTGCGCCCGCTCGGGCGCGGCGGGATGGGCGCCGTGTGGCTCGCCGAGCGCGCCGACGCCGAGCTGCCGCTGCGCGCCGCGCTCAAGTTCATGCACCTCGCCGTGGCGCTCGACGCGGTGGGCGTGCGCCGCTTCCGCGACGAGCGGCGCATCCTGGCCGCGCTCGACCACCCGGGGATCGCGCGGCTGCTCGACGGCGGCGTCGAGGACGGCCTGCCCTGGTTCGCGATGGAGTACGTCGACGGCGCCCCCGTCGACGCCTGGTGCGACGCGCGCGCGCTCCCGGTCGACGCGCGGCTGCGCCTCTTCTGCCGGGTGTGCGACGCGGTGCAGCACGCGCACGCGCGGCTGGTGGTGCACCGCGACCTCAAGCCGTCGAACATCCTGGTCGCGGCCGACGGCGCGCCCAAGCTGCTCGACTTCGGGATCGCGAAGCTGCTGGCCGACGACGGCGCGGGCGCCGCGCTCACCCGCACCGAGGCGCACCCGATGACGCCCGCCTACGCCGCCCCCGAGCAGCGCGACGGCGCGCCGCCGTCGACGGCGATGGACGTGCACGCGCTGGGCGTGCTGCTGCACGTGCTGCTCGTCGGCCGGCTCCCGCTCGGCGGCGAGGGCGGCGCGGTCACGCGCCCCTCGACCGCGGTCACGCGCCCGGGCGCGGCGTGGAACGCCGTTGCCGCCGCGGCGGCGCGCGGCACGACGCCGGCGCGGCTCGCGCGGCAACTGCGCGGGGACCTGGACGTGATCGTCGCCCGCGCCGCGCACCCCGAGCCGGCGCGCCGCTACCCGAGCGCCGACGCGCTCGCCGAGGACGTGCGCCGCCACCTCGACGCGCGCCCGGTGCTGGCGCGCCCCGACGGCGTCGGGTATCGAACGCGCAAGCTCGTCGCGCGCCACCCCGCCGGGAGCGCCGCGGCCGCCGCGGGCACGCTGCTGGTCGTCGGCTTCGGCGCGGTGGCCGCGGTGCAGGCGGCGCGGCTGCGCGCGCAGGCGGCCGTGCTGGTGGCGGAGCGCGACAAGGCGGCCGAGGTGACCGACTTCCTCACCGGCGTCCTCGCCAGCGCCGACCCGTACCAGGACGGCGGGCGCGTGCCGACGCTGCGCGAGGTGCTGGACCGCGGCACCGCGCGCGCCACCGTCACGCTGCGCGAGCGCCCGCTGGTGCGCGCGCACCTGCTGGGCGCGATGGCGCCGGCGTACTTCGGCCTCGGCGACTGGGCGCGCGCCGGCGCGCTGGCGGAGGAGGCGGTCGCGCTCCGCCGCGCCGCCGGCGCGCCGCCGGCCGAGCTGGCGGCGGCGCTCGTCTACCTCGCCAACGTGCGGCTCAACCAGGGGCGCGCCGGGGAGGCGGTGGCGCAGGCGCGCGAGGCGCTGGCGATCCGCCGCCGCCTCCCGCCCGGCGCCGACACCCTGCGCGTCCTGAGCACGCTCGGCGCGGCGCTGCAGGAGGCGGGACGGCTGCCGGAGGCGGAGGGCGTCCTGCGCACCCTGCTGGCGGCCGAGCGGGCGCGCCGGCCGGCGCAGCCGCGCGACGTCGCGCAGGTGGCGCGCAACCTCGCCCACGTGCTGCGCGACGGCCGCCGCGTGGCGGAGGCGGTGCCACTCTACGCCGAGGCGCACGCGCGCCACCGCGAGGCGTTCGGGGACGCGCACCCCGAGACCGCGAACAGCGCGGTGAACCTGGGGAACGCCTACTTCCTGGCGGGCGACGCGGCGCGCGCCGAGCCGCTGCTGCGCGCGGGGGTGGCGACCAAGCGGCGGCTGCTCGGACTCGCGCACCCGGACGTGCGCGACGACGCGCGGGCGCTGGCGCGGGTGCTCGAGGCCGCGGGGCGCGGCGCGGAGGCGGCGGCGCTGCGGGCCGAGGTCGCCGCGGCCGGCGCGGCCGGCGCGGCCGGCGCGGCCGGCGCGGGCGTGCCGTAAAGGATTCGTCACTGTGCGGTAGCGCACCGGCGGCGGGGCGCGGCGGCCGACGTTCGTGGGGGCGCCGCGCTATGTTGGCTCCGTGCCGCATCCCGCCACCGCCCACCGCGCCGCGCCGCGCCGCGAGGCCCCGCCCGCCGACCGGCCCGCTGCGCCCCCCGCGTCGGTGCACGTGCTCCACACGCGCTACCGGCACTGGGGGCAGTTCACGGGGACGACCAAGTTCATTCCGTTCGCGGACCCGGCGCGGGTGACGATCACGGCGCACCCGGCGGCGCCCGACGACTCCACGCTCCCGCTGCTCGGGCCGAAGGGGGCGGCGCGCCGGCTGGGCGACCGCGTGCGGGCGCGGCTGCGCGCGGGCGGGATGGCGTGGTACACGATCAACGACCTGCGCGCCGAGCTGCGCATGCTGCGCCGGGCCGCCCTCGGCCGGGCCGACGTCGTGCACCTCGTCAACGGCGAGCACTCGGCGCAGTTCCTCCCCGGGCTGCTGCGGCGCGCCCCGGGGCGGACGCCGCGGGTCGTGGCGACGTACCACCAGCCGCCGGCGCTGCTCGACGGGCTGCTCGACCGGCGGGCGGTGGCGCGGCTCGACCACGTGGTGCTCATGTCGTCCGACCAGGGCGACTGGTTCCGCGCCCTCCTGCCGGCGGACTGCGTGGAGGTCATCCCGCACGGGGTCGACACCGAGTTCTTCATCCCCGCCGCCGGCGCGCGCGCGGAGGACGGACGACTGCGCTGCGTCACCGTCGGGCACTGGCTGCGCGACTGGGGGGCGATGCGCGGGGTCGCCGAGCGGCTGGCGTCGACGCCCGGGGTCGAGTTCCACGTCGTGACCGCGCGCCGCACGGGGCTCGAGGGGCTCGCCAACGTGGTGCGCCACCGCGACCTCGGCGACGAGGCGCTGCGCGACCTGTACCGGGGCGCCGACGTCCTGCTCCTCCCGCTCACCGCGGCCACGGCCAACAACGCGCTGCTCGAGGGGATGGCGTGCGGGCTGCCGGTCGTGTCCAGCGACCTGCCGGCGGTGCGCGCGTACGTCGGCGACGACGCGGCGGCGCTCGCGCCTGCCGGCCCGCCGGACGCGGCGGCCGACGCGCTGGCCGACGCGCTGCTGCGGCTGCGCGCCGACCCGGCGGCGCGGCGAGCCGCCGGCGCCCGGGCCCGGGCGCGCGCCGAGACGCTGGCCTGGCCGGTCGTGGCGCGGGCGTACGTCGACCTCTACACGCGGCTGGCCGGGCGGGGGTGAGCGGCGCGACGCCCCCGCGCGGGTGCTACGGCAGCGGCACCCGCACCGCCTCCTGCTGCCCGTCCACCGGCGCCCCCCCCGACTCGCCGTACGCGTTCGACCCCCAGCAGTAGACCGCCCCCTCGGCCGTGCGCCCGCAGGCGTGCAGCGGGCCGACGCGCAGTTCGGCGAAGGTGAGCCCGGTGGCCACCGCGCCCGGGGTGCAGTCCTCCTGCACCGCGGTGGTCGTGCACCCGGGGCGCCCCGACGGGCCGACCTGGTTGTAGCGGTTCCACCCCCAGCACACCGTCTCGCCGCCGACGGCGCGCACGCAGTGGTGCCCCGCGCCGACGCCGATCGACAGCGCGCCGACGCGCAGCGGGAGGAACTCCGGGGTCGGCGCGTTGGCGCCGCGGACGCGCACCGGGGTGGCGGCGGCGAGCGTCCAGTACGCGCCCCACCCCCAGCAGTGCACGGCGCCGTTGCGCGTCACGCCGCAGGTGTAGCGGTCGTGCGGCGCCACCTGCGCGAACGGCTCGGACGCGGCGACGCGCACCGGCACGCTGCTCGGCCGGCTGCGCCCGTCGCCCAGCTGGCCGAGCGCGCCCTCCCCCCAGCACCAGGCGACGCCGTCGGCGGTGAGCCCGCACACCACCGTCTCCCCCGCGCTCAGGTCGACGAAGCGGTGCCCGCCGGCGACGGGCGTCGGCGCGGTCGCGACGCCGACGCGCCCGGTGCCGAGCTGCCCGGTCGGCCCGAACCCCCAGCAGTAGGTCTGCTCGTCGGTGGCGATCCCGCACAGCAGGTCGGGGCCGACGGCGAGGCGGCGGAAGCGGAGCGCGGTGGCCAGCCGCGTGGGCGTGCGAGTGCAGCGGTGCGCGCCGCCGGCGAGGTGCGACGGGCAGGGCGCGGCGTCGGGCGCGCCGAGCAGCCCGCCGACGTTGGCGCCCCAGCAGTCGGCCGCGCCGTCGGCGGTGAGGGCGCAGACGGTGAGCGGGGTGTCGCTCTGGTCGGTGGCGGTCGCGGCCAGCGCGACGTAACGCGCGTCGCTGGCGATGGGGCGCGGGGAGGCGGCGGCCTCGCCGTCGGCGCGCGCCGGGTCGCCGGCCACCCCGTCGACGTTCCCGCCCCAGCACCAGGCGCGCCCGTCGCCGCCGATCGCGCACGCCGCGCCGAGCGGGAGCGCGAGCGTGGCGCCGGCGGCGGTGGCCGGTGCCGGCGGAGCGGGGGCCGCGGGCGGCTCGGGCGCGCCGACGGCCGCGGGCCCGTCGCTTCGGCAGGCGAGCGACAGGAGCGCGGCGGCGAGCAGCGCGGGAAGGAGGCGGTGGGGGCGCATCGGCGGCGACGGCGTGGCGGGACGAGCGCGCACGCGGCGGGCCAGGGAGGTGGGGCGGGCGAGATCCTGCGTCCGAGATACGGCGGGCGGGGTGAAGCGGGCGGGGTGAGGCGGGCGGGATGAGGCGGGCGAACCCCCGTACTATCCCGCCCGCCGTTCTCCGCCCGCCGTTCTCCGCCCGCCGTTCTCCGCCCGCCTCACCGCGTGACGAGCTCGATCCGCACCGGCTGCTCCGCCGCCACCACCTCCCCGCGCAGCAGCCGGAACGCGCTCTCCACCGCGCGGCGCCCCATCTCGGCCGGGAACTGCGCGACCGTGGCGTGCATCCGCCCCGCGCGGATCGCCGCGCGCGCGTCGTCCTGCGCGTCGAAGCCGACCACCGTGACCGAGCCGGCGCGCCCCGCGGCGGCGATCGCCTCCACGGCGCCGAGCGCCATCACGTCGTTGGCGGCGAACACCGCCTGCACGTCGGGGTGCGCCTGCAGGACGTTCTGCATCACCGTGAAGGCGCGGTCGCGCTCCATGTCCGCCGGCTGCGAGGCGACGACGCTCACCCCCGGCGCGGCGGCCAGCGCCTCGCGGAAGCCGCGCAGCCGCGCGTCGCCGCTCTCGTGCCCCGGCACCCCTTCGAGCACCGCGACGCGCCCGCGCCCGCCCAGCCGCTCGGCGAGGAAGCGCCCGGCCAGGCGCCCGCCGTCGACGTTGTCCGAGCCGACGAAGGTCGCGACGCGCCCGCCCTGCGCGCCGAGCGCCGCCGCGTCGACGCGCGTGTCGACGACGACCACCGGGATGTTCGCCGCGTTCGCCTTCACGACGGCGGGCACGATCTCGCGCGAGCCGCTCGGCACGAGCAGGAGCGCCGCGACGCGCCGCTGGATCAGGTTCTCGACGATCTGCAGCTGCCGCTCGGCGTCGACCTCGCGGTCCGGCGCCTGCACCACCAGCTCCAGCCCCAGCGAGTCGGCGGCCGCGCGCGCGCCGCGCTCCATGTCGACGAAGAACGGGTTGTTCATCGTCTTCGGGACTAGCGCGACCACCGGGCGCCCGCCGCCGTCGCCGCGGTTGCAGGCGGGGAGCGCGGCCAGCGCCGCGAGCAGTGCGAGGGTGCGTCGTCTCGTGCGCGTCATCGGAGGCGTTCAGAGGCGTCGGGCGGCGGCGGCGTCCGCGCGGCGGCGCAGCGCCAGGTCCACGAGCACGGCCGCGACGATGACCACCCCGATCGCGACCTGCTGCAGGTACGACGACACGCCGAGCAGGTTCAGCCCGTTGCGCAGCACGCCCATGATGAGCGCGCCCACCAGCGTCCCGAGCACCGTCCCCGCCCCGCCGAGCAGGGAGGTGCCCCCGATCACCACGGCGGCGATCGCGTCCAGTTCGTAGTTGAGCCCCGCGATCGGCTGCGCCGAGTCGAGGCGCGCGGTGAGCAGCGCCGCGCACGCGGCGGCCAGCGCGCCGCTCACCGCGTACACCGCCACCGTATGCGCGCGCACCGCCACGCCGCTCAGCGCCGCCGCCTCGGCGTTGCCGCCGATGGCGTAGACGTAGCGCCCGAACGTCGTCCGCGTCAGCACCAGGTGCGCCGCCGCGTAGAGCGCGAGCATCGCCACCGCGGGGCGCGGGACGCCGAGCAGCCGCCCCGTCGCCAGCGCGCGCAGCCCGGCCGGGAAGCCCGAGATCGGGCGCCCGTCGGCGAGCAGCAGCGCGCCGCCGCGGGCGACGCTCATCATCCCCAGCGTGACGATGAAGGGCGGGAGCCGCCCGAGCGTCACCAGCGCGCCGTTGGCGAGCCCGCACGCCGTCCCGGCGAGCAGGCAGAGGGCGAGCGCCGCCGGCACCGCCGCCCCGGCGCGCAGCGCGGCTCCGAGCACGACGCCCGCGAGCGCGACGACCGAGCCCACCGAGAGGTCGATCCCGCCGGTCAGGATCACGAACGTCATGCCCACCGCGAGCACGCCCACCAGCGCGCTCTGCTCGACCACGTTCAGCAGGTTGGCGACGGTGGCGAAGTGCGGCGTGGCGGCCCAGAGGGCGAGCGAGAGGAGCAGGAGCCCGGCGAGCGTGCCGAGCTCGCGCGCGTGGTGCAGGCGGGTCCCCGCCGGCGCTCCGCTCACGCGCCGACCGCGCACGCCAGCAGCGCCGCCGGCGTCGCCTCGCCGCGCGCGAACTCGCCGGCCACGCGCCCGGCGCGCATCACCAGCACGCGGTCCGCCAGCCGCACCACCTCGGGCAGCTCCGACGAGACGAGCAGGATCGCCGCGCCCCCCGCCGCCAGCCGCCCCACCAGCGCGTACAGCTCCTCGCGCGCCGCGACGTCGATCCCGCGCGTCGGCTCGTCGAGGATCAGCACCTCGGCGCGCGCCGCCAGCCAGCGCGCGAGCACCACCTTCTGCTGGTTCCCGCCGCTCAGCGTCCCCACCGCCTGCTCGACCGACGCCGCCCGCACGCGCAGCGCGCCCGCGTGCCGCTCCGCCAGCGCGCGCTCGGCCGCGCGCCGCACGACGCCCAGGCGCGCGAGCGCACGCAGCGCCGCCAGCGCGACGTTCTCGCGTATCGGGCGCCCGGGGACGATCCCCTGCCGCTTGCGGTCCTCGGGGACGAGCGCGAGCCCGGCGCGCAGCGCCTGGCGCGGGGAGCGGATCCGCCGCGCGCGCCCGCGCACCACGACGCGCCCGGCGTCGACCGGGTCGAGCCCGACGAGCGCGCGCGCGACCTCGGTGCGCCCCGCGCCCACCAGCCCCGCCAGCGCCACGACCTCCCCCGCGTGCAGCGCGAAGCTGACGTCGTGCAGCGCGCCGCGCCGCGTCAGCCCCTCGACGCGCAGCAGCTCGGCGCCGCGCGGGGCGGCGGGGCGCGGCGCCGCCTCCGCCACCGGGCGGTCGGCCATCTCGTGCACCAGCCGCGCGCGGTCGACGGCGCGCACGTCGTGCGTGGCCACGCGCCGCCCGTCGCGCAGCACGGTGACGCGGTCGCCGACCGCGAACAGCTCGTCCAGCCGGTGCGAGATGTAGACGACGCCCACGCCGCGCGCCGCCAGCGCGCGCACGGCGTCGAGCAGCGCCGCGGCCTCGCGCTCGCCGAGCGCGGAGGTCGGCTCGTCGAGCACGAGCACGCGGGCGTCGAGCGCGAGGGCGCGCGCGATCTCCACCAGCTGCCGGCGCGCCAGCGAAAGCCTCGCGACGGGCGCGTCGGCGCGCACGCCGGCGCCGAGGCCGTCGAGGATCGCCTGCGCGCGCGCGTGCGTCGCCCGCCGGTCGACGACGCCCGGCAGCCGCCGCGGCTCGCGCCCGAGGAAGACGTTCTCGCCCGCGGTGAGCCCGGGGACGAGCGCCAACTCCTGGTGCACGACGGCGACGCCGAGCGCCCGCGCGTCGCGCGGCCCGCGCAGCGCGGCCGGCGCGCCGCCCACCAGCACGCGCCCGGCGTCGGGGCGCACCGCGCCGGCGACGACCTTCACGAGCGTCGACTTGCCGGCGCCGTTCTCGCCGAGCAGCACGTGGACTTCGCCGCGGCGCACGTCGAGGTCGACGCCGTCGAGGGCGAGGACGCCGGGGTAGGCTTTGCGGATCCCGTCGAGTTGCAGCGCCGGCGCGTCGGGCATCGCGCGAAGCTCGCGGAAGGGGGAGGGGCTGTCAACGGAGGGCGGGTACGGCGTGCGAGGTACGGCGCGCGAGGTACGGCGTACCTCGCTCGTAGTATCGAGCTGCACGCCCCACCTCGCTCGCCGTCGGGTTCGCCACGCCGGGGATCGCCGGCCACCCCGCCGCCCGCCATATTGGGCCCCTCCCCCACGCTCGCACCGGTGACCACCTCGTCGCACCAGCCCCCGCCGCTCGAGGCGGCGCTCCGCCCGGCGCCCGGCGCGCCGGAGGGGGCCGCCGTGGGGATGGCGCGGCAGCTGTTCGCGCGCTCCCCGGTCCCCAAGTGGGTGTACGACCGCGAGACGCTCGCCTTCCTCGACGTCAACGAGGCGGCGGTGCTGCACTACGGGTACGCGCGCGAGGAGTTCCTCGCCATGACGCTGCTCGACATCCGCCCCCCCGAGGAGGTGTCGCGCGCGCTGGCGTCGATCCGCACCGACCAGCCCGACGCCCACTTCCGCGGCGTCTTCCGCCACCGCACGAAGGCGGGCGCGCTCATCGACGTCGAGGTGTACTCGCAGGACGTGCAGTACGGCGGGCGGCCGGCGTCGATCGTCGTCGTGCAGGACGTCACGGCGCGGCTGGAGGCGGAGCGGGCGCTGCGCGAGGCGACGCGCGCGGCGGAGCGCGACCGCGACCGCACGGCGCGCCTGCTCACCCTCACCGAGGCGCTGGCGGCCGCGCGCACGGTGGACGAGGTCGCGGCGGTCGTGATCGCGCAGGCCCGCGAGGCCGCCGGCGCGTGCACCGCGGCGCTGGCGGCGCGCGACGGCGACGGCGGCGTGATCCTCGCGCAGCACGGCATCGAGGACGCGCTGGTCGCGCCCTGGCGGCGCGTGCCGCTCGACGCCCCGGTGCCGATGGCGCGGTGCCTGGCCACGGGGGAGGCGCAGTGGGTGACCTCGCGCGCCGACGCGGTGGCGCGCTTCCCGGTGCTGCGCGAGGCGTTCGAGCGGCTGCGCACCGAGTCGATCGCGACCGTGCCCCTGCTCGTCGCCGGCGACGTCGTGGGGGCGATGTCCTTCACCTTCGACGAGGGGCACCCGCTCGCCGACGAGGACCGCGCCTTCTTCCTCGCCCTCGGGCGGCAGGCCGCGCAGGCGCTCGAGCGCGCGCGCCTCGACGAGGCCCGGCGGCGCGCGCGGGGGCGGCTCGAGCGGCTGCAGACGCTCACCGGGCGGCTGGCGGCGACGCTCACCCCCGCCGACGTGACCGACGTCGCGCTGCACGCCGCGATGGAGGCGCTCGGCGCGCAAGCCGGGGGCGTCGTGCTCGTCGTCGACGAGGGCGAGGCGGCGCTGGCGGCGGTCGCGGGGATGGACGACGCGGTCACGCGCCCGTGGGTGCGCTTCCCGCGCTCGGCCGGCTACCCGGTGAACGACTCGCTGAACGCCGGCGCGCTGGTGACGCTGCGCGACGTCGGCGAGTGGCACGCCCGCTACCCCGCGCTCGGGCCGACCATCGCCGCCCAGGGGCTCGAGGCCTACTGCTCGGCGCCGCTGGAGGTGGACGGGCGCGTGCTCGGCGCGATCAACTACAACTTCCGCGAGCCGCGCGAGTTCAGCGAGGGCGACCGCGCCCTCCTGCTGGCGATCGCGGGGCAGGCGGCGCAGGCGCTGGAGCGCGCGCGGCTGTACGAGGCGGAGCGGGCGGCGCGCGCCGACGCCGAGGACGCGAACCGCGCCAAGAGCGAGTTCCTCGCCAAGATGAGCCACGAGCTGCGCACCCCGCTCAACGCCATCGGCGGCTACGTCGACCTGCTGCTGCTCGGCGTGCGCGGCCCGGTGAGCGACGCGCAGCGCGCGGACCTGGAGCGCGTGCGCCGCAGCCAGCACCACCTGCTGGGCCTCATCAACGAGGTGCTGAACCACGCGCAGCTGGAGACGGGGACGGTGCGCTACGACCTGGCCGACGTCCCCGCCGCGGCGGCGCTGGCGGAGGCCGAGGCGCTGCTCGCCCCGCAGGCGCGCGCCAAGGGGCTGACGCTCGCCGTCGCCCCCGGCGCCGCCGGGCTGGCGGTGCGCGCGGACGCCGACAAGTTGCGCCAGGTGCTCCTGAACCTCCTTTCCAACGCCGTGAAGTTCACCGCCGACGGGGGCGTCGCGCTCGACGCCGAGGCGCGCGGGGCGCGGGTCGCGATCCGCGTGCGCGACAGCGGGATCGGGATCCCGGCCGACCAGCTGGAGCGCGTCTTCGAGCCGTTCGTGCAGGTGCGCTCCGACCTCACGCGCCCGCACGACGGCACGGGGCTCGGCCTCGCGATCAGCCGCGACCTGGCGCGCGGGATGGGCGGCGACCTGACCGTCGAGAGCACGCTCGGCGCGGGGTCGACGTTCACGCTCACGCTCCCGCGCGCGGGCGGCGCATGACGGCGGACGTCGCGGACGTCGAGGAGCACGCGACGGCGGCGCCGCTGCGCGTGGCGGTGGTCGGCGCCGGCGCGGTGGGCGCGGTGCTGGGAGAGCGGCTGGCGCGGGCGGGGGCGCACGTGACGTTCGTCGCGCGCGGGGCGACGCTGGCGGCGCTGCGCGCGCACGGACTGGTGGTCGAGCACCCGGCCGGCGAGCGGCGACTGCCGCCCGGGCAGGTCGCCGCGGGCGCCGCCGCGGCGGGGCCGGCCGACGTGGTGCTGGTGGCGGTGAAGGCCGGGCAGGTGCCCGAGGTCGCGCCGACGCTCGCGCCGCTCGTCGGCGCCGACACGGCGGTGGTGCCGCTGCAGAACGGCGTCGAGGCGAGCGCGCAGTTGGCCGCCGCGCTGGGCCCCGCGCACGTCGCCGAGGGGTTCTGCCGGATGCTCGCCGAGCAGGTGGCGCCGGGGCGCGTGCGGCACGCCGGCGACGTGCCCGCGGTGGCGTTCGGGGCGCGGGGCGCGCGCGCGCCGCACGCCGGCCCGCTCGCCGCGGGCGCGGCGGGCGCGCTGGCGCGCCTCGCCGACGCCTTCCGCCGCGCCGGCGTGACCGTCGAGACGCCGGCCGACGTCGAGGCGGCGCTGTGGGAGAAGGCGCTGTTCGTCGAGCCGCTGGGCGCGGTGGGCGCGGCCGCGCGCGCGACCTTCGGCGAGCTGCTCGGCGACCCGGAGGCGCGCGCGGCGCTCTCGGCGTGCGGGCGCGAGATCCTCGCCGTGGCGCGCGGGTGCGGCGTGGCGATGGCCGACGACGCCCCGGCGCGCGCGTGGGCGCGCTACGAGGCGCTCCCCGCCGGCGGCACGACGTCCATGCAGCGCGACCTGGTAGCCGGGCGCCCGTCCGAGCTGGAGGCGCAGACCGGCGCCGTCGTGCGACTGGGGCGCGCGCGCGGGGTGGCGACGCCGGTGCACGACGTGCTGTACGCGGTGCTGCGCCCACAGGAGGCGCGCGCCCGCTCTCACACCGCCACTTCCGCATGACCGACGCGACGACGCCCGTCCGCGTGGTGCCGACCACGCCCTTCGCCGACCAGCGCCCCGGCACGTCGGGGCTGCGCAAGAAGGTGCCGGTGTTCCGGCAGCCGCACTACCTCGAGAACTTCGTGCAGGCGGTGCTCGACGTCGCCGCGCCGCCGCCGGGGAGCACGCTCGTCGTCGGCGGCGACGGGCGCTTCCTGAACCGCGAGGCGGTGCAGACGATCCTGCGCCTGTGCGCCGCCAACGGCGTGGCGCGCTGCGTGGTGGGGCGCGGCGGGCTGCTCTCCACGCCGGCGGCGTCGCACCTGATCCGCGCGCGCGGCGCCGCGGGCGGGATCCTCCTCTCGGCGAGCCACAACCCGGGGGGCCCCGAGGGCGACTTCGGGATCAAGTACAACATGGCGAGCGGCGGCCCGGCGCCCGAGGCGGTGACCGAGGCGGTGGCGGCGCGCACGCGCGTGCTCTCGGAGTACCGCACGCTCGACGCGCCCGACCTGCCGCTCGACCGCGACGGGACGCACACGCTGGGCGACATGTCGGTCGAAGTCGTCGACCCGGTCGCCGAGTACGCGGCGCTGATGGAGCAACTGTTCGACTTCGGCGCGATCCGCGCGCTGCTGGCGGGCGGCTTCCGCCTGCGCTTCGACGCGATGCACGCGGTGACGGGCCCGTACGCGCGCGAGATCCTCGAGCGCCGCCTCGGCGCGCCGGCGGGGACGGTGATCCGAGGCGAGCCGCTCCCCGACTTCGGCGGCGGGCACCCGGACCCGAACCTCACCTACGCGCACGAGCTGGTGGAGGAGATGTTCGGCCCCGACGCCCCGGACTTCGGCGCCGCCAGCGACGGCGACGGGGACCGCAACATGATCCTCGGGCGCCGCTTCTTCGTCACGCCGTCGGACTCGCTCGCGGTGCTGGCCGCGAACGCGACGCTGGTGCCGGGCTACGCGCGCGGGCTGGCGGGCGTCGCGCGCTCGATGCCCACCAGCGCGGCGGTCGACCGGGTGGCGGCGGCGCTCGGCCTCCCGTGCTACGAGACGCCGACGGGGTGGAAGTTCTTCGGCAACCTGCTCGACGCGGGGCGCATCACGCTGTGCGGCGAGGAGAGCTTCGGCACGGGCTCGGACCACGTGCGCGAGAAGGACGGGCTGTGGGCGGTGCTGGCGTGGCTGAACGTGCTGGCCGCGCGAGGCGAGGGCGTGGAGTCGATCGTGCGCGCGCACTGGGCGCGGTTCGGGCGCCACTATTACACGCGCTACGACTACGAGGAGGTCGCGGCGGAGGCGGCGAACGGGCTGATGACGGCGCTGCGCGCGCGGCTGTCGGCGCTCCCGGGCGCGACGCTCGGCGCGGGGCTGCGCGTGGCGGCGGCGGACGACTTCGCGTACCACGATCCGGTCGACGGGAGCGTCAGCGAGCGGCAGGGGGTGCGCGTGCTGTTCGAGGGCGGGTCGCGCGTCGTGTACCGGCTGTCGGGGACGGGCACCGCGGGGGCGACGCTGCGCGTCTACGTCGAGGCGTACGAGCCGGACGCGGCGCGGCAGGCGGCGGACGCGCAGGAGGCGCTGCGGCCGCTGGTCGACGTCGCGCTGGGGCTGGCCGAGGTGCGGGCACGGACGGGGCGGGAGGCGCCGACGGTGATCACGTGAGGGAGGCGCGTGGACGGCGCCGATCGCCGCCGCGCCGAAGCGACAACGTCGGCCGACGCTGAGCACCACGATGCCATGACGAACATCGCGTTCCTCCAGACGCCCCGTCTCACGCTGGCGCTCGAGTCCACGGAGGCGGTGCTCGCACGCATCGCCGCGATGCCTGCGGCGGACCGGGCGGAGGTGTCGCCCGACTGGCTCGCGCGGCTACGGGCGTCGCCGACACCGAGCCCGTGGACGCACGGCTTCGTCCTCGTCGAGCAGGCGACGGGTGCGACGATCGGCAGTTGCGGGTTCAAGGGCCCGCCCGACGCCGAGGGCGGGGTGGAGATCGCGTACGCGCTCGCGCCGGCGCACCAGGGGCGCGGCTTCGCGCGCGAGGCGGCCCGGGCGCTCTGCGAGTACGCGCTCGGCGCGGGCGGCGCGCGGTACGTGCGCGCGCACACGCGGCCGGACGGCGCCGCGTCGGCGCGGGTGCTGGCGGCCTGCGGGTTCACGTGTCTCGGCGAGGTGGTCGATCCGGAGGACGGGGTCGTGCTCCGGTGGGAGCTGCGGGAGTCGGGGCCGCGGTCGGGATAGTAGACGTCGGGTGCGCAGGGGGCGGCAGTTGGGCGGGGTAGGGGATCGAGCGGCCGGGTGGGGTCAGGGGCCGCTGGCGAGTTCGCAGCGTTCGCACGCAGCGTTCGCGCACGTGATCGGGGCCCGGCGGCGTCCCGAAGCACCGGCGGCGCAGTGGGTTCGGCGCGCTTGCCGGGGTGGGCACGCGGGTTTACGCTGCGACGCCCGCGGGGCGAAGGCGCTTATGCGGGGCCGCCCAATCGGCGTTAGGTGACACACGGGCATTCGCGCATCGCATGGGCCTGGACATCGTCGAGACCTTCCTCGCCGTCGAGCAGGCGTTCGACCTCGAGATCCCGAACGCGGACGCCGCCCGCATGGATACCGTGGGGGCGCTGTTCGACTACGTGCGGGCGCACGTGCCGCCGGAGCGCCTCGGCCTCGGCGACGGGTCGTACGCGGGTCCGCTCTGGGAGCGCTACCTCGACATCATCCACCGGGAGGTCGGCGGCCGGCGCGATGCGCTGCGCCCCGATGCGCGCTGGGTGTACGACCTCCACATGGACTAGCGCACCCGCCGCCGCGAGTGACACCTAACGTGGCGTTGCAGCTGACCGAGCCTCAGAGCATCAGGTTTCTTCCACGCGATGCTCCGTGCCCGGCTCGGCCTCCACGCAGGCGCTCGGCTCAAGGCTCGGCAGCTGAACTCGGGCGTTAGATTACTACCAGCATGCTCAGAATGCCTGGAAAGATTGTCGATCTCCTCGCAGATATTCCAACGCTGGCCGTCGCCCGCGAGCGTCTAGCCCTCGCCCAAGACGAGATCAAGCGGCTGGAGGCAGAAAACGAGCGCCTCAGGAAGGAAAACGTCGCCCTCTGGACACGCGTCGAGGCGATCACTCCGCCGGAGTTTGTTGAGGCCAGCGGTGTGCTATGGCGGCGCAGGGCCGCCGGAGCGGTCGAGCCCATCGCCTACTGTCCGAACTGCCGACTCGCGATGTCCGCCTTCCCGCCAGGATCGAACGAGCTGCTGGCGTGCTCCAAATGTGACTTCGTTGCGCCGTTCCGGCCCCGAGAACTGTCAGAGCACTTGCCAGCGTAGACCAGTGTGGCAGTGATCTAACGTGACGTTGCAGCTGACAGGGGCGCTGCGGAGTGCGGGCTGCGCCCGCATCTTATGGCGTGCCCCTGCAGCTGAACGTGGGCGTTAGGGAGCGCCGATCATCGCGCCAAGACAGCGCAGCGTTGAGGGGGGGCACCGCGCGCACTCGACCCGCCGCGCGCCCGACCCGTATGCGGCGACGAGATCCGCGCGCCGGCCCACGCGCACCGCCCGCCCGCGCGCCGCCAGGACACCGATCGCGACCGGCATCAGGTCGACCGCCACGCCGCGCTCCGCTCCCGAGCACGACTCCCCGCGCGCGCACCGGACCCGAGGCGCCACGAGCCCGCGCACTCCCTCCCTGCCGACTCGGACCGCGCCGCGTTGCTCCCTAACGGGGCGTTCCAGCTGACGGGCGACGTGGGGAGCATTGGGTTGTGCGCGGGCGCCGTCCGTCGCACAATCGAGGACGTCGCGCGGGCCGGCTCGCCCGCAGCTGAACTTGGGCGTTAGGCGGCGAACGGAGATCCGCGATGGGCATCGAATCGGTCGAGCTGACGCTGGAGATCGAGAAGCGCTTCGGGATCGAGCTGCCGAACCGGATCGCGCGGAACGAGGCCGTCCATGGGGCGCGCACCGTCGGGGAGCTCGAGGAGATGGTCCTGCGGCTGCGCCGGGAGCAGCTTTCCGCGACGGAGCGCGAGCGCCTGAGCGAGGGCGAGGTCGGCGAGGAGCTCCGCTGCGCCCTCTCGTACGTCTTCGGCGATCCGCCGGCGTCCTTCACGCCCGAGGTGCGCCTGATCGACGACCTCGCGATGGACCAGTAGTGGGGGCGCGGGGCAGCGCGGCGCCGCATAACGTGGCGTTGCAGCAGACGGGCGCGTGGGGAGCATCAGGGTGGCGCGCCAGCGCACTCTATCGCACAATCGAGTGCGTCTCGCCCGCGGGCTCAGCGCCCGCAGCTGAACTCGGGCGTTAGGCGGCTCACACGGCGCCTCAGAAACCATCGGGAATGACCGACAGCGTATATCTCGCAGCGACCTACCGTCTTCACGCGACCGTGTTCCGCATGAGCGCAGAGGCGCTGGCGGGCAGTCTGCGGCTGAATGCCAGAGGACAGGCCGCTGGCATCCAGGGTCTGCCGTTCTACTTCCTCGTGTCGCACGCCACCGAGCTACTACTCAAGTCCGCGCTGCTGAAGCGGGGGTTCACCGAGGCCGACGTGAAGCGCAGTGAGTACCGGCACAGCCTCAGCAGCATGCTCGCGGAGCTTGAGAAGCTCGGCCTTGTGGTGACGCCCGAGACCAAGGCGACCGTGAACGGGTTGCACGAGCAACACGCCTCCCACGCACTTCGGTATACGGCGCTCATCGACAACGGTGAGCTGACCTACTCGCCGCCGGTGTCGGCAGCGTATACGATGCTCGACGAACTTCTCATGCTCACCAGGATCTCAACCCAGGGGCGCTGATCCCTCACAGGAGCCTCCTCCCGTCGTCGCACCGCCGCCTAACGTGGCGTTGCAGGCGACGCGGTATGCGCGGCGAGTGCAGCGCACCCGCGTAGCCCAACACTTGCTGGCCCCATCTCGCCCGTACAGCCGCGCGCCTGAACTGGGGCGTTAGGTGGCACCCATCCAACGAGTTCCGCACCCCGGAATGCACGGTCTGAGCATCCACGACGGCACGCGCGACGACCCGACGCTCTCGCCTCGGCCGGAGGTGGGGTGTCTGGATTTTGACTTGGTGGACGTGCTGCGGGCGCTCGGGCCGCAGGCGGAGCGATCGGCCTGGCGGTGTGGGGACGTGGATTGCTTCGGGGTGACAGCGGGCGCGCTCGACCAGGCGATCGCCGCGGGCGGACGGATCTCCGGGGAGCAGCTTCTCGCGTTCGCCGCGGGGCTCACGCAGGTGATCGACGGGACGTTTGAGGGCTTCGACCTCGGGGCGACCGCGCCGTGGGTGGTGATCACTGCCGTCGACAGCTCATGGTGGGAGGTGAGAAGCTCGGACGACGCGGCGCTGGCGGCGATCCGGGAGCGATTCCGCGCCACACGCGCACTGCCCGAGCGTGCCACCTAACGTATGGTTGAAGCTGACGTGCCCCGTCACGCATCATTGGGTGACGCCCGCCGACATTCTCGCGCGGGGCCGTCTGGTTCCACGCCCGCAGAGGTCGGGCACGCAGCTTAACCCGGGCGTTGGACAGCTACAGACGTCATCTACCATCCGGCATGGGTTTCTTCGACAAGTTGGCGCGCCGAGCGCCCGCCGACCTCCGTGCGCAGGCGGGCAAGGTTGTCCCGACTGCTGGGATCGTCGCCGTCTTGCTCAACAAACCCGCGGAGTCCGCGTTTCCAGCCACCGCGATGGTGCCGCTCCCCAGATGGAATCGGGTTCTCACCGTTGCGGGCGCCACAACTGCCGGGCTGGCACTTCACGAGTTGGGTCTTCAGGAGTACGAGGAAGCCGACTTGCTTAATGTGCTTCGCTGAGGTCAGGTGACATGGAGACCCGCGTGCGCAAAGAAGTTGGCGAGGGTCACGGGTTGGCGGCCGAGCCGCTGGAACTCGCGGCGGACCTGCGCGCGCATGGCGTCGATGTCGGCGGGGAGCGCATTCAGCAGCGCGTGCTTGACGTCCCGGTTGCACTGCTCTTCGGGATTCAGCTCGGGCGCGTAGCCCGGCAGGAACGCGTTCGCGAAGTCCGCCGCGCGCTCGGCGATCCACGCCTGCGTGCGGCGACTCGTATGCGTGTTCAGCCGGTCCCACACGAGCAACAGCGGCCGACCGACCACTCGACGGAAGTAGCGAAGGGCGTCGAGCAGGCGCGGGCCGTCGACGGTGCCCTCGAAGTGGCGCGCGAAGAGGCGGGCCGACTGCCTATCCAGTGGGGCGGTGAGCAGCGCGACGGTCGAGACCTCGCGCCGCCGACTGATGCGGCGCAGCACCGGCGGCTGCCCTACGGGCGCCCAGGTGGTGCCGACGCGGGCCCGAAACGTGTGACCCGTCTCGTCCACGAAGGCAACGCAGCGCCCCTCGCGCCGAGCTCTTTGGTCAGAGCGGGCCAGTCCCGCTTCAGCCACGCCCGCACGAGTGTCTCGTCGCGCTCCTTCGCCTGCGCCGCCGGGCGCTGGGGCGTCCAGCCCCGCGCGTGCAGGACCCGCGAGAAGCTGCGAAAGTGGTGCCGCACCCCGAGCTCGCGCTCGGCGACCTCCGCGATGCGGCGCAACGTCCAGCGCTCCGTGTCGAACCCCGCAGCGGCCGCGCCCTTCGCCAGCACGGCCGCGAGCCGGGCCCACGCCGCGTCGTCGATCCCGGCCGGGCGCCCGGTCTTGGGGCGCGCCTTGAGCGCGGCCCGCCCGTCGGACTGCCAGGCCGCATACCACCGCGAGACGCTCTGGCGGCTCACGCCCAGGTCGCGCGCGATCTCGCTCTGGCTGAGCCGGCCCGCACGGCACCGTGGGAACAGCCGCGCGGCGGCGAGCCGCCGCTCCTCGAGCTGTGCCGCCGTGAGCCGCTGCGGCCGCCAGACTGCCGTTGCTGCCACTGCGCCCTCCTGCAGACGTCGGCATCATGTCACGCAAGAAGCGTGAAGCACATTAGCATCATCGTGCGCCAGCTCGCATCCGAGGATCCACACGGAGTCGAGGCGTGGAAGGAGTGTGGAACCGCTGTGGCTTCGGGAATTCCAGAACTCCGTCGCGCGAACGGTGGACGTGCTGCGCAACCGTCGGCGGACTTCGATCTTGCGCTTGGCGGGTGGGTCGTCACCCGTCTCTACGATCGCTTTCCAGACGAGCCGTGGGCGTTGCCGCTCGCCCAATGGCTTGGCTCGTCGATAGTGGACGAGATGTGTACCTGCTGGGACCCGTAAGCGCGCAGCTGTCCAACGAGGCGTTGCACCTGACAAAGCGGCGCCGCGCCCCTTACCGGCGGCCTGGCTCCAGCCCTGCCGCTTTGCAGGTGAACTTGGGCGTTGGGCAGCCCACAACCATCGTTGCGGATGAACGAGAACGGAGTCATCGCCGCGGTTTGCGTGTACCTCAAGGCCCGCGGCTGGCACATCACGCAGCAGCTCCACACCTCGGAGCACGGCGTCGATGTAGTGGCGACGCATGCCGCCTCTGGTAGGAAGTGCTACGTTGAGGCGAAGGGAAGCACGAGTGCGCGCGAGGGGACACGGCGGTATGGAAAGCCGTTCGACGGTAACCAGATCACGGTGCACGTAGCCCGTGCGGTGCTCACTGCGCTCAAGCTGCGCACCGAGTACCCTGATCGAACAGCAGCGGACGTTCTAATAGCGGTCCCGGATGAACGGCGGCACCGGTCGCACCTCAAGGCGATCGCGCCGGTGCTAGGGGCGGTCGGGGTCGGGACGCTCTTCGTAGCGGACGACGGCACGGTCGCGAGTGAGTGAAGCCGCGCCGCTGCCCAACGAATCGTTGCAGCAGACGGGCGGTCTGCGGACTGCCTCGGCTGCGCCTCGGCACTATGGTGTCCGCCCGCAGCTGAACTCGGGCGTTCGGCGGACCCGGTAGGCCTCTAGTCGGCGCACGGGTCTGTGGTTACGTTGTGGGTACACCCCTCCGACCCGCAGGCTGTCATGAAGGCACGCATCGTCCGCGTTGGCAACTCGCGCGGCGTCCGCATCCCCAAGCCCCTGCTCGACCAGGCGGGCCTCGCCGACGACGTCGAGCTCCACGCGGAGCCGGGGCGCATTGTGATTGAGGCGGTCGCGCGTCCCCGCGCTGGCTGGGCAGAGGCCGCACGCGTGATGGCCGCGCGTGGCGATGACGCGCTACTCGATCCGGCGACCTCGACCCGGTTCGACGACGAGGAGTGGGAGTGGCGCTGAGCCGCACGATCGACCGCGGCACCGTCCACCTCGTCGAGCTCGATCCCACCCGGGGCAGCGAGATCCGGAAGACTCGGCCATGCGTGGTGGTGTCGCCCGACGAGCTGAATCATCATCTGCGCACGGTGATCGTCGCGCCGATGACCACCGGGGGGCAGCCATATCCGTGGCGCGTGCCCTGCCGATTCCGCAACAAGGCCGGGGCAGTCGCGCTCGATCAGCTCCGGACGGTCGACCGCGAGCGGTTGGTCCAGCGCGCTGGCGTCTTGTCGGAGCCGACGGTCGCCGCCGTGCTCGCGAAGCTCAGCGAGCTGTTCGCCCCGTAGATCGGTGCGCGCCGCCGAACGTGGCGTTGCAGCAGACAGCCGGGCTGCGGAAGCTCGCTGCGCTCGCATTGGTTGCATCCGGCTGCAGCTGAACTCGGGCGTTAGGCGGCCCAGATGTCCCGTTGTGCAACCACTCGACCACAGAATCGCGTATGACCGATCCAAACAAGCGGCTTCGCTTCAGCGGCCCGATTACGGTGCAGTTCCGCCAGTTCCGGCAGGGGCTGATGCAGACCGATGCCGACGGCGACCAGACGTTCATCGGCATGGTCGACGGGATATTCGGTGTGCCCCCGAACGGCGCACGGTTTGAGGCTCAGGTCAAGCTCTCCGTGGGCGCATCGTTCACCGAAGACGCATATGAGGTGGTGGTTCCCGAAGCACTGGCGGAGCTTGGCGCGCGGCCGGAGTTCCGACGTGCCGCCTACGAGTACGTCGATATGTGTATGTCGTCTATGGTCGGACCGCAGTGGGCGCAGATGACTGGCATGTTGGCGCAGAACAACCTGTTTCAGATTCCCGGGCCTGCTGTAGTGGTGACCTTCGAGGACGGATCTGCAAGTTGGTGATCGGCTCGGGACGATCTACCGAGTATCCGCACCCTGAGCAACCGGGATGATGGGTGACAGCGTATACCGGGAGGATGCGTGACACTGCGGGAGCGCGGTGTCAGCCGCGGATGGTGTAGTCGCGCTCGTCCAGGCGGGCGAGCAGCACGGTCCCGAGGTAGATGCTCCAAATTCCGTCGTCGCTCTCCTCCAGCCCGATGTGGTGCTGCTTGCGCGCGTTGGCGATGAAGAGCAGTCGGTCCTTGAAGCGGAACGTGCCCGCATTCGTCACGCGCTTGACTAGGTAGTGGCCCGGGTACTCGAGCGGGGGAGCCGCGTGGGGTAGGGCCGTGCCGAGACGACGTACCGGCTGGCTGGTGGGCACCCGGCGAGCGCAGTGTGGGGGCGCTCCGCGTTGTACTCGGCCCGGAAGGTGTCGGAGCGGCGCTGCTGCGCGCGGGCCGTCGCCTGCGGCGGACGGCACGCCTCGGCTTTGAGCGTCTTGTGCATGCGCTCGTGCGCGCCGTTCTGCTGCGGCCGCCCCGGCAGGATGCGCTGGTGCCGGATGCCGAGCCGGAGCCACCACGCGCTCAGCTGCGTCAGCCCGTGCAGCCCCGTGTTGGCGCACGGCACGCGGTTGTCGGTCCGGATCGCCCGCGGCAGCCCGTACGTGCGGGACGCCCGCGCGAAGGCAGCTCGGGCGCCCACCGCGCGCGCGTTGACCAGGGCGTGCACCGTGAGCAGGTAGCGCGTGCGCTGGTCGGCGACGGTCAGCGGGTAGCAGCAGACGCCGTCGCGCGTGCGGAATTGGCCGTTGAAATCGATCGTCCAGAGGTCGTTCGGGGCGGCGGTCTGGACCGGCACAGTCCCGGGGTGCACGACTGGGCGGCGCCGCCCGCGGCCGTCCGGACGGACACCCACCTCTCGCCGGCGCACGCCCCGTGGCTGCGGGTGACGTTCGCCGTGGAGACGGCGCCGTTGCGCGAGCTCGGAGTACGCGACGCGGAAGATCCGACGATCATCGCAGCGGCGCGCGCAGCGGGCGCGGTGCTGATGACGAAGGACGTCGACTTCGTGGACCTCGCCGGCCGCACGGCTCCCGTCCCGCGCCTTCGCCGGTGAGCTTGGGCTTCGGGGCGCGACACACATGGGGGGAACGATGCCGGAGCTCCGCATTCAGCTCACGAAACGCGCCGACGGCGGGGCTGTACTCCGCTGCGTTCGGGCGGACGGCTCGGCGACCTGGCAGCGGCAGGACGGTCACCAGGCTGCCTTCTTCCCGCTGCACGACCTCACCCACTACACGGTGGAGACCGTGCTCGGCTTCCGCGACGGCTTCTTCGGCTTGATCGCCGACGGCTGGGCGGTCGAGGACACGAGTGGGAAGGGCGCGCGCGGGCCGCTTCCGCCCGAGGCACTCGTGGTCGAACGCCTGGTCGGCCTCCTTGACGTGGAGCGCACAACGGGGAACGAGTGGACGGCCGCGGAGTTTGCGGCGCAGCTGGCGCTCGCCGGCAGCGGTGATGCGGCGTCGTACAAACTCACGGACGCGAGGTTGGGCCTCGTGCGGACCCGGCGGCGGGAGCTGTTCGCGCGGTGGGCGGCGGTCGCACCGGGAGAGATCCTCGAACTGCCGTTCGAGCGTCCCGCATCCACGGCCTGACGTCAGGATCGTGAGCAGCTTCCGCACGCAGGCGGTCCGGCCGACGCCCCGCACGCTGCGCAGCAGCTCCCCGCTGGCGCCCCTGCGACTCTGCGCGCAGAATCACCCGTGGGTTCGATACGAGTCCCCGCAGCACCAGCGTCGGAGATGCCGCATGCGCAGCACGTGCCTCGCTCTGCTCGCACTCCTGGCCGCGTCGGCGGCGCCCGCCCTCGGCCAGTCCGCCGCACCGGCCCCGTGCTCGTCCGCCGAGCACCGGCAGTTCGACTTCTGGCTCGGCGAGTGGGAGGTCCGGACCCCCGCGGGACAGTTGGCCGGCACCAACCGCATCGCCCGCGTCTACGGCGGCTGCGTGCTGCACGAGCAGTACGACACCGGCCGCGGTTACAGCGGCGCCAGCTTCAACGTTTACGACGTGGGCCTCGGGATGTGGCACCAGACGTGGGTCGACACGTCGGGCATGCTCCTGAAGCTCGACGGGGGCTTTCGTGAAGGCCGCATGGTCATGGAGGGCGAGACCGTCGCCGCGAACGGGTCGAGGACCCGGCACCGCATCACGTGGACGCCAAACGCCGACGGCAGCGTTCGGCAGCTGTGGGAGTCGACCAACCCTTCCGGCGAGTGGGCGGTGGCATTCGACGGCAGGTACACGAAGACGTCGCCGGCCGGGTGAGGTCCAGGAGCCGCTGCGGGCTCGCCGGAGATCAACGCACCGGCCGGCGAGCTGGAGGAACCACGCATGGTTCGTCCACCTCGCGGTGGAGGGCGTCGACGAACTGCACGATGACGTCGCGCGCCGCGGCGCCGAGACCCTGTCACGGCCTGCCACCAAACCGTGGGGCCTCCGAGAGTTCAGCGTCCGCACGCCCGACGGACACGGAATCGCTTTCGGCGAGCCTACGACCGTCTAGCGCGGCGTGGCAGCAGACGGCCGGGCTTCCATGTTGGGCGCAACAACCGGCGCAATCGAGAATTAGCTCGACGTGCGCCCCTTCTCAGGCGACGTCGGGCACGGACGGATCACACGCGGCGGGGCGAACGCGCCGCGATCACCGCCCGGTCGGAATCGCGCCGCCGGCCGTGACGTTCTGGAACGGCAGCTCCGGCTTGCTAACGAGGTCCAGCCTCCCCGCGGGCACCATGCTGAGCACCACGCGCCCCGCGCCGAGGTACCGTCGCGTCACGCGCTGTACGTCCGCCGGCGCGACTGCGCGCCAGGCCGCGAGCTCCGCCCGGAAGTGCTCCGGGTCCGCGTGGAACGCCTGTCCGTCGGCGAGCCAGAACGCCCTGCCGAACACCGCCTGTAGGGTGGTGACGAAAGACACCTCGTCGTACGCGTTGCCGCGCTGCACTTCGGCGGCCGGCGCCGGCTCGTCTCCGAGCGTCGCGAGCGTGCTGTCCACGAGCCGCTCCACGGCCGTGAGCGACACGCCCGGGCGCGGCGCCACGGTGACGGTGAACGTGCCGGCCTCCTCGCGCGGGTCGTGCCGCGCCGAAACGGTCGTGGCGAGTTGGCGGTCGCGGATGAGGAGTCGCGTGAGGCGGCTCGTCTGGTCCTGCGCGAGCATCCGGCCGACCACGTCGAGCGCCGGGCGGTCGCGGTGCCGGACACCGACCGTCGGCCACGTGAAGGCGATCTGCGGGAGCCGGGCGCGAGCATCCTCGAGTACGAGACGCCGCTCCGCGGGGAGCGCCGCAGGGACGACCGTCGGTCTGACGACCGAGCGCCCGCGGGGAAGGTCACCGAAGTAGCGCCCGACGAGCCGCCGCACGTCGGCCGCGTCCACGTCGCCGGCGATGACGAGCGTGGCGTTGTTCGGTGCGTAGTGCAGGCGGAAGAACTCCCTGACGTCTCCGAGCGTCACCGACGACAGGTCCGCCAGCGACCTGATCGGCAGCCAGGAGTAGGGGTGCGCCTCGGGGTAGAGCGCCCGCAAGACGACGTCGTCGCGGGTGCCGAACGCACGGTCGTCGTAGCTCCGCCGACGCTCGTTCTTGACGACGTCGCGCTGCCGATCGAGGTCCGCCTGGTCGAGATCGTCGAGCAAGAAACCCATGCGGTCGGACTCGAGCCAGAGCAGCGTCTCGATCCCGTTGCTCGGCACGAACGCGTCGTAGCTCGTGCGGTCCTCCGTCGTGACGGCGTTGTACCTGTCGCCGAGCGGTACGAGGTGCCGGGCGAAGCTGTCCCCCGGCGCGTGCGTCGAGCCGGTGAACATGAGGTGCTCGAGGAGGTGCGCGACGCCGGTCCGCCCGGGCCGCTCGTTCTTCGAGCCGACGTGGTAGCTCACGGTCACGGCCACCACGGGCGCCGACCGATCCTCGTGCACCACCACCGTCAGGCCGTTGGCCAGGGTGAAGCGCGTGTGTGGGATGCGCGGCGCCTGGGCCGCTCCCGGGAGCGCGGGGCTCGCGAGGGGCGCGCGAGTACTCCCCTGCCCACGCAGAGGCACCACGGGCCACAGATGCGCCGCGATGCACAGCGCGGCACCGAGTGTCGTGGCAGAGGGGCTCGGCCGGCGGACGGCGGGCGGCATGTCGATGAGAGGCATGGTCAGGGCGCGCGCGGCTCGGGCGCGGCACCGCGAGCGCCGCCCGTCGGATCATGGCCGTGCAAACCCGGCCTCCGCCAGTGGCCCGCGCCCGCCCCGCGGCGACTCCCGCCCTAGTCGACCCGTCGTAGCGTCACGGTGAACGTCGCCCCCTCCCCCTCCACACTCCGCACCCGCAGCTCGCCCCCCATCCCGCGCGCCAGGTCGCGGCTGATCGCCAGCCCCAGCCCCGTCCCCTCCTGCATGCGCGTCAGCTTCTGATCCACCTGTACGAACGGCTCGAACACCGCCGCCTGCCGGTCGCGCGGGATCCCGATCCCCGTGTCGCGCACCAGCACGTACACGACGCCCGGCGTCCCCGCGCGCGTCGCCAGCGCGACGTCGATGCGCCCGGGAACCCCGTCCCGCCCCGGCGGCGTGAACTTGATCGCGTTCGACAGGAGGTTGAGCAGCACCTGGCCGAGCTTCTCGCGGTCCGCCCACGCCAGCAGCGGCGCCTCGCCCGGCCCGTCGTCGAGTGCGACGCGCAGCGTCAGGCCGCGCGCGGCCAGCTGCGGCTCGACCATCGGCAGCACCTCGCGCACCACGTCGGCGACGGGCGTCGGGCGCACCTCGAACGCGACGTGCCCCGCCTCCAGCCGCGCGTAGTTCAGCACGTCGTTGATGCGCGACAGCAGCAGCCGCTGCGCGCGCTGCACGCGCCCCAGCGCGCCGAGCTGCGCGTCGGTCACCGGGCCGTGGATCCCCAGCTCGATCAGCTCCGCGTGCCCGGCGATCGCGTTGAGCGGCGTGCGCAGCTCGTGGCTCATCGTCGCCAGGAAGCCGCTCTTCGCCAGGCTCGCCTCCTCGGCGCGCGCGCGCTCGCGCTCGGCCGCCGCGAGCGCGCGCGCCGCCTCGTCGGCCAGGCGCGCGCGCTCGATCGCCTGCGCGCACTGCTGCGCCAGCGCGAGCAGGAAGGCGCGCGACTCGGCGTCGAACGGCTGCGGCGCGCGGAACCCCACCCGCAGCGCCCCCACCGGGCGCGCCGCCGCCCCCTCGCCCACCACCAGCGGCAGGACCGCCGTCGCTTCGCCGGCCGCGTCGCCGTCGTGCGGGTAGGCGCGCCGCAGCGACGCGCGGTCGGGCCACCACCGCGGGCGCGCGTCGCGCAGCGCGTCGCCCACCGGCCCCGCCGCGTCGGCCGCGAGGCGGCGCGCGCCGGCGGCCGGCGTCCCGTGCGCGCCCAGCGTCTCGACCGCCGCGCCGTCGGCGGTGAGGCGCCCCAGCCAGCACGTCTGCGCGCCCAGCACGTCGCACAGCTCGCGCGACGCGAACTCGCCGATCTCCTCCAGCGCCCGCAGGCGCACCAGCGCCGCCGTCAGCCGCTGCAGCGCCTCGGCGCGGCGCCGCGCCTCGCGCTCCGCCTCGAACAGGCGCGCCCGCTCGAGCGCCTGCGCCGCCTGGCGGCCGAGCGTGAGCAGGAAGGCGCACTCGTCGTCCGCGAACGCGCGCGGCTCCGGGAACGCCAGCGCCCACCCGCCGAGCGCGCGGTCGTCGAGCAGCAGCGGCACCAGCACCGCCGCCTCGAATCCCGCCGGCGCGGGCCCGTCCCAGCGCGCCGCGCGCTCGGCGGCGTCGCGGTACCAGAGCACGCGCTGGTCGCGGATCGCCTCGGTGATCGGCGACGCCGCCGAGAGCGGGCGCGCGTCCCAGCCCCGCCGCGCGTCGTCGGAGAAGCCGAGCGCCGCGACCACGCGCAGCCGCGCCCCGCCGCCGCCCGCCTCCCCCTCCCCTTCCTCCTCGACCACCTCGAGCATCGTCGCCGCCGTGGCGCCGAACGTCTCGCGCCCCGCCTCGAGCACCGCGCGCGCGACGTCGGCGGTGGACGACGCGGCGGAGAGCGCCGCGGTGACGCGCTGCAGCTGCGCGAGGCGCCGCTCGTTGTCCTCGGCGCGCGCGCGGGCCGCCCGCTCCGCCGCGTGCAGCCGCGCGCGCTCGGCGTCGGCGCGCTGGCGCTCGGTGACGTCCTCGGCGACCACGCTCACGCCGAGCACCGCGCCGTCGTCGCCGGCGATCGGGTGCCACTGCTCGACCCAGGTGCGGCGCACCCCCGGGTCGGCCGGCGTCTCCCCCTCGAGCACCACGTCGCGCAGCGGCTCGCCGCTCTCGAGCACGCGCGCCAGCTGCGCCTCGGCGTCCGCGCCCAGCGCGCCGAGCAGGTCGCGCGGGCGGCGGCCGACGTGGGCCTCGGGCGGGAAGCCGTTCAGCGCCGCGAGCCGGTCGTTCACGCGCACCCAGCGCAGCTCGCGGTCGAAGACGCAGAGCCCCACCGGCACGGCGCGGAAGACGGCCTCCAGCTCGGCGTAGCTGGCGCGCAGGCGCGCGTCGGCCTCGTGGCGCTCGTGCAGGTCGACGAAGCTGCCGACGTAGCCGCGCAGCGCGCCGTCGTCGCCGAAGCGCGGCACGCCGACCCCGATGCACCAGCGCGCCTCGCCGTCGCGGCGCCGCAGGCGGCACTCGACGCGGAACGGCTCGCGGCGCGGGTGCGCCTCGCGGTAGGCGCGCTCCACCGCCGGCCGGTCGTCGGGGTGCACGGCGTCGAGCCACCCCACCCCCGCCGCCTCGGCCTCGCTCTGCCCCGTGAAGGCGTGCCACGCCGGGTTGCAGAAGACGCACCGCCCCCGCGCGTCGGTGAGGCCGACCATGACCGGCGCGCCCTCGGCCACCGCCCGGAAGCGGGCCTCGTCGGACGGGTCGGCGGGCGGCGGGCACATGCGCCGAATGTACGCGGCGGGCGCCCGGTGGGATACCAAATATTTCGGGGCGCGGGCCGCGGAGCGCCGGGTACGGCGTGCGGGGTGAGGCGTGCGGGGTGAGGCGTGCGGGGTGAGGCGTGCGGGGTGAGGCGTGCGGGGTGAGGCGACTACCCGCCGCATCCCGCTCGCCGTATCCTGCTCGCAGTATCCCGCCCGCCGCACCCCGCCCGCCCCACCTCCCGTGTACATCCCCGCCGCCTTCGCCGAACCCGACCCCGACGTGCTGCGCGCCTTCGTCGAGGCGCACCCGCTCGGCGCGCTCGTCACCGACGACGGCGCGGGCGGGCTGCACGCCACGCACCTGCCGCTGCTGCTCGACCGCACGCGCGGCCCGCACGGCGTGCTGCAGGGGCACGTCGCCCGCGCCAACCCGCACGCGCTCGCCGACGGGCGCGCGGCGCTGGTGATCTTCGCCGGGCCGGACGCCTACGTGACGGTGGGCGTCGAGCTCCCGATCGCGCGGCTCGACGGGAAGTGGAAGATGAGCCGGAACCGCCCCGCCGCCGACGTCGCGGGGGTGATCGCCGGGCTCGCGGCCTCCGACGACGCCGGCGCCCGCGCGGCGGCCGTCACGGTCGCCGAGCGCCGCCCGCGGAGCAAGCGGTGACGGCGGCGTCGGCACCCGCGCCGGCCCGCGAGCGGCGCGCGCTCCTCCGCGTCGGCATGGCGCTCACCGCGCTCGCGCTGCTCGTGCTCGCGCTCTCCGGGCTCGGCACGCGGTGGGGGTGGTGGCACTTCCGCACCGGCTTCACGCTCCTGCGCGGTAGCGTGTGGGCGGCGCTGGCGGGGGTCGCGCTGGTGGTCGTCGGCGCGCTGCTGGTGCGCGGCCCGCGGCGCGGGCGGGCGCGGGCGGCGGCGGCGCTGCTCGCGGCGGCGGCGCTGGCGGCAATCGCGGTCCCCTGGAACGCGCTCCGCACCGCGCGCGCCGTCCCGCCGATCCACGACATCACGACGGACCTCGAGGACCCGCCGGCGTTCGTCGCGCTGCGCGACCGCCCCGGCGCCACGAACCCGGTCGAGTACGGCGGCCCCGAGGTCGCCGCGCAGCAGCGCGCCGGCTACCCCGACCTCGCCCCCGACACGCTCCCGGTCCCGCCCCGCGAGGCGCTCGCCCGCGCCGAGGCGGCCGCGCGCGCCCTCGGCTGGACGGTGGCCGCCGTCGACACCGCGGCCGGCCGCCTGGAGGCGACGGATCGCACGCTCTGGTTCGGCTTCTACGACGACGTGGTGGTGCGCGTCACCCCGGCCGGGAGCGGGTCGCGCGTCGACGTGCGGTCGCTGTCGCGGGTCGGGGGGAGCGACGTGGGGGCGAACGCGGCGCGGATCCGGAAGTTCTTGGATCGGCTGGGGACGACTTGAACTGCGTGCGAGGTAGGGCGTGCGCAGTACGGCGTGCGATGTGAGGCGTGCGGTCGTCCTACCTCGCTCGCGGTTCTTCGCACGTAGTATCTCGCACGCCCGCCTCGCACGTCCCACCGCAAGGAGTCACCCCTCCGCGTGGACCCGCACGCGCGGCAACGCCCCGGGATGCTCGCGCTGCAGCCAGTCGACCATCCGCTCCCGCACGTCGCACCGCAGCTCCCACGCCGCCCCCGCGTTCGCCGCGCTCATGATCGCCCGCAGCTGCAGCGCGCGCTCCGACGCGTCCGACACCTGCAGCGCCGCCACCTCCCCGTCCCAGTGCGGCGACGAGCGCACCACGCGGTCGAACTCCGTCCGGACGGCCGCGACCGGCGCCGTCCAGTCGACGTAGAGGAACACCGTCCCGATCACCTGCGGCGACGCGCGCGTCCAGTTCTGGAACGGCTTCTCGAAGAAGGTGCTGATCGGCAGCACGAGACGGCGCTGGTCCCAGATCCGCACCACCACGTAGGTGAGCGTGATCTCCTCGACCGTCCCCCACTCGTTCTCCACCACCACGGCGTCGCCCACGCGCACCGGCTGCGTGAGCGCGAGCTGCACCCCCGAGACGAAGTTGGCCAGCGGGCGCTGCGCCGCGATCGACACGATGATGCCGACCACGCCCGCCGACGCCAGCAGCCCCGCCCCGAGCGCGCGGAACCCCTGGAAGCGCATCAGCGCCGCGCCGAGCGCCAGCAGCACGATCGCGATCACAAGCACGCGCCGCAGCAGCCCCACGCGCGTGCGCACGCGGCGCGCGCGCAGGTTGTCGGCGACGCCGATGTCGAACCGCCGCTCCACCACGTCGTCCAGCACGCGCGTGAGCGCGATCAGCAGCCACGCGACCGCCGCCACCATCAGCACGTGCAGCGCGCGCTGCGCCACCTCCTCGGCGTCGCGCGATAGCGTCGCGCGCAGCAGTGGGAGCGCCGCGTAGACCGCGAGCAGCGGGAGCAGCGCCCGCGCCGGCGCCCGCGTGTGGCGCAGCATCGCCCCGTCGAGCACCAGCAGCCCCGGCGCGCGGCGCCCCAGCCGCCCGAGCGACCAGTAGAGCAGCGCGTGCGCGGCGAGCCCGGCCAGCAGCGCCAGGACGACGACCGCGACCGCCCGCACGCCGGGCGGCAGTGTGGCGAAGAGCTGGGCGGTGGACATCGGGGGGGCCGACATGCAAGGCGCAAACCGGGGACGGCGGGCGTATCCGCCTTTCACCGCGACGAAAGCCGCCCCCGACCGAATCCGTTGAGGCCCCCCGCGACCTCGGAGTGCTCGTTGCAGAGCAGCCGGCGGCAGATCGCCAGCGCCTCCCGGTCCACCAGCTCGGTCTCGTCGTACTTCCCGCCGGAGTAGAGCGCGACCGAGAGCCCCGACAGCTCCCCCGCCAGCCCGCGGCTCTCGGCGCGCTCCAGGCGCCGACGCAGCGCGACGGCCTGCCGGTAGGCCTCCTCCGCCCGCGCGAAGTCGCCCCGGTCGACGAGGAGCGAGCCCACGTTCCCGGGCGCGCTCGCCATCTCCACGCGCGGCGCGCCCGGGAGCCGGCGCTGCATCGCGAGCGCCGCGCGCAGCAGCGACTCCGCCGAGTCGAGCTGCCCCTGAAGACCGAACACTTCGCCGAGCTCGCGGGTGCTCTCCGCCACCTCCGGGTGTGGCGGGCCGAGGATGCCGCGGCGGCGCGCGAGCGCGTCGCGCAGCAGGCGCTCCGATTCCGGGTAGAGCCCCAGGTTCCGGTACACGTTGCCCATGACGTCCGTCATCGGGGCCTGCACCCCGGGCTCCTGCGCGGGCTGCCGGTGGACGCGCACCGCCCCCGTGTCGAGCAGCTCGCGGGCGGTGACGGCGGCGCCGCGCCCCGCGGTCGGGTCGGCGACGCGCCTGCCGAGTACGTCGACCGGATCCTGCGCGACACCGTAGGCGTCGAGCTCCCGATCGCGCGGCTCGACGGGAAGTGGAAGATGAGCCGGAACCGCCCCGCCGCCGACGTCGCGGGGGTGATCGCCGGGCTCGCGGCCTCCGACGACGCCGGCGCCCGCGCGGCGGCCGCCTCAGTCGCCGAGCGCCGGCCGCCGAGCACGCGGTGACGGCGCCGACGTCGAAGCGCCGCCGAACCGGCGCAGCGCCTCGTCCAGATAGGGGTCGCGCCCCGACGCCGACGCGTCGGCCGGCCAGGGCACGGCGGCGTGCGGCGGCAGCCCGCGCCACTGGTACACGAAGCCGTCCGGGGTCGACTGCACGGAGCGCGACAGCCGGTAGCGCCAGCCGTTGCGCAGCGTGCGCTCGGCCGGGTTGCTGCCGAGGCCCATCGTCGTGTCGCCGACGACGCGCGCCTGCGGCAGCGCGCGCAGCATGAGCACGAAGTCCTCGGCCGCGCTGGCGACGTAGCGGTTGGTGAGCAGCACCACCGGCCCGGCGAAGCGCACGGCGCCGCCGGGGTCGAGCGCCGTTTCGGCGGGCGCCCCGAGGTCCGCGTGCCCCGGCCCCGCGCGGACGCGCGACAGCCGGTACACCCGCCGCCGGTCGTACAGGCGCGCCGCCACCGCGCGCGCCACGTCCTCGTTGCCGCCCGTGTTGTCGCGCACGTCGATCACGAGCCCCGCCGTCCCGCGCAGCGCGCCGAGCGCCGCCTCGACTTCGTTCCCCCAGTCCGCGCCCACGAAGCTCGCGACGCGCAGGTAGCCGACCTCCGCCCCGCGCAGGCGCGCGTACTGGATGCGTCCCGACCCGGTGGCGCGGAGGGGCTCGCGCAGGTAGGCGTCGCGCACGACCGCCGGGTCGTGGCGGCGCTCGGCGACGTGCGCCGGGGCACCGTAGCGGCCGTAGGGCGTGACGAGGTCGGAGTGGTGGTCGCGCAGTCCGCCGATCATCGCTCCCAGCAGGCGCGCCGCCTCGGCGTCGGAGGGCGCGCGCACCACGCTGTCGCGGTACGCGTCACGGGCGCGCCCCCAGTCGACGCCGCTCTGCGGGAAGAGGGCGTAGTGGCGGTCGAAGTCGCCCCACACCTCGTCGAACAGCGCGTCCCGCGCCATCGACTGCGGGCCGGCGGGGTCGCCACCGCAGGCGGCGACGAGGAGCAGGGCGAGGAGGGCGGGGCGGCGGGGCATCCGGTGGGGAACGAGGGTGCGCCGGAAGCTCGAGCCTGGCGCTCGCGGCGGCCAGGAGGGTGGTATGAGGCGCAAGCAGTACGGGGCGAGAGGCGGGGCGATCATTCCGGACGGGCTCCGGCCCGCCGCTGGGAAGTCCCGACCGCCTTCAGATCTCGACTGGCGGCGCCACGGCAACGGCGGTCGTCACGACAGTATCCGCTCGCACCATCGGCGGCCCGAGCACCCCGGCGGGATCCGGGAACGCCGGCGACCCCGGCGACCACAGCTCCAGGCTGTCCGCGTGCGTCGCACCTGGTACGAGTCGATCACTGCTGCGGCGCCGGCGCGGCTCCGGCAGCCGGCGCCGTAACCGTGGGCGCGCGGGCCGCGATCACCTCGCGCGCCGTCTGCAGCACCGCCCCCGCGGCGCCGAGGGCGGCGATGATCAGCGCGGCGCGCAGCAGCACGCGGTGGTCGCCGCGGGAGCGGCTCGGGGCCGTGAGCGGCACGGTGGCGCGCACCTGATTGCGCGTCGGGCGCCAGGCGCCGCACCAGCGGCACAGCAGCGCGCCCGGGGGGACGGTCGCCCCGCAGTCGGGGCAGGGCACCTCCTCCGACCGCGGCCGGCGCGGCATCTGCGACTCGTGCGGCATGGGTCCGCTCCTCATCGGCGGCGGGCGCTCTGCGGGCGCCCTTTCTCGTCGGAGGCGTTCGTGTCGGGCGCGGCCGCGAATTCCGGGCCGCGCCGCCCGCCGGTACACGGTAGGCTGTGGGACGCGTGCCGGGCGACCCCCCGGGCTGTCATTTGCGGCCGGGGGTGACCCCAGTCACGAAGTGCGTCAGAGCGCGTCAGAGCGCGTCGGAGGACGGTGCTGCGGGCTTCCGGCCGGCACCGAAAAGCGGGAGTCGTGACTGCGGGAGTCGTGACTGCGGGAGTCGTTACTGCGTCGCTCGCAGCTTGAGGCCACGCAGTAACGACTCCCGCCCTTTCGACTCCCGTAGTCACGACTCCCGCTCTGGCCGGCCCGTGTCGGCCGCCCAGGTGCTGCGGACCGCTCGACGCACGCGCACGCGCGGGGCACGCGCTCTGCGACCGTCCCCCGCCCGACGCACGCCGCCCGACGACCTCGTGGAGGACGCATGACCCGCCGCCCGCCCGCCCCCGGGCCGCGCCTCGCCGCGCGCCCGGTGTTCCGTTCCGTCCTCATGCCGCTGCTCTCGTGCGCCGCGCTCGCGCTGGGCGCCTGCGACGACGGCGGCGACGGCGGCGACGGGCTCGTCGACGCGGCGCAGGCCGAACGCGTGACCGGGAGCACCGTCGTCCCCGACAGCCTGGGCTTCACCGAAGAGCGCCTCGCGTCGCTGCGCGTGCCGGCCGGCTTCCGCGTGACCGCCTTCGCCACGGGGCTCGGCAAGCCGCGCATGATGGCGGTCGCCGACGACGGCACCGTGTACGTCACGCGGCAGATGCAGAACGACGTCGTGGCGCTGCGCGACCGCGACGGCGACGGGCGCGCCGAGGAGCGCCGCACGGCGGCGGCGAACCTCGAGATGGTGCACGGGATCGCGCTGCGCGGGAGCCAGGTGTGGCTGGTCGCGCCGACGCGCCTCTGGCGCACCACGCGCAACGCCGACGGCACGTTCGCCACGCCGACGCTGCTGTCGTCGGACCTCCCGCCGGCCGGCCAGCACCGCGCGCGCACCCTGGCGATCGGCCCCGACAACCTGCTCTACATCTCGGCCGGGAGCACCTGCAACGCGTGCGAGGAGCCCGACAACGAGAACGCCACGATGATGCGCGCGGGGCTCGACGGCTCGGGGCGCACCGTGATCGCGCGCGGGCTGCGGCACACCGTGGGCTTCGGCTGGCACCCGACCACGGGCGAGCTGTGGGGGATGGACATGCAGGCCGACTGGCGCGGCGACGACCAGCCGCGCGAGGAGCTGAACCGGATCGTCGCCGGGCGCCACTACGGGTGGCCGTACTGCTACGAGGCGCGGCGCGCCGACCGGGCGTACAACTACGACCCGCCGGGGGCGACCAAGGACGCGTTCTGCCCGACCACCGAGTCGCCCGCGCTGACGCTCCAGGCGCACAACGCGCCGATCGGGATGGCGTTCTACACCGGGGCGCAGTTCCCGGCGGAGTACCGGAACGACGCCTTCGTCGCGCTGCGCGGCTCGTGGAACCGCAACCCGCCCGGGGGCTACAAGGTCGTGCGCATCCGGTTCGAGAACGGGCAGCCGGTGCGGGCGGAGGACTTCGTGACCGGGTGGCTGGTGAACGGCGGGCGCGCGCAGTTCGCGCGGGTGACGGGGGTGGCGGTGGCGCGGGACGGGGCGTTGCTCGTGGCCGACGATTCGAACGGCGTGATCTACCGGGTGTCCTACTCCGGGACCGGCGCCGCCCGCTGACCGCGGCGCCCGGCGCGACCCCGCGTAACCTCCGCCCCGGTCGCGCCGTCTGACGGCGGCGACCGCCCCCGGCGCGCGCCGCCGTCCCCTGCTCTTTCCTGCCGTCCCCGCCTCGTGAGCTACACCCCCCCGCTGTTCCGGAGCTTCTTCCTCGCCGGCTTCGAGTGCTCCTCCCACCGCCGCCGCGGCGGGTACCGCGTCGACGTCGTCGCGCAGAGCCGGCACGACGAGCTGGCGGCCGAGGACTACGCGCGCTGCGCCGCGCTCGACCTGCGCACCGTGCGCGACGGGGTGCGCTGGCACCGGGTCGAGCGCCGCCCCGGCCACTTCGACTTCTCCGAGGAGCTGCCGCGCGTGCGCGCCGCGCGCGACGCCGGGGTGCAGGTGATCTGGGACCTCTGGCACTACGGCACCCCCGACCACCTGGACGTCTTCAGCCCCGCCTTCCCCGAGCGGCTGGCGCGCTTCGCGCGCGCGTTCGCGGAGGTGGTGGCCGGCGAGACGGACGCGGTGCCCTTCTACTGCCCGGTGAACGAGCCGTCGTTCGTCGCCTGGGCGGGGGGGAGCGCGGGGTGGTTCGACCCGTTCCGGCGCGGGCGCGGGCCGACGCTCAAGCGGCAACTCGTGCGCGCCAACATCGCGGCCTGCGAGGCGCTGTGGGCGGTCGACCCGCGGGCGCGGCTGTGCCAGATCGACCCGGTCATCCACATCACGGCCGACCCGGCGCGCCCGCGGGACCGGCGCGCGGCGGAGGGGTACCGGCGGTCGATGTTCCAGGCCTGGGACATGCTCGCCGGGCGGCTGGAGCCGGGGCTGGGCGGGCACCCGAAGTACCTGGACGTGGTGGGGGTCAACCTCTACGACCGCAACCAGTGGGTGCACAACGGCCCGGTGCTGCGCCCGGGCGACGCGCTCTACCGCCCCTTCCGCGAGATCCTGGCGGAGGTGCACACCCGCTACGGCCGCCCCGTGTTCGTGGCCGAGACCGGAGTCGAGTTCGACGGGCGGCCGGCGTGGCTGGCGTACGTGGGGGGCGAGGTGCGGGCGGCGCTCGACGCCGGCGTCCCGGTCGAAGGGGTGTGCTGGTACCCGATCCTCAACCACCCGGGGTGGGAGGACGACCGGCACCTGCAGTGCGGGCTGTGGGACTACGCCGACGCGAACGGGCACCGCGACGTGCACGGGCCGCTGCTGGCGGAGCTGCGGCGGCAGCAGCGACTGACGAGCGGGCGGCTGGAGGGGGCGGCGCATCCGGTTCCGCCCGCGGCGATGGACGCGGCGTCGGGACGGCCAACCCCACGGGCGGGCGCGCTCGTCGGCTCGTGAGGTGACCGCGCGCCGCCGGGGCTAGCGCCCGGCGGCCGTGCGCGCCCGCAGCTCCGCGCCCCAGTCGAGTACGACCACCGCGCGCGCGCCGCGCCCCGTGCTCCCCGCCATCATCACCAATCGTCCGTCGCGCGCCGCGTCGTAGTTGGTGTGCGGCATCGCCCCCTCGTAGGCGTCGGCGAACAGCGGGCGGCGCTCGGCGACCGCGGGCGCCGGGTCGAAGGTCAGCGTCGCCGCGACCACCGCGCCTCCGGCGCGGTAGAACAGTCGCCGCCCGTCGGCCGACCAGGCGGGCTCGGTGCCGCCCCCCTGCGACAGCTGCACCGGCGCCCCGGCGCCCGAGAGCGGGCGGAGGAAGACGTCGGGGCGCTCCAGCGGGTTGGCGACGTAGGCCAGCCAGCGCCCGTCGGGCGACGGCGCGGGGAGGCTCTCGTCGAAGCTCTCGCGCGACACGCGGCGCGGCACGCGGTCGCCGTCGAGCGGCAGGCGCCAGAGGCTCCACCGCCCCTCGATCAGCCGCTGGAAGAGCAGTGTGCGCCCGTCGGCCGTCACCGCCGGCGCGAACGCCCCCGGCGCCGCGGTGATCCGTTCGGCGGGGGCGGCGCCGGCAGCGTCGCGCCACCAAAACGCCTGCGTCCCGCCGTCGGCGGCGATGTACACGACGCGCCGCCCGTCCGGCGTCCACGTCGGCTGGAGCGCGTTGCCGCTGGTGGTGAGCCGCGTCAGCGTGCGCGTCCTCATGTCGTAGACCAGCGCGTCGGTCCCCTGGGGCGTCGCCCCCTGGATCGCCAGCCGGCGCCCGTCGGGGGAGAGGCGCGGGTTCATCAGCGCCGCCCCCGGCGCGTCGAGCAGCGGGCGCGCCGAGCCCGCCGAGTCGACCAGAACCGGCGTCGTCCCCGCGCGGGTGAGGGTGTAGAGGAGCGTCCCGTCGCGCGACAGCTCCGCCCACTGCGGCGCGCCGTCGGGGTCCCCCAGCACCGACACCGGCTCGCCGCGCACCGCGCGCCGCCGCGCGTCGAAGCGCGCCGCGAGCAGCCCGCGCTCGCCGGCGTACACCAGCCATCCGTCGACGACGCCGACCGGGAAGCGGGCGCGCACCGCGAGCGGCGTGTGCGGCGCCGGCCCCGGCGCGTCCGGGTCGAGCGGCGCGACGGCCAGCTCCCCCTGCAGCTCGCTGGGGCCGGTCCGCCCGCGCGTGACCACGAACACGACGAGCCCCGCCCCGGGCACGACGACCGGCGCCGCATGGTCCGCCTCGCCGGCCGCGAGCCGGGTGAAGGCGCGCGCCGGGCCGCCCGCCGTCGGCACCAGCTCGAGCCCCCCGCGCTCGCGCCCGAACGCCTCCACCACCAGCACGCCGTCGCCCCACGCCGCGCGCGCGTAGCGGAACGTGCCGGCGAGCGTCGTCGGCGCCCCGCCGGCGAAGGGGACGCGCCGCAGCTCGTCGCCGAGTGTGTTGAAGGCGAGCCAGCGCCCGTCGGGGGAGGGGGAGACGTTCACCGCCCCCTCGGTGCCCGGCACGGGCCGCGCGCGCAGCTCGTCGAGGCGGCGCACGAACACCGCCCGCCCGCCCGCCGTCGGGCGTGGCGTCCGCGTACACCAGGGCGCGCCCGTCGGCCGTGAGGCGCGGCTGGCTCCCGAACGGCAGCGCGCTCAGCCCCGGCACCTCGAAACGGACCGGGCGCGCCGGCGCCACTTCCGGGCGCGTCGCCCGCCAGCCGACCGCCGCCACGAGCAGCGTCCCCGCCGCGCACGCGCCGAACACAGCCGCCCGCCGCGGCAGCGCGCTTCGAACGAGCGGCGCGGCCGGCGCGCGCCCCGCCTCGGCCGCCCGCAGCGCGTCCGCGAAGGCGCGCGCGCCCGCGAAGCGCTCCGCCGGGCGGCGCGCCAGCGCCCGCGCGACCACCGCCGCGACGGCCGGCGGCACGTCGGGGCGGATCGCCTCCACCGGCGCGGGCGTCGCGTGCAGCACGCGCGCGAGCACCGCCTCGGGGGCGCCGCGGCCGTGCGGCGGCTCCCCCGCCAGCAGCTCGTACAGCACGCAGCCGAGCGCGTACACGTCGCTGCGCGCGTCCAGCGCCGGGTCGGCGAGCGCCTGCTCGGGGCTCATGTAGGCCGGCGTCCCCACGGCCACGCCGCGCCGCGTCACCCGCGCGCCCGCGGCCCCCGACTGCGCCAGCGCCAGCGCGACGCCGAAGTCGGCCACCAGCGGCTCGCCTCCACCCGCGAGCGGGGACCCGTCCAGCAGCACGTTCTCCGGCTTGAGGTCGCGGTGCACCACCCCGCGCGCGTGCGCGTGGTCGAGCGCCCCGGCGATCGCGACCGCCAGCCGCACCGCCTCGGCCACCGGGAGCGGCCCCTCGCGCTCGAGCCGCGCGCGCAGCGTCTCGCCGTCGACGTACGGCATCACGTAGTACGGCAGCCCGTCCGCCGTCCCGCTGTCATAGAGCGGGAGCAGGTTGGGGTGGCGCAGCCCCGCGGTCACGCGCACCTCGGCGAGGAAGCGTTCGGCGCCCGCCGCGGCCGCCGGCTCGGCGTCCAGCCACTTGATCGCGACCGCGCGGCCGTGCCGCAGGTCGCGCGCGAGCCACACCGTCGCCATCCCGCCGGCGCCGACGCGGCGCTCCACGCGGTAGGCGCCGCCGAGCGCGCGCTGCAAGCGCTCGCGCATCGCCGCCTCGAGCGCCTCCCCGAACGCCGCGTCGAGCGCCGCGCCGGCGGGCGCCGCCGCCGGCACGTCGAGGAACCCGGCCGCGCGCTCCTGCGCGCGCAGCAGCGCGAGCACCTCGTCGCGCAGCGCGTCGTCCCCCGCGCTCGCGTCGGCGACGAACGCCGCGCGCTCCGCCGTCGGCCGGTCGAGCGCCGCGTCGAGCAGCGCGTCGGCGCGCCGGAACCGCGCCGCGTCGTCGCGCGCCGCGCCGCCGCCCGCGCTCACGCGACGGCGTCCCCGTGCAGCTCGCGGTAGAGCCAGCCGCGCGCCTTCGCCCAGTCGCGCTTCGCCGTGCGCAGCCCGATGTCGAGCGCCGCCGCCGTCTCCTGCTCGGTGAGCCCGCCGAAGAAGCGGCACTCCACCACGCGCGCCTGCCGCGCGTCGAGCGCCGCCAGCCGCGCCAGCGCCTCGTCGAGCGCCACCAGCAGCTCGTCGCGCCCCTCGGCCGCGAGCGCGGCGGCCGCGAACGCGTCGCCGGCGAGCGCGTCCGCCTCGTCCAGCCGCACGGCGCGGGCGCCCCCGCCGCGCTTGGCCGCGCGGTGGCGGCGCGCGTGGTCCACCAGGATGCGCCGCATCGCGGTCGCCGCGAGCGCGAGGAAGTGGGCGCGGTCGCGCCACCGCGCCTCGCGCTGGTCGGCCAGGCGCAGGTACGCCTCGTGGACGAGCGCCGTCGTGTTCAGCGTGTGCCCGCCGGCCTCGCGCCGCAGCTGGCGGTGTGCGAGGCGCCGCAGCTCGGCGTACACGAGCGGGAAGGCGTCGTCCGCGGGGGCAGGGGCCGGAAGGCTCATGCGCGTGGCTCGATTCGGCGGCGTCCTGCGCGTCCCGAGTCGAGGGGCCGTGGCGACGCCGCCCGGCCCAATATGCCGGCCGCCCGGAGGGGGGCAACCCGATCCTCCCCCGGCCGCGCCCCGACCGTGTCACGCCCACGTCCCGGAGCCCCGACCGATGCGCCACCGCCGCCGCGTCTCCCTCCCCGCCCCCGCCTCCCGCCCGCTCGCCGCGCTCGGGGCGTGCCTCGCGCTCGCCGCCTGCGGCGACACGCCCACCGCCGCGACGCCCGCGCCGACGGCGCGCCCCGCCGCCGCCGCCGCCCGCGCCGCCGACGAGGTCGCGCGCCCGGTCACCGCGACCGCGCGCTGGACGCGGCTGACGCGCGCGGTCGTCGGCCGCCGCACGGGGAACCCGCTCGGCACCGCGCGCACCTTCGCCCTGGTCGCCGTCGCCCAGCACGACGCCGCGGTGCAGGCCGACCGCGCGGCCCACGCGACGACGCGGCGCCCCTCCGCCGCCGCCGCCGCCTCGGCGGCCGCCGCCGCGGTGCTCGCCGCGCTCTTCCCGGCCGAGGAGGCGGCGGTGCGCGCGCAGGCGGCCGACGACGCGGCGCTCTTCCCGACGCTCCCCGGCGAGGCGGACGCCGACCTCGCCGGCGGGGCGGCGATCGGGCGCGCGGTGGCGGAGCGCGTCCTCGCCCACGCCGCGGCCGACGGGAGCGCCGCCGCGCTGCGCTGGACGGGAGGCGTCCCGGTAGGACCCGGTTACTGGGTCAACCCCGCGGGGCTGGTCGCCCTGGCCCCGACGTGGGGACTCGTGCGCCCCTGGTTCCTCGCCACGGGCGACCAGTTCCGCCCGCCCGCGCCGCCCGAGTACGGCTCCCCCGAGTTCCGCGAGGCGCTCGCCGAGGTGCGCCGCCACACCGACGCCCGCACGCCGGAGCAGCTGCGCATCGCGCAGTTCTGGCAGTTCGCGTCGGGGCCGGGCGGGCCGATGGGCTTCTTCGGCGAGCGGGCGCTGCAGCTCGCGGAGGCGCGCGGGCTCGGCGAGCGCGCGACGGCGCGCGTCGCCGCGCTGCTGTTCACCGCGCAGATGGACGCGTCGATCGCGTGCTGGGACGCGAAGTACTCGTACTGGTACCTCCGCCCCCACGACGCCGACCCGGCGATCACGACGCCGGTGGGGCGCCCCAACTTTCCGGCCTACCCCTCCGCGCACTCCTGCCTCTCGGCCTCGGCGGCGACGGTGCTGGCCGAGCTGTTCCCGGCGGAGCGCGCGGCGCTGGCGGCGTTGGTGGAGGAGGCGGGGGTGGCGCGGTTGTACGCAGGGCTGCACTTCCGCTTCGACGTGACGGCGGGGCAGCGGCTGGGGGAGCGGGTGGGGACGTGGGCGCTGCTGCGCGCGCCGCGGGTGGGAGGGGCGTTCGTCGCGTACTGAGGTGGTGGCAGCGTCAACCCTTTGCCACGAGGTGCGCTGGGTTCCGCGGACTTGACGATGCTCGCACCGCAGGGCGCTTCGTTGAGAAAACCAAGCAGTTCGGTTATCATCCGTCATGCCGACGGTGCTTCGCGTGGGAGGATTCCGCGTGGTGATCTTCCTCCCGCCCCGCGAGCACGAGCCGCCCCACGTGCACGTTCGGAATGCGGACGGGGAGGTCGTGATCGTGCTCGCCGCCGGCGGCGCGCCGCAGAAGATTCGGGAGGTCGCCGGGATGCGCACGGCCGACGTCACGGCGGCGTTCTGGCTCGTCGAGGAACACGCCGAGTATCTCCTGGAGCGCTGGAGGCAGTACCATGACTAGGACGCGCACGCCGAAGACCGAGATCCTTGCCCAGATCCCCGCGGCGCGGGCGCGCGGCGCCCGCGAGCGCGCCGCCGGGCGGCGCGCGGTGTCGGCGACGTATGACCCGTCGACCGAACGCATCCTGGTGGAGCTAACGAGCGGCTACCTGTTCGGCTTCCCCGCCGCGGTCATCCCCGCGCTCGCGCGCGCCACGCCGGCGCAGCGCGCGGCCGTGGAGCTCAGTCCGGGTGGCGGCGGGCTGCACTGGGACGCGCTGGACGTGGACCTCAGCGTGGCGGGGCTGCTGCTCGCGTCGGTCGGGCGGCGGGAGAAGCTGCGCGAGCTGGCGCGGGTGGCCGGGAGCGCGCGGAGCGAGCGGAAGGCGGCGGCCGCGCGGGCGAACGGGGCGAAGGGCGGGCGGCCGCGGAAGGCGGGGCGCGGCTGACCGCGGGGTACGACGGATGCGTGCCGCCGACCGAGTGATCTTCGGCGGCCAACCAATCAGCCGCGGCCATCAGCTCGCCGTCGAGCACGTGGTCGACATGCTCGCGCCGGGTGACGCGCGGGAGCTGGAAGAATCGCCACCGACGGGCTGACGTCGCGAGGGGCTAGCGGGTGCCGGCGCCGGGTGAAAATGAGTGCGGCCCTACTCGCGCCGTCGGTCGTGGCGGCACCGAGCGACTAGATGACGGTCGTCGACCTCCGGGCGGAGAGTCAGCGCGGGTGATCCGAGCACATCGAGTCACCCTTCACGTCACGATTTTCGTACGCGCACAGTGGCAGCGCGTGTCGGTGCAGCCCTTCGGTAGTCCGCAGCCGTCACTTTTGGTGCAGTACTTGGGGCGTCCGCAATCGTGTGCGGGGTCGATGCAGACGCGAGGGAGCGTGCAGTCGCAGGAATCACCCAAGCTGCAGAGGGTCCAAACGAAGCGGCGCGATTCGTCGAGAACTACCTTCGGCCGGTCGCAGCCGCATTGAGGATTCGCGCAGGCGAGCCTCCGCCCGCAGCCACAACCGTCGCGACCCAGGCACACGCGCTCGCGCCTGCAGTCACATCGATGTTTCGCACACACCTTCGGAAGCGAGCAGCGGCATCTCCCGTTCGAGCCAGCCGGGATGCCGCACAGGTCCCAGTCGGCAGGCCCAAATCCGCCACTCGTTGTACGCTGCGACCCACCGCCCCGCCCCGCGTCTCCGCCACTACCCGCAGCCCAGTGCACCAGACGAAGGATGGTGCCGACCGGCATTCCGCCACAGCCGCAGTCAATCGCCCCTGCGCATGCGTCAGCGAACAGGTCGTCCATCACGCGATGCGCGGGCGAATCCGCCGTCCAGCAGTCAGCAGCAGAAACAGACCGCCTGCGACCAAGGCGAGCGCGGATGGTTCCGGCACCGTCGACGGAGCAAAGCTCCCAACAAACATCAAATCGTCGCCGGAGGTGAACGAATTGTAGGATGCAGCGACCGGATCGGCAGTGAAGGCGGCGATGTACAGCTCACCGTTTGCATACGTCGACTGGATGCCGGGAGGCGAGTCGTCGGCGAGCCCGAGGGTGAGCTGGCCGGGTATCGTGCGAACAACCAGCGCGAAGTAGCTAGCACCCGGGGTCACGGCGATGCTGCCAACGGTGAAGAGTTGCGGTGTCAGCCCGCCCGAGGCTGAACGCACCTCGCTGGTGTACAGCGCCGTGCCGACAGGTCCTGACTCCCCGAACGCGTACAGGGACGTTCGGTAGTCGTACGTCTGTTGAAGGGGCGCCCCGACGAAGAACGTGAAGGCGGTGAGGGCTGCCGCGTCGGTGGGGGCTGTGAACCTCTGTCCAATGATCTCGGGACCGTTGACCGTCTGATTCGCGTTTCCCCGAGTGTCGATGGTTTGTGCGGCGAGGGCGTGCGCCGTGAGTACTGTGGCTGCCAGTGCGAGTCGCAGACGCATTGTTCGATCGTGATAGGGTGATGGGATGGGGGTCAGTCGTCGCGCGTGCGTGGACACGTGATTGGGATCGCGGGCGACGGCGCTCCTCACCCACCCAGCCGCGGCTCAAGGCCGCCTTGCCGACCCGCCCCCCGGGTGTAGCATCGTGGTGCGACCCGACGAGCCATCCCGACGGACGGTGACTGGGGGGCGAGTGCTGTCTCGCGACGCCGCGCGACCGCCGCTCCCGACGACGCCATCCCTACCATGGCCCTGTCAGCCCCCCGTCAGACCGACCGCGGCCCGCGCGACCAGCCGCCGTCGCACCCGTCAGATCCCCATCTGACGCTCACCACCCTGGGCGCTCTCACCGTCGCCCACCGCGAGGCGCGCCCGGACGCCCGCCCCGACGCCCGCACCCCCGCCCCGCCGCGAACCCTCGGCCCCGGCAAGCCGACCGCGCTGCTGGCGTACCTGGCTTGCGCCCCCGCCCGCACCGCCGCCCGCGAACAGCTGACGACCCTGCTCTGGGGCGATCGCGAGCCCGAGCCCGCGCGCCACGCCCTGCGGCAGACCCTCTGGCACCTCCGCCGCCAGCTCGGCGCCGACCCGTTCGCCGCTGGCGCCGCCGACGCGCTCACCCTCGCGCCGCACCTCCGGGTCGACCGCGACGCCTTCCTGGCGGCGCTCGACCGCGACGAGCCCGAGGCCGCCGTCGCCGCCTACGCCGGCGAGTTCTGCCCCGTCGTCGCGCTCCCCGGCGGGCTCGCCTTCGAGCAGTGGGCCGACGGCGAGCGCCAGCGCCTGCGCGCCCTCTTCACCGCCGCCGCCGAGCGTGTCGCCCGCCGCCACCTCGATGCCGGGCGCACGCGTGACGCCGTCGCCCTGGCGCGCCGCGTCCGCGAGGCCGATCCGCACGCGCAGGGCGGCTGGCGCCTGCTCGTCGAGGCCCTCGTCGCCGCCCGCGACCCGCTGCTCGGCGCCGAGCTGGAGGATCTGGAGCGCGCCGCCGCCGCCGACGACGTCACGCCGGAGCCGGCGACCCGCGCCCTGTTCGCCGCCGCACGCCGCGTCGCGGCCGGGCAGGGGCGGCCGTCGGCCGAAGACGCAGGAGGCGACACATCATCTGACGGCGCCGCGGCCGGCCGCCTGGTCGCGGAGCTCGTCGGCCGCGAGCGCGAGTTCGGCACGCTCGTACGCGCCTGGGACGCCGTGCGCGAGCGGCGCGCCGGCCGCCACCTGCACGTCGTCGCCCCCGCGGGGATGGGCAAGACGCGGCTGCTCGCCGACGTCCACGCCCGCCTGCGCGGCGCCCGGGCGCGCGTCGTCGCCGCGCGCGCCGTGCTCGCCGAGCGCGACGCGCCGCTCGCCTTCGCGGCCGCCGTCGTGCGCGCGCTCGTCCCGCTCCGCGGCGCCGCCGGCGTCTCCCCCGCCGCCGCGTCGGCGCTCGTCGCGCTCACCCCCGCCGCCTCGACCTGGCTCGCCGCCGCGCCCTCCACCGCCACCGGCCACGACGCCGAGCGGCAGACGGCCGACGCCGTCGCCGAGCTGCTCGCCGCGCTCACCGCCGAGCAGCCGCTCGCCCTCCTGCTCGACGACTGGCACTGGGCCGACGACGCCTCCGTCCGCGTGCTCGCGCGCGTGCTGGCGCGCATGGACGGAATGCCGCTGCTCGCCGTGACCGCCGCGCGCCGCGCCGCGGCCGCACCCGTGCCCGCCTCCGCCGAGCCGTTCGGCGAGCCCGTCCCTCTCCCCCCGCTCGGCCCCGAGGCGCTCGGCGCGCTGCTCGCCAGTCTGGGCACCCTCTCCGACGCGCCGTGGGCCGCCGCACTCCCGGCGGCGCTGTTCGACGCCACCGGCGGCTCGCCGCTGCTCGCGCTGCAGGCCCTGCGCGCGGCGCTCGACCACGGGGTGCTCGCGCTGGCGGATCGCGCGTGGCGCTGCCCGTCCCCCGACGCGCTTCGTGCGCTGCTCGCCGCCGGCGGCCCGATCGACGCCCGCGTCGCCGACCTCGCGCCCGACGCGCGCGCGCTGCTCCTCCTGCTCGCCACCGCGGAGGGCCCGCTCCCGCTCGGCGTGCTCGACGCGGCGGCCGCCGACGCGCCACACGCCGACGCGGGGTCCGTCCGCGAGCTGGTCGCCGCGCTCGAACGACGCGGGCTCGCCGCGCGCGAGACGCGCGCCGGCGCGTCGGATGCGGCCGCTGCGGTCGCACACGTCGCCGTCGCCCACGACGAGATCGCTGCCGCTGCGCGCGACGGCGCCGACCCCACGGACCTTCGGCGCGCGCACGAGCGACTCGCGCTCGCGTGGCACGGGCGTGCCGTGCACGCCGCGCACGACGGGAACACGTCCCCCGACGTCGACGTGCTGCGCCGCGTCGCGCACCACGCCCTGCGCGCCGCCGACCCGGCCGCGCCGTCCGCGCCCGACGCCCCCCTCGGCCGCGTCACGGCGTCCACGTTCCGCCACTACCTGCGCGCCCGCCGCGCCGCCGGTGACCGCGGCACCCTGCGCGAGGTCGCGCGCGAGCTGGTCGGCCACGGCACCGACGCCGCGACCGTCGCGCGCCTGGTGCGCGCGCTCCCCTGGCGCACGCGCGCCGCCGCCCGCGCGCGCGGCACGGCGGGCGTGGCGCTTTTCGGTCTCACCGTCGCCGCAGCAGCCGTGGCGGGCACGCTCGGCTTCCGCGCCGCGCCGGCGCCCGACGCCGAACTGCTCCTCCTGCAGAGCATCGGCCCCGACCGCGGGCAGGGCTGGCTCGTGCCGCTCCGCCTCGACGACTGGCCCGACGCGCCCGTCGAGCTGGACGACGGCATGGCCCGCGCGGCGCGGCGCGCGCACGCCGGCGTGGCGGCCTACGGCACCGCCGCCCCGAACCGCGTGACCGCGGGCCCCGGCGGTGACTGGCTGGTCACGAAGGTGTACGGCGACAGCGGCGACACCGACGTCGCGCGGTGGTCACAAAGCGGCGCGCTTGAGCGGCTCACCGCGAGCCGGCACGACGACGGCCCGGAGGACGTCTCCCCCGACGGTCGCACCGCCGTCATCGCGACCGGGCGCCACGACCCGCGGCGCGCCACCGACCTCGCGCTGCTCACGCTCGCGACCGGCGAGGTGCGCCTGCTCACCCGCACCGACCACTTGGATCGCTCCGCCCGCTGGAGCCCCGACGGCACGCGCATCGCCTTCGCGCGGCTCCCCTTCGCGCAGCCGGGCCGCCCCGCGGTGTGCTGGGTCCCGCCGAACGGCGGCGCGCCGCGCTGCCACGAGCCGTCGTCGCTCGACGTCATGACGGTGCTAGCGTGGGAGGACCGCCGCCATGTGCTGATCGAGGCGTCCGAGCGCGCCGCGCCCGGTGACTCCGCACGCGGTGCGTCCGCGCACGAGCGCGTGCTCGGGCGCGTACTCGCGCGCGTGAACGTCGACGACGGGAGCACGGCCGTTCTGGACCGCGGCGGACAGTCGTACGACGCCTCCCCCGACGGGCGGCTGGCCTCGTGCGTGTGCGAGCCGCCTGGCTACCAGGGCGCGAGCCTGTTCGTCTTCCCCGCAGCCCGCCCCGCCGCCAAGCGCGCGGTCGTGCGCGGCGGGCTGCGCGTCGACGCGCCGCGCCAGCGCGTGTGGCGCGTACCGCGCCGCACCGAGCGCACGCTGCGCGCCGTCACCGTCGTCGCCCCCGCCGAGCTCCCCGTCGGCGCGCCGATGCGGCTGCGCGCGGTCGCCTACGACGACCGGGGCGACGCGGCGCCGGTGGATCACGTGGAGTGGCGCGCGCTCACCCCCGACGTGGCGACGGTCGACAGCAGCGGCCTCGCCACAGGACTGCGTACGGGTGAGGCCCGCTTCGCCGCGTCGGCCGGCGGGTGGCGCGCCGACACGGTGCGCGTGCCGGTGCGCCCGGCCGCGGCGCGGACGCTGCTCGACGACGCGTTCCCGACCGCCGCCGGCTCGTCGTGGCGCGCCTTCGGTGCGCCCGCGCCGAGTGTGGTCGTGCACGAGGCGCGACGGGCGTTCTGGCTGGGCGGCGACGGCAACTTCGCCAACGGCGTCTACACCACGCGCATCTTCGACGGGCGCACGGGGCTCGTGCTCGATGTCGAGGTGTCGATCCCCGTCACCCGCATCCAGTGGCAGTCGCTGAACGTCGCGCTCGCGGCGATCGACACCGCGGCGCTGAATCGCTGGGACGGCGTCACCGGCGGCCCGCCCACCGAGGGCACTGCGGCGCGCACCTGCGGGTGGGTCTACCCGGCGGGCGAGGGCGCGGGGCGCGACACGCGGAGTCTCGCACACGCCGGCGCCCGCGAGGCGCCGCTCGACGTCCCGCCCGCATTCGGCAGCGGCGCCTGGCACCGCGTGCGCCTCGCGCTGCGCCCCGACGGCCGCTGCGCCGTCGCCGTCGACGACGGCCCGCCCGTGCTGCTCGAGAGCCGCGTCCCGCTCGACCAGCCGTTCGTCGTGTGGATCGCCGGGCAGTCGGCGCACACGCGTGTCAGCGTCGGCCGCGTCCACCTCGCCGCGGGCGTCAGCGGCGCGACCCGCGACCCCGCCGGCCGCCGGTGACCTCGCGCCGGCCCAATCGTGGAGTGGTCGCCGGCGAGGACCGGCGACGGCGTGCGCGATGCTCAGAGCTGCGCCAGCGCCTCGCCCGGCGTCGCGACCGCCACCCCCGCCCCCCTGAAGTCGCGACCGTTCCGCGTGACGAGGAGGTCCGCGCCGAAGCGCAGCGCGCACACCGCCTGCACCGCATCCTCCAGTCGCCCAGGCCGAGCGCCACGGCCTCCAGAATCGCCTCGCGGTCCACGGCAACGATCTCGACGATCTGCGTGAGCCGCACGAGGGCGGCCACCGCCGCCTCACGGCCGACGGTTTTCGCCGGCAGGTAGTGCAGCGTCGTCACCGTGTGCGCCGCCACCGCGCCCCGGGCCCGCCCGGCCTCGATCGCCGACAGCAGAAGCGCCGCCTCGTGCGCCCACGGCGCCCGGCTGGCGAGGACGTCCAGCACGACGTTCGTATCGAGCAGCAGCGCCGGGCGTCGCCGCTCCGCGACGGCCACGCGGGGAGCGCTCCGCTCCAGGCGCTTCCGGCCCGCGCCACGCTTGCGCGCCGGCGTCACCGCACCGGCGGGTCGTACTTCTCCGCGAGGTGCCGTCGGTAGTCGCCGCGCGACGTGTCGCTCGGGAGGACGCCGAGCAGCCGCCGCACGGTCGGCGTGTACGCCTCCGGACCGGACGCGGAGGCGCTTTCCAGCCTGTCGAGGTACTCGGTGACGAGCTGCGAGATGCTCGTCCGCCGCGCCTCGCTGTACGCGTGGGCGCGGGCGATCACCGCCTCGTCGATGGTGAGCGTCAGCTCGCGCTTGGCCATGCGTCGCTCCAGTACGTGTATACAGATCGAACTGACACGTGTGTCGCCGGCACGTCCATGTGAAGCGCGCGACGTCGAGGACCGAGGCGCCGTGGCCCTCTACTCCCCCAACCCTACAGCGCCATCGCTCGCCGGCCAGCGGCCGTCGGACGCGGCACCACCCGGCATCGGGTCGCCGGGCCTGAGCTCGATGATCCGGCCGTCGTGCCAGACCACGACGGACTCGCCGAGCAGGTGGTGCCGGCGGATCACGTCGGCCTGCGCTTTGGCGACCGCGCGATCAATGACGGCGACGTCGCGCATCAGCGCCCCCACATCTCGAGGAGGGTCGGGCTGGCTCACGGGATCGGGCCTCCGCGGCGGATCGCATCCGCCTGAGCGAGAATTAGTGCCCACCGACCGGCGTCGGCGACGACAGGCGGGGTGTCGGCCGTACCGTGTGCCACCGCCCGCGCTCCGGTTGGAGCACCACCGTCGTAAAGGTACCACGTCGAGGCGAGCGGCCGGTACGCGTCCAGGAAGTTCACGAGACTCCGCGCCAGCGCCGTCGCACGTCACGCTCGGGGATGTGGTGGCCGCCGGCGGCCACGCGCTGCCGCACCCGGGCGAGTGCCAGCTCGGGACTGGACAGCCAGAGATAGACGACGTTCGTCTGGTAGCCGGCGTTCCGGCAGCGCGTGAGCACGTCGCGCATGCCGAGACCGGCGAGCGTGCTCTCGAAGGCGAACGACGTGCGCTCGCGCGTCAGTTCCGCGAGCCGCTCCAACATGAGGCGCCCGGCCCGAAGCGCCGCCGCCTCCGGCGCGAAGCCGGCAAGCCCGGACGTGCGACCCGGTCATGGGCGATGCGACGCGCTCACGCCCCCCGCCCCACCAGCGCCATCGCCCGCTCCGCCGCCCGCACCCCGCGCCACTGCGCCTCCTCGAACAGGCTGACCCCGCTCACGTCCGAGTTCGCGTAGAACACGCGCGCGTCGCGCGGCGGCTCGCGCCACGCGCGCCGCGCCGCCAGGAACCCCGGCTCCGGCCGCGGCATCGCGTGCCCGTAGCGCAGCACGTCCACCCGCGCCACGCAGTCGCGCACGTCGGGGTGCGCGCGCTCCAGGTCCGCCAGCGCCGCCTCGGCGCAGGCGCGCCAGTCCATCGCCAGCAGCCGGCGCCGCGCGTCGGCGGGGTCGCCGTCGGCGAGCGGCCAGTACCAGGTCCACACCGTGCGCTCGTCGGGCGTGCCGCGCAGCGCCTGGTGCGTCGCCACCACGTAGCCGAGCGCCGCGGAGTCGGCGATCACGTTGTCCCACGCCTCGGGCGCGTCGTGCGCGCCGGCGCGCGGCCGCCGGTCGAGCGTCAGGTTCGCCACCACCCACGGCGCGTAGCGCCACGGCGCGCGCGGCGCCCCCTCCACCACGTGCGCGGCCAGGAAGGTCGGCGCGGCCCAGATCACGGCGTCGCACTCGTACGCGGTCTCCCCCGCCAGCACGCGCAGGCCACCGGGGCGCCGCTCCACGCGCCGCACCGGCGCGCCCGTCGTCACGCGGTCGCCGACGCGCGCGGCCAGGTGCCGGGTGAGTCGCGCGTTCCCGTCCGCCCACGTCAGCGGCCCCTCCTCGTCGCCGTCGCGGGCCGCGAAGTAGTGCAGCGCCGCCCACGCCGACGTGTCGCGCGCGCGCGTGCCGAAGTCGTCGCGGCAGGCGTAGTCCACCAGCCAGCGCAGCGCCGGCGACCGCAATCCCTCGCGTTCGAGCCACTGCTCGGCGCTGAGCGCGTCGAGCGGGGAGTCGGCCGGCTCGCCGGCCAGCGCCGTCGGCACGGTGAACGCGCCCGTCGCGCGCAGCGCCGCCACCGCGTCCTCGAAGCGCCGCAGCGCGTCGTGCTCCGCGGCGTCCGTCGCGAACGCCTCCAGCTGCCCCTCGCGCCACCGCCCGTGCACGAAGGTGCGCTCCTTGGGCGCGTGGCACAGGTCCGCCTCGCGCCACGCGTCGTCCGCCCCGAGCACCCTCATCTCGCGCAGGAGCAGCCGCACGTGCTCGGCGCGCGGGTCGGGGACCGGGACGTAGTGCGCCCCCCACGGGTACGCGCTCACCGCGTTGGCGCCGCCGCGCGCGTTGCCGCCGGTCTCGCGCGCCAGCTCAAGGAGGACGAAGTCGTGCATCCCGGCGCGGCGCAGCCACCACCCCGCCGAGAGCCCCGCCGCGCCGCCGCCGACCACGACGACCGGCACGCGCACCGCGCGCCGCGCCGGCGCCGCCGCGCGGCCGTCGCGCAGCGCGTGGCCGGCGGCGCCGCCGTCGTCGACCAGGGCGCCGGCGAGCGGGCGCGGCGACTTGCGGCGCAACCCGATCAGCGCCGGGGCCCCGAGGAGCGCCGCCCCGCCGAGCGCCGCGCCGGCGACGAAGGCGCGCCGGCTGAGCGATGCGCGAGGTATGTCGCTCGCGTCCCCGCTCACCGGTTCATCCTCGCCCAGTCCTCCTCGTAGTACCGCACCAGCGCCTGGTCGTTCAGCCGGTTCGGCCGCGCCTCCACCGGCAGCATGTCGGTCGCGAACGCGAACAGCTGCGGCACCTCGCGCGGCGTCAGGTAGCGCAGCCCCGCCGGCAGCGCCGCCGGCGGCACGTACGCCGCGCCCCCCGGAGGCCGCGCCAGCACGAACCCCCACTCGCCGAACGACGGCACGTACAGGTGGTACGGGTAGGTGGCGAGCGACGCCGCGCGCAGCGTCGCCACGATGCTCCAGTACGAGCGGCGCGCGAACAGCGGCGACGTGCTCTGCACCACCAGCATCCCGTCGCGGCTCACGTGGCGCGCCAGCAGCCGGTAGAACGCCGTCGTGTACAGCTTCCCCACGCCGTAGTTCGACGGGTCGGGGAAGTCGACCACCACGAAGTCGAAGACGTCCGGGTGCTCCTGCAGCCAGACGAAGGCGTCGGCGTTCACCACCCGCACGCGCGGGTCCGAGAGCGCGCCGGCGTTGATGGCCGTCAGCCGCGGGTGCGCGCGGAAGAGCTGCGTCATCTGCGGGTCGAGGTCGACCAGCACCACCTCGCGCACGCCGGGGTAGCGCAGCACCTCGCGCACCGCCAGCCCGTCGCCGCCGCCCAGCACCAGCACGCGCCGCGCGCTGGGGAGCGCCGCCAGCCCCGGGTGCACCAGCGCCTCGTGGTAGCGGTACTCGTCGCGGCTGGAGAACTGCAGGTGCCCGTTCAGGAAGAGGCGCAGGTCGTCCTTCCACGCCGTGAGCACGATGCGCTGGTAGCGCGTGTCGCGCGCCAGGATCACGTCGTCGGCGTACAGGCTCTCCTCCGCCAGCTGCGTGATGTGCTCGGCGCGCCACATCCCCGCGCCGAGGGCGACGAGCACCAGCGCGCACCCCGCGTGCAGCGCCCCGCGCGCGCGCAGCCGGTCGCGGAAGAGGTGGATGCTCCACACGGCGACCAGCGCGTTGATCACGCCGAACAGGAGCGCCGCCCGCACCAGCCCGAGGCGCGGCACCAGCACCAGCGGGAAGAGGAGCGACGCCCCGAGCGCGCCCAGGTAGTCGAAGGTCAGGACGTTCGCGACCACGTCCTTGAAGTCGAACTGGTGGCGGAGGATGCGCATGAGGAGCGGCACCTCCAGCCCCACCAGCGTCCCGACGACCCCCACCAGCAGGTAGAGCGCGAGCCGGAAGGCGTCGGTGTACGCGAACGCCAGGAAGAGCACGGTCGCGCTGAAGCCGCCCACCACCGCCACCAGCAGCTCGATGACGACGAAGCGCGCCACCACGCCGCGCGTGACGAAGCGCGACAGCCAGCTCCCCACCCCCATCGCGAACAGGTACGTCCCGATGACGGTCGAGAACTGCGTCACGCTGTCGCCCAGCAGGTAGCTGGCGAGCGCGCCGGCCACGAGCTCGTAGACGAGCCCGCAGGCGGCGATCAGCAGGACGGTGACGAACAGCGCGACCGCCATCGGGCGGTCGGTGGGGGACTTCGTGTCCATCTCGGGACTGAAGGTGCGGGCTACGGAAGGTCAACTGAAAAGCGGGGGGGGGAATGAACATCTGAGAAGATCGGAAGGGGCGCGGATGAGCTCAGAGCCCCAAGCGTATCCGCGCCTATTCAGAGCAGTTCTCAGATTTTCATCCCCCCCTGCTCTTCTTGGTCTTGCAGGAGCACGGCGTCCTCCCCCGGCTCGCGACCCCTGCCCATCAATGGATCGCCGCCGCGATGATGATCGACAGCCCGATCGAGATCCCGGCCATCACGATCGCCACGGCGTTGTTCCGGTCGCGGATGATGTCGTGCCACAGGTCGCCCGGCGTCAGCTTGTCGATGACGACGAAGGCGATCACGAAGATGACGATGCCCAGCAGCGCGAAGACCAGCGCGGCCAGCAGGTTGGTGGAGAGGTCGTAGGTCATGCGGCGCTCGGGGTGGGGGAGGTCGGCTCTACTTGCCCATTTACTTGCCGAGGCGGTAACGCGAGGAGGTGCCGTAGACGGAGCGGTACGCGCCCGGGTTCTCGCGCACCGAGCGCGGGCCCACGCGCGCCTCGCCGGGGCGGATCGGCGTCCAGCCGCGCAGGTCGGCCCAGGCGGCGCCCGCGATCAGCAGCGCGCCGAACAGCAGGTAGAAGGGGGTGCCTCGCATCGGTCGTTCTGGTCGCCTCAGTCGTCGTCTTCGTCGTCGGTGGAGGGCGCGTGGTCGCTCTCCGCCCAGCGCCGCGTCTCGAAGCCCGCCGAGCGCAGCGTGCCCACGACCGGCGGCAGCGCCAGCGCCACCAGCGCCAGGAGGTAGTAGGCGACGGTCGGCACGTCGCGCCGCACGCGGATCGTGTAGCCGATCGTGCGCCCCGCCGCCTCCCCGGACGGCTCGACGCGCAGGAAGTAGCGCCCGCCCGGCACCGCGCCGATGCGCGCCCGGTCGCCGCGCGACCCCTCGGTCCACGCCCCGTCCGAGTCGCGCCCGCTGTAGTAGCTCACCTCGCGCCCGAAGTCGTACGTCTGCCCCGTGGCCTCGTTGATCAGCGCGTAGTCGAGGTAGAGCCACTGGTTGTCGGCGGTCGTCTCGGTCTCGACGACCACGTTCGCGGTGGCGCCCGCCAGCTCGAAGGCGGGGGTCACGAACGCGCCGCCGGCGCCGGGGAAGGTGTACTGCCGCGTGAAGGCGACGGCGTTGCCCGACGTCACCGCGCGCCCGAGCAGCACGGCCATCAGCAGCGCCGCCAGCGCCGCGAACGCCACCCACCGCGCCGCCGCGCGCCCCTTCAGCGGGTTGGGCTGGTTCGAGTAGACGCCGCGCGGCTCGGGCGGGCGGCCGGGGAGCTGGAAGGCGCGCCACACCGCCTCGCCGTCCACGTACGTGGCGTGCGACCAGGTGGTCTCGTCCCGGGTCGACTCGGCGCTCAGCGCGTGCGGCGGCGCCACGTAGTCGCGCGCCTCGACCACGTCGCCGGCGCGCACCTCCCACGGGAACTCGCCGATCACGAACGTGGTCTCGGCGCGCGCGGTCTGGAAGTGCTTGTACGTCGCCCCCTCGTGGTGCGCCGCGCCGTGCGCGCCGCCGCCGACGCGCGGCACGCCGGGGAGCGGGACGACGTCGTTCCAGTGCCCGTCGTACTCGGTGAGGTAGCGGAAGCCGCGGTACGGGTTGAAGAGCAGGTACTCGCGCCACGACCAGGCGCCGTCGGCGGTGCGGATGGTGCGCTGCTGGAAGCCGATCGCCTCGTACGGCGCCCCCTTCCACTCGCCGCGCGCGCCGAGCGGGATCAGCGGCTCGACGCGCATGCGGGCGGCGGCGCCCTGCAGCACGGCCAGGTTCGGGTCCTTGGCGTCGAGCACCGCGGTGCAGCTCGCGCAGGCGACGGTGGTCGTCCACGCGAGCCCGCGCAGCACGATCGCGGCCCCGCAGCTCGGGCAGCTCAGCGACCGGACGGCGCCCGGCCTCAGCGCGGCGGCGGCCATCCCTCGAAGGCGCGGAGCCCGGCCATCTGCAGGCTGTCGAACGGCACGAACTCGCCGGCGAAGACGAGCGGCGGGCTCTCGCTGTAGTCGACGGTGGCGAAGCGCGCGCCCTCCGTGCGCAGGTCGACGAACGGCACCTCCGCCTTGTCCCAGTACACGAACGGCAGCTCCCCCTCGACGCCGCGGTAGCGCGCGCGCGTCACCGACGTGACGGTGTACGACTCGCCGCCGATCGCGACCGAGGCGCCGCGGCGCAGCCCCTCGGCGGACGGGAGTCGCGGCGCCGGCTCGACGAGTTCGGTCACCGCCCACTCGAGCTGCGCGTCGGAGAGCCAGCCGCCCGTGCCGTCGTCGAAGCGGAGGTGCCACTCGCTCCACCCGCCGCGCGCGTGCTCGTACAGGATGCGCCCGACGACGGTGAAGCCGCGGTCGCGCCAGCGCCCGGTGGCGCCGCGCTGCACCGGCGAGCTGTCGGGGGGGACGTCGCCGACGCTGCCGACGCGCGCGAGGTCGACGTCGTGGCGCACGAGCACCGACTGGCAGTAGGCGCACGTCGTCTGCACGGCGCCCGACCAGATGAAGAGCACCGGCGCGCCGCAGTTGGGGCAGCTGCCCTGCCGCCCCGTGACGCGCCCCGGGAGTCCGGCGGTCACGCGAGCGCGGGCTCGGCGGCCGCGTCGGCGTCGGCCGGCGCGTAGGCGCGCGCCAGGCGGCGCACCGCGACGCGCGTCGCGCCGAGGTGGCGCGTCAGCCCCGCCGCCCAGTCCCACTCGGCGCGCGGCACGCAGCAGAACAGGTTGAGGCAGCACGACCCGTGCTCGGGGAAGGTGTGCAGCGCCAGGTGCGACTCGGCGAGCAGCACGAGTCCCGTGACGCCGGCGGGGCCGGGGAACTGGTGCCAGTGCGCGGGCGCGACGGGGCGCAGCGCGAGCGTCGCCACCAGCTCGTCGACCAGCGCGCCGAGCGCGCGCGGGTCGCGGAGCGCGGCGGGCTCGCACCCGAACGCCTCCACGACCCACTCGACGCCCGCCGGCGCCGCGCCGCTCACTGCTGCGCCCCGCCGCACTCGGGGCAGAACTTGGCCGCGCGCGGGATCGACTTGCCGCAGTGCAGACAGAACTTGGTCTCGGTGGCGGCGCCCGGCGGCGCGGGGACGCCCGCGGGCGCGGTGGGCGGCGGCGGCGCGCTCGCCCCGCCGCCGAGCGCCTGCGCCATCTGCTGCCCGATCACCGCGCCCGCGCCGAGCCCCGCGCCGAGTCCCGCGACGCCCGCGCCCTCGTTGGCGGCGGCGATGGGGATCGCCTGCGCGGCCTGGAAGCGCGCGTAGTCGCCCAGGTTGCCGACCATGTTCATCCCGATCCGCTCGTCGAGCCGCTTCTGCAGCTCCTCGGGGAGCGAGAGGTTCTCGACGGTGAACGACTCGAGCGCCAGCCCGAGCGCGGCGAACGCCGGCCGCAGCTCCGCCGCGATCGCCTCGCCGACGGCGAAGGTGTTGGCGGCCATGTCGAGGAAGGGCACCTGGCTCTTCGCGAACGCCTCGCTCATGCGCGAGACGACCAGGTTCTTCAGGTGCGGCTCGACGTCGGCGGCGCGGTAGACCTCGCGCGTGCCGCTCATCTCCTTCATGAACGCGGCGGGGTCGGCGACGCGCCAGCTGTACATCCCGAACGCGCGCAGCCGCACCATCCCGAAGTCCTTGTCGCGGACGGTGACGGGGTTCTGCGTCCCCCAGCGCTGCGCGGTCTGCTGGCGCGTGGAGAAGAAGTAGACGTCGGACTTGAACGGGGACTCGAAGAACTTGTCCCAGTTCATGAGGTTCGTGAGCAGCGGGAGCGTGTTCGTCGACAGCGTGTGGCGCCCGGGCCCGAAGCGGTCGGCGACGCGCCCCTCGTTCACGAACAGCGCCAGCTGCGACTCGCGCACGGTGAGCGAGGCGCCGTTCTGGATCTCCATGTCGGCCATCGGGAACCGCCAGGCGAGCACCCCCTGCTCGTCCTCGGTCCACTGGATGACGTCGATGAACTGCTTGCGGAAGAAGCCGCCGAGGCCCATGCAGAACTCCGGATAGGGGAACGGGACCGCGCCCCAATGTGCCGGGCGGCCGGTCCCTGGGGAAGACTACGGATGGGCGGGCGTGTCGGTGTCGGCGGCGGCCGCCGGGGGCACGGCGCCCCGTTCCGCGCCGAGATACATTGCCGCCGAACCGGCGGAGGGACGCGATGCGGATCGGAATGGTCGGGCTGGGGCGCATGGGCGCCAACATGACCACGCGCCTGCTGCGCGGCGGGCACGAGGTGGTGGCGTGGGACCGCGACGCCGCGGCGGTGCGGAAGGCCGGCGACGGCGGCGCGGCGGCGGCCGAGTCGCTCGAGGGGCTGGTCGCCGCGCTCGGGGCGTCGCCGCGCGCGGTGTGGGTGATGGTCCCCGCCGGCGCGCCCACGGAGCAGACGGTCGACGCGCTGGCGGCGCTGCTCGCGCCCGGCGACGTGGTCGTCGACGGCGGCAACTCGAACTACCAGGAGAGCATCCGCCGCGGCGCCGCGCTGCGCGCGCGCGGCGTGCGCTTCGTCGACGCCGGCACCAGCGGCGGCGTCTGGGGGCTCGCCGAGGGCTACTCGCTGATGGTGGGCGGCGACGCCGACGCGGTGGCGCTGCTGCGCCCGGCGCTCGAGACGCTCGCGCCGGCGCCCGACCGCGGGTGGGGGCACGTCGGCCCCACGGGCGCCGGGCACTTCACGAAGATGATCCACAACGGGATCGAGTACGGGATGATGCAGGCCTTCGCCGAGGGGTTCGCCATCCTGCGCCACAAGGACTCGTTCGGCGACGCCGCGCACACGCTCGACCTGGCGCAGATCGCCGAGATCTGGCGCCACGGGAGCGTCGTGCGCTCCTGGCTCCTCGACCTCGCGGCGCGCGCGCTGCAGGGCGACCAGCGGCTCTCCGACATCGCGCCGGTGGTCGCCGACTCGGGGGAGGGGCGGTGGACGGTCGCCGAGGCGATCGCCCTCGACGTGCCGGCGCCGGTGATCACGCACGCGCTCATCGCGCGGCTGCGCTCGCGCGACGCCGAGGGGTTCGGCGACCGGATGCTGGCGGCGCTGCGCAACCAGTTCGGCGGGCACGCCGTGACGAAGGCGGAGCCGGCCCCGTGAGCGTCGCCGGCGCGCGGGGCGGGGGGCGGGGGGGGCGCGACGACACGCGGGCGTGCGACCCGGCGGTGTTCGTGATCTTCGGCGTCACCGGCGACCTCTCGCAGCGGAAGATCCTCCCCGCCCTCTGGGCCAACCACCGCGACGGGCGCACGCCGGAGGGGTGCTGGGTCGTCGGCGCCAGCCGCGACGCGGCGCTCGACGACGCGGCGGTGCAGGCGCTGGCGCGCGAGGCGGCGCTGGGCGCCGGCGGCGACCCGGCGGCGGTCGAGGCGTGGGTGACGACGTACGTCGGCGGCGTCACGGCCACCCAGGACGACCTCTCGGCGCTCAAGGCGCGCGTGGAGGCGGTGGAGGCGGCGGCCAACATCCCGCCGCGCCGCGTCTTCTACCTCTCGCTGCCGCCGGGAGTCTTCCCGGCGATGATCGAGGCGCTCGGGCGCACGGGGCTCTCGCGCGCCGAGGCGGGGCACGACGACGGCGCGGACGGCGGCTGGTCGCGGCTGGTGATCGAGAAGCCGTTCGGGCGCGACCTGGCGAGCGCGCGCGCGCTGAACGCGCTCATCCACCGCGCGTTCGACGAGCGCCAGGTCTACCGCATCGACCACTACCTCGGCAAGGAGACGGTGCAGAACCTGCTCGTCTTCCGCTTCGCCAACGCGCTCTTCGAGTCGCTCTGGAACCGCGACCACGTCGAGAGCGTGATGATCACGGTGGCCGAGACGCTGGGGGTGGAGGGGCGCGCGGGGTACTACGAGTCGGCGGGGCAGCTGCGCGACATGGTGCAGAGCCACCTGACGCAGCTGTTCGCGCTGGTGGCGATGGAGGTGCCGTCGCGGCTCGACGCGGCGGCGGTGCGCGCGGAGAAGCTCAAGGTGCTGCGCTCGGTGCGCCCGCTGCGCCCGGACGACGCGGTGTTCGGCCAGTACGAGCCGGGGCGGATCGACGGGAAGGACGTGGCGGGGTACCGCGAGGAGCCGGGGGTGGCGCCGGACTCGCGCACGGAGACGTTCGCGGCGCTGACGCTGCACGTCGAGAACTGGCGCTGGCAGGGGGTGCCGTTCCACCTGCGCACGGGGAAGCGGCTGCTGCGCCGCACGACGGAGATCGAGATCAAGTTCCGGCGCGCCCCGGTGTGGATGTTCCGCCGCGGGCAGGCGGAGGCGCAGGAGCAGGAGACCGCGCTCGGGACGCTGCACCGCAACACGCTCCTGCTCACGCTGCAGCCGGACGAGGGGTTCTCGCTGTACATCGACGTGAAGGCGCCCGGGGAGCCGTTCCGCATCCACCGGCTGCCGCTGCACTTCAACTACCGCGAGGTCTTCCCGGCGCTGCCGGAGGCGTACCAGACGCTCCTGCTCGACGTCTTGCAGGGGGACCAGACGCTGTTCGTGCACGCCGACGAGGTCGAGGGGAGTTGGCAGCTGTACGCGCCGCTGCTCGACGGGCGGCGGGCGGTGTATCCGTACCCGTCGGGGACCTGGGGGCCGCTCGAGGCGGCGCGGGTCTCGTCGCGGTGACGATGGCTCTTGCAAGACCGAGAAGAGCAGGGGGGATGAGAATCTGAGAAGATCTGAAAGGGCGCGGATGAGCTCAGAGCCCCAGGCGCATCCGCGCCGTTTCCGAGCAGTTCTCAGATTTTCATCCCCCCCTGCTTTTCAGTTGATCTTCCCAACCCGCCGAGGATGCCCGACGACCGCGACATAGTCGTTCTCGACGACGCGAAGGCGCTGGCGCAGGAGGGGGCGAAGCGCTTCGCGGCCGCGGCGCGCGCTGCGGTGGCGGAGCGCGGGCGGTTCGTGGTCGCGCTGGCCGGCGGGGCGACGCCGCGGGCGATGCACGCGCGGCTGCTGGCGATGAGGGCCGACGCGCTGCCGTGGACGCGCACCTACGTGACGTTCGGCGACGAGCGGTGCGTGCCGCCCGACGACCCGGCCAGCAACTACGGCATGGCGCGCGACACGCTGCTGGCCAAGGTCCCGGTGGGGGACGTGCGCCTGCTGCGCATCGAGGGGGAGCGGCCGGCGGAGGACGCGGCGGTGCGCCACGAGGCCCGGCTGCGCGCGCTGGCGGAGCGGCTCGGCGTCACCGACGGCGCCCCGCTGTTCGATCTCGTGCTCCTCGGCATGGGCGCCGACGGACACACGCTCTCGCTCTTCCCCGGGACGCCGGCGCTCGACGAGACGCGCCGCCTCGTGGCCCCCGGCACCGCCCCCGCGCCCCCGCACGAACGCGTGACGCTCACCTACCCGGCGCTCGCCCGCACGCGCGAGGTCATGCTCCTCGCCGCGGGCGCCGAGAAGGCGCCGGCCGTCGCCGCCGCGCGCGACGGCGGCGCGCTCCCGGTCGCGCGGGCGTTCGGGCGCGAGCGGACGGTGTGGCTGTTGGACCGTGCCGCCGCCGGAGCGTAAAACTCCGAAGGGCGGGAGTCGACACTACGGGAGTCGACAGAGCGGGAGTCGTTACTACGATGCCTCAAGCTTGGGGCGACGCCGTCACGACTCCCGCTCTGTCGACTCCCGCCGTAACGACTCCCGTAGTCTGCAGGTCGGGGCCATGCGCCAGCCCGACGACGTCGCTCGGCCGGATCATCAGCGTGCAGACGAAGCTGACCGCCGTCGCCGCCAGCATGTAGACGCCCACCGGCGTCCCGCTCCCCGTGCGCTGCACCAGCCAGGTGGCGACCGCCGGCGCGAAGCCGCCGCCGAGGATCGCGCCGAGGGCGTAGGCGAGCGAGGCGCCGCTGTAGCGGACGCGCGTCGGGAAGAGGCCCGCGTAGAGCGCCGACTGCGCGCCGTAGGAGAGTCCCTTCGTCACCGTCAGGACCGCCACGGCCAGCACGATCGCCGGGACGCTGCGCGAGTCGACCAGGCGCATGAACGGGACGCACCAGACGAGCATCACGCCGAAGCCGACGAGGAAGACGCGGCGCGCGCCCACGCGGTCGGCCACCCACCCGGAGTACAGGATCGCGAGCAGCCACACCACCGACCCGCCGATCACCACCGCCAGCATCGTCGAGCGCGGGAGCCCGAGCGTGTTGGTGGCGTACGACAGCAGGAACGACAGGAAGATGTAGCCGACCATGTTGTTGGCGAGGAAGGTCCCCGCCGCCAGCGCCACCGCGCGCTTGTGCCCGCGCAGCAGCTCCCCGATCGGCGCCCGCTCCTCGCGCTGCTGCGCCTTCAGCTCGGCGAACACCGGGCTCTCCTGCACCCGGTTGCGGATGTAGAAGCCGACGAATATCAGCACGACGCTGAGCAGGAAGGGGATGCGCCACCCCCACGCCAGGAACTGCGCCTCGGTGGTCGTCGCGACCATCAGCAGCACCACCGCGTTGGCGAGGATCAGCCCGAGCGGCGTGCCGACCTGCGACGACGAGCCGTACCAGGCGCGCCGGTGCGGGGGCGCGTGTTCCACCGCCATCAGCGCCGCGCCCGCCCACTCGCCGCCGGCGCTGAACCCCTGCAGACAGCGCATCAGCACCAGCAGCACCGGCGCCAGCACGCCCACCTGCGCGTACGTCGGCAGCAGCCCCACCGCCACCGTCGCCGCGCCCATCACGCCAAGCGTGAGCACGAGCATCTGCTTGCGCCCCAGCCGGTCGCCGTAGTGCCCCGCCACCACGCTCCCCAGCGGGCGCACGAGGAAGGTGACGCCGAGCGTCGCCATCGCCGCCAGCTGCGCCGACGCCGGGTCGAGCGACGAGAAGAACTGCGAGCCGAAGACCAGCGCGGCCGCCGTGCTGTAGATGAAGAAGTCGTACCACTCGATGGTGGTGCCGACGGCGCTCGCCATGACGACGCGCCGCTTCTCCTCCGCCGTGTCCCGATGCATGTTCGTTCGCTGCGTGCCGAGGCCCGTGGTGCGTCGTCCGCCGACCGGCAGTCTCCCTCACGTACCGCGATCCCGCAAGCCACCGACCCGATGCCGCGCCCATGTCGCAGCGAGAGCTGACGCGCGCCGGCGGCGCCCTGTTCGCCGACCCGGGGCAGGACGGGCTCCTCCACCGCGCCTTCCTGCGCGGCGCGGGGTTCGACGCCGACGACGTGCGCCGCTCGCCGGTGATCGGGATCTGCACGAGCTGGAGCGAGCTGAACCCGTGCAACGCCGGGCTGCGGGACCTCGCCGAGTCGGTGAAGGCCGGCGTGCGCGCGTCGGGCGGGCTCGCGCTCGAGTTCCCCACCATCTCGATCTCGGAACCGTTCACGCGCCCGACGAGCCTCTTCCTCCGCAACCTGATGTCGATGGACGTGGAGGAGACGATCGCGAGCGCGCCGATCGACGGCGTGGTCCTCCTCGGCGGGTGCGACAAGACCGTGCCGGCACAGCTCATGGGCGCGCTGAGCGCGAACGTCCCCGCCGTCATGTGCACCGCCGGCCCGCGCCCGGTGCCGTGCCACGGCGGCGAGCCGTTCACGATCGACGACGTGTGGCCGGCGTGCGAGCGGCGGCGCACGGGGGAGCTGGACGACGCCGAGTGGCTGGCGCTCGAGGGGCGGATGAACACGGGCGTCGGCACCTGCAACGTGATGGGGACGGCGATCACGATGGCGGCCGTCGCCGAGGTGCTCGGCTTCGCCCTCCCCGGCTCGGCGCTCCCGGAAGCGACCGGCGAGCGGCGGCAGGCGATCGCGCGCGAGACGGGCGCGCAGGCGGTGGCGGCGGTGCGCGCGCGGCGGCGCCCGCGCGACCTGGTGACGCCGGCGGCGCTGGAGAACGCTTTCCGCGTCGCCTGCGCGCTCGGCGGCTCGACCAACGCCGTCATCCACCTGGAGGCGATCGCCGGACGCGCGGGGCTGACCCTCGGCCCGCGCCGCCTCGGGGCGTGGGCGGCCGGCACGCCGTGGGTGGCCGACGTGCGCCCCGGCGGTCGGCTCCTGCTGGCAGACCTCGAGCGCGCCGGCGGCGTGCCGGCGGTGATGCGCCGCATCGCGCCGCTGCTGCACCTCGGCGAGTGCGCGGCCACCGGCGCGACCTGGCGCGAGGTGCTGGACGCGTCGGAGTTCGCGCCGCACCCGGCGGTCGCGTCCGACGGCGCGACGCTGGCCGCGCGCGGCGCACTCACCGTGCTGCACGGCAACCTCGCCCCGCGCGGCGCGCTGCTGAAGACGGCCGGCGTGCACGACCCGCGGCTGCGCCGCCACCGCGGGCGCGCGGTGGTGTTCGAGGGGGTGGCCGACCTCAACGCGCGCATCGACGACCCGGACCTCGACGTCGACGCCGACAGCGTGCTGGTGCTGCGCGGCATGGGCGTGCTCGGCGCGCCCGGGATGCCCGAGGTCGGCCACATTCCCATCCCGGCCAAGCTCGCGCGGCAGGGGGTGCGCGACATGCTCCGCCTCTCGGACGCGCGCATGAGCGGCACGGCGACGGGGACGGTCGTCCTGCACGTCACGCCGGAGGCGGCCGCCGGCGGTCCACTCGGCCTGCTGGCGACGGGGGACGAGGTCGCGCTCGACGTGGAGGCGGGGACGATCCGCCACTTCCTCTCCGACGCCGAGCTGGCGGCGCGCGCGCCCTACCGCGCCGCCGACCCGCCGACGCGCGGCTACGCCTGGCTGCACCGCCGCCACGCGCTGCAGCCGGACGCGGGGTGCGACTTCGACTTCCTGCGCGCCGACTTCGGCGAGGCGGCGTCGCGCGAGGCGTCGGCGTGAGCGCGCCCCGCGCACGCGTCGGCTTCCTGGGCGCGGGGAGCATGGGCGCCGGGATGGTGCGCAACCTCCTGCGTCACGGCCACCCGGTCACGGTGTGGGAGCGCACGCCCGGCCGCCACGACGCGCTGCGCGCGCTCGGCGCCGCCGTCGCGCCGACCGTCGCCGAGGTCGTACGCGACGCGGACGTGGTGGTCGGCTGCCTGCTCGACACGGCGGTCACACGCGACGTGTGGCTGGGCGACGGCGGCGTGGTGGCGTCGGCGCGGGCCGGGCAGACGCTGGCGGAGCACGGCACCTTCGACCCGGCGCTCGCCCCCGAGATCGCAAACGCCGCGGCGGCGCGCGGGTGCGCCTTCCTCGACGCGCCGGTGTCGGGCGGCCCGGAGCGCGCCGCCGACGGCACGCTGGTGACGATGCTCGGCGGCGACCGCGCGGCGGCGGACGGCGTGCGCGACCTGCTCGCGTGTTACTGCGCGCAGGCGACGTGGGTGGGCCCGAGCGGGGGCGGGCAGCGGCTCAAGCTGGTCAACCAGTTCCTGGTGAGCGTGCACGTCGCCGCCGCCGCGGAGGCGAGCGCGCTAGTGCTGCGCGCCGGGATCGACCCGGCCGTCGCGCACGCGGTGCTGATGGGCGGCTGGGCCGCGAGCGCGATGCTCGACCGCGGGCTGCCGCGCGCGGCGGCGGGCGACTTCGCCGACAGCGGCGCGCCGGTGGGGCGCATCCTCGAGGCGCAGGGGATGATCGACGCGATGCTGGCCGACGCGGGCGTCCGCTCGCGCCTCTTCCCGCCGACGCGCGCCGCCTTCGACCACGCCGTGGCGCAGGGCGCGTCGACGCTCGACCTGTCGGCCCTCGTCCTCCAGTACCTCGCATGAGTGCACCGCGCGTCGCCCTCGTCACCGGCTCGTCGAGCGGCATCGGCGTCGCGATCGCCCGCGCGCTGCACGCGCGCGGCTGGCGCGTCGTGCTGAACGGCCACCGCGATCAGGATGCGGGCGCCGCCCTGGCCGCCGAGCTGGGAGGCGCCGTCTACGTCGACGCCGACGTGGGTCGCGCCGACGACGCGCGACGGTTGGTGGACGACGCAGTGGCGGCGACGGGCCGCCTGGATCTCGTGGTCAACAACGCCGGCATCGCGCGCCGCATCCCGCACGACGACCTCGACGCGGTCGACGACGCGTTCTGGGACCTGGTGATGGCGGTGAATCTGAAGGGCCCGTGGAACGTCGCGAAGGCGGCGCGCCCGCACCTCGCGGCGGCGCGCGGCCAGATCGTGAACACGGGCTCGATCGCCGGCTTCACGCCGGTCGGCAGCTCGATCCCCTACTCGGTCTCGAAGGCGGGGGTCCTGCACCTCACGCGCCTGCTCGCCAAGGCGCTCGGCCCCGAGATCCGCGTCAACGCCGTCGCCCCCGGCTACGTCGAGACGCCGCTCACGCGCGACTGGCAGCCGTTGCGCGAGCACGTGGTCGCGCACGCGCCGGCGCGGCGGCTCGGGACGCCCGAGGACGTGGCGACGGTCGTGCTCGCGCTGTTGGAGATGGAGTACGTGACGGGGGCGGTGGTGCCGGTGGATGGGGGGTTGTCGCTTCTTTGAGCCAGTTGGAACTACGGGAGTCGTTACGGCGGGAGTCGACACGGCGGGAGTCGTTACTGCGTCGCTTGCAGCTCCAGGCGACGCAGTAACGACTCCCGTAGTAATGACTCCCGCCGTAACGACTCCCGCTCTTGCTTTCGGATCTACTCGTACCGCAGCGCCCTCATCGGCTCCACCTGCGCCGCCCGCCGCGCCGGAATCCACCCCGCCCCGGCGGCGACGAGCGCGAGGACGGCGACGGCGCCGCCGATGGCGAGCGGGTCGCGCGCCGTCATCCCCCAGAGGAGCGACGCCGCCGCCTGGCCGAGGCCGAGCGCGGCGACGACGCCGACCGCGCTGCCGACGGCGAGCATCACCCCCACCTGGCGCAGCACCAGCGCGCGCACGCGCGTCGCGTCGGCGCCGAGCGCCATGCGGACGCCGATCTCGCGCGTGCGCTGCGCGACCGTGTAGGCGAGCACGCCGTAGAGTCCCACCGCCGCCAGCAGCGTCGCCACGGCGGCGAACGACGCCGAGAGGGTGCTGATCATCCGGTCGAGGAAGGTGTTCTCGCGGATCTGCTGCGGCATCGTCTTCAGCTCCTCGACCGGGAGGTTAGGGTCGAGGCGCTTCACGACGCCCGGGATCGCGCGCAGCAGCTGCTCCGGGGCGCCCGTGGTGCGCACGTAGAGGGTGACGCCGCCGACCACCGAGTCCTGCAGCACCGGCGTCATGAACAGCGGGGGCGGCTCCTGCTTCACCTCGCTGTACTTGGTGTCGGGCATCAGGCCGACGATCTCGATGTCGAGCACCGAGGTGTCGGCGCGCGCCATGCGCTTCCCCACCGCGTCGCGCCCGAGCCCGAACTTGCGCGCGAACGCCTCGTTGACGATCGCCACCTTGGGCGCGCCGAGCCGGTCGGCCTCGGTGAACTCGCGCCCGGCGACCAGCGCCACGCCGACCGTGCGCAGGTAGCCGGGGCTCACGGCGTTGAAGCTCGCGCCGGCGTCGGTGTCGGGGCCGCGCTCGAAGCCCTGCACCGACACGTCGTTCCCCCAGTTGTTGCCGGCCAGCATCGGCACGCGTGCGGTCGCCACCCCGGTCACCCCCGGGAGCGCGCCGAGCTCCTGGCGCAGGCGCGCGAACAGCTCGCGCGACTGGGGCGGCTTGTAGCCGTTGCGCACCGGCGAGACGGCGAACGTCACCACCCGGTCGACGGTCACGCCCAGCTGCTCGCGCGTCACGTTGCGCAGGCTGCGGATGAACAGCCCCGCCGAGACGAGCAGCATCATCGAGAGCGCGATCTGCGCCGTGACGAGCGCGGAACGGAAGCGCGCGGCGGTGCGCGCCCCGCCGGCGATCTGCCCGGCGCCGGCGCGGATGACGCCGATCAGGTCGGGGCGCGTGCCGTGGATCGCCGGGAAGAGCCCGAACGCCACGCCGGTGACCAGCGCCGCCAGGGCGGTGAAGCCGAGCACCCCGAGGTCCAACTTGAAGCGGAACGTCTCGGCCGCGTCGCTCGGCAGCATCGACGCGATGCCGGTGAGCGTCCACTGGGCGACGATCAGGCTCGCGACGCCGCCGACCGCCGCCAGCACGACGGCCTCGGTGAGGAGCTGCGTGATCAGCCGCCGGCGGCCGGCGCCGAGCGACTGGCGCACCGCCATCTCGCCGGCGCGGGCGGCGCCGCGCGCGAGCAGGAGGTTGGCGATGTTGGCGCAGGCGATGAGCAGCACCATCGCGGTGATCGCGAAGAGGAGCGTCAGCGGGGTGCGCGTCTCGCCGTGGATCGAGCTCTGCCCGCGCGCCCCGGGGTCGACGGTCACGGTGCGCGCCAGGAAGCGCCGCATCGTCTCGGCGCTCATCCCGTCCTGCAGCGGCGCCTCGACGTCGGCCAGGATCGGGCGGTAGGCGGCCTCCAGCTGGCGCTGCGCGGCCTCGGGGGTGACGCCGGGCTTGAGGCGCGCGAACAGGTAGATCCAGTAGTCGCGCCGGTTCTCGAAGCCGTCGAAGCCGGGCGTGAGCTGCGCGCGCATGGTGATGGGGACGTAGACGCGCGGGCGCTCGCCGAGCGTGGTCCCCTCGAAGCCGCGCGGCGCGACGCCGACGACGGTCATCGGGTTGCCGTTGACGACGATGCTCTTGCCGACGACGCGCGGGTCGGCGCCGAGGTGCGTCTCCCAGTAGCTGTGCGAGAGCACGGCGACGAAGTGGCCGCCGATGTTCCGGTCGTCGTCGGGGCCGAGCAGCCGCCCGAGCGCGGGGGCGACGCCGAGCGCCGGGAAGTACGACCCGGAGACCAGCATCCCCTCCCCGTTCAGCGTCTGCCCCTCGAAGGCGAGGTTCATCCCGATGATGCGGTGCGCCGCGAGGTGGGACAGCGTCGTCTGCCGCCGCTCGAGGTCGCGGAACATCGGGTAGGTGAACACGGCCTCGCAGTCGCCCGCCTGGTTGCAGGTGGTCGACCCGGGCTTGGGCCCCGGCGCCCCGAGGTTCACCAGCCGCTCCGGCTCGCGCACCGGGAGCGGGCGCAGGAGCATCTGGTCGACCAGCGAGTAGATGGCCGCGTTGGCGCCGATCCCCAGCGCCAGCGAGAGGACGGCGACGGCCGTGACGAACGGCGTCGCCCGCAGGGTGCGGAACGCCAGCGTGAGGTTGCGCATGGTCCGAGGCGTGGAGGGGGACTCCGTGGCGCGTACGCGCTTGGACCGGGTGAAGATTCGGAGGGTTTGCTCCGGCCTGCGAACCCAAGGGCGGGAGTCGCTACTGCGGGAGTCGACACGGCGGGAGTCGTTACGGCGTGGCTGACAGCTTGGGGCCACGCCGTAACGACTCCCGCCGTGTCGACTCCCGCCGTTACGACTCCCGCCGTTGAGAAAGCTTCAAGCTCCGAGGTTGAAGTCCCGTCGCCCGCCGGAACGCCGTGCTGAACGCCGCCTCCGACCCGTAACCGACGCGGCGCGCCACCTCCCCCACGCGCAGCGCGCCGCCGCGCAGTAGGGTGCGGCCGAGGTGCATCCGCCACTCGGCCAGGTAGGCGAGCGGGGAGCGGCCGACGCCGGCGGCGAAGCGCTGGGCGAAGTGCGAGCGCGACATCCCGACCTCGCGGGCGAGCGAGGCGACGGTCCAGGGGCGCTCGGGGTGGCGGTGCATCAGCGCCACCGCGCGGCCGAGCGACGGGTCGCGCAGCGCGCCGAGCCAGCCGGTGGCCGTCGCCGGGAGGTCGGCCAGGTGGTAGCGGATGGCCTGCACGAAGAGGATCTCGGAGAGGCGCGCCACCACCGCCTCGCCGCCGGGGCGCCCCGAGCGCGCCTCGCAGACCACCGCCTCGAGGTGCACCTGCAGCCAGGGGTGCGGCCCGCCCTGCGCGGCGCGCACCACGATCGCCGGCGGGAGCGCCGAGAGGAGCGGGTGCTCGGCCAGCGCGCCGAAGCGGAAGGCGCCGCACAGGTACTCGGCCGCGGCGTCGCCGGCGCCGGCCTGGGCGCGCCCGCCCTCGCCCCGGGCGCGCGCCGCCACCTGCGCGACGGGCTCGGCGTGGGCCGCAGGGCCGGCCTGCAGGCGGTGCGCGTCGCCGCGCGGGACGACCACGAAGTCGCCGGCGGCGAGCGCGTGTGAGCTGCCGTCGTCGAGCACCAGGCGGCAGGCGCCCGCGCCGACCAGGTGGAAGGCGGCGACCTCGCCCGCCGGGTAGGCGATCGCCCCGCCCGCGCCGAGCGCGAAGCGGCCGTACACGCTGCTCTCGACGCGCAGTTCGCCGAGGACCTGACTCAGCAGGTCGGCCATGCGTACCGCTCCTTCGTGGACGATCGCGAAAGAAAATCTGACGTGGAATGCTTCACCGTCCGCCGGGGCGAACGTATCGTCGTGCGCACACCTCATCAAGGAGCGCAGGGATGTCGATCGTGGTGACGACGCCGACGGGGCACGTGGGGAGTCGGGTGGTGGAGCGCCTGCTGGCGGCGGGGGCGCCGACGACGGTGCTGGCGCGCGACCCGGGGAAGCTGCCGGCGGCGGTGCGCGAGCAGGCGGCGGTGCATCAGGGAGACCTGGCCGACGCCGGAGCGCTCCGTGCGGCCACGCGGGGGGCGCGGGCGCTCTTCCTGGTCGTCCCGCCGCACATGACCACCCACGACTGGGCGGCGTTCCAGCTGGACGTCGGGCGCGCGGCCGCGGACGCGGTGCGGGCCAACGGGGTCGAGCGGGTGGTCTTCCTCTCCAGCGCCGGCGCGCAGCGCGACGACATGTACGCGGTGACGCGGCTGGGGGCGGTCGAGCGGCTGCTCGGCGAGGCGGCGCCGCACGTGCTCGCGCTGCGGGCGGCCTTCTTCTACGAGAACTTCCTGGCCGCGGTGCCGACGATGGCGGGGGACGGGGCGGTCTACCTGAGCCTCCCCCCCGAGCGGCGGATCGCGATGGTCGCCGCCCGCGACATCGGCGACGTGGCGGCGGAGGCGCTGCTCGGGGGCGGGTGGTCGGGGACGGCCGTGCGCGGCGTGCACGGGGCGGCCGACCTCAGCGTGGTCGAGGCGACGGCGGCGATCGCCGAGGCGACGGGGCGGGCGGTGCGCTACGTCCAGGTCCCGCCGGCGGCGGCGACGCAGGCGCTGCTGGCGATGGGGGCGAGCGCGCACGTGGCCGACGAGTACCCGAAGCTGTTCGAGGCCATCGGGCGGCTGGACTACCAGGCCGAGCCCCGCACGGCGGAGACGACCACGCCGACCACGTTCGCGCAGTGGGCGCGCGAGGTGTTCGCGCCGGCGGTGGCCGGGGTGCCGGGGCGTGCGGCGGCTGGAGCGGTGTAAGAGCAACTGAAAAGCAGGAGGGGATGAAAATCTGAGAACGGCTCTGAAACGGCGCGGATGAGCTGAGAGCCTGGAACTCTCCCCGCCCTTTCAGAGCCGTTCTCAGACTTTCATCCCCCCTGCTCTTCTTGGTCTTACCAAGCCAGAGCGACGGTTCTTGCGGCCGGGCCCGCCACCCCCAGATTGGGGTCCATGCGGAAGATCCTGGCGGCGGCGTTCCTGGGGCTGCAGCTCGGCGCGGTCGCGTACGCGCGCGTGGCGGACACGCGCTACTTCTGCTGGGCGCCGTTCGACCGGCAGAACGAGTACGCGATCGCCGTGAGCGTGGACGGGCGCCCGCTGTCCGGGGCGGAGATCGGGCGCCGCTACCGGATCCGGGCGCGGGACCTCGAGTCGCGCTCGATCGCGCACGTCACGGGGATCGTCCGGTACGCGGAGGAGCGCTACTACCGCGACGGCGCCGCGGTGACGGTGCGGTACACGGTGAACGGCGTGCGCAAGCCCGACTGGCACTGGCCGAGGGCGGATGCGGCGGCTCGATAGCTGGAACCCGTTCCGCGTCACGGGGCTCGCGCTCCCGCCGGCCGTCGTGCTCCTGGTGCGGCTGGTGGCGCTGGCGCTGCTGCTCAAGCGGTACTTCGTCGGCTTCTACGCCGCGCCCCGCGCGCCCTTCGCGCCACTGCTGCCGTGGTTCGACCTGGTGCCGCACCCGGACGCGTTCCGGCGCCTGCTGACGGCGACGCTGGTGGTCGCGCTGGTCGGGGTGCTGGTCGACGGGCGGCGGATCCGCGCCTGGTGTCTGGTCGCCGCCGGGACGCTGTTCGTCGCCACCCTCGCCGCGCGCTTCTACTACAGCAACAACCGGGTCTTCTGCGCTTCCCTCTTCCTGCTGGCCGGGCTGATGCGGCGCGGCGACCGGCCGCTCTTCCTCTGGCTGCAGCTCGCGCTGATGTACCTGGCGGCGTCGCTCAACAAGGCGCTGGAGCCCGACTGGCGGAGCGGCGTGTACTTCGACTACTGGCTCGGGCACCTCAACCGGCAGGCGCCCTACGTCGCGCTGGCGGAGCGCCTCCCGCCGCTGCTCCTCGGCCGACTGCTCGGCTGGGGGACGATCGCGGCCGAGCTGACGATCGGCGTCGCGTTCCTCGTACCGCGTTGGCGGGTCGCCGCGGCGTGGCTCCTCCTGTACTTCCACGGCGCGGCACTGCTGCTCTCGCAGAAGGACTTCGGCGTGTACACGGCGGCGCTCTTCGCCTCGTCGCTGGCGGTGGTCGCGTGGCCGGCGGGGTGGACGGTGCGCTTCGACCCGGGGCGGCGCGCGCACGCGCTGCTGCGCGACGTGCTCGCGCGGCTGGACCGCGACGGCCTCGGGACGTGGGTGGCGCGGCCGGGCGCCCCACTGACGGCGGTGATCGACGGCGAGTCGCGGGCCGGGTGGGACGCGGTGCGGCACCTGCTGCTGGTGCACCCGCCGGTGCCCTTCCTGGCGATCGCGGTGCTCACGGCGTCGACGGCGCAGTACGTGTGGTGGCGCAGCGCGTTCGTGGCGCTCTGCCTGGTGGTCTTCGCGCCGCTCTGGCCGCGGTTGGCCGCGACGTGGCGGGCGGTCGCGCCGCGGCTCGTCGCCGGGCGCGTGAACGCGCCGTGAACGCGCCGTGAACGGCGCGCGCGTGTGGTGGTCCACCGCCCGACGCGCGACGGCAGCGCGGCTCGCCCTGGTGCGCGCCGCCCCGCGCATCATGTTTGGCGCATGACGACCGCCGCCGTGCGCGTGCGCGACGCGCGCCCCGAAGACCGCGAGGCCGTGCGCGCGCTCACCCTGGCGGCGTACGCCGAGTACGCGGCGGTGATGGAGGCCGAGGCGTTCCGCTCGCTCGACGCCGCGGTGCGCGCCGCGCTCGACTTCGACGAGCCGGCCGACCGGGTGGTCGCCGAGCACGCGGGCGCGCTGGTCGGGAGCGTGATGCTGTTCGCGCCGGCGAGCGACGCCTACGGCGGCCTCACGGGCCGGCCGCGCTGGCCGCAGCTGCGGCTGCTCGCGGTGGCGCCGGCGGCGCGCGGGCTCGGCGCGGGGGAGGCGCTGGTGGCGGAGTGCGTGCGGCGCGCGCGGGCGGCCGGCGCGCCGGCGATCGGGCTGCACACGTCGCGGAGCATGCGCGCCGCGGTCCGGCTCTACACGCGCCTGGGCTTCGTGCGCGACCCGGCGTTCGACTTCCGGCCGCCGGGGGCGGAGCTGGTGGAGGCGTACCGGTTGCACCTCGCGGGGTGAGGCGGGCGGGGTACGGCGGGCGGACAACTGCGGGCGGACAACTGCGGGCGAGTAACCGCGGTATCCCGCCCGCTTCATCCCGCCCGCCTCACCCCGCCCGCCTCACCTCGCACGCCTCACCTCGCACGCCGTACCCCGCCCGCCTCACCCGGCAGTTCCCCTGGCGTACTCCCTGCCCCTCCGCGACGCGTGCCGCCCTCCCGCCCTGCCCTCGTCGCGACGCTCAGCGCGTCGCTCGCCGCGCTGGCCGCGCTGACGCTCGCGCGCGGCGCCGCCGGCGCGCCCCTCCCGCTCGACCGCCGCCTGCAGCGCCGCGCGCGACGGCGCCGCCCGGGGCGCGTGGAGACGCTGTGCGCGGCGCTGACCGGGCAGTGGCCCCCGGTGGTCGCGGGCGCGCTGGCCGCGGCGGGCGTGGCGGCGCGGCGCGGGCGGGGGGCCGCGCTCCCGGTGCTGGCCGCGGTGCCGGCGGCCAACGCCGCGCACGCGGCGCTCAAGTACGCGCGGCGCGAGCGGCGCCCCGCGCGCGCCTGGCTCACGGGGAAGCGCACGCCGGGCTTCCCGAGCGGCCACGCCGCGCGCGGGATGGCGGCGGCGGGGGTGCTGGCCCACGTCGCCGGGCGCGAGGGCGTGCTCCCGGCGGCGGCGGTGCTCCCGGTCGGGGCGGGCGTCGCGGCGGTCGGCGCCGCGCAGCGCGTCTGGGTCGAGCGGCACTGGGCGAGCGACGTGATGGCCGGGTGGGCGCTCGGCGCGGCGGTCGCGGCGGGGTGCGCGATGTGGTACGACGCGGCGCGCGACGGACCGCCCGCCCGCGACGACGGTCGCTAACGCTCCGGGTTCGCGTCCGCGTCCGCGGCGGGCGCGCCCGGACCGGCGGCCCGCCCCTCGGCAAGCTCGCGCCGCAGCGCGGCCAGCTCGGCGCGTAGCGCCGCCAGGTCGGCCGCGCCCGCCACCTCGGCCTCCGAGTCCGCCGCGTCGCGCCCCACGAAGTACGTCGCGAGCGTCGCGGTCACGTAGCCGAACACCGCGAACGCGTAGAGCGCGAGCAGCACGCACAGCGCCCGCCCCTCGGCGCTCCGCGGCCAGTACTCCGACCCCATCGTCGTCATCAGCATCGCCGTCCACCAGAGCGCCTCGCCGTAGGTCGCGAGCCCGCGCCCGTCGGCCCCGGGGCGCTCGAACGCGTACATCCCCGCCGCGCCGCCGAGGGTCACGAGTGCGGTGAGCGCGACCACGTAGCCGAAGCCCCGGCGGGCGAACGCGCGCCCGAGCGCGCGCATCGCGCGGTTCACCGACCCGACCACCCGCACCACGCGCACCACCCGCCCCACGCCCGCGCCGCGCGCCGCGGCGCCCACCACGCGGGCCGCGCGCGCCGCCCGCGCGACCTGCAGCACCCGCACCACGCGCAGCACGCGCAGCGCGGGCAGGACGAGCGAGAGCGCGGTCAGCCAGTTGCGGCGCAGGTACGCGCCCTTGCGCGGCGCGAGGACGAGGCGGAGCGCGAAGTCGGCGACGAAGACGACCCAGATGCCGGTGCCGACCGCCTCGAGCGCCGGGGGGAGCCCGCGCGTGAGCTCGACCACGAGCAGCGCGAGCCACGCGAGGCCCAGCACGAGCATCGGCCGCTCCAGCCACGCCTCGAGCCCGACGAGCGCCGCCATCCGCTCGTCGTCGCTGTCGGCCTCGCGCCCGTCGGGGGGGGCGGTCACGGCGCGGGCGGGGCGGCGTCGCCCGCCGGCCCGCGGCCCCGCGCCGCGGCGCGCGCGCGGTGCGCGAGTTCGCGGAGCCGGTCGCGGTCGCGCGGCGAGGTGACGGCCGTCTCGGCCGCGCCGAGCACCGCCTCCACGTGCGCGCCGACGGCGTCCCGCCGGTCGCCGGGCGGCGCGCACGTCGCGACCAGCTCCAGCGTCGCGAGCAGCCGGGCCAGCGCGCCGACGTTCCCGCCGGCGCTCTGGCGGATCTCGTCGACGGCGAGCGCGAGCAGGCTCTCGAACGTCGGCCCCGAGGCGATCACGCGCGGCGCGCCGTCCTTCGCGCGCAGGTGCGACTCGACGCGCCGCGGCGCCAGGCGCACCAGCAGCGCGCCGAGGTGGTCGACGCAGGTGACCGCGGTGGTCGTGTCGTTCACCCCCGGCGAGAGCGCCTTGAGCGCGATGTCGACGAGCTGGCGCAGGCCGAACGCCGCGTCCTGCTCGATCGTCCGGAAGCTGCTCACGGCGAACGCGCGCGGGATCGCGCGCCGCCAGGCGCCGGGGGCGCCGTCGCCCTCGTCCGCCCCGCCCGCGCCGCCGCCCGGCGCCGCGCCCCGGGCCACCCACGCGATCGGCGTCCCCTCCACCACGAAGTCGCCGACCGCCGGCACGAGGCGCACGAGCAGGCCGTGGCGGTCGGCCAGGCGCAGCAGGGCGTCGCCGTCGAGCGACTGCACGTAGCCGGTCGCCGGCGCCGCGACCGGGGTCCAGCGCGCCTCGCGCGCCGCGGCGAGCGCCTCCTCGGCCGCGCCGGGGGACGCCTCCTCGCCCAGCCCCTCCGGGAAGAGGCGGTCGATCGCCGCCGCCGTCTCGCGCGTGACCCGGGCGACGATGGTCGACGCCTGGAGCGCGCTGGCGATGTGGTGCACGAAGAAGATCAGCACCCCCACGCTCGCCATCGCCAGCGCGATCCCGAGCACCACGGCGAGCGACGGGACGAAGCGCCCCTCCTCGCCGCTCCGGATCGTCCGCACGACGAGCAGGCAGTACGCGAAGATCCCCACGTAGACCCCGAGCACGACCTGGTTCGCGCGGTCGCGCATGAAGTTCCGCAGGATGCGCGGCGTGTACTGGCTGGACGCCTGGGTGACGGCGACCATGGTGAGCGAGAAGGTCAGGCCGGCCACGGTGATCATCGCGCCGGCGATCGCGGCGAGCATCGCCCGCGAGCTGTCGGCGCTCGCGCCGAAGACGCGCGGGAAGCGCGCGAGCGCCTCGGCGTCGACGACGGCGGAGAGCTCGATCATGCCGACCGCGAGCGCCGCCGCGGCGACGGCGATGACGCCGGGCACGAACCAGAGCGTGCCGGTCAACTCGCTCCAGAGGGCGCGGGCGCGGCGCACCCCCGGTCGCCCCTCCCCACGCGTCCGTCCGCCCACTCCGCGCGCCCTCCTCCAGTCTGCCGGCCGACACGCCCCGTCCGGCACGACGCCGGACCGCGACGGCCATACACGTCCCATGCCGCCTGCGCGGACGGGGTGAGGCGGTTGCGGGGCATCGCGCCCCGCACGAGACTCCGGGGCCGTGGCCGACTCTGGCCCACCGCGTCCCCGCACCGCCTCCCGATGTCCCGCCCCCGCCTCGCACGCCGCGCCGCGCTCGCGTGCGCCGCGCTCGCCGCCGTCCACGCGTCGGCCCGCGCGGCCGCCGCGCAGGCGCCCGCCGACGTGCGCCCCGCACTCGACCGCGTCACCGCCGACGGGATCCTCGCCCGCACGCGCGTGCTGGCCAGCGACGCCTTCGAGGGGCGCGGCCCCGGCACGCCCGGCGAGGACAGCACCGTCGCCTACCTGACGCGCGAGTTCCGACGCGTCGGGCTCGCGCCGGGGAACCGCGACGGGACGTACGTGCAGGACGTGACGCTCGTCGGCTACACGGGGCGCGGGAGCGCGTCGTTCAGCGCCGGCGGGCGCACGATCGCGCTCGAGCCGCTCACGGACGTCGTCGCCGTCGCGCGCCACGCCGCGCCCGACAACGTGGTGCGCGGCAGCGAGGTGGTGTTCGTCGGCTACGGCGTGGTCGCCCCCGAGTACGGGTGGGACGACTACGCGGGGGTCGACGTGAAGGGGAAGACGGTCGTCATCCTCATCAACGACCCGCCCGTGCGCCGCGCCGGCGCCGCCGCCTCGGACACCGGCGCGTCGGCGCTCGACTCGACCGTCTTCCGCGGGCGCGCGATGACGTACTACGGGCGCTGGACGTACAAGTACGAGGAGGCGACGCGTCGGGGCGCCGCGGCCGCGATCATCGTGCACGAGACCGGCCCCGCCGGCTACCCGTGGGAGGTCGTGAGCGGGAGCTGGGGGCAGGAGAACTTCGACATCCGCTCCCCGGGGGGCGAGCCGCCGCGCGTGACGGTCGAGGCGTGGATGACGCTCGGCAAGACGCGCGAGCTGTTCGCCGCCGCGGGGCAGGACTTCGACGCCCTCAAGCGCGCCGCCCGCACGCGCGGATTCCGCGCCGTGCCGCTCGCCAACACGACGGCCGAGCTGCGGGTGCGGAACACGGTGCGCGAGGTGCGCTCGCGCAACGTCGTCGCGCGTCTCGAGGGGAGCGACCCCGCGCTGAAGGCGCAGCACGTCGTCTACAGCGCGCACTGGGACCACTTCGGGCGCGACACGACGCGGCGGGGGGACCAGATCTTCAACGGCGCGCTCGACAACGCGACCGGCACGGCGGCGCTGGTGCAGATCGCCGAGGCGTTCGCCGCGCTGCCGCGCCGGCCCAAGCGCTCGCTCCTCTTCCTCGCGGTGACCGCCGAGGAGCGCGGGCTGCTGGGGGCGAAGTACTACGCCGAGAACCCGCTGTACCCGCTGGCGACGACGGTCGCCAACGTCAACATGGACGGCGTGAACCAGTGGGGGCGCACGCGCGACCTCACGGTGGTCGGCCTCGGCAACTCGACGCTCGACGACGAGCTGCGCGCGGTGCTGCGCCCGGCGGGGCGCGTGGTGCGGCCGGACCCGGAGCCGGAGAAGGGGTTCTTCTACCGGTCGGACCACTTCGAGTTCGCCAAGAAGGGCGTCCCCGCGCTCTACACCGACGCCGGCGTCGAGTACGTCGGCCAGGCGCCCGGCTACGGGATGCGGAAGCGCGACGAGTACGAGGCGAACGACTACCACAAGCCGAGCGACGAGGTGAAGCCCGACTGGGAGCTGAGCGGCGCGGTCGAGGACCTGCGCGCGCTCGTCCTCGTCGGCTACCGCGTGGCGAACGGCGCGACGTGGCCGTCGTGGAAGCCGGGGACGGAGTTCCGCGCAATACGGGAGGAGCAGATGCGGCGGGCGAGGTGAGGCGGGCGGGGTACGGCGGGCGGGGTACGGCGGGCGGGATACGGCGGGCGGGATGAGGCGGACTGTCGCTCTATCTCGCCCGTAGTATCCCGCCCGTAGTATCCCGCCCGCCGTACCCCGCCCGCCTCACCTCGCCCGCAGAAAGAAGGCCCCGGTGACCGCCACGTTGAACACCGTCAGCCCCCACCGCAGGTGGTGCGCCGCCACCCGCCGCGTGAGGTGCGCCCCCGCCCACCCGCCGACCACCGCACCGACGAGCATCGCCAGCGCGGGCCCCCAGTGCACCGTCCCCGCGGCGGCGAAGGCGGCCACCGACACCGCCGCCGCGGCGCCCAGCAGCACCGTGCGCGCCGCGTTCATCGCCCGCACGTCGGCGACGCCGGCGAGTGACCAGAAGGCCATCGTCAGGATGCTCACCGCGCCGCCGAAGAAGCCGGCGTAGGTGCAGAGCACGAACTGGCCCCCCACCAGCACCGCCGGGCGCGCCCGCGCGCGGCCGCGCAGCGCCGCCGTGAGGCGCGGGCCCGCCGCGAAGGCCAGCGACGCGGCGAGCAGCAGCCACGGCACCACCGCGTCGAAGCGCCGCGACGAGGTGCGGAGCAGGAGGAGCGCGCCCGTCAGCCCGCCCCCCACGCTCGCGAGCAGCATCGCGCGCAGCGACGCGCCGTCGAACGCCGCCAGGTCGCCGCGGTAGACCCAGGCGCTGGCGAGCCGCCCCGGGAAGAGCGCGACCGCGCTCGACGCGCTGGCGCCGACCGACGGGACGCCGGCCAGCACCAGCGCGGGGAGCGTGACGAACGAGCCGCCCCCCGCCGCCGCGTTCATCGCGCCGCCCACCAGGCCGGCCAGCAGCAGGAAGCACGACGTACCGATCGAGGCCATGCGGGCGGGAAGGGGTCCGCTTACGGGACGATGCTCCGCCCCAGCGGATACTCCTTCGGCGGCTCCCGCCCCTGCAGGTTCCGGATGAAGTAGTCCCACCGCCGCCGCATCACGTACGCCCCGTCGGCGCCGTACCCGTGGCGCGCGTGCGGGAGCATCAGCAGGTCGAAGTCCTTCCCCGCCTTCATGAGCGCGTCGACCACGAGCTGCGTGTTGTACGGCGGGACGTTGTCGTCCATCTCGCCGTGGATGAGGAAGAGCTTACCCTGCAGCTTCGCGGCGTGCGTCTGGTTCGCCTCGTCGGCGTAGTTGTCCGACGGGCCGCCCTTCACGAGGAGCCCCTGGTAGCGCTCCCCCCAGTCGTCCTCGTAGTTCCGGTTGTCGTGGTTCCCCGACTCCGAGATCCCGACCTTGAAGAACTCCGGGTGCCGGAACATCGCCGCCGCCGTCGCGAAGCCGCCCCCCGAGTGCCCCCAGATCCCGGCCTTCTCCAGGTCGATGAACGGGTAGCGCCGGGCGAGCTCCTGCATCCCCGCCACCTGGTCGGGGAGCGTGTTGTCCCCCATGCGGCCGTAGTACGTGTCGTGGAACGCCTTCGAGCGCCCGGGCGTCCCCATCCCGTCGATCTCGACGACCACGAAGCCCAGCTCCGCCACCGCCTGGTTGTCGCCGCGCGACGGGACAAAGGCGCGCGTCCCCACGCTCCCCGACTGCGGCCCCGGGTAGATGTGGTTGATGATCGGGTACTTCCGCGTCGAGTCGAGGTTCGTGGGCGTGTACATCAGCCCGTAGATGTCCGTCGTCCCGTCGCGCCCCTTCATCCGGATCGGCGTCGGCGCCTTCCACCCGGCGGCGGCCAGGCGCGACACGTCGGCCTTCTCGAGCGTCGCGACCAGCTTCCCCGACGCGTCGCGCAGCACCGTCGTCGGCGGCGTGGCGGGCGTGGAGTACGTGTCGACGAAGTGGCGCCCGTCGGGCGACATCGACACCACGTGGTGCGCGTCCTCGGGCGTCAGCAGCGTCTGCCCGCGCCCGTCGAGGCCGATGCGGTAGAGGTGCTGGAAGTACGGGTCGCGCCCCGCCTCCTTCCCCTGCCCCACGAAGTACACCTGCCGCGCGCGCTCGTCGACGCGCGCGATCGTGCTCACGTTCCCGTCGCCGGCGGTGACGCGGTTCTTCAGCCGCCCGGTGCGCAGGTCGTACAGGTAGAGGTGCACCCACCCGTCGCGCTGCGACCACCAGAGCAGCTCGTTCGACGCCGGGAGGAGCTGCCAGAGGTTCTCGTCGAGCGAGGCGTCGCCGATCTGCGTCGGCGACGTCTCCTCGAACAGCGTGCGCACGGCGCCGGTGCGGGCGTCGGCCACGCGCATCACGGCGCGCTTGTGGTCGCGCGAGCTCGACACGAACGCGAACTGCGACCCGTCGGGGAACCAGCGCAGGTCGCACACCGTCCCGCCGTCGCACGCCACGTGGTCGGAGACGGTCGAGCGGTGCTGGTCGGGCTCCATCTGCAGGCGCACCACGCGCGGCTCCGCGTCGACGTTCAGCACGACGCGGTGCAGGCGGAAGATCACGCTGTCGCCCGGGAGCGGGTACTTCCACGACTCGAGCCGCGGCGCGCCGACGTTGGTGGTCACCAGGTGCATGTCGCGCACCCCGCGCCCGTCGTGCCGGAAGGTCGCGATCCGCTTCGAGTCGGGGGACCAGGTCAGGATCGCGCGGTCGCTGTGCGTCCACCCGGCGTTGTCGGTGGCGTAGCCGAACTCCGCGGTCCCGTCGGTGGTGAGCTGCGTCTCGGCGCCGGTGGCGAGGTCGCGCACCCACACGTTGTAGCCGCGAATGAACGCCGCCTTCGCCCCGTCCGGCGACCGCGTCTCGGGGGCCGAGCCGGCGCGGCGGAGCGCGCCCTGGGGCGCGGCGGGGGCGGCGCTCGCCCCCTCGCAGCGCGCCGGCTCGGCGAGGCAGCTCACCTTGGCGCCGGTGCGCGGGTCGACGAGCACGAGCCCGGCCGACGCCGCGCCGGGGGCGCGCACGCGGTAGCTGAGCCGCCCGTCGGGCAGCCAGGTCACGGCGCTGGCGACGCCGCTCACCAGCGGCGCGGTGCGCGCCGCCAGGAAGCGTTCGGCGCGCGCGTACTCTTCTGTGGAGACCGGCGCGGCGGCCGGCGCCTGGGCGAGCGCCGCCCCCGCGGGGAGGGCGAGCAAGAGGGCGGTGAGACGGGGACGCATCGGGGACGGGTGCGGGGTGTCGCGACGGCGGACCCGGAAGCGTACCCGGCGGGGCGAGGGTCCGCCATCTAAGACCCCGGTCGGGCGGCGGGGCTCCATGCGCCTGAACCTCAAGGGCGGGAGTCGTTGCTGCGGGAGTCATTACAGCGGGAGTCGTGACGGCGTAAACCCTCGACTCAGGGCTCGAGCGACGCCGTCACGACTCCCGCCCTGTCGACTCCCGCAGCAACGACTCCCGCCGTTGGGTTTCGAACGAGGGGTTCAAGTTTCCAGTGCAAGCATCGCCCACGCCCACAGCGTCAGCCCGAGGACGACGGCCGCCCACGCCAGCAGCAGCGCGCCGAGCGCCCAGCCGACGGCGACCAGGGCGCGCCGCCAGCGGCGCCGCTCCCACTGCCGGAGGGCGACGGCGAGCGGGGGCGCCGGGCCCGGGGTGGCCAGCAACGCGTCGGCGAGCGCCTGCTCGGCGCCCACCACCAGCGCCGCCGCCTCTTCCAGCGCCGCGTCGCCGGCAATCGCCCGGCGCAGCGCGCTCCCCGGGTCGAGCAGCTCGCGCCGCGGGGCCACGAGCAGGCGGCCGGCCAGCGCGTCGGCGTCGTCGCGGTCAACCATCGGCGTTTTCCTCGGCATGGTCGTCGGCCGGGAGCGCCGCCCGCGCGAACCGCTCCGCCAGCGCCGGCGCCTCGGCGAGCAGCCGGCGGCGCAGCGCCGCGCGCGCCTTGAACAGGTTCGCCCGCAGCGTCGCCGGCGCCAGCGCCAGCATCGCCGCCGCCTCGGCGGGGGCGTGCCCCTCGACGTCGACGAGCGCGAACACCTCGCGCTGGCGGGCCGGGAGCGCCCGGTAGAGCGCCGCGATCCGCTCCCCCAGCCGCTCGCGGTCGACCCGCCCTCCCGGGTCGGTCAGGTAGCGCGCGGGCTCGGCGCGCGACGCGTCGGCGCGGCCCAGTCGGAAGCGCCGCACGTCGGTGCGCCGGCGCTGCGCCGCGGCGCGCGCGGTGATGCGGTACACCCAGGGCGCGAGCGACTCGGTCGCGCGGAACTGGTGGATCTTGCGGTACACGGTGATCAGCGCCTGCTGCGCCACGTCGTCGGCCTCGTCCCCGTCGGATACGTGAATGCGCGCCCACCGGCGCACGACCGGGTAGAGGCGCTCGAGCAGCGCGTCGCGCGCGGCCGGGTCGCCGGCGCGCCACCGCTGCACGAGCGCCCGCGTGCCGTCGAGCTGTTCGGCGGTCGTGGTCACGCCGACAAGATGCCGCGAGGGTGGGCGGCGTGTACCGGGGCGCGGGCGTGCGTACCGGCGCCACGCCCGCCGCGGTAAACGGGCGCGGAGGTGCCGGCATAGGACGGGTGTCGTGCTCACCGGGTGCCCTCTTCACCGGATCCCGCCATGCCGCTCCCGCCTTCCGCGCCGCCCCGGCTCCGTCCCGCGGCACTCGCCGCGCTCGCGTTCGCGCTGCTCGCCCCCGCCGATCGCGCGGCCCAGCCGACGGCGTCCCTCGCCGCGTACGCCGGCACCTACGACTACCACGCCGGCGACTCGCTCGTGCTCGCGCCCGACCCGATGGCCGCGGGGCGGCTGCTCGCCGTGATCGCCGACGCGCGCTACCCGCTGCGCCCGATCGGCAACGACCGCTTCCTGAACGCGCGCGGCGACACAATCCCCTTCGTGCGCGACGCCGCCGGCCGGGTGACGCACTTCGTCGAGCGCGGGCGCCCGTTCACGCGCCGCGCCGTTGGCGTGCCGCCCGCCGTGGCGCGCGCGCTGGCGCCGCGCCTCGCCGCCGACGGCCGCGTCGAGACGCGCTACCGCTACGCTCCGCCCGCCGCGCGCAGCGACGGGATCCCCACCGGCTCGCTCGCGTCGGCCGGCATCCCGCAGGCGCCGCTCGACACGATGGTGCGCCGCGTCCTCGACGGCACGCACGCCGACGTCGACGCGGTGCTCCTCTTCGCCGACGGCCGCCTGGTACTCGAGGAGTACTTCCACGGCACGGGCGTCGACACGCCGCACCAGCTCCGCTCGGCCACCAAGACGGTCGTCGCCCTGCTGGCGGGGATCGCGATCGACGAGGGGCGACTTCCCGGCGACACGGCGCGCGCGCTCCCGCTGCTCGGCGACGACGCGGCCGACGACGGCGACCCGCGGCGCGCGCGCATCACGCTCGCCGACCTGCTGACGATGCGCCCCGGCCTCGCCTGCGACGACTGGGACGCGCGCTCGCCCGGACGCGAGACGCGGATCTACACCGAACCGCGCTGGCTCCCCGCGCTGTTCGCGCTGCCGATGCTCCACGAGCCCGGGACGGCGGCGCGCTACTGCTCCGGGGGCGCGCTGGCCGTGGGACGCATCGTCGAGCGCGCGACGGGGACGCCGCTCCCCGCCTACGCGCGGCGCGCCCTCTTCGACCCGCTCGGCGTGCGCCCCGCCGACGCGCCCTGGCGCTTCGCGCTCGACTCCACCGCGCAGCGCGACTTCGCGCAGCTGCGCCTGCGCCCGCGCGACCTGCTCAAGCTCGGCCTCCTGCTGCGCGACGGGGGACGCTGGCGCGGCCGGCAGGTCGTGTCGGCGGCGTGGGTCGAGCGCATGACCGCGCGCCACACCGCGATCAACACGCGCGGCTACGGCTACCTCGTCTGGCACCAGAACTTCGCCGTGCGCTCCGGCTCCGCGACGACGCGCGTCGCGACGGTCGGCGCGTCGGGGCACGGCGGGCAGAAGCTCTACGTCGTCCCGTCACTCGATGCGGTGGTCGTGTTCACCGGGAGCGGCTACGGCAACGACGGCAGCTCGGCGGCGAACGCGTTGATGGGGGAGTACGTCCTGCCCGCACTGATGGAGCGTGCGAGGCGGGGCGTGCGAGGTACGGCGAGCGAGGTACGGCGGGCGAGGTGAGGCGAACGGTCGCTCTATCTCGCACGCCCCACCTCGCCCGCCGTACCTCGCCCGCCCTACCCCGCACGCCGTACCTCGCACGCCGTACCTCGCACGCCGTACCTCGCACGCCGTACCTCGCACGCCGTACCTCGCACGCCCCACCTCGCACGCCTCACCCCGCCTTCGCCACCGATCTCCCCGCCACGCGTCCCGAGAACAGGCACCCGCCGAGGAACGTCCCCTCGAGCGCGCGGTAGCCGTGCATCCCGCCCCCGCCGAACCCCGCCGCCTCGCCGACGACCCACAGCCCCGGCACCGGGCGCCCGTCGGCGCCGAGCGCGCGCCCGTCGAGGTCCGTCTCGAGTCCGCCGAGCGTCTTGCGCGTGAGGATCGAGAGGCGCACCGCGATCAGCGGCCCCGCCTTCGGGTCGAGCAGGCGGTGCGGGCGGGCGACGCGCACCAGTCGGTCGCCGCGGTAGGTGCGCGCGCGGGCGATCGCGTGCCACTGCGCGTCCTTGCCGAACGGGTGGTCCAGCTCGCGGTCGCGCGCCGCGACCTCCGCCGCCAGCGTCGCGCGGTCCACCAGCGGTGCGCCGGCGAGGGCGTGCATCCCGTCGACCAGCGCGTCGAGCGTGCGCGCGTGCACGAAGTCGGCGCCGCGCTGCTGGAACGCCGCCACCGGCGCCGGCGCGCCGGGGAGGACGCGCTGCAGGACGAGGCGCACGTTGCGCCCGGTGAGGTCGGGGTTCTGCTCGGAGCCCGAGAGGGTGAACTCCTTCTCGATGATCCGCTGCGTGAGCACGAACCAGCTGTGGTCGTGCCCCGTCCGCCGCAGGTGCGCGAGCGTGCCGAGCGTGTCGAAGCCGGGGAAGAGCGGCGCGGGGAGGCGCCGCCCGCGTGCGTCGACCCAGAGCGACGAGGGGCCGGGGAGGATGCGGATCCCGTGCAGCGGCCAGACGGGGTTCCAGTTCTGCAGCCCCTCGGTGTAGTGCCACATCCGGTCGCGGTTGATCAGCCGCGCGCCGGCGCACTCCGCGATCGCGAGCATGCGCCCGTCGACGTGCGCCGGGACGCCGCTCAGCAGGCGTTCCGGCGGCGCGCCGAGCCGCGCCGGCCAGTGCGCGCGCACCAGCGCATGATTGCCGCCGATCCCGCCCGAGGCGACGATCACGGCCGGCGCGCGCAGCGAGAAGTCGCCGACGACCTCGCGCGCGCTGCTCTCCCCGCGCGCGACGCCGCTCGGCGCGAGCACCGCGCCCCGCACGCCGTCGACGGCGCCGTTGGTGACGGTGAGCGCGTCGACGCGGTGGCGGAAGCGGAAGGCGAGGCGCCCGGTGCGCTCGTGCTCGCGCGCGCGTCTGATGAAGGGCGCGAGCACCCCGGGCCCGGTCCCCCAGGTGACGTGGAAGCGCGGCACCGAGTTGCCGTGCCCCGTGGCCAGGTAGCCGCCGCGCTCCGCCCACCCGACGACGGGGAAGAAGCGGAGCCCGAGCGCGTGCAGCCACGCCCGCTTCTCGCCGGCCGCGAAGTCGACGTACGCCTCGGCCCAGCGGCGCGGCCAGCGGTCCTCCGGGCGGTCGAACTCCGCGCTCCCCATCCAATCCTGCAGCGCCAGCTCGCGCGAGTCGCGCACGCCGAGGCGCCGCTGCTCGGGGGTGTCGACGAGGAAGAGCCCCCCGAACGACCAGAAGGCCTGCCCGCCGAGCGACGCCTCGGGCTCCTGGTCGAGCACGAGGACGCGGCGCCCCGCGTCGGCCAGCTCGGCGGCGGCGGCGAGGCCGGCGAGCCCCGCGCCGACGACGATCGCGTCGGCGTCGTCGGTCACGCGGCGGTATCGTGGGGGACGCGAAGCACGGCCCAACTTACGGCCGGGGCGCCCCGGCGGAGAGTGCGCGGATGCGGACGGTCACCTACGGCGCGGCGTGCAGCTTGGACGGCTACATCGCCGCCGCCGACGGCGCGATCGACTGGCTGCACTTCAGTCCGGACGTGCAGCGGATCACGGGCGACTACTGGAAGACGGTCGACGCGGTGCTGATGGGGCGGAAGACGTGGGAGGTCGCCGCCGCCATGCAGCCCGCGAACGCCGGCGGCGCGTCGTCGGGGATCACGACCTATGTCTTCTCGCGTACGCTCCCCGCCATCGACCGTCCGGGGGTGGAGCTGGTGCGCGGTGACGCGGCGGCGTTCGTGCGCGAGCTGAAGGCGCGCCCGGGCCGCGCGATCTGCGTGATGGGCGGCGGCGAGCTCGGGACCTCTCTGTTGGCCGCGGGCGTCGTCGATGAGGTCGGGCTGAACGTGCACCCGGTGGTGCTCGGAGCGGGGATCCCCTTCCTGCGTGACCCCCGCCGCCGCGTCGGGCTGGAGCTGACGGAGTGCCGGCAGATCGCCGGAGGGTGCGTGTACATGACCTACCGGGTGAGGCGGGCGGAATAGGGCCGGCGGGACGAGGCGGGCTGGAGGGTGGGAGGACGCCGTGGCATCGCACCCGCAGTGTCCGCCGCCGTATCCCGTCCGCGGCACCTCGCCCGCCGTCTCTCGCCCGCCGTCTCTCGCCCGCCGTCTCCCGCCCGCCTCACCCGTCACTCCCATGCGCCCCAGCCGCCCCCGTTCCGGCCGTGTCCTGACCGGCCTCCTCGCGACACTTCTCGTGCTGGGCGCCCTGGTGGCGGCGGGGACGCAGATGGGGTGGATCGAGATCCGGCGGGGGGAGGCGCCCGCGGACAGCGTGGCGGGGGCGGCGACGGCTGCTGCGCCGGCGGGGACTCAGGCGGTGCCGCCGGCGGCGGTGACCGCGCCCGGCGCCGCCGGCGACACGCCGGCGCTCCCCCCGGTCGACCCCGCGCTCGCCGACTTGGCCGCCCGCGACACCGCCGCCCGGGACACGAAGCTGCCGCTCGACACGCTCTCGGGGCTCGGCGTCGATCCGCGGAGCACGGCGGCGCCGGGCGCGGCGCCCACGGCCAACGCGGCGGAGACGGCGGCGCTGCGCGGGCGCATGATCGTCCCGGTGCAGGGGGTCGCGGCGGGCGCGCTGCGCGACGACTTCGACCAGGCGCGCGGCGGCGGCACGCGCCGGCACGAGGCGCTCGACATCCCCGCCCCGCGCGGCACGCCGGTGGTCGCCGCCACCGACGGGCGCGTCGTGAAGCTGTTCGACAGCGAGGCCGGCGGCCTCACGGTCTACCAGGCCGACGCCGAGAACCGCTTCGTGCTGCTCTACGGACACCTCGACCGCTACGAGCCCACGCTGCGCGAGGGCGCCCCCGTGCGCCGCGGCCAAGTGCTCGGCTACGTCGGCACCACCGGCAACGCGTCGGTCGACGTCCCGCACCTGCACTTCGCCGTCGCCCGCAGCGCCGACCCGGCGCGCTGGTGGGGGAGCGGGACGCCGGTGAATCCGTACGATCTGCTGCGGCCCTGAGTTGCTCGCGCCGGACTCGGAAGGTCAACTGAAAAGCAGGGGGGATGAAGATCTGAGAAAATCTGAGAAAGATCTGAGGGGCTCCGCGTGGCGGCGATGAACGTCGCACCGGGTACGCACCATCAGATCTTCATCCGACCTTCTCAGATGTTCATCCCCCCTGCTTTTCTTGGTCTTCCAAGAGCCAAAGGGCAGCCTGCGGAGCGCTCGCTCAGGGAACCGTCGTCACGGTGACGCCGGTCGTCCGGACGGCCTGAGTGTTTCCGGTAGCAGTGAGCGCCAGCACGTTCGCCGTGCCGCGGTCGCGGAAGCGGACGCCGGCGCCGCCGTTGTTGCTGCTGACCGCGCGCCGCACGGTGGCCGTGACCGTGCCCTCGTCGCCCTGCCGGATGTCGATCCCCTCGCCCTCGTTCCGCAGCGATTCGCCGTTGGTGATCTCGGCGTCCAGCGAGCCGGCCTCGCCCTCGCGCACCTGGATGCCGGCGGCGGTGGCGTCGGCGTTCGTCGGCGAGGCGTTATCGTTGCCGACCGCGCCGTTCAGCCTCGCGACGAGGTTGCCGGCGAACTTCTCGCGCACCTTGATGCCGGCGTCGCCGTCGTTCGCGCCGTTGCGGTTGGCGGTCACCTGCACCAGCGTGGCCGTCACGTTGCCCCCCCACGCTTCGGTCGGGAAGTCGTCGAAGTCGTCGTCCTCCTCGAACTCGATCCCTTCCTCCCCGTTCCCGTTCGCCGTCACCTGCTGCATCCCCACGAGCAGGTCGCCGAGGTTGTTCTCGTTCAGGTCGATCCCCTGCTCCGCGTTCCCGCTGGCCGTCACGCCGACGAAGCTGCCGTACAGGAGCCCCGGGCCGATCTCGTCGACGTCGATCCCGTCGTCGTAGTCCACGGCCGAGTAGAAGCCGTTGCGGTCGATGCGCGTCTGGATCACCGAGAAGACCACGTCGCCGGCGTCGCGCTCGTCCAGCTCGATCCCGTCGGCGCCGTTCCCCTCGAAGACGCTGTTGGCGATGTCGGCCTCGAGCGAGCCGGCGCCCCCCTCGTTGATCCGCAGCCCGTCGCGGTCGAGCGCCGCGAAGCCGTTGTTCGCCGCGCGCGTGTTGCGCACCGTCACGCGCAGGTCAGCCGGCGCGCCCCCCTGCTCGCGCGACTCGGTGTCGCGCGTGAAGAAGTTCGTCTGCTCGTTGACGATGATCCCGTGCTCGCGGCTTCCCGTCACGGTGACGTTCTCGATCCGCACGTCGATGACGCCGGTGCGCGCCGCCGGGACGTCGACGAGGATCCCGTTCCCGGTCGAGTTCTCGACGACGAGCGAGCGCAGCGTGAGGTCGGCGCCCCCGTTGGCGACCAGCGCCGCGTCGCGCGCCGGCGCGTTCTCCGCCAGCGCGGCGGCGTCGAGGCGCACGCCGTTGCCCTCGACGGTCAGCGCCTGCGCGCCCGTGTAGACGATCGGCGTCGCGACGGCGATGGGGCCGAGGCCGCGGGCGGCGCGGATCGTGTTCACGGTGCGGTCGGCGTTGGCGAGCGCGATCGCCGCGCGCAGCGAGCCGGGGCCGTCGGCGGCGGCGGTGGTCACCTCGACGACGCCGCCGACGTTGACCGCGCGGCGCGGGGCGGCGGGGAGGCCGGGCGCGGACGGCGCGTCGGCGGTCGGGGAGCAGGCGCCCAGCGCGACGGCGCCGGCGACGAGGGTGAGGGCGAGGCGGCGCGGCATGCGGGTCGGGGTGCGGGTGGGCCGTGGTCCAGCTCGCGCCAACCCTACCGGAGCCGCGTGTCACGGGGGTCACCGTTGTGTAACTGGGAGATCACGCGTGCGAGGTACTGCGTGCGAGGTACTGCGTGCGAGGTACTGCGTGCGAGGTACTGCGTGCGAGTTGAGGCGAACAGTCGGCCCATCCCGCACGCTCCATCTCGCACGCAGTCACCCGCTCGCAGTACCTCGCACGCCGTCCATCACGAGAAACCCCGCCGCGCGCAGGTACGCGTACGTCTCGTCCAGCGCCGCCGTCCGCGGCACGTACGCCACGGTCGCCTCGCGCCCCCGCGTCAGCAGCACGCGGTACGCGTTGAGTCGCAGCTGAAATGGGTCCCGCACGTGCGCCCCGCGCCGGTAGCCGCGCGCCCGCGCGTTCGACCACCGCCCGCCGTCGCGCGCGAAGTCCGTCCCCCACGCCAGCAGCGCCGCGTCGAGCTCCAGCCCCTGGGCGCCGAACTCGGTCACCACGCGCTCCAGCCGCCGGCCGCTGTGACCGCCGTCGGCGTCCTCGTCGTCGCCGTACCACGGCCCGACGCGCACGTCCTTCGTGTCCTGGAACTGGTTCGGCACCCCGAACGCCGGCAGCTCCTTGTCGCGCGACGAGGCCACGATGCCGAAGCGCGCGCGCCGGTTGTCCGCGTAGCGCTCGCGCAGGTATCGCTTCGCGACGTCCAGGTCGCGCGTGAGCCGCAGGTGGTAGCCCTCGCCGTCCAGCCGCCGCGCGATTGGCGCCAGCGCCGCCGGGTCCTCGCCTTCGAGCAGCGCCGCGACGAAGCGGTGCAGGTCGCGCGCGAGGTGGAAGCGCAGCGCCGCATCGAGGTTGAGCGCGGGGCGCACCTCGAGCGGGACGCCGGCGCGCCGCCCGGGCGCCCGCAGCTCGCCGGCGAGCCCCGGCGGGGCGTGGACCGTCCACTCCGCGCGCCGCGCCGACCCCTCGACCGCGGCGCGCCACTGCCCGACCCCCGCCTCCTCGCCGAGGTGGATCTCCTGCCCCGAGCCGATCAGCCCCACGACGACGCACCACCCGGGGATGCGGTCGGCGAACTCGATGAACTGCGCGGGCTCGGAGTCGAGCGCCTCGTCCCTGTGCTTCTCGCGCACCATCGCGGCGTCGTACGCGCGCTGCGCCTCGTCGAACACCAGCACGTGCTCGGGCGGCACGAGCGAGGGCCGGCGGCTGTACCGCCTGACGTACTCCTTCACGCCGCGCACGAAGGTCCGCCCGCCGCCCCCCGCGTCCCGCAGCTCGTACTGCAGCACCTCGACCAGCGGCCCGTTGCCGCTCAGGAACACCGCGGGCGCCGCGGGCTTCCCGTCGCGGCGGTCGACGGCGAGGTCGTCGAGGTAGCGCGCGTGCACCGTCTGGAGTCCGACCAGCGTCTTGCCCGCGCCGGGGACGCCCGAGAGCAGGACGAGGTGCCGCGACCGCGTGCGCGCGGCCTGGTGGACGACGCGCGTGACCTCGTCGAGCGCCGGCTGCGTCGCCGCGCGCGCGCGCTCCACCCACCGCAGGTCGTGGCGGGTGAACAGCTCGCGCGCCGCGGCGACGAGCGTCGGCAGCGGGCGGTACGCCTCCTCGTCGAGGAAGCGCGCGCGGTCGAGCACCGGCCGCGGGCTCCGCGTCACGAGGTCGGCGACGAGCGCGTCGAGCGCGTCGGGACCCGCCACGTGCACGCCGCCGTCCTCGCCCTGGTAGCCGCGGGCGCGCGTCGGCACGAGCACCGGCACCACCTCGCGCCCGTGGCACTCGCGGTGGTACGCGCGGAGGTCGCGGGCGTACGCCGACGCTTGGTCGAGGTCCGCCTGGCTCGGCGCGCGCTTCCCCTTGAGCTCCACCACCATCACGCCGGCGCCGACGAGCAGCACGACGTCCGGCCGCCGCGCCTCCATCGGCAGCTCGTACTCGAGGATCGCCGAGTACGCCCCCGCCAGCCGGTCGCGCACCAGCACCTCGTCGACCTCGGCCTGCAGCGGCGGGATCGCGTCGCGCCACGCGCGCTCCTGCTCGGGCGACGCGTCCTCGACGAAGCCGCGCAGCCGCTCGCGCACCCGGGCGGGGGGCGCCGAGCGGAAGTCGGGGAAGTCGGAGGCCCAGCCGTGGCGCGCGGTCGGTTCGCTCATGCGCGCAGCGTGCGCGGCGGACCGGCTGGGCGCCAGCCGTGGGTCGCCTGACCCACCCCGCGCGCGCCGCGCCGCCGTAGCTTCGGGCGCCCGCGCGCGAACGCGCGGCCCGCACCCGCACCGCCGAGCCGAGCCCGATGCGACCGACCATCCCGCCCCGCGCGGGCGCCGCCTGCGCCGCCGCCGGCGCGCTGGGGATCTTCCTCAACAACTTCCGGCACCCCTTCCCGCCGGCCGACCGCGCCACCTTCCTGCGCCTGATCGCCGACGAGCCGCACTGGGCCGCGATCCACTTCCCGACGATGTTCTTCGCCCTCGCGGTGCTGGTCGGGCTGGTGGCACTCGCCGACACGATGGCGGAGGGCGCGGCCGGCGCGCTGGCCCGCGCCGGCCGCACCGTGGCGCAGGTGGGCGTGCCGGTCATGCTCGTCGGCGTCGCGATCGACGGCTTCGGCTTCAAGGCCGTCGCCGACGCGTGGGCCGCGGCCCCGCCGGCGGGGCGCGCGGTGTACGAGCGCGCGGCCGACGCGATCGTCTGGGCCGAGGCCGGGCTGCTGCACACGTGGGTCGCCGTCTTCCTCGGCGCCCCGTTCGTGCTCTTCGGCGCCGCGGTGGCGTGCGCGCCGCGCTACCCGCGCTGGGCCGGCTGGGTCGGCGTCGCGGGCGGCGCGGGGTGTCTCGCCAGCGGCGCCGCCGGCTTTCTCAGCCTCCCCGTCGACCTCCCCTTCCCGGTCTTCGGGACGGTGAACCTCGCCTGGCTCGTGCTCATGGCCACACTGATGCTGCGCCACGAGCGCCGGACGACGGTGCTGCACATCCGCGGCGCCGCCGCGTGAACGGGGACCCGATGCCTCTCCGCCCCACTTCCACCCTTGCCGAGCGCGCCCTCCTGGCGGCGCTCGTGCTCTCGGCCGGCCGCCTGGCCGCCGCCACCGTCGCCCCGGTGGTGCGCCCGCTCGCGCGCGCCGAGTGCCCGGCGGCGGCCGCGCGCGTCGCCGCCACCGAGCGCGCCTTCGCCGCCGCGGCCCGCGCGGGGGGGCCGGCGATCCGCGCCGCCTTCCTCACCTACATCGCCGACTCGGGCGCGGTGCTCGCCGGCCCGGGGCTGGTGCGCCGCGCGGAGCTGGAGCGCTCGCCGGTGCGCCCGGGGCTCCTGCTCTGGCGCCCCGCCTTCGTCTTCGCCTCGGGGGCGGGCGACCTGGGCTTCTCGACGGGGCCGTCCGAGTCGCACCCCGGCGACGGCAGCGGGCGCGTGGGGCACGGCCACTACGCGACGATCTGGGCGCGCCAGCCGGACGGCACCTTCCGCTTCCTCGTCGACGTCGGCACGCAGCACGACGCCCCCGCCGCCGGGATGCCCCGCGCCACTGACCCGGCGCCCGCCGCCGAACCGCCGCTCGCCGGCGCACTCGCCTGCCCGCCCGCGCCCGACGCCGCGCCACCTGCCACCGTCGCGGCCGCCCTCGCCGCCGACTCGGCGTACGCCGCCGCCGCGGCCGGGAGCTGGCGCGCCGGCGCCCGCCACCACGCCCCCGACGTCCGGCTGCACCGCACCGGACGCTACCCGCTGACCGGCGTCGCGGCGGCGGACTCGCTCGCGGCGTGGGACGCGCCGCTCGCCGCGCGCGCCCTCGGCCACGGCGTCGCCCGCTCGGGCGACTTCGCCTGGACGCGCGGGACGTACGCCCTCGGCCCCGCCGACGCGCCGGCCGAGAGTGGCGCCTTCCTGCGTGTCTGGCGCGTGCAGCCCGACGGGGCGTGGCGGCTCGCGGTGGAGATCATCAGCCCCGCGCCGCCGCCGCGTCGCGCTGATGCTCGGCAAGGGCAACGGCATTAGGGGGGATTGAAGATCGGAGAAGATCGGAAAGGGCGCGGATGCGCCTAGAGCTCTGAGCTCATCCGCGCCCCTTCCGATCTTCTCCGATCTCCAATCCCCCTAATGCCGTTGCTTTTCCAAACCGCACACCGAGCGACGGCAACGCGTCACGACGTCCCCGTCTCGTCGTGCGCCGCGTCCACCGGCTTCGACTCGGGCGACCGGTGCTCGCGCAGCCACACGGTGAGCAGCACCATCGCCGCCAGCGACAGGAACTCGCTCTGCCAGTTCTGGAGCGACTCGAACCAGAAGCGCGACGTGCCCAGGTAGCCGAGCGGCGTCACGCGCTCCGCCGCGCCGTGGGCGGCCTGCTCCTCGTTGTGCTCCCCCGCCCCGCCGACCGCGTGCAGCGCCGTGGTCACGACGAAGAGCGCCCCGAACGTCAGCGAGAGCGAGTGCTTGTAGAGCGCCAGCGCCACCCCACCGCGCCGCACCGGGCCGGGCGCCCCCTCGCGCGAGGGGTCGGGCTCGCGCGACGTCTCCTCGTCGTCCGGGGCGTCCGGGTCGCGCGACTCGGCGGAGCCTTTCTGGAAGAGCACCGCCGTCAGCGCCACGTACGCCGCCATCTGGAGGAATTCGCTCTCCCAGTTCTCCATCGTGGCCTCGAGGAACGCCGGGCTCCCGAGGTACTCGACGAAGCCGAGCGCCGGCCGGCCGTGCTCGCGCTGCTCCGCGTTGTGGTGCCGGTGCCCGGCGACGCTCTGCCCGACCAGGGTCACGACGAACAGCGCCAGCAGGACGACCGACAACCCGTTGTGCCGCCAGAACCGCCGCATCGCACCTCCGCGTAGGGGTCGGCGGCGAGCAGTGCAACAGGTGCACCCGACGGCCGGCTTCGCTTCCCCGCCCGCGCGGCCCCTCCGACGCCGCGGTGGACCCCGGCGGCCTCGTCGCGGTACGCAGAGAGTCGCATCTCCTCGCGACCGGCCCGGGCTCCCCACCCGCGCCGCCCCACCCGCGCGTACGCCGGCCACCTCCCCAGGCCCGTCCGACGCGTCCGCCGTTCCCGCCGCACCGCAGTTCCCTCCGATGACGTTCTCCCGCCGCCGGCTGGCGCCCCTCGCGCGCCGCCTCGCGAGCTTCTGGCTGGTCTGGTCCGCCCTCCTCCTGCTGCACGAGGCGGGGCACGCCCTCGGCGCCTGGCACCAGGGGCAGCAGGTCCGGCGCGTTTCCGTCGGCGTCGGCCCCGAGCTCTGGCGCGGGCGCCACGGCGACACGCAGTTCGTCCTGCGCGCCGTCCCGCTCGCCGGGATGACCACGCTCCGGACGCCGCGCCCCGACGCGAGCGCCCCGGCCCCCCCCGCCGACGCCACCGCACGCTGGGCCGCCTGGCGCTCTCAACTCCTCACCCTCGGCGGCGGCGTGCTCGCGACCGTGGCGCTGGCCGGCGTCGTCGCGCTCGGCGTCGCGGCGCGCGAGCGCGTCGCCGGCGCGCGCTGCGTCTGGGGGCGCGCGCTCGTCGCCGACGCCCTCGTGCTCACCGTCTTCAACTTCCTCCCCGTCCCGCCCCTCGACGGCGGGCGCGCGGTGCTCGGCGCGGTGGCCGCGTGGCGCGGCGCGCCGCTCGCCGGCGACGCGCTGTTCTGGGTGCAGCTCGGCGGCCTCGCGCTCGCCGTCGCGCCGATGACGCTCTGGACGCGCTGGACCGCGCGCATCGACGCGGTCGCCATGCGCTGGCGCGCCCCCGCCGGCGGCCGCTGAGCGCGGCGGACACGCGACGCGGGCCCGGGAGTGGTGCGCCCGGGCCCGCGTCGTATCGCACCGCTTACGGGCGGCGCATCGTGTCGACCGGCCGGTCGTTGTCGACGTGGCGGTCGCGGCGGCGCAGCCCGAGCAGCCCGGCGAGGCCCAGCAGCCCCAGCCACCCGAGGTCCGAGTCGTCGTCGTCCGCGTCGTCCATGTCGTCGGTCATCTGCGCGGTCGGCGCGGCGGGCGCGGCGGCCGTGCCGCCCTGCTGCGCGCCGGCGGCGGCCGGGGCCGCGGCGGCCGCGGCGGCGGCGAGGGCGGCGGTCTGGAAGTAGCGGCGGATGTCGGACGCTCGCATATGAGTGCACTCCGGATCGAAAGGTTTGGGTCCCAATGGTTCCGAGACCCTCCCCGGAGGCATTCGGCGTGCCGCCGGCCGGGCGATGCCGCGGGCGGCGCGGGCGGCTCAGCCCCGCGCCGCCGCCGCGAACCCCGCGTCGAGCGCCGCCCGCGTGACCGCCAGCGTGTGCTCGTCGTGCGCCAGCGAGACGAAGTTCGCCTCGTACGCCGACGGCGCGAGGTAGACGCCCGCCGCCAGCATCGCGTGGAAGAGCCGCGCGAACCCCGCCGCGTCGCCCGCGCGCGCCCCCGCGTAGTCGTGCACCGGCGCGTCGCTCAGGTAGAAGCCCCACATCCCGCCGGCCGCCGCCGTCTGCACCGGCACGCCGTGGCGCGCCGCGATCTCGCGCGTCGCGTCGGCGAGCGCGGTCGACATCCCGCCGAGTCGCACGTACGCGTCGGGCGCCTGCAGGTGGCGGAGCGTCGCGATCCCCGCCGCCATGCCGAGCGGGTTCCCCGAGAGCGTCCCCGCCTGGTAGACCGGGCCGAGCGGCGCCACGAGCCGCATCAGCTCCGCGCGCCCGCCGTACGCCGCCACCGGCAGCCCGCCGCCGATCACCTTGCCGAGGCAGGTCAGGTCGGGCGTCACGCCGTAGCGCGCCTGCGCGCCGCCGTACGCCACGCGGAACCCCGTCATCACCTCGTCGAAGATCAGCACCGCGCCGTGCACGCTCGTCAGCCGCCGCAGCCCCTCGAGGTAGCCCGGGCGCGGGAGCACGAGCCCCATGTTCCCCGCCACCGGCTCGACGATCACCGCCGCCACCTCGCCGCGGTTCGCCTCGAGGATCGCCTCCGCGGCCGCGAGGTCGTTGTACGGCGCGACCAGCGTGTCCTGCGTCGCCCCCGCGGTCACGCCGGGGCTGTCGGGGAGGCCGAGCGTCGCCACGCCGCTCCCCGCCTTCACCAGCAGCGCGTCGGCGTGCCCGTGGTAGCAGCCGTCGAACTTGAGGACCTTCGCGCGCCCCGTCGCCGCGCGCGCCACGCGCAGCGCGCTCATCGTCGCCTCGGAGCCCGAGTTGACGAAGCGCACCAGCTCCACGCTCGGCACCGCGTCCACCAGCAGCTCGGCCAGCTCCGCCTCCTGCTCGATCGGCGCGCCGAAGCTCGTGCCGCGCGCCGCCTGCCCGGCGATCGCCGCCACCACGTCGGGGTGCGCGTGGCCGAGCGCCAGCGCGCCCCACGAGAGCACGTAGTCGACGTAGGTCGAGCCGTCGGCGTCGGTGACGTGCGCGCCGCGCCCGCGCGCCATCACGCGCGGCGTCCCGCCCACGCCGCGGAAGGCGCGCACCGGGCTGCTCACCCCCCCGGGAATCACGCGCCGCGCCTGCGCCAGGATCGCGCTCGAGCGCGTGACGTCGGTGAGGTCGACCGGCGCGGGGGGGGCCTGGGTCGGGGCGGTCACAGGGGCGGTCACAGGGGCGGTCACAGGGGCGGTCACGTGGCGTCTCCCCCGCGCAGCCAGCGCGCGGCGTCCTTGGCGAAGTACGTGATGACGAGGTCCGCGCCCGCGCGGCGGATCGCGACCAGCGTCTCGAGCGCGGCGGCCCGCCGGTCGACCCACCCCAGCCGCGCCGCCGCCTCCACCATGGCATACTCGCCGCTGACCTGGTAGGCCGCCAGCGGGAGCGAAGTGCGGCGGCGTATGCGGTGGATCACATCCAGGTACGCGCCGGCCGGCTTCACCATCAGCAGGTCCGCCCCCTCGGCCTCGTCGCGCAGCGCCTCGCGCACCGCCTCGCGCGCGTTGGCGGCGGGGAGCTGGTGCCCCGCGCGGTCCCCGAACGCCGGCGCCGAGGCCACCGCCTCGCGGAAGGGGCCGTACATCGCGGAGGCGTACTTGGCGGCGTACGAGAGGATCGCCACCTCCTCGTGCCCCGCCGCGTCGAGCGCGGCGCGGATCGCTGCCACCATCCCGTCGAGCATCGCGCTCGGCGCCACCACGTCGGCGCCCGCGTCGGCGTAGGCGACCGCCGTGCGCGCCAGCAGCGGGAGCGTCGACGCCAGCTCCACCTGCCCGCGCGCGTCGAGCGTCCCGCAGTGCCCGTGCGCCGTGTACTCGCACAGGCAGACGTCGGCGATCACCAGCAGCTGCGGCGCGCGCTGTTTGATGCGGGCGATCGCGCGCGGCACCGGCCCGTGCTCGTCCCAGGCGCCGGTGCCGCCGTCGTCCTTGTGGTCCGGGATGCCGAAGAGGAGGACCGCCGGGATCCCGAGCGCCGTGATCTCGTCGACCTCGGCGTCGAGCCGGTCGACCGTCCACTGCGCGTGCCCGGCGAGCGCGCCGATCGGGCGCACGTCGTCGGCGCCGTCCTTCACGAACAGCGGGAGGATCAGCTGCTCGGGGCGCAGCAGCGTCTCGGCGAGCATGCGGCGCGCGGTCGCGTGGCGGCGCAGGCGCCCCACGCGCGCGCCCGGCGCGAGCGCGGCGGGTTCGATCGAAGGGAAAACGGCCATCGGAGTTCTCAGTCGGAGAGGCAGCCGCACAGCGCGGCCACCAGCGCCTCGTCGCTCGGCGCGGCGGCGACGGCGCTGACGCGCACGCCCAGCGCGGCGCACGCGCCCGCGGTCGCGGGGCCGATGCACACCACCCGCGGCCCGCGCTCGGCGCGCAGCGCGGCGCCGCAGGCGCGGGCGATCGCCCCCGCCGCCGACGGGCTGGCGAGCAGCACGGCGTCGAGCGTCCCGGCGGCCGCGTGCGCGGCCGGCAGCGCCAGCGCGTCGGGGGGCGCGGGGAGGGTACGGTAGGCGACCACGCGCTCCACCGTCGCGCCGCGCGCGCGCAGCACCGCGGGTAGCGCGTCGCGCGCCCGGTCGGCGGCGGGGAAGAGCACGCGCGCGCCCCACGCCCGCGGCATCGCCGCGGCCAGCGCGTCGGCGGCGTGCACGGCCGGCACGAGGTCCACCCGACCGAGTCGCGCGCGGGCGGCGCGGGCCGTCGCCGCGCCCACGGCCGCGACGCGGGGCCCGTCACCGAGCGGAGCGCCGAGTGAAGCACCGAGGCGATCGGCCACCGCGTCGACGGCCGCCGCGCTGGTGAACGCGACCCAGTCGAACGTCGCCAACCGCGCCAGCGCGTCGTCCAGCGGCGCCCACGACGGCGGCGGCGCGACCGCGATCGCCGGCGCCGCGAGCACCTCCGCGCCGAGCGTCTCCAGCGCCGCCACCAGCCCCGCCATCCGCTCGCGCGGCCGCGTCACCGCCACCCGCCGCCCGCGCAGCACACCCGAGTCACCCATCACGCCGCATCCGTTCACGCCGTGTCGACTCCCGCCGTGTCGACTCCCGCAGTACCGACTCCCGCAGTACCGACTCCCGCCGCACCCGCCCGCCCCCCCGCCTCGCGCAGCAACGCCTCCCCCCCCTCCGCGAGCAACGCCTCCGCCACCGCTCTCCCCAGCGCCGGCGCGTCGACAAGAGGCCCCACAATCCGCCGCCGCACCGCGCGCCCGTCCGCGTGCCCGATCATCCCTTCGACCGCCACCGTCCCGTCGCCGAGCAGCGTCGCGTGCGCCCCCGTCGGCGCCGCGCACCCCGCGCCGAGTCGCGCCAGGAAGGCGCGCTCGGCGACCACCGCCGCCCGCGTGCGCGCGTGGTCGAGCACCGCCACCAGCGCCGCCGCCGCCGCGTCGCCCGCCCGCACCTCGACCGCGATCGCCCCCTGCCCCACCTGCGGCAGCATGTCGGCCGGATCGAGGTGCTCGGTCGCGCGCGCGATCAGCCCCAGCCGCCGCAGCCCCGCCGCCGCCAGCACGATCGCGTCGTACTCCCCCGCGTCGAGCTTGCGCAGCCGCGTGTCCACGTTGCCGCGGACGTCGCGCAGCAGCAGGTCGGGGCGCGCCGCGCGCAGCATCGCCGCGCGGCGCGGGCTGCTCGTGCCGACGCGCGCGCGCGCGGGCAGTTCGCGCAGCGTCCCGGCGCGCGACACCAGCACGTCGCGCGGGTCCTCGCGCTCCGGGAACGCCGCCAGCGCCATGTCCGCGGGCAACGTCGACGGCAGGTCCTTCGCGCTGTGCACCGCGAAGTCCACCGTCCCCGCGCGCAGCGCCGCCGCCAGCTCGGCGGCGAACACGCCCGCACCCCCGATCGCCGACAGCGGCACGTCGGTGCGCACGTCCCCCTTCGTCGTGATCGTCACGATCTCGACCGCCACGCCCGGGTGCGCCGCCGCCAGCGCCCCCGCCACCAGCCGCGCCTGCGTGAGCGCGAGCGCCGAGCCGCGCGTCCCCAGGCGCCAGGCGCCGCCGTGCGGCGCGTGTACGGCTACCACCGGCGTCCCCTCAGTGCGCGGCCCCGGCCGGACGCGCGCCGCCTTCGGCGGTCGCGCGCGGATCGCGCGCAGGCTCGGCATGAATCGGAGACGCGCCCTCCGCCAGCTCGTCGCGCCGGCGCGTGGTCGGCGGCGGCGCGTCCACGCGCACCGTGTTCTCTCTGCGCACCGCCCGCTCGCAGATGTTCGTCAGCGCCGCCACGAAGTCGGGGCGCGCGTTCGGCAGCCGCGTGCGCCGGTACGCGATCCCGAGCTCCTCCGCCTTGTGCCGCGCCTCGATGTCGAGGTCGTACAGGATCTCGAGGTGGTCGCACACGAACCCCACCGGGCACTGCAGCACGTCCGTCACCCCCTCCTCCGCCAGCCGCGGCAGGAAGTCGAGGATGTCGGGCCCGATCCACGGCTCCCCGGTGTTCCCCGCGCTCTGCCACGCGCGCCGGTACCCCGCGAGCCCCGCCCGCTCGGCGACCAGCCGCGCGCTCGTCTCGAGCTGCGCCTCGTACGGATCGTTCCACGTCCGGATGCGCTCCGGCAGCGAGTGCGCGCTGAAGATCACCGTCACGCCGTCGCGCTTCTCTTCGGGCCAGTGCGCCAGCTCCTCGCGCACCAGCGCCGCCGCCACCTCCACGAAGCCCGGGTCGTCGTGCCACTGCTCGACGAAGTCGACGTCGAACGTCACCCCGTGCCGGTGCATCCCCTCGAACAGGTAGCGCTGGTAGCCGCCCACGCTGAAGCGCGAGTAGTGCGGCGCCAGCACCACGCACACCACGCGCGTGACCCCGTCGTCGGCCATCCGCTTCACGACGTCGGCGATCCACGGCTCCCAGTGCTTCATCCCGACGTACACCGGCACGTCGTGCCCGCGCCCCGCCAGCCCGCGCGCCACGCCGTCGCGTACCGCCTCGGTGAGCGCGGTCAGCGGCGTGCGCCCGCCCACGGCCTCGTAGCGGTGCCGCAGGTGCGCGACCGCCTCGGCCGACGGGGGGCGCCCGCCGCGGATGTGCGTGAAGTACTCGGCCACGCGCTCGGGCGTCTCGGGCGTGCCGTACGCCAGCAGGAGGAGCGCGGTGCGCCCGGTGCTCTCGCTCATTACAGTCGTCTCGATGGTCTCAGGCGGGAACGGGCGCGGCGCGGTGCGTGTGCACCACCTCCACCACCCGCTCGATCGACGCCAGCGGGGTGTGCGGCAGCATCCCGTGCCCGAGGTTGAACACGTGCCCGGGGCGCCCGCCGGCGCGGTCCAGCACCTCGCGCGCGGCCGCGGCCACCACGTCGGGCGGCGCCGACAGCGCGGCGGGGTCGAGGTTCCCCTGCACGCCCATGTGGTACCCCACGCGCGCCCACGCCTCGTCCAGCGGCAGCCGCCAGTCGAGCCCCATCACGGTCGCGCCGTCGTCCTTCATCTGGTCGAGCAGGTGCGGACACCCGGTCCCGAAATGCACCAGCGGGACGCCGAGGTCCTGGAGCCCGGCGAAGACCCGCTGCGTCCACGGGCGCACGTGCCGCTCGTAGTCCGTGACGCTCAGCGCCCCCACCCAGCTGTCGAACAGCTGCAGCGCGCTCGCCCCGGCCGCCGCGTTCGCGCGCAGGAACGCCACCACGATCGCCACCAGCCGCTCCATCAGCGCCGCCCACACCTCGGGCGCGCCGAGCATCAGCGCCTTGGTCTTCGCGAAGTCGCGCGTCGGCTTCCCCTCCACCAGGTACGCCGCCAGCGTGAACGGCGCCCCCGCGAACCCCAACACCGCCCGCTCGGGCTCGAGCGCGGCGCGAACCAGTCGCACCGCCTCGATCGCGGCCGGCAGGTCGGCCTCGGCGTCCAGCTCGCGCAGCCGCGCCACCCCGGCCAGGTCCCGGATCGGCGCCGCGATCACGGGCCCGACCCCCTCCACGATGTCGAGGTCGATCCCGACCCCGACCAGCGGCAGCATGATGTCGCCGAACATCACGGCCGCGTCGAGCGGGAGGCGCCGCATCGGCTGCAGCGTCACCTCGGCGCACAACGCCGGCTCGGCGCACATCTCGAGCAGCGTCCACCGCTCGCGCAGCTTCCGATACTCGGGCAGCGTCCGCCCGGCCTGGCGCATGAACCAGACGGGGGTGCGATCGACGGGGAGGCGGCGCGCGGCGCGCAGGAAGAGCCCGGCGGGCTCCGGGCGGGAAGGAACGGTCATGCCAGCAAGATGAGGGCGGGCGCGCCCGGCGGGTGAGGGGCCAGGCGAACGGAGCTCAGGCCGACCGCGGGGGCGGCTCGGGGGAGAAGCCGAACAGCCGGTGCGCCGTCTCGGTCAGCGCCGGCGACTCGGGCGCGGTGGCCAGCGCCACCATCGGCGGGTGCAGCAACTTGTTCACGAGGCGCGTCGCCAACTCGCGCACCACGGCCTGCTCCCGTTCGTCCAACCCCTCCAGCCGCGCCATCGCCCGCGCCAGCTCCCGCTCGCGCACCCGCTCCGCCCCCTCGCGCAACCGCACGATGGTCGGCGCCACGGTCGGACGCGCGGCCAGCCACCGCTCGTACCGCGCCGCCCAGCGCGCCACCTCCGACTCGGCGTCCTCGGCGTCCCGCGCGGCCCCGGGATTCCCGGCCAGCGCGTCCACGTCCCAGAGCGCCACGCCGGGGAGCGCCCCCACGTCGGGCTCGACGTTGCGCGGCACCCCCAGGTCGACCACCAGCCGCGGCCCGCGCGGCGGACCGGCCACGTCGGCCGACAGGTGCGACAGCGTCACGACGGGCGACGGCGCCGACGTGCAGGCGAAGATCACGTCGGCCGTCGCCAGCACGAGCGACCGCGCCTCCCACGCCTCCGACTCCGCACCATGGCGCCAGGCGAGCGCCTGAGCACGCGCAGCGGATCGGTTCACCACCACGAGCCGCTTCGCGCCGGCGCTCTCCGCCAGCCGCAGCACCTCGGCGGCGGTCTCACCGGCCCCGAGCACGACGACCACGCGCCCCGCCAACGCCGGGGCACCGCCGATGGCCCGCACCGCCGCCTGTGCGACCGAGGTGGGGCCGGTGACCGGCGCCAGCCGCGCCCGGGCCCGACGCCCGGCCGCCAGCGCGGTGCACACCAACCGCTGCAGCGCCCCGCCCAGCGCCCGGTCAGCCCGCGCCTCGGCGGCCGCCCGCTTGAGCTGCCCGACGATCTGCGTCTCCCCCAGCATCACCGAGTCGAGCCCCGCCGCCACCCGACACAGGTGCCGCGCCGCCGCGGCCCCGGTCTGCACGTGCGCGTGCGCCCGCAGCCGGTCGACCGACACGTCCGCCCGCGCCGCCAGAAACTCGATCAGCCGGTCGGCCGCCCCGTCGAGCGCGACCCGCGGCCCGGCGGCGTACACCTCGACCCGGTTGCAGGTGCTGAGCACCAACGCCTCGGGCACCCCGGCCGCCCGCGCGGCCTCGCGCGCCGCCCCCTCCCCAGACACGAACGCCACCCGCTCGCGCAGCGCGAGCGGCGCGAGTCGGGCGTGAAGGCCGACGGCGAGGACATGCATGGGTATAGCGTATTGCTTCACCCCCGGCGCGGGCATCCGGACCACTACCGACCTCCCCCGCCCCGCCCGCATCACGCCCCCTGCGCCAGCACCGCGGGACACGCACGCGCACCCTCACGGTCGGCGAGCGCCGCCAGGTACCCCCGCGTCCGCACCGCCGCCGCCTCACCGGACCGGATGCAGTCGGGGACCCCCACCCCGTGGAAGGCGTTCCCCGCCACCGCGAGCCAGGGAAGCGCCGCCACCCGCGCCTCCACCGCCGCCACCCGCGCCGCATGCCCGAGCTCGTACTGCGGCATCGCCCCCAGCCACCGGGTCACGCGGACGAGTCGCGGCGCCGCGGTCACCCTGAGCACCTCGCGCAACTCCTGCCGCGCCAGTCCGACCAGGTACGCATCGTCACGCTCGGCGAGCTCCGGACGCCGCGCCCCACCAAAGAACAGCCGGAAGAGCGCCGCCCCCGCCGGCGCACGCCCCTCGAGCTTGCTCGACGCCCAGGTGCAGGCGAGCGCCGCCCGCCCCTCCGCCCGCGGCACGACGTACCCCGTCGCGTCGAGCGCCCGCGGCACGTCGGCGGCCGCCACGGCTAGCGTCACGGTGGCGGTGGACCCGTGTGGGATCGCCAGTAACTCGCGCGCAACCATCGAATCGAGTGGCGCCAGCAGGGCGGCACTCGCGCGCGCGGGAAGCGCCAGCACCACGGCGTCCCCCACGAGCGTCGTACCGTCGGCCAGCGTGAGCGCCGGACCGGCCGCCCTCGGCGCCCGCAGACTCCGCGCGGCCACCCCCGCCCGCAACGTCACCCGCCCGGTCCCCTCCAGATACCGCACGAGCCCCTCGACCAGCTCGTCCATCCCGCCGCGGAACGAGAGAAAGGGCGGCGCGTCCGACGCCGGCGCGACGGCCGCCCGCGCCCGCAGCCCGCGCAGCAGACTCCCGTGTTCCCGCTCCAACTGCCGCAGCTGCGGGAACGTCGACGCCAGACTCAGCCGCGCGCCGTCCCCCGCGTAGATCCCGGTCAGCAGCGGCTCGACCAGCCGATCGTACGCCTCCCGCCCCAACCGCCGCACCACGAACGTCTCGAGCGACTCGTCCTGTTCACGCACCGACGCGCCACCGCCGCGCCACGGCTCCGACGCAACGCGCAGCAGACCGCCGACGGAGAGCAACCGAGAGGTCGCCAGGGGGCGCAGTCGTGTGGGCATCAGCCCCGACAGCCCAGCCGGCAGCCGCCGCAGCGCCCCGGCCCGGTACACGTAGGCGCCGCGCACCCGGGTCCCCGTCAGCCGGTCCGCAATCCCGAGCCGCTCCGCGAGCGCCCGCGTCGCCGGCTTGGCCGCCACCACCACGTCGGGCCCACGCTCCATCACGAACCCGTCCGCGCGCTCCGTCCCGACGATCCCGCCGAACCGCGCCGCCGCCTCGACGACCGTCACCCGGACGCGCGCGTCCCCCCGAACCAGCGACTCGGCAGCCGCCAGTCCGCTGATCCCCCCGCCGACCACGAGGACGTGCCGGGGACCCCCGTCGGGATCCGGGCCGTCGCTGACCCTGCGCATGTGCCGCAACCTACGGATTTCCACAGGCGCGGCCATTCGGAGTGCTGCGGACATGGCCGGCGCGCCGCTCCGTAGCGCTACGGGGAGCAGGGGGGTCCGATGGGCTCGTGTAAGACCAAGAAAAGCAGAGGGGATGAAAATCTGAGAACGTCGGATGAAGATCTGATGGTGCGTGCCCGGCGCGACGTCCCTCGCCGCCACACGGAATCCATCAGATCTTCATCCGACCTTCTCAGATTTTCATCCCCTCTGCTTTTCAGGAGATCTTCCCACGACCCCTCACCTTCACCGTTCCAGTACCAGAATCCGGTCGTCCTCCCCCCCCGGCACCCCGCGCCCGTCGCGGTTGCTCGTCGCCACGTACACCTCCCCCCGCGGCCCCACGAGCAGCGCCCGCAGCCGCCCCCACCGCCCGCGGTACAGCGGCTCCCGCGCGGTGATCCGCGCCCCGTCCGCCGACAGCGGCAGCCGGTAGAGCGTCCCGTCCTTGAGCGTCGCCAGCAGCAGACTCCCCCGCCACTCGGGGATCAGCGCCGCGTCGTAGACCACCAGCCCCGCCGGCGCGACCGTCGGCGTCCACGTCGTCAGCGGCTCCGCGACCGTGGTCGACTGGCAGAACGCCGTCTCCGCCGCCCCCGCGTCGCCGTCGCAGGCGCCGCGCACCGTCGGCCAGCCGTAGTTCGCCCCCGCGCGCAGCAGGTTGATCTCGTCGTTGTCCGCCGCCCCGTGCTCCGACGAGTACAGCGCCCCCGTGCGCGGGTGGAAGGCCAGCCCCTGCGCGTTGCGGTGCCCCGTCGTCCAGACCGCCGTCCCGAACGGGTTGCCCGGCGCCGGCGCCCCCTCCGGCGTCAGGCGCAGCACCTTGCCGGCCAGCGAACCGCGGTCCTGCGGCAGCGCCGTGTTCCCCGCGTCCCCCGTCGTCACGTACAGCAGCCCGTCCGGCCCGAACGCCAGCCGCGCCCCGTCGTGGACGACGCCCCCCGGCACCTCCGACAGCAGCGGCTCCGGCGCCCCCAGCGACCCGTCCGTCACGCGCAGGCGCACCAGCCGGTTCCGGATCCCGTCGCGCGCCGAGTAGGAGTGGTAGGCGTAGAGGTACGGCTGGCGGGCCGCGTCCGGGTGGAAGGCGATCCCCAGCAGCCCGCTCTCCCCCGTCTCGAGCACTCCCAGCGTCCCCGCCGTCGCGCGCGCCCCCGTGGCCGGGTCGATCCGCGAGATGCGCCCGCCGCGCTCCGCCACCCAGAGCCGCCCGTCCGGCCCCCACGCCAGGTCCCACGGCGTGTCGAGCCCCGTCACCAGCGTGCGCGCCCGCACCGTGTCCCCAGCCGCCGGCGGCGGGGTCGTGGTCCCCGTCGTGTCCGTGCCGCCCGGCGCCGTGCCGTCGGCGCACGCGGCGGCCAGCGCGAAGAGTGAAGAGAGAACGAGCATGGCGCGGCGCGGGCAGACGGTCACAATCATGACGGTTACGGCGGCTCGAGGGCGGTCGGTTGGCCCGCTGGGACCCGGCGCAGCCCGGCGAGTTCCCGCGCCGACTCGAGCGTCAGCGGGTGCGTGAGGCCGAGCGTCGCGCGGCGGATCTCGAGCGCCTGCTCCAGCATCGGCACCCCGTCGGCCGCGCGCCCGCGCCGCTGCTGCAGGACGCCCAGCTGGTGGAGCGTCATCGCCACCGACGGGTGCGCCGGGCCGAGCACGCGGCGGCGCATCGTCAGCACCACGCGCTGCACCGAGTCCGCCGCGTCCAGCCGCCCCTGGTCGCGCAGCGCCAGCGCCAGCCCGTTCGTCATGTGCCCGACGTCCGGGTGGTCCTCGCCCAGCGTGCGCCGCGCGACCGCGATCGCGCGCCGGTACGTCGACTCGGCGCGCGCCGGCGCCCCCTGCCGCCGCTGCAGGGCGCCCACGATGCCGAGCGTCTGCGCCACCTCCGGGTGTTCGGCGCCCTGCAGGCGCGTGCGCATCGCCAGCGCCACCGTCTGCAGCGACTCCGCCTCCGCCAGCCGCCCCTCGCGCGACCGCAGCAGCCCCAGCACCGTGGTCGCCGAGGCGACGTCCGGGTGGCTGTCGCCGTAGAGGCGGCGTCGCATCGCCAGCGCCTCCAGCAGCGGCGGCTCGGCGGCGGCGAGCTTTCCCTGCAGCTGGAGCTGCGTCCCCAGATGTTGCAGCGACGTCGCGACGTCGGCGTGCAGCGGGCCGTAGTGCGCGCGGCGTGCCGCCAGCGCCTCGCGCGTCAGCCGCTCCGCCCCCGCGTAGTCGCCCAGGTCCTGGAGCAGCAGTCCCAGCCCGTCGAGCGTGCGCGCCACGCGCGGGTGTCCGTTGCCGTGGAGCGTGCGCTGCACCGCCAGCGCCGTGCGGTAGAGCGAGTCGGCCGTCTCGTAGCGCCCGCGCGTCGCCTGCAGCACCGCCAGGTGGTACATCCCCTCGGCGGTCGCCTCGTGACCCGCGCCGAGGGCGCGGCGGCGGAGCGCGAGCGCGCGCTCCAGGTAGGGCGCCGCGACCGCGTAGTCCCCCAGCCGCTGGTAGACGCGCCCCACCACGTCGAGCATCTGCGCCTGCGCCGCCGGCTGCGCGTCCAGCCGCTCGGCGCGCGCCGCAGCGCGGGCGAGCAGCTCGCGCACCGTGAGCCCGCCGCGCGCCGCCGCGTCCCCCTCGACCGCCTCGAACAGGGTGAGCGTGAAGTCGGTGACCTGCTCCGCCTTCTCCGCCTCGGCGCGCGCCTGCGCCAGCGCCGCGCGCACGCGGCTCGCCTGCACCGTGACCGTGGCCGCGTAGCCCGCGAGCAGGAGCACGAACGCCGCCGCCGCCGCCACGGCCCACCGGTGGCGCACGACGAACTTGCGCAGCCGGTACGCCACCGAGTCGCCGCGCGCCGCCACCGGGCGCCCGTCCAGGTGCCGCTCGAGGTCGAGCGCCAGCCCCTCGGCCGACGGGTAGCGTCGCGCCGGGTCCTTGTGCAGCGCGCGGGCGACGATGCGGTCCACGTCCCCCGCCAGCGCGCGCGCGAGGCGCGCCGGCGTCGTGCGGCGCCGCGTCGCCAGCGCGGGGGGGGACGGCTCCCCCGGCTCGGGCGCCGCGCGCGCGACCGCGACGCTCGGGCGCGGCGGCTCGGCCTCGCACACCGCGCGCTCCACCGCGTGCAGCGAGCGGTCGCGCGGGCGTTGCGCGCGCCGCCCGGTGAGCAGCTCGTACAGCACGAGCCCCAGCCCGTAGACGTCGGTGGCCGTCGTGATCGGCTGCCCGCGCACCTGCTCGGGCGCCGCGTACTCGGGCGTCATCACGCGCAGCCCGGTGCGCGTCAGCGGCGCCGCGTCGGGGAGCGCGTGCGGGTCGAGCAGCTTGGCGATGCCGAAGTCCATCAGCTTCACCGCGCCCTCGGCCGTCACCAGGACGTTCGACGGCTTGAGGTCGCGGTGCACCACCAGCGCCCGGTGCGCGGCGTGGACGGCGCGCGCCACGTCGCGCACGAGGCGCAGCCGCTCCGCCACCGGCGCGCGCCGCTCGTCGCACCACCGGTCGATCGGCGCGCCGTCGACGTACTCCATGACGATGTACGGGCGCCCGTCGGCCGCCACGCCGCCATCGAGCAGCCGCGCGATGTTCGGGTGCTCGAGCGTCGCCAGGATCTGCCGCTCGGCCAGGAAGCGGCGCACCACGTCCTCGGCGTCGAGCCCGCGGCGCAGCACCTTCACCGCCACCGCGCGCGCGAACTGCCCGTCGTCGCGCTCGGCCAGGTACACGGTCCCCATCCCGCCGCGCCCCAGCTCGCGCACCACGCGGTACGGGCCGACGGCGGCCGGCCGCTCGTCGTCGAGGCGCGCGGCGGCGAACGCGTCGCGCGCCGGCGCGTCGAGCACCCCCTCGGCGCGCTCGTGCGCTTCCATCAGCAGCGCCACCTCGGCGCGCACCGCCGGGTCCTCGCAGGCGCCGGTCAGCCAGCGGCGCCAGTCCTCGGGCTCGCGGTCGAGCAGCGCGTCGAACACCGCCTCGACGCGCGCCCGGTCGACGCGCGACGCGTCGTACGGCGCCGCGCGCGGCTCAGTGGGCGTCCGCGCCATCGGCCGCGTACAGCGCGCGGTAGAGCCAGGCGCGCGCCTTGGTCCACTCGCGCTGCACGGTGCGCGTGGAGGCGCCGAGCGCGTCGGCGATCTCCTGCTCCGAGGCGCCGGCGAAGAAGCGCAGCTCCACCACCCGCCGCTGCCGCGGCGAGAGCGTCTCGAGCGCGGCGTCGAGCGCCAGCACGTCGTCGAGCGCGAGGTCGGCGGGGAGCTGCTTGCCGGTGAGCGTGGTCGGGTGCCAGTCGCCGCCGCCGCGCTTCGTCGCCCGCTCGCGCCGCGCCAGGTCGACCAGGATCTGCCGCATCGCCCGCGCCGCCACGCCGTAGAAGTGCGCCCGCCCCTGCCACTCGCCGCGCAGCTGGTCGCGCAGCTTGAGATAGAGCTCGCTCACCAGCTCCCCCGGGTCGAGCGCGCGCCGCGCGTCCCCGCGCCGCAGCTGCCGCTCGGCCACGCCGCGCAGCTCCTCGTGCGCGGCGGCGAACAGCAGGTCGTAGGCGGCGCGGTCGCCGCCGCTGGCGTCGTGCAGCAGCCGCGTGACGTCGCCGGGTGGCGAGCTGGCGTCCGGGGCGGGCATTCGCGCGTCTCCGGGGGACGGGGGCGGTCCCAATGTAGGACGGGTGGGCCCGCTCCGCACGTCTCCGTGGTCGGGCACGGCTCCCAGAGCTCTCGGGGAGGCCAGCTCGCACGCGGAGCTCGGTGCGCGGCAGCGACGGCCGTGTCGGGTCCTCCCTCCGCCCGCCGTATCGGGAAGCACGACCCCACACCCGCCCCCCGGCGGAGGAGGATACATGCTGCTCCCCCTGCTCGGCGCGCTCGCCCTGGCCCTCGGGCCCGGCGCGCCCCCCGACCAACCGCACCACGCCCCGCCCGCCGCGGCGGCCCCCGAGACCGAGGAGCCGCGCTTCCGCGACGTCCGCCTCCCCACCGGCGTGCGCCTGCGCGTCGCCGAGGCGGGGACGGAAGGAGCGCCGGCGGTGATCCTGCTGCACGGCTACACCGACTCCTGGTTCTCGTGGAGTCGCGTGATCCCCGCGCTCGCGGCGCGCCACCACGTCGTCGCCCCCGACCAGCGCGGGCACGGCGCCTCCGACCGCCCGGCGCGCGGCTACGCGATGGGCGACTTCGCCGCCGACGTGGTGGCGCTCATGGACGCGCGCGGCATCCGCAAGGCCACCGTCGTCGGCCACTCCATGGGCTCGCTCGTCGCGCAGCAGGTGGTGCGCCGCGCGCCCGACCGCGTGACGCGCCTCGTGCTCGTCGCCGGCGGCACCACGGCGCGCCTCCAGCCCGTGCTCGACTTCCGGCGCGAGGTGCAGAAGCTGGTCGACCCGGTGCCGTCCGCCTTCGCGCGCGACTTCCAGCAGGCCACGGTGCACCGCGCGCTGCCGCCCGAGTTCATGGACCGCGTGGTGTCCGAGAGCCTGCGCCTCCCGGCGGCGCAGTGGCGCCAGGTGCTGGACGGCATCCTCGCCATGCGGCCGCTGCCGCCGCTCGCCGCGCGCGTCCCGACGTGGGTCGTGTGGGGGGACCGCGACGCGTTCTTCCCGCGTCGCGAGCAGGAGGCGCTGCTGCGCCTGACGCGCCCCGCCACGCTCACCGTGTACGAGGGGACCGGGCACGCGATCCAGTGGGAGGAGCCCGAGCGCTTCGCGCGCGACCTGCTGGCGTTCCTCGACGCGCCGGACGCGCCCGCGGCGGCGCCCGTGGCGGCCGAGCGGAGCGCGGCGCACCACCACGCGGCGCCGGCCGCCCCCACCGACTCCGGCCGCGTCCCGCTCTACGACGGCCTCGGCGACCTGCGCCACGCGGTGACCACGCGGGTCCCGCTGGCGCAGCGCTACTTCGACCAGGGGCTGCGGCTCACCTACGCCTTCAACCACCCCGAGGCGATCCGCGCCTTCCGCGAGGCGCAGCGGCTCGACTCCGCGTGCGCGATGTGCGCCTGGGGCGAGGCGCTGGCGCTCGGGCCGAACATCAACGGCGCGATGGACTCCGCGAGCGCCGAGTCGGCGTGGCGCGCGCTCGGCCGCGCGCGTGCGCTCGCCCCGCGCGCGACCGCGGGCGAACGGGCGCTGATCGACGCGCTGGCCGCGCGCTACCAGGAGGCGTGGGCGCCCCCCGGCTCGCCGGCGCGGCTGGCGCGCGACTCGGCGTACGCGCGCGCCATGGGCGCGGCGGCCGCGCGCTTCCCGCGCGACGACGACGCGCAGGTGCTGTACGCCGAGGCGCTGATGGACCTGAGCCCGTGGGACTACTGGCGCGCCGGGAAGGAGGAGGGGGCGTTCGTCGCCAAGCCGACGACGCGCCCCATGCTGGCCGCGCTCGAGCGCGTGCTGGCCCGCAACCCGCGCCACCCGGGCGCCTGCCACTTCTTCATCCACGCCGTCGAGGCGGCGCACCCGCAGCGCGCCGTGCCGTGCGCCGGGCGGCTGGCGTCGCTGATGCCGGCGGCGGGGCACCTCGTGCACATGCCGGCGCACATCTACGTGCGCGTGGGGCGCTACGCCGACGCCGTCGAGAGCAACGTGCACGCGCTGCACGCCGACGACGCGCACCTCTCCGACTTCGCGCCCGACGGCGCGTACCGGCTGGCGTACCACCCGCACAACCACCACTTCCTCTGGTTCGCGGCGACGATGGCCGGGCGCCGCGCGCAGGCGATGGAGGCCGCGCGCCGCACCGCGGCGACCACCGACACGGTGCTGATGCGCGTCCCGGCGCTCTCGCCGCTGCAGCACTTCCTGGTCACCCCGCTGTACGCGATGGTGCGCTTCGGCGACTGGGCCGGCGTGCTCGCCGCGCCGGCGCCCGCGGCCGACCTGCCGTACCCGACGGGCGTCTGGCGCTACGCGCGTTCGATCGCGCTCTCGGCGACGGGGCGCACCGACGAGGCGGAGGCGGAGCTGGCGGCGCTGGTCGCGGCGCGCGGCGCGGTGGGCGACATCGCGGTCGGGATCAACCGCGCCGACGCGGTGCTCGACGTCGCGATCGCGGCCGCGCGCGGCGAGCTGCTGGCGCGCCGCGGCGACCGCGCGGCGGCCGTCGCCGAGCTGCGGCGCGGCGTGGCGCTCGAGGACGCGCTGCTGTACGACGAGCCCCCCGCCTGGCACCTCCCGCTGCGCCTGCAGCTCGGCGCCGTGCTGCTCGACGCCAACCGCCCGGCCGACGCCGCGCGCGCCTACCGCGAGGACCTGCGCCGCCACCCCGAGAACGGCTGGGCGCTGCGCGGGCTGCAGCAGGCGCTCGCCGCCGAGGGGCGCCACGACGAGGCGCGCGCGGTCGCAGCGCGGCTGCAGCGGGCGTGGCGGGCGGCGGACGTGCCTCTGCGCGCGTCGCGGTTCTGAAGCGTCCGCGCGAGAACGGAAGATCAACTGAAGAGGGGATGAGAATCTGAGAACGGCTCCGACAGGGCGCGGAGAAGCTGGGGGGCTCCGGCCTGTCACCTCTCCCCGCGGTTTCGGAGCCGTTCTCAGATTCTCATCCCCTCCTGCCCCTCTCGGTCTTGCAAGAGCCGCAGTGCCCTCCGCGAACCCGCAGCACACTCCTTCACACGGCAGCTCCAGATCGGAGGATCACCTCATGCAGACGACGATCAACGAAACGACGCTCGACGCCCTCCTCGGCCGCGCGCTCGTGGACCTCGGCGCCATCACCTCGGCGCCGCTCGTGCTCATCGGCGAGAAGCTCGGCCTCTTCCGCGCGCTGGCCGCCGAGCCGCTGACCACCGCCGAGCTGGCGGCGCGCACCGACACCGCGGAGCGCTACGCGCGCGAGTGGGTGCGCGCGCTGGCCGCGGGCGGCTACGTGACGTACGACCCCGCGACCGACCGCTACGCGCTGTCGCCCGAGCAGGCGATGGTGCTGGCCGACGAGGCGAGCCCCGCCTACCTGCTCGGCGGCTTCGAGCTCGCCGTCGCGGCGACGCGCATGGGCGACCGGCTGCTCGACGCCTTCCGCACCGGCGCCGGGATCGGCTGGCACGAGCACGACCGCGGCGTCTTCCACGGGTGCGAGCGCTTCTTCGCCACCTCGTACGCGACGCACCTGCTGTCGTCGTGGCTCCCGGCGCTCGACGGGGTGGAGGCGCAGCTCCGCGTCCCCGGCGCCCGCGTCGCCGACGTCGGGTGCGGGCACGGCGCGTCGACGATCCTGATGGCGCGCGCCTTCCCCGACGCGACCTTCGTCGGTTTCGACTACCACGAGGGCTCGGTCGCCGAGGCGCGCCGCCGCGCCGCCGCCGCGGGCGTCGCGAACGCGCGCTTCGAGACCGCGACGACGACCTTCCCGGGCGCGGGCTACGCGCTGGTGACGATGTTCGACTGCCTGCACGACATGGGCGACCCGGTGGCCGCCGCGACCCGCGCGCGCGAGGCGCTCGCCCCCGGCGGCACGCTCATGGTGGTCGAGCCGCGGGCCGGCGACCGCGTCGAGGAGAACCTCAACCCGGTCGGCCGCCAGTACTACGCCGCGTCGACGCTCCTCTGCACCCCGAACGCGCTCGACCAGGGGGGCCGCCACGCGCTCGGCGCGCAGGCGGGCGAGGCGGCGATGCGCGCGGTGTTGCAGGAGGCGGGGTTCTCGACGGTGCGGCGGGCGGCGGAGACGCCTTTTAACTTCGTGCTTGAGGCGAAAGCTTAGGCCCTGCATACGGCGGGAGTCGTTACGGCGGGAGTCTTTACTACGGGAGTCGTTACTACGTGGCTTGTAGCGTGAGGCCACGCAGTAACGACTCCCGTAGTGTCGACTCCCGCCGTAACGACTCCCGCCCTTCCCGACTCAGGACTTCAGGCTAAAGGTGAACGGCTGCCTCACCAACTGCCTCACTCTCCGCCCCCCCGCCTCCGCGGCCCGAAAGCGCATCCTCCGCAGCGCGTCGCGCACGGCGGTCTCGAACAGCGGGTGGGCGCCGCGCACGATCGTCACGGTCGCGGGTTCCACGCGACCCGTCGTGTCGACCACGAACTCGGCGATCACCTCGCCCTCGACGCCGGCGGTGCGCAGCGCCTCGGGGTAGCGCGGCGCGGCGTTGCCGAGGGGGACGACCTCGCGCTCGACGGTCGGGGCGGAGAAGACGCCGTCGGACGGCGGCAGCAGCGCGCCGCCGCTCCCCGCGCCCGGCGGGCCGACCAGCGACGGCGCGCCCGAGGCGCGGCGCTCCAGGAAGTCGTCGGGGAGCGTGGGTGTGCCGGGGGGCGGGATCACGTCCGGCACCTCGATCGGCGCCGGGAGCGGCGGGGCGGCGGGCGCGGCGACGGCGCGCGGGGCGACGTGCGCGGCGGTGGGTGGCGGGGTGGGCGCGGCGGGCGCGGGGGGAGGCGGCGGCGTGACGTAGGCGACGTGCTCGTCCGGCTTGAGCGGGGCGAGCGTGGCGCGCGCGGTGCCCGCGACGGCGGCGCCGATCACGGCGGTGTGCAGGACGACGCTCACGACGAGCCCGCGGGTGGAGCGGCGGGACCGACGGCGGGACTCGGGCAGCACGTGCAGCATGCGGGCGACCTCCGGTGGCGCGGGTGGCGCCGGCGCGGGCGGGCCCCGCGTCCGGCGCCCGCAGCATGCGGCGCGCGAATGAGGCGCCGATGGCGGTCGCGTGAGCGCGCCGTGAGCGCTCGATGACGAGTGCGTGAGCGGCGGATGAAGGGACGATGACGGCGCGCCAGGCGCGGGGCGTGGCCCGGAGCGTGCCCCTGACGCAGGCATGGACCGCCGCACCTTCCTTCACGGCGGCGCCGCCACCCTGGCCGCCGCCATGACCGGCGAACTCCTCCCTGCCGCGCCGACGGCGCCGATGGCCGCGCGCCCGATCCCGCGCACCGGCGAGCCGCTCCCGGTGGTCGGCCTCGGCACCTGGCAGACCTTCGACCCGCCGCGCCGCACCCCGGACGCGCTGGCCGCGCTCGAGCAGACGCTGCGCGCGCTGCACGCCGCCGGCGGGCGCGTGGTCGACTCGAGCCCGATGTACGGCGCGTCCGAGGCGGTGGCCGGCGAGCTCACCGAACGCGCAGCGCTGACCGACGCGCTCTTCCTCGCCACGAAAGTGTGGACGCGCGGCGAGGCCGAGGGGGCGCGGCAGATGGAGGAGTCGGCGCGCCTGCTGCGCAAGCCGCGCCTCGACCTGCTGCAGGTGCACAACCTCGTCGACTGGCGCACGCAGCTGCGCACGCTGCGCCGGTGGCGGGAGGAGGGGCGGGTGCGCTACGTCGGCGTCACGCACTACCAGACCAGCGCGTTCGACGAGCTGGAGGCGATCGTGGCGCGCGAGCGCGTGGACTTCGTGCAGCTCCCCTACTCGGTCGCGCTGCGCGACGCCGAGCGGCGGCTGCTCCCGGCGGCGCGCGACGCCGGGACGGCGGTGCTGGTGAACCTGCCGTTCGGCGGGGGCGGGCTGCTGCGCCGCCTCGCCGGCGAGCCGCTCCCGCCGGCGGCGCGCGCGTGGGCGGCGAGCTGGCCGCAGGCGCTGCTCAAGTTCGTGCTCGCGCACCCGGCGGTGACGTGCGTGATCCCGGGGACGTCGAAGGCGGCGCACATGACCGACAACGCGGGCGCCGGAACGGGGCGGCTCCCCGACGCCGACGAGCGGGCGGCGCTCCTCCGAACTCTCGACCTGTAGCTCGGAACTGCGGGAGTCGGTACGGCGGGAGTCGACACGGCGGGAGTCGTTACTGCGTGGCCTCACGCTACAAGCCACGTAGTAACGACTCCCGTAGTAAAGACTCCCGCCGTACCGACTCCCGCTCTTGATGTTGAACCTCACGTGTAACGTTTCCCCCTCGGCACTTCGCCGCGCGGCCGCCGCGCCGAAACTAGAGCGGGTCGAATCCCCCCTGACCCGCCATGTCCCTGTTCGTCCCACCGCCCCCGGCCGCGCCACCGCGCGCGGCGCAGGCGCGCTACACCGTGCGCGCCTTCGTGGTCGCCGCCGCATTCATGTTCGCGTACGAGGCGCTCAAGACGAGCGCCCTCCCGCAGCTTTCCATGTGGGAGTCGCACGCGATCACCATCCTCGTCGGCGCGGTGACCGCGGCCGTCGTCGCCCACGTGGCGATGGGGCGGCACGGGCGCGCGCTGGCCGCGCTGGCGGAGGCCGAGGCGCGGCGCGAGGGGGCGGAGGCGCACCAGGCGGCGCTGGCGGAGAGCGAGGCGCGCTACCGGCTGCTCGTCGAGGCGTCCCCGGAGGCGATCGCGGTGCACCGCGCGGGGCGGCTGCTCTACGTCAACGCGGCCGGCGCGGCGATGCTCGGACTCGATGGAGACGCGGCGCTGCGCGGGCGCACGACCGACGACTTCGTGCACGCCGACGACCTGCCGCGGTTGATCGCGGGCGGTCGCGAGCGCGAGGGGCGGCTGGTCGACTTCCGCCTGCTGCGCCCCGACGGGCGCGCCGTCGAAGTCGAGGCGGTGTCGGTGCGCATCACGTACGAGGGGCGGACGGCGCTGCAGACCGTCTTCCGCGACGTCTCCGAGCGCAAGCGGTTGGAGGCGCAGCTGGTGCACCAGGCCTTCCACGACCCGCTCACCGGGCTCGCGAACCGCGCGCTCTTCCGCGACCGCGTCGAGCACGCGCTCGAGCGGCAGGGGCGCGGCGCGCCGCCGCTGGCGGTGCTCTTCCTCGACCTCGACGACTTCAAGGCGGTCAACGACCGGCTCGGGCACGGCGCCGGCGACCGCCTGCTGGTGGGGGTCGCCGAGCGGCTGCGGCGCGCGACCCGCGGCTACGACACGGTGGCGCGCCTGGGCGGCGACGAGTTCGCGGTGCTGCTCGAGGAGTCGGCGTCCGACGACGACGCGCTGACCGTCGTGCGCCGCGTGACGCGCGCGCTCGCCCACCCGTTCGCGCTCGACGGGCGCGAGGTCGCGGTGACGGCGAGCGTGGGGCTGGCGCACGCCGCGCCCGGCGACGACGCGGAGGCGCTGCTGCGCAACGCCGACGTCGCGATGTACCAGGCCAAGGGGGGCGGCAAGGCGCGCCACGCGGTGTTCGAGGCCGCGATGTACGAGGCCGTGATCGCGCGCCTCGAGCTGGAGGCCGACCTGCGACAGGCGGTCGACGACCCGGCGGGCGCGGGCTTCTGGCTCGCCTACCAGCCGGTGGTGGACCTCGACACGGGGCGCGTGGCGTCGGTGGAGGCGCTGCTGCGCTGGCGCCACCCGCGGCGCGGGCCGCTGCCGCCGGCGGCGTTCGTGCCGGTGGCCGAGGACACGGGGCTCATCGCGCCGCTCGGCGCGTGGGTGCTGCGCGCGGCGTGCGCCGAGCTGGCGCGGTGGCGCGACGCGCTGCGCGGCGACGGGCGCGGCGACGCGGCGCTCCCCGGGATGGCGGTGAACCTCTCCGCGCGGCAGCTCGAGCGTCCCGAGCTCGCCGACGAGGTGGCGGCGGCGCTCGCGGCGGCGGACGTGCCGGCGGGGGCGCTGACGCTCGAGATCACGGAGAGCACGCTGATGGCGCGCGCCGACGAGACGCTCGGCGTGCTGCGCGCGCTCAAGGCGCTGGGCGTGCGGCTGGCGATCGACGACTTCGGCACCGGCTACTCGTCGCTCAGTCACCTGCAGCGCTTCCCGGTGGACGTGCTCAAGATCGACCGCGCCTTCGTGGACGGGCTGGGGCGCGGCGGGAGCGAGGCCGCGCTGGCGCGCACGATCGTCGCCCTCGGCGAGGCGCTGCGGCTGCGCACCGTGGCCGAGGGGGTCGAGTCGGCGGCGCAGCGCGACGAGCTGCGCGCGCTCGGCTGCCAGCAGGGGCAGGGATACCTGTTCGCGCGGCCGCAGGACGGGGGGGCGGTGCTGGCGGCGCTCTTAAACGCGACGGCGGGAGTCGCGACGGCGGGAGTCGACACAACGGGAGTCGTGACTGCGTCGCTCAAGCCTGAAGTCGAGAGGTGAAGGTCACGCGGTAACGACTCCCGCCCTGTCGACTCCCGCCGTCGCGACTCCCGCAGTACCCGCCGAGGAGCGCCCCGCGCCGGGGAGTGCGCCGAACACCTCCTCCGCCTGCACCGCCGCGCCCACCGCGTGCAGCGCGCGCCGCATCTCGCCGCGCGCCTTCTCCAGCACCGCCGGGTAGAGCCAGCGGTACCAGACGAGCGACAGCCCCGCGACCCCGGCGCCGACCGCCACGGCGGGTCCCAGCACCGCGGCGCTGGCGACGACCGCCGCCCCCTTGGCGAGGACGGCGGCCGTGAACCCGCCCCCGCCGCCGCCGAGCACCCCGGCGATCCACTGCGACGCGCGCACGTTGCGGCGCACGCCGGGGCGCAGGTCGCACGTCATCGTCACCTCGGTCCGCCCCGGCTCGTGCGGCAGCGCGCGCAGCGTCACCTGCACCTGCCGCGCCTCGAGCTGCTGGTGCGTCCCCATCCAGTAGAAGTTCACCGCGCTCGCGGCGACCCCGCCCGCCCCCACGATCGCGCCCGGGAGGTCGAACACGATCACGCCGCCGTCGAGCGGGTGCGCGCCCACGGTCTCGCGCAGCTGCAGCGCGTACGGCGCCTGCTGCAGCACCGCGCCGAGCGCGCGCAGCGTGCGCGCCGGCGGCGCGTGGACGACGTGCGAGACGCCGAGGCTGCGCTCGCGCGTGCGCAGGAAGAGCGAGGCCTCCCGCTCCCCGATCCCCATCGGCGAGGGCGCCACCGCGGCCGCGCCGCGCGGCAGCTCGGCGAGCGCCATCGCGACGTACTGGCGCGAGATCCCCGCCTCCTCCGCCGCGCCGGCGACGTCGGCCAGCCGGTAGCCGTCGGCGGGGAGCGCCGGCGCGTGCGCGGCCTCGGTCGGCGCGCGCTGCAGCAGGTCGCGCCGCTCCTCCAGCCGGCGCAGCGCGTCGGCCTGCAGCTGCGCCGCGCGCCGCCAGATCGCCGCCGCCTGCGTCTCGCTGATCACCGCCGGGAGCCCGTCGGGGAGCGCCGGCTGGTCGCCGCGCGCGGCGGCCGGCGTCTCCTCCAGCGCGCGCCCCAGCGCCTCGGCCAGCGCCTCGCCGGTGGCGTAGCGGGCCTCGGGCTCTTTGGCCAGGCAGCGGTCGATCACCGCGGCCAGCGGCGCCGGCACGTGCGGCGCGACCGCGCGCAGCGGGGGCGCCGGGCGCGTCGCGTGCGCCACCAGCACCGCCGCGCCGCGCACGTCGTCGAACGGGAGGCGCCCGCTCAGCGCCTGGTACGCCACCACGCCGAGCGCGTACAGGTCGCTGCGTCCGTCGAGCGGGCCGCCGCTCGCCTGCTCGGGGCTCATGTAGTGCAGCGTCCCCATGACGTGCCCCTCGAGCGTCAGCCGCTCGCTCCCGTCGGCGGCCGCGAGCCCGTCGGCCTGGCGCGCGATCCCGAAGTCGCCCACCAGCGCGCGCCCCGGCCCGCCGCCGTGCACCGGGCGCTCGAGCAGGATGTTCTCGGGCTTCACGTCGCGGTGCACCACGCCGCGCGCGTGCGCGTACGCCAGCGCCCACGCCACCTCGCGGAGGATGCGCACCGCCTCCGCAGGGGCGAGGGGGCCGCGGTCGCGCACGCGGTCGCCGAGCGACTCCCCCTCGACGAACGCCATCGTGAAGTACGCCAGCCCCGCCGCCTCGTCGGCGCGGTAGACGGGGACGACGTGCGGGTGCGAGAGCCGGGCGGCGGTGCGCGCCTCGCGCAGGAAGCGCTCGCGCACCTCGGGCTGCTGCGCCAGCTGCGGCGGGAGCACCTTGAGCGCCACCGGGCGGTCGAGGCGCCGGTCGCGCGCCAGGTAGACGACGCCCATCCCGCCGCGTCCGAGCTCGCGCTCCAGCGTGAGGACGTCGCGCAGCGCGTCGGCGACGAGCGCGGTGAGCGGATCGTGGGCGGCGGGGTGCGTCATGACAGGGCCGGCGGGGTTCGCCCGCAAGATACCGGCGCGCCGGCGGGCGCGCAGCGGAGGCGGCGTCGCCGGATCGTGACCGGGCGGGTGCCGGGCGGTGACGCGCCGCGGACGCGTTCGTGCGGCGCGCCGGGCAGGGTTCGCGGCGGGTGTGGCGGGCGCGGGCGCGCCGCCGCTCCCTCCCCCTCGCGCAGGAGCGCGCACGTGCAGCAGCTCGCCCCCCTCACCGCCGCCCGGTGTCTCGCCTGGCTGGACGCGCACGACCGCGCGCTCGGCGCGCGCCTGGCCGCGGCCGCGCGCGCGCCGTGGGCGCTCGCCGCCTGGCGCGCCGTCACGCACGCCGGGGGCGCCACCGCGGTCACGCTCGTCTTGCTGGCCATGCTCGGTGCCGGCGGCGCGGCGCGCGCGGCCGGGTGGCGCGCGACGGCGGTCGTCCTCCTGTCGCACGCCGCGGTGCAGCTGGTGAAGCGGCGCGTCTGCCGCCCGCGCCCCGCGCTCGGCGCCGGGTGCGTGGCCCGCGTCGGGGAGCCGGACGCCTTCTCCTTCCCGTCGGGGCACTCGGCGGCGGCGATGGGCGTCGCGCTCGGGCTGGCGGCGCTCGCGCCGGCGTGGGCGGGGGCGTTCGTGGCCCTGGCGATGCTCGTCGGGCTGTCGCGCGTGGTGCTCGGCGTGCACTACGTGGGCGACGTGCTCGCCGGTCAGGCGCTGGCGCTCGCGGCGGCGGCGCTGCTCGCCGCGTGACGACCGCGTGACGACCGCGTGACGAGGGCGCTCCGCACGGCCACGCTCGCGCACCCCGAGACGCCCGCCGTCGCGACGGGCGTGACGAGCGCGCCGGGCTTCGACCTCGCGCGCGCGCCGCTGCCGCCGGTGCGGCGCCCCGACGCCGAGCTGGCCGTGCTCGACGTGACCGAGTTCTACGGCGAGACGAGCGGCGGCGTGCGCACCTACCTGCACCGCAAGGCGGCGTACGTGGCCGCGCGCCCGGCGCTGCGGCAGGCGGTAGTGGTCCCCGGGGCGCGCGACGCGCTGGCCGACGCCGACGGGGTGCGCTGGTACCGGCTGGCCGGCCCGCGCGTGCCGATGCAGTCGCCCTACCGCTTCATGCTCGCCACGCGCCAGCCGCGCCGCATCGTCGAGCACGAGCGCCCGCACGTCGTCGAGGTGGGGAGCCCCGGGCTCGTGCCGTGGATCCTGCGACTCGCCACGCGCCGCACGCGCACGCCGTTGGTGCACTTCTACCACAGCGACTACCCGCGCCTGCTCGCCGGGCCGCCCGGGTCCGCGGCGTGGCGCCGTCGCGCGGGCGCGCTGGCGTGGCGCTACGCACGGCAGGTGGACCGCCTCTTCCGCGTCACGATCGTCGCCTCCGACTTCGCCGCCCGCGAGCTGCACGACGCCGGGATCGACCGCGTGGCGCGCGTCCCGCTGGGCGCCGACCTGGCGCGCTTCCACCCGGCGCGCCGCGCCCGCGCGCGCACCACGCGCGCCGCCCACGGACTGCCGCACGACGCGCCGCTTGCGCTGTACGTGGGGCGGCTGGCGGAGGAGAAGGAGCTCGACGTGCTGCTGCGCGCCTGGCCTGCGGTGCGCCGCCGCACCGGCGCCGAGCTGGCGCTGGCCGGCGAGGGGCCCGACGCGGCGCGGCTGCGCGCGCTCGACAGCGGAGGCGCGCGCTGGCTCGGCTTCGAGCCCGACGCCGACCGCCTGGCCGACCTGATCGCGGCCGCCGACCTGCTGGTGGCGCCGGGGCCGTTCGAGACGTTCGGGCTGGCGATCGTCGAGGGGATGGCGTGCGGCGTCCCGGTGCTCGCCAACGCTCACGGCGCCGGCGGCGAGCTGGTGGCGCGCGCCGGCGCGGGCGCGACCTTCCCGCGCGGCGACGCGGGCGCGCTGGCGGAGGAGGCGTGCGCGCTGCTCGGCGGGCCGGCGTCGTGGCTGCACGCGCTGGGCGCCGCGGGGCGCGCGCACGCGGAGCGCGAGCACGCCTGGGACGCCGTCTTCGACCGCCTGTTCGCCCTGCACCGCGCGGTGCGCGACGGCGCCTGGGGGGAGGCGTGACGCCGGCCGCACGCGTGTACGCCCTGCGCCTTCGGGAGCGTCTGCGCGCCGCGGTCGACGACCTCTCCGACGTGCGGCTCGTGCTCTTCACCGACACGTGGGCGCCGCAGCTCAACGGCGTGACGCGCACGCTCGCGCGCCTGGCCGACGCGGTGCGGGCGCGCGGCGGCGCGGCGCACGTGGTCACGGTCGCGATCCCGGGCGCCGACGCGTCCGCCCCCCCGGCGCGCGACGTCGAGCGGTGGGCGAGCGCGCCCTTCTGGGCGTACCCCGAGCTGCGCCTGGCCGCGCCGCGCGCCGGCGCCGCCGCCGACGCGCTGCGGCGCACGCGCGCCACGCTGGCGCACGTCGCGACCCCGTTCGGCGTCGGGCTGGCGGGGCGGCGCGCGGCGCGCGCGCTGGGCGTGCCGCTCGTCTCGTCGTACCACACGAGCCTCGCCGAGTACGCGCGCTTCTATCGATTGGGCGCGCTGGCGGCGCCGGGGTGGCGCTTCCTCCGCTGGTTCCACGCCGGCGCGCGCCGCACCTACGCGCCCACGCGCGCGGTGGCCGACGACCTGCGCGCCCGCGGCCTTGCGGGCGTCGGTGTCTGGGGGCGCGGCGTCGACGCCGACCGCTTCCACCCCGACCGGCGGTGCGAGACGCGGCGCGCGGCGTGGGGCGCCGCCGACGGCGACCTGGTGGTGCTCTACGTCGGCCGGCTGGCGCGCGAGAAGGGGCTCGACCTCCTGCTCGACGCCTGGCACGTGCTGCGGGCGCGACTCGCCGCGCGCCCCGACGCGCCGCGCGCGCGCCTGGTGCTGGTGGGCGACGGCCCGCACGAGGCGGCGCTGCGCGCCCGCGCGCCGTCGGACGTGGTGTTCGCGGGGCGCCTGTCGGGCGACGCCCTCGCCGCGGCGTACGCGTCGGCCGACCTGTTCGCCTTCCCGTCGCGCACCGACACCTTCGGCAACGTGCTGCTGGAGGCGATGGCGAGCGGGCTGGCGACGGTGGGCGTGGAGGCGGGGCCGACGCGCGAGCCGCTGGGCGGGGGCGCGTACGGGCGCGTGGCCGACGCCGCCCCCGAGCCGCTGGCCGACGCGCTGCTCGCGCTCGCGCACTCGCCCGCGGTGCGCCGCGCCCTCGGCGCGCGCGCCCGCCGCCACGCCCGCACGCGCGGCTGGCCGGCGGTGTTCGACGCGCTGTTCGCCGACTACCGCGCCGTGCTGGCGGAGGCCGCGCCCCCGGCGTGACACACTCCGCGTGACGCGCGCCGCGGCGCACCTCGCCTGCGTCGCCCTGGTCGCGCTCGACGCGGCGGTGCGCGCGTGGCGGCTGCGCCTCCTGCTGCGCGCCGCCGGCGCGCGCGCGGGGCTCGGCGCCTGCGCGGCCACCAACGGGGCCGCGGACCTGGCGGCCGCGCTCTCCCCGATGCGCGTCGCCGGGCTCCCGGTGCACGCGGCGGCGCTGGCGCGCGTGGGGGTCCCGCTGCCGCGCGGCGTGGCGGCGCTCGGCGTCGAGGCGCTGGTGACCTACCCGGTGGTCGCGCTGCTGGGCGCGGCGCTCGCCGCCGCGTACGGCGCGACCTGGACGGCCGCGGCGCTCCCCGCGCTCGCGCGGGCGCTGCGCGCGCGCGGCGGCCTGCTGCTGCTGGTGCTCGCGGCCGCGGCGGCGGCGCTGTGGGCCGCGCGCCCGCTCGCCCGGCGCCTCGCGCGCCGCCTCGGGCCGGCGGGCGGCGCGCCGGGGGGCGGGGTGCGGGCGGCGCTCGCCCACGCGCGCGCGGTCCCGGCGCGCGCGCTGGTCGCGACGGCGGCGCTCACCGCGCTGCAGGTGGCGGCGCGCGTCGCGGTGCTCCCGGTGCTCACGCGCGCCCTCCCGGTCCCGCCCGACGTTGGCGTCGCGGCGCTCGGCGCCTTCGCGCTGCTGTACGGGCAGCTCGCCGTCCCCACCCCCTCGGGCGCGGGCGCGGTGGAGCTCGCGGGCGCCGCCGGCGCGGCCGGCGCGCTGGGCGAGGACGCGGCGTGGGTGCTCGGCTGGTGGCGCGCGTACACCGCGGCCGGGAGCGTCGTGCTCACGCTCCCCTGGCTCTGGCAGCTGCGCCGCCGGCGCCGAACCGCGGCCGCGGCGTGACGCCCCGCGTCCGCGCCCCCACGCGGCTGTAACGAATCCGCGCCCGCGCGGCGCGGCGGCCGACACTCCCACGCGAACGCCCGCCGGAGGTCACGCCGGGCCCGTCCCACCCGCCGCGCCGCCCGTGCCCGCTCCGTCTCCGTTCCGCCGCCTCGGCGTCGCCGCGCGGCTCTACCTGCTGCTCGCGACCGTCGGCGTCGCCGCCCTGACCGGCGTCGCGGTCCTCGTGCGCGAAGTCCGCGGCACCGCCGCCGGCTACGACCGGCTGCTGGCCGGCGAGGTGCGCGACCGCGAGCGCGCCCGCCGGCTGCAGGTGACGTTCAAGAAGCAGGTGCAGGAGTGGAAGAACGTGCTCCTGCGCGGCCACGACCCCGAGGCCTTGGCAAAATACGCGGGGCGCTTCCGCGAGGAGGAGCGCGCCGTCGCCGCGCAGGCCGCGGCGCTGCGCGACGGCGGCGCCGACGACACGGTGCGCGCGCTCGCCGCCCGCTTCGTCGACCAGCACGCCGCGCTGCGGCGCGACTACGAGGCGGCGCTGGCCCCGTTCGCGGCCGGGGGCGGCGCCGACCCGCACGCGGCCGACCGCGCGGTGAACGGGAAGGACCGCGCCCCGACGGCGCTCGTCGACACCGTGGTGGCGGCGCTCGACGCGCACGTCGCCGAGCGGGTCGCGGCGCGGCGCGCGGCCACCGACGGGCGCCTGCGGCTGCTCGCCGCCGGGGGCGCCGTCGGGCTGCTAGCGGCGGCGCTGCTCGGCGTGCTGCTCGTCCGCTCGATCACGGTGCCGCTGCGCCGGATGGCCGCGGCCGCCCGCCGCGTCGCCGAGGGCGATCTGGACGCCGCGCTCGACCACCACTCGGCCGACGAGCTGGGAGAGGTGGCCGACAGCCTGCGCGCGCTCGTCGGCTACATGCGCGACGTCGGCGACGCCGCGCGCGCGCTCGGCGGGGGGGAGCTGGACCGGATGGCCGTCGTGCCGCGGTCGGACCGCGACGCCACGTCGCGCGCGCTGGCCGCCGCGGTCGGCGAGATCCGCGCCCTCGTGGCGGCGACCGACGCGCTGCTGCGCGCGGCGGCCGACGGCCGGCTGGGCGAGCGCGCCGACGCGGCCCCCTTCCACGGCGCGTACGCGCGGCTCGTGCAGGGTGTCAACGCCACGCTCGACGCGGTGACCGCGCCGGTGCACGCCACCGCCGCCGTGCTCTCGCGGGTGGGGGAGCGCGACCTCTCGGCGCGCGTCGGCGCCCGCTTCCGCGGCGACCACGCCGCCACGCAGCGCGCGCTCGACGACGCCCTCGACGCCCTCGCGGCGACGCTCGGCGCCGTGCGCGCGGCCGCCGACGAGGTGGCCGCGGCGGCCGGGCAGATCGCCGACGGGGTGGGCGCGCTGGCCGACGGCGCGGCGGCGCAGGCGGAGCAGCTGGCGCGCATCGCCGACAGCGTCGGCACGGTGCGCGAGACCGCCGCGCTCAACGCCGCGCACGCCTCGGCGGCCCGCGCGCTCGCCGCCGAGGCGGGGCGGCGCGCGTCCGAGGGGGAGGCGGCGATGCGCGCCCTCCGCGCCGCGACCGACGAGAGCAAGGCGGCGGTGCACGAGACCGCGCGCATGCTGCGCACGATCGACGAGATCGCCTTCCAGACGAACCTGCTGGCGCTGAACGCGGCGGTGGAGGCGGCGCGCGCCGGCGACGCGGGGCGCGGCTTCGCGGTGGTCGCCGAGGAGGTGCGCGCGCTCGCGCGGCGCTCCGCCGAGGCGGCGCGGCAGTCGCACGCGCTGCTGGGCGAGAGCGTGGCGCGCGTGGACGCCGGCGCCGGGCTCGCGGGCGATGCCGAGGCGCGGCTGGCGGCGATCGGCGCCGAGGTGGGGCGCGTCGGCGGCGTGCTGGCCGAGGTGGCGGTGGTCGGCGCGCGACAGCTCGCCGGCGTCGAGGCGATCGCCGCCGCGATGGGGGCGATCGAGGGGGTGGCCCGCGCCGGGGCCGCGACGACGGAGGAGAGCGCCGCCGCCGCGCACGAGCTGTCGGCGCAGGCCGACCGGCTGCGCGCCGCCGCGTGGAGCTTCCGGCTGGCGGCGGACGCGCCCTCCGCCGAGGCGGCGGCCCTCGTCGAGGGCTGACACCGAGGCCCCGTGACCGCGGCGGCACGCGGGCGTGACGCGCCCGCGACCCGCGCGTCGCGGGACGGTGCAGCGCGCGGCGGTAGCCTCGGGGGTTCGTGCCGGCACGACACCGGCGCCCCGACGACCTCCGCGCCCCCGCCATGCCCCGCCGCCCCGCCCCGCGCCTCGCCACCCGCGCCGGCGCGCTCGCGCTGTTCGCCGCCCCCGCCGCCGCGCTCGCGCAGGCGCCCGCGCGCGACGCCGCACTCGCCGGCCGCGTCACCGCCGCCGCCACCGGCCGCCCGCTGGAGGGCGCCGAGGTCGTGCTGCTCGACGCCGCCGCGCCGGCCGGCGCGCGCCCGCTCGCCCGCGCGCTCACCGACGCCGGCGGGCGGTGGACGCTGCGCGCCGCGCCCGGCGGCCCGCGGCTGCTCGTCGCGCGCGCCATCGGCATGCTCCCCGACACCGCGCGCCTCGACGCCGGCGCCGGCGCGCAGCGACGCGACCTCGCGCTCCGCCCCGCCGCCGCGTCGCTGACGTCGGTGGTCGTCACGGCGCAGAAGCGCACCGAGGCGCTGCAGGCGGTGCCGATCCCCGTCACCGCGCTCCCGGGCGAGTTCCTGCGCAACACCAACGTGCAGGAGTTCGACGCGCTCTCGCACTACGTGCCCGGGCTCAACGTGCAGCTGCAGAGCCCCAACAACCCGGGCTTCGTGGTGCGTGGGATCACCAGCGACGACGGCAGCTCGCAGGTCGAGCCGCGCGTGTCGGTGTTCCAGGACGGCGTCTCGATCTCCAAGTCGCGCGGTTCGGTGGTCGAGCTGTTCGACCTCGAGCGCGTCGAGGTGCTCAAGGGGCCGCAGGGGACGCTGTTCGGGCGCGGCGCGCAGATCGGCGCGGTGCACCTGATCCAGAACAAGCCCGCCGCGCGCCGCGAGGGGGAGCTGCGCCTCGGCACCGGCAGCTACGGCGAGCTCTCGGCGCAGGGCGTCGCCAACGCGCCGCTCGGCTCCGAGCGCGTGCTCGGCCGCCTCGCGGGGACGTACCTGCGCCGCGAGGGCTTCATCGACAACCTCGCCGGCGGGACGCTCAACGGGAAGGAGACCGCCGCGCTGCGCGGCGCGCTGCGTTTCCTCCCCACCGGGCGGGCGGTCGTCGACGTGATCGCCAACTGGCAGCGCGACACGCCGCCGGGGATCGCCTTCCGCTCGCTCCTTCCGGCCGCGCCCGGGCAGCCGGCCGGCAGCCGCGACGTCGCCTTCGCGTCCGCGCGCATGGAGTCGGGGGAGGCGCTCGGCGTCGACCGCACGGTGTGGGGCGCCACCGCGCTCGCCAACTACACGGCGACTCCCGCGCTCACGCTGACGTCGATCAGCGCCTTCCGCCGCTTCGACTCCGACGAGGCGTTCGACGCCGACGGCACCGCCGCGCCCGCGCTCCGCTTCAACGAGATCGCCAAAGGCGAGCAGTGGAGCCAGGAGCTGCGCCTCGCCTACGACGGCGGAGGGCGCTTCACCGGCTTCGGCGGCGTGAGCGGCTTCCGCGAGGAGGGGTCGCAGCGCGTCCCCTTCGTCACCGACGAGCGGTCGCTCTTCCTGCTGGCCGTGAACGCCCCGGCCGTGCGGCAGGCGCTGGCGGCGGCGGGCGCGCAGCTCCCGCGCTTCCCGTCGATCGTCAACCCGGACGGGACGCCGAACCTGTCGGTCACGCGCAACCCGCTCCCCCTCTTCCCCGGCGCCGCGGGGGCGCCGCTCAACGAGCGCAACACCGAGCAGTACGAGAACTTCGGCCGGCTCGGCGCGCTCGACGCCTTCCTCGACGGCACCGTGCGCGTGACGCGCGGGCTGAAGCTCACCGCGGGGCTCCGCGGCACCTACGAGGACGTCGACAACGCGTACGAGGTGACGAACGCCGAGCGCCCGACGGTGCTCGGCGCGCTGCTCGGCGGGCGCACCAACAACCTGTTCGCCCCCACCAACGGGCGGCTGCGCGGCGCCGGCACCTTCCGCTCGATGGTCGGGCGCGCGATCGCCAACTACGAGACCGCGGGGCGCACCAACCTGTTCGCCGGCGCGGCCCGCGGCCGGCGCCCGAACGTGGTGCAGGTGAACGCGAGCGGCGCCCGCACCCTGCGCGACGAGATCGTCTACAGCTACGACGCCGGCGCCAAGGGGACGCTGCTCGGCGGGCGCGTGGCCGCCGAGGCGAACGCGTTCTACTACGACTACTCCAACTTCCAGACGAGCATCGTCGCCCTCCGACCCGACGGCAGCCCCGCGGCGCAGACGATCGACGCCGGCAGCGCCTACGCCTACGGCGCCGAGTCGTCGCTGCGGGCGCAGCTCACCGGCGCGCTCGACGCCTTCGCGACCTACGGTTTCCTCGAGGCGCGCATCGCCGACACGGATGACGACGGGCGGCGGCAGACGCTCGCCGGGAAGCGCTTCCGTCTCGCGCCCAAGCACCAGGCGAGCGCCGGCGCCACGCTGCGCGCGGGGGCCGGCGCGCTCGGCGCGCTGACGGTCACGCCTTCGGTGACCTACCGCTCGCACGTCTTCTTCGAGCAGCAGAACCAGGCCGGGATCGAGCAGGGGGGCTACGCGCTCGTGAACCTGCGCGCCGCCCTCGCGACGCGGGACGGCCGCTGGGAGCTGGCCGCGAACGCCCGCAACCTGTTCGACGAGTCGTACGTCATCGACGCCGGCAACACGGGCGGGGCGTTCGGCATCCCGACCTTCATCGCCGGCACGCCCCGCCTGCTGACCGTGCAGCTCGGCCGCCGCTTCTGACCGGCTTCTGACGCCTCCGACCGCGACGCCCATGCGCGCCACCCGCCGCGACTTCCTCGCCACGTTTCTCAAGGGCGCCGGCTGCTGGGCCGTCGCCGCCGCGCTCCCGCTGCCGCCGCGCGTGCTGGCCGCGGCGGCGGACGCGCCCCCGCGCGCGCGGCGCCACCGCTTCCCGCAGGGGATCGCCTCGGGCGACCCGACGCCGACGTCGGTCGTGCTCCGGACGCGCGTCGAGGCCGCCGACGGCGCGCGCGGCGCGATCCCGCTCACCGTGCACGTCTCGGACACGCCCGACTTCGCGCGCGTGGTGGCGGAGCGCACCGTTACCGCGACCGCCGACGCCGACCACACGGTGCGCGTGCTCGTCACCGGGCTCGCCCCCGACACGCGCTACCACTACCGCTTCGTCGCCGGCGCGGCGGCCACCGGCGACCACACCGGCCCCGCGGCGACGCGCGGCGACGCCTCCCCCGCCGGGCGCACGCGCACCGCGCCGCCCGCCGACGCCGACCGCCCGATCCGCCTCGCCTTCGCGTCGTGCCAGGCGTACGAGGCCGGGTTCTACGGCGGGTGGCGCACGCTGGTGAACGAGGACGCCGCGCGCCCCGACGGCGAGCAGCTCGACTTCGTGCTCCACCTCGGCGACTTCGTGTACGAGGCGCTCGGCTACGGCGCGGCGCGGCGCGTTCCGCCCCTCCCGAGCGGCGGCGCGCCGGTCGGCACCGGGAACGGGAAGGAGTGGGCCGAACGGCACGCGGTGACGCTCGAGGACTACCGGCACCTGTACCGCACGTACCTGGCCGACCCCGACCTGCAGGCGGCGCGGGCGCGCTTCGCGTTCGTGGTGACGTGGGACGACCACGAGTTCTCCGACGACTGCTGGCAGGGAGTGTCGACGTACGCCGTCCGCGGCGCCCCGGCGCAGACGCGTCGCGCCGCCGCCAACCAGGCCTGGTTCGAGTTCATCCCCGCGCTCCTCACAGGCGCCCCCGACGACGCGCCCGACGGCGTTCCCAACGAGGCACACGACTGGCGTCCGGCGCGCGTGGGCGGCGCGGCGGTGCGCGACGCGGCGCTCGCCGCGCGCGACGACGACGGCTTCTACCGGGAGCCGAACAACGTCGCGGCGGTCGAGTCGCTGGCCATCTACCGCCGCTTCCGCTGGGGGCGGCACGTCGACCTCGTGGTCACCGACGCGCGCTCGTACCGCTCCGAGCACTGCGTCCCGGGCGAGCTGGGGACGCGGATCAGTGGCACGGCGCGCTACCTGATTCCGGTGAGCGTCGCGCGCACCTTCGACGCCGGGCGCACGGCGAACGGCGGCGCCCCGCCGGCGCAGCTCACGCTCGCCGGCAAGGCAATCCCGAACGTCCGCCGCGACGCGCCGCCGGGCACGATCCTCGGCGCGCGCCAGAAGCGGTGGTTCAAGCAGGCGATGCGCGCCTCGGGCGCGACCTGGAAGCTGTGGGCGAACTCGGTCCCGCTGATGCCGATGCGCTTCGACCTGGCGGCGCTCGACCCGGCGCGGATGCACGACGCGGTGTTCACGGTCGACACCTGGGAGGGGTACGCGACCGAGCGCGCGGAGCTGCTCGGCTTCCTGCGCGCCGAGGGGGTGGCGAACGTCGTCTCGCTCACCGGGGACAACCACAACCACTTCGCCGGCGTCGTACACGCCGACCCCGACGTCCCGTCGCCCGACGCGGTGGCGGCGGAGGTCGCGACCTGCGGCGTCAGCTCGACCAGCGTCTGGCAGGGGCTGCGCGGCGCGGTCGAGCAGCGCGGCGGCGAGCTGGCGGCGCTGGTGAGCTGGCGCCCGCCCGGCGCCGCCGAGCCGGTGCCCGCGCTCAACCTGACCTGGCTGTGGGGCGCGCGCGCGGCGGCGACGCTGGCGCGCACCAACGACCTCGCGCGGGCGCGCACGGCGCGCTCCCCGCGCCAGAACCCGCACCTGCGCTACGTCGACAGCTCGGCCAACGGCTTCGCGCTCGCCACCGCGTACGCCGACCGGCTGGAGGCGACGCTCGTCACCACCGAGGCGCCGACGGTCGACCGCGGCGCGGCCGGCGCGCGGGTGGTGCGGCGCGCGCACCTGGTGGTGCCGGCCCGGACGGGTACGATGCCTGCGGAACTGGCCGTGTCGCGTGTGGAGGGCCCCCCGCCCTTCCCGATGGACGCCACCGGCGCCTGATTCGCTCCATGACCCACGGCTCCCCCGCCCCGCCCGACGAGCGCCCGCGCCGCTGGCAGTACCCGGTGGCCGCGGTGATCATCGTCCTGCTGGCGCTGCTCGCCTACTGGCTGCTGCGCGTGTCGTGACCGGACCGCGCCCCGCCGCCGACCACGCGCGCGTCACCTGCGACACGCGCGCCGAGTGGCGCGCCTGGCTGGAGCGACACCACGGGCAGCGTGACTCGATCTGGCTCGCCTACCCGAAGAAGGCGTCGGGGCTCGGCGACCTGACGTACGACGCGCTGGTCGAGGAGGCGCTCTGCTTCGGTTGGGTGGACAGCCTCCCGCGCGCGCTCGACGCGCAACGCACGATGCTGCGTGTCTCGCCGCGCAAGCCGGGGAGCGCCTGGTCGAAGGCGAACAAGACGCGCGTCGCGCGGCTGATCCGCGACGGCCGCATGGCGCCCGCGGGGCTGGCGAAGATCGAGGCCGCGAAGCGCGACGGCTCGTGGGCCGCGCTCGACGCAGCCGAGTCGCTGGCGGTGCCGCCCGACCTGAAGCGCGCGCTGGCCGCGAACGCGACCGCGCGGCGGCACTTCGCGGCGTTCTCGCCGGGCGCGCGCAAGATCATCCTGACGTGGGTCACGACGGCCAAGCGCCCCGAGACGCGCGCGCGCCGCGTGGCCGAGACGGTGGCGCTGGCCGCGCGCAACCTCCGCGCGAACTACCCCGCCGACGTGCGACGTGCCGCGCGCGCGCCCGAGGCCGCCGTTGCACGGGCGGCCGGACGTCACGGCGAGGCGCCCGGGCGGTAACGCTTCGCGCGGGGCGTCTCGTGGATCGTCGGCGCGCCGGTATCCTCGGCGCACCTCTTCCGGAGACCCGACGATGCCGACCCGCACCACCGCCGCGCTGCTCGCCGGCGCCGTGTTCACCGCCGCCCTCGCCGCCGCACCGCTCGCCGCGCAGTCCGGTGCGCCCGGCACGCGCCCGATCGTCATCGCGCACCGCGGCGCCTCCGGCTACCGCCCCGAGCACACGCTCGAGGGCTACCGCCTCGCCATCCAGCAGGGCGCCGACTTCATCGAGCCGGACCTCGTGATGACGAAGGACGGCTTCCTGATCGCGCGCCACGAGCCGATGCTCGGCGGCACGACCGACGTCGCGGCGAAGTTCGGCCCCTCGCGCCTGAGCACGAAGATGGTCGACGGCGTGAGCGTCACCGACTACTTCGCGAGCGACTTCACGCTCGCCGAGGTCAAGACGCTGCGCGCGGTGCAGCCGGTGGCGGGGCGGCCGCAGGAGTTCAACGGGCTCTACGAGATCCCGACGCTCGACGAGGTCATCGCGGTCGCCGAGAGCGAGGGCGACGCGCGGGGGCGCACGGTCGGCATCTACCCCGAGATCAAGCACTCGACCTTCCACGCCGGCATCTTCGGCGCGAACGCTATCGAGGACGAGCTGGTGGAGCGGCTGCACGCGGCGTACGGCAACGCCGCCGACGCGCCGGTCTTCATCCAGTCGTTCGAGGTCGCGAACCTGCAGTACCTGAACGGGCAGACCGAGATGCGGCTGGTGCAGCTGGTCGACGCGAACGACGTCCTGCCCGACGGCTCGCTCGACCTCACGCCGCCCTACCGCCAGCCGTACGACTTCACGGTGGGCGGCGACGGGCGCACGTTCGCCGACCTGCTCACGGCGTCGGGCCTCGCGTTCGTGAAGACGTATGCCGACGGCATCGGGCCGTGGAAGCCCTACCTCCTGCGCACGGTCGCCGACGGCGTGGACCGCACCGGCGACGGCGTGCTGACCATCAACGACCGCCGACTCGTCGGCAGCACCGGCGTCATCGAGCTGGCGCACCAGAACGGCCTGCTGGTGCACGCCTACACCTTCCGCAACGACGCGAGCGGTTACGGCTTCGCCGACCCGCAGGCGGAGATGGCGTACTACTTCCGGCTCGGCGTCGACGGCGTCTTCACCGACTTCCCCGACACCGGCGTCGCGGCGCTCGCCACGGTGCCGGAGCCGCAGACGTGGGCGCTGCTCGGCGCCGGGTTGCTCGGCCTCGCCGGCGCGACCGCTCGGGGGCGTCGGCACCGCTGCTGACGTCCGGCGCCACCGGCGACCCGGACGTGAGCGCCGCGCGCACGTCGGGGGGGACGCGTCAGCCACGCGCCTCCCCCTCGATGTGCTCGAGCACCCACATCGCCAGATCCGCCGCGCACTGGGCCGCCGGCTCCTGCTGCGCGCGGAGCGCCAGCCACCGCTCGAGCCGGGCCACGCGCAACACCCCGTCGTGGCGTCCGCCGACGGCGACGAGGTCGAGCATCGCGTGCAGCGAGCGCGCGGCCTGCCCCAGCAGCGCGCGCTCGTCGGGCGCGCCCCCGGGCGCCAGCACCGCGAGCGTGTCGGCGCGGACGGACAGCTCGGCCAACACGCGCTGCACGTCGGCGGCGGACGCCGGCGCGTCCTCCCGCGCCCCGCCGGTCGCCGGCGGCGGCAGCTCGCGCCAGAGTTGCGCGACGAGATCGTGGGCGCTCGGCGTCGCGTCCGGCATCCCGTGCGGCTCCGCCGCCGACGTCCGACGTCGCCTCGTGCCGGTTACCGAGCGCGGCGCCTCGCGGGCGAGACGGCGCCCGGGCCGGCGGACTGCTTTCCATGGTCGGGAACAGTAGCGCGCCACTCGCGCGCGAACCATCGCCCTGACGCAGAGTCCGCTCCGTCGTTACACCGCCGACGGCCGCCGGGTCAGGGGTGGGCATCCGCGAGCCCCGTGATGACAACGCCGTCCAGGCGCTCCGTCGGGCGGATTCCCAGACGCGCGGCGAGCGTGGGCGCGATGTCCACCGTGCGCACGCGCCGCGCGTCGGTGCGGCCGGCCGCGATCCCCGGCCCCGCGAACAGGATCGGGACGCGCCGACTCTCCTCGTGCCGCGTGCCGTGTTCCGCCTTGCGCGAGTCGGAGAACACCCACCCCGGGCGCGCGACGCCGGCGACCAGCCAGCCGAGGTCCGGGGGGAGCGAGCGGCGCCATGGCCCGGCGTCGGCGTCGCCCGCGGGCGCCGCGGCCAGCGCGCGCGGGGTGAAGGTGCGCCGCACGCCGGGGAGGGCGCCGACGCGGCGCGCCATCGCCGCCGCCAGCGCCGCCACGTCCGCGCCGCGCGCCCGCAGCGCCGCCGCGTCGGCGGTCAGCAACCCGTTGTCGAACGCCACGCCGAAGTCGGCACCCCACCGCGCGCGTAGCGCGGCCGCCAGCGAGTCGGCCACCTTCGAGACGTCGATCCGCCCCGCGTCGCGCCCCTCGGCGGCCAGCCGCTCGGGCATCGCCAGCACCCCGTGGTCGGCGGTGAGGACGAACAACGTCCGCTCCGCCGGCACCTCGGCGGCCAGCGCGTCGAGGAACGCGCCGAGCCAGCGGTCGAGGCGCAGCACGTGGTCGTGGACCTCGCGCGAGTCGGGGCCGTAGTCGTGCCCGACGGCGTCGGTGGTGGAGAGCGAGACGGTGAGGAGGTCGGGCGCGCGCATCCCCTCGCGCCGGCCGAGGCGCCGCGCGCGCACGCCGGCCAGCGCGACATCGAGGGTGAGCGAGTCCATCCACGGCACGCGCTCGAGCGCGTCGGCGAGGGCGGCCGGGTCGGCGGGGAGGGAGTGCGGGAAGACGCGGTCGCGCCCGCGGTTCTCCCACGGCACGTCGTCGGGCTCCGGGTACGCCGCCGCGTCGCGCGCGAGCGGCCACGCGCGGCCGGCGAAGGCGCCGAGGTCGAGACGCGCGTTCCAGTCGCGCAGCCACGCCGGCAGCGTGTCGGCGTAGTAGGTGCTCGTGGTGAAGCGTCCGCCGCGGTACCAGTACACGTCGGGGCCCGAGCGGCCGACCGGGAGGATCGCCGCGCGGTCCTTGCGCGAGACGCCGAGCACGCGCACCGCCGGGTCGGCGGCCCGCAGCCAGTCGGCGAGCGCGGTGCCCCGGAAGCGCAGCGGCGAGGCGCCGAGGGGGATGTCGTCGGCGTCGCGCGCCGGGCCGCCGACGAGCGGAAAGCGCGGGTCCTCGACGCCCCCGTCGTTGCTCCAGATCCCGGTGTGCGCCGGGACGCGGCCGGACAGGATGGTCGCGTGTCCCGGCGCGGTCTCGGTGAGCGCGTGGTCCTGCGCCCCGTCGGGGAAGAGCGTCCCGCGGGCGCGCAGCCGCGCGAGGCCGCCGTCGAGCTGCGGCCGCCACCGCTCGAGGTAGTCGGGGCGCAGCTGGTCGACGGCAATCAGCACCACGAGGTCGACGCGCTGGGCGCGGAGGACGGCGGGGGCGAGGAGCAGGAGGAGTGCGGGGAGCAGCCGGCGGGCGCAGGACATGGAGGCAGGGGTGAGGGCCGACGCCAAACTTCCGTGACCACTCCCGGCCGTCGTGACAGGCGTGCCACCGCCGTGTCACGAAACGTCGCCCTCACTCATCCTTCACGTTTGCACTCGTTCGTCCGGGCCCACCACGCCGCCCGCGTCCCGCCGCGCGAGGAGGAACGCCCGCACCGACGCGTCGGCCGTCATCCCGGCGGCGCGCCCGTACGCCGCGCGCGCCTCGGCCGCGCGCCCGGCCCGCGCCAGCAGGTGCGCGCGCAGCGCCCACCACGGCTGGTAGCCGTCCACCCCGTCGCCGACGATCGCATCGGCGGCGTCCAACCCCGCCGCCGCGCCGCGCGCCTCGCCGATCGCCGCGGCGCGCCCGACCAGCACGCCCACCGTCGGCGCGTGGCGCGCCAGCGCGTCGTACAGCGCGGCGATCGCCCCCCAGTCGCGCGCGCGCCCGTACGCCGGCGCCAGGTGCGCCGACTGCAGCGCCGCCTCCAGCTGGAAGCGCCCCGGGCGCAGCGCGCGCGCCGCCGCCGAGAGCAGCGCCTCCGCCTCGCCGACCAGCGCCGCGTCCCAGCGCGCGGCGTCCTGCGCCGACAGGGGCACGTACGCGCCGTCCCGATCGTGGCGCGCCGCGCGGCGCGCGTGGCAGTAGAGCATCAGCGCCAGCAGCCCGCGCGCCTCGGGCTCGTCGGGGAGCGCGTCGACCACCAGGCGCCCGAGCCAGATCGCCTCGTCGGCGAGGTCGGCGCGCTGCGCGTCGCCGCCGGCCACCGCGTCCCACCCGGCGCCAAACGCGCCGTAGATCGCCTCGAGCACCGCCTCCAACCGCGGCGCCAGCTCGGCGCGCTCCGGCACCGCGAACGGCACCCCGGCGTCGCGCAGCTTGCGCTTCGCGCGCACGAGGCGCTGCGCCATCGCCGCCGGCGCGGTGAGGAACGCCGCCGCCACCGCCGCCGCGTCGAGGCCGAGCACCGCTTGCAGCATCAGCGGCGTGCGCACCGCCGGGTCGATCGCCGGGTGCGCGCACGCGAACAGGAGCGCGAGCCGGCGGTCGGGGAGCGCGTCCGACTCCAGCGCGTCGACCGCGTCGAGTGCCGCGCTCTGCGCCGCGTCGTCGGCCGCGTGCGCGAGCGCCGGCTCGGCGGCGTCGCGCACCCGCGTCCGCCGGCGCCCGTCGAGCAGCCGGCGGCGCGCCGCGGCCACCAGCCACGCCTCGGGGCGCTCGGGGACGCCCTGCGCCGGCCACCGCGCCAGCGCCGCCGCGAATGCGTCGCCGAGCGCGTCCTCCGCCGCCGCCACGTCGCGCGTGCGCGCGGCGAGGATCGCGACCAGCCGCCCGTACGACTCGCGCGCCGCCCGCTCGACGGCGCGCGAGACCTCGGCCGCACTCACGCGCCGGCGGCGGCGGTGGCGGCCAGCGCGGCGTCGCTAGCCGGCATGGAAGACGGCGTGAGGAGCGGGCGCACCTCGACCGAGCCGGTGGCCGACGACGGGCAACGCGCCGCCCACTCCAGCGCCGCGTCGAGGTCGGGGACGTCGATCAGGAAGAAGCCGCCGAGCAGCTCCTTGGTGTCGGCGAACGGCCCGTCCTGCACCTGCCGCTGCCCGCCGCGCAGGCGCACCGTGGTCGCCACCGCGGGCGGCTGCAGCGCCGCGCCTCCTGCCGCGACGCCGGCGGCGCCGAGCGCCTGCGAGTAGGCGGTGTAGGCGGCCCAGTACGGGCCCGCGCGCGTGGGGTCCTCGCGGGCGGACAGCTCGGCGGGGGTCTCGTAGACGAGGATCGCGTACTTCATGGGAGTCGCTCCTGTGGTGTGGGGAGAAGGTCGCGTGCGCCGTCGGTGGCGCCACCCCCATGTCGCGCGACCGGGCGGGCGATCGACAATCCCAGGCGATGTGAAGACCAAGAAAAGCAGGGGGGATGAAAATCTGAGAAGGGCGGAAAGGGCGCGGATGAGGCTTCGGCCCAGAGCTACCGGCTTCTCCGCGCCCTGTCCGAGCAGTTCTCAGATTTTCATCCCCCCTGCTTTTCAGTTGATCTTGAAAGGACAGGCGCACCCACCCACCGCACGAGCGCGACCTGCACGTCCATGACGTTCGTGTGCGTGGGCCCCGTGCGCAGCAGCGCGCCCGCCGCGTCGAGCGCCGCGTACGAGTCGTTCTCCGCCAGCGCGCCCACCGGGTCGACGCCGCGGGCGCGCATCGCCGCGACGGTGTGGGCGTCGACGCACCCTCCCGCCGCATCCGTGGGCCCGTCGATCCCGTCGGTGCCCGCGCTCAGCACCGTGAACCGCGCGCCCTCCGGCAGCGCGCCGCGACACGCCGCGTCGTCGAGCGCGAGCGCCGCCGCCAGCGCGAGCTCCTGGTTGCGCCCCCCGCGCCCCGCCCCGCGCACCGTCACCGTCGTCTCGCCCCCCCAGAGCAGGCAGGTCGCGCGGCCGGGGCGCGCGTGCGCCGCCGCGACCAGCGCGCGCGCCACCAGGCGTCCCACCTCGCGCGCCTCGCCGCGCAGCGCCGCGCCGCGCACCTCGGCCGCGTAGCCGAGCCGCGCCGCCGCCGCGCGCGCGCCGGCCAGCGCGTCGCCCACGCCGCCCAGCAGGTGCACGCGCGTGCGCGCCGCGCGGTCCGGTGCGTCGCGTGTCGACGGCCCGTCGGCGCGCGACAGCGCCGCGCGCACGGCGGGCGACGCCCCCTCCCACGCGCCGTACGCGCGCAGCACCCGCGCCGCGTCGGCGGCGGTCGTCGGGTCGGGCGTCGCCGGCCCGCTCCCGACCACGGCGGGGTCGTCGCCGATCACGTCCGACAACACGAGTGCCGCGACGTCGGCGCGCGCCGCCGCCGCGAGCCCGCCCCCGCCCAGCAGCGACAGTCGGCGCCGCACCGTGTTCACCGCGGCGATCGGCGCGCCCGCGTGCTGCAGCGCGCGCACCGCCGCGCGCACCTCGTCGAGCGCGAGCCCCGGCGCGGGCGCCGCCCACAGCGCCGACGCGCCGCCCGAGAGGAGCACGAGCAGCAGGTCGTCGTCGCCGAGCGACGCGGCGAGCGCGTGCGCCTCGCGGGCGGCCGCGACGCCGTGCGCGTCGGGGAGCGGGTGGGCCGCCTCGCGCACCGCGACGGCGTCGGGCGCACGCACGCCTGCCGGACGGTGCGCCGCGTACCCGTGCGGCACGACCACCGCTCCGCCGGCGAGCCGCGCCCCCGCCCGCCGCAGCGCCGGCTCCATCGCGCCGGCGGTCGCCAGCGCCGCCTTCCCCGCGCCGACGACCAGCACGCGCCCGTACTCGTCCAGCGGGCGTGGAGCGAGCGCGTCCGCGCCGACGCGCGCCGGCAGTCGCGACACCAGCGACGAGGGGCTCGCCGCCGCGATGGCGGCCTCGTGGATGGTGCGGGCGTCGGCGGCGGACACGGGCGCAGTAAACGGGCTCGGGCGGACGAGCAGGCACAGCGGATGCCTACTACCGGGTCCCCCGCGCGACGTCACACCCGCGCGGCTCACCCAAGCCAGGAGCGAAATCATGGACGACACGACGCGCAAGAGCGGCGAGCAGATCGAGCTCGAGGGCAAGGCGAAGGAGCTCAAGGGGCGCGTGAAGGACGCGCTCGGCGACCTCACCGGCAACTCGCGCCACGACCTCGAGGGGAAGGCCGACAAGCTCGAGGGGAAGGCGCAGCAGAAGCTCGGCCGCGCGCAGCAGGATCTGGAGGACGTGCAGGACTCGCGGCGCGACCGGATCTGACGGAGCGCCCTGACGGAGCGCCCTGACGGAGCGCCCTGACGGCGCGCCATTGAACGGCGCGGCCGCGTGACACAGCTCACGCGGCCCGCGCCGGGCGGCACCTTCTGCACGGGCTCGCATGTCGCCGCGGAACGTCGCTTGCACCGCCGCGACGCGCTCCGCCCGCCAGACCGGCGGCAGCGGACTCGACGCACGAGCAGGGCGCGACAAAGGTCGCGCCGGCTCCGCGCGCGAACTCAGCGCGCCGGGAGGCGCGAAGGAGAGGGGACGATGCGTAACGGGATCGGGATGGGGATGGCGCGCCGGGCGTCGCTGACGTGCGCGGTTGCACTGTTCGCCGCGGCCTGCGGCGGCAACGACGCCGGCGAGAACACGATCGCGACCGACACCACCGCGACGGGCACGGCGACGGGCACCGTCGCCGGCGACTCGGCCGGCATGATGGCCCCCGGCACCGCCGCGGGCACCACGGCGTCGCTCAGCGATCCGAGCACCACCGCCCAGCTCGACAGCGTCGCCACCGCCGCGCGCGCGGGGCTGACCTCGCTCGCCCCGGCGGTCGCGGTCCCGCTCATCCAGTCGATCGAGGACAAGCTCGACAACTCGAACGACCCGGCGCTGACGGACATCGCCAAGGACCTCGAGAAGCTGCGCGAGGAGCTCGCCGACGACACGGTCGACGGCCCCGACGTCGCGAGCATCCTCGAGCGCCTCGGCCCTAAGGTCACGAACGTCGCCAGCCGCGGCGGCGCGGCGCAGAGCACGCTCTCCGCGATCGGCAGCGAGCTGACGAAGGCGGCGACGCAGCTGCGCGGCGGGACGCGGTAAGGTCGGATACCGCGCGCGGGATAGGGCGTGCGGGGTAGGGCGTGCGAGGGACGGCGTGCGGGGTAGGGCGGACAGTCGCCTCACCCCGCACGCCGTCCCTCGCACGTAGGATCTCGCACGCCGTTTCTCGCACGCCCTATCTCGCCCGCTTCACCTCGCCCGCCGCATCCGCCCCATCCCCCGCCAGCACCGTCGCCACGCCACCCATCCCCGGCACGTGCCGCGCGACGATCGCCAGCGCCACCGTCAGCGGCACCGCGAGCAGCGCCCCGATCGCCCCCCACAGCCACCCCCAGAAGACGATCGACACCAACACGCCGAGCGGCGACAGCGCCATCAGCCGCCCCTCGAGCTTCGGGTCGACGATGTTGCCGAGCACCAGCTGGAGCGCGCCGAACGACGCGAACACCAGCCCGACGCGCGCGGCGCCCCCGCCACCCTCTCCCCCCAGGGCGTCGGCCGCCGCCATCAGCGTCGGCGGGAAGACCGCGAGGAGGGAGCCGATCGTCGGCACGTACTCGAGCAGGAAGGCCAGGAACCCCCACACCAGCGCCAGCGGCAGCCCGAACGCCAGCGCCAGCAGCCCGCTGCAGACGCCCGTGAGCAGGCTGGTGAGCGTCTTCACCCAGACGTAGCGGCGGAAGGCGTGCGACGACTCGTCGACCGCCGCCATCGTCTCGCGCGCCGTGCGCGGCGCGAGCGCCCGCTCCACCCGCCGGCGCAGCTCGCGCGCCTCGGCCAGCGCCAGCACCGCCACGGCGAGCGCCAGCCCCACCTCCGCCAGCGTCCCGCCGAGCGCCCCGAGCCCGCGCCCCACCGCGCCGGCCACCCCGCTCGGCGCCCCCGACGACCCGCCCCCGCCGGCCGCGCCCCCCGGCACCGGGAGCCCACGCTGCGTCGCCCAGGCGCGCGCCCGCTCCGCCGCCGCGCTCAGCGCCTCGCGCCGCTCTGCCAGCTCGCGCCCGATCTCGGCCAGGCTCCACCCCAGCGCCGCCAGGAAGCCCAACACGCCCAGCACGAGCATCAGCGCCGTGACGGTGAGCGCCAGCCAGTCGGGGACGGCGCGCGCGAGTCGCATCCGCAGCGGCTGCCCGAGCGTCGCCAGGAACGCCCCCGTCGCCAGCGGCACGAGCACCGGGCGCCCCAGACGGAGCGCGGCCACGGCGAGGACCACGCCGAGGAGGACGGCGAGGGAGCGGGCGGCCGCGGCACGCGGCGCGGGGAGGGGCGCGGCAGTCATGCGGCGGACGGGGGCAAGCGGCGCGCCGATGGGGATACGGCGAGCGAGGCAGGGCGTGCGAACAACGGCGTGCGAGAACCCGCGAGCGAGATGGGGCGACGGTCCGCCTCACCTCGCTCGCAAGTTCTCGCACGCCCTACCTCGCTCGCCCCATCCCGCACGCCGCACCCCGCTCGTAGTATCCCGCTCGTGGTATCCCGCACGCACCACCTGATCTCTGCATGAGTTCCGAGTTCCTCGCCTACCTCCGCCTCGGGTTCGCGCACATCGCCGACCTCGCCGGCTACGACCACATCCTGTTCGTCGCCGCGCTCACCGGCGCCTACACGCTGCGCGCCTGGCGCCGGCTGCTCTGGCTCGTGACCGCGTTCACCGTCGGGCACTCGGTCACGCTCGCGCTGGCCACGCTGCGCCTCGTGGCCGTCGACGCGGCGCTGATCGAGGCGCTGATCCCGGCGACGATCCTCGTCACCAGCGTCGCCGCGGTCGTGCAGGTGCGCCGCCCCGACGAGTCGCGACCCTGGCGGCGCGGCGGCTACCGCGGCGAGGACGACGGGCCGCGCGGCGGCGTGTTGCTCTACCTGCTGGCGCTCGCGTTCGGCCTGATCCACGGCCTCGGCTTCTCGAACTACCTGCGCGCCCTGCTCGGCGCCGAGGCGTCGATCGCGCTCCCGCTGCTCGCCTTCAACCTCGGGCTCGAGGCCGGCCAGCTACTGATCGTCGCGGTCACGCTCCTCGTCGGGGCGCTGGTCACCCGCCTGCTCGGCGCGCGCCGCGACTGGGTGCTCCTCCTCTCCGGCGCGACCGGCGGGCTGGCGCTGCTCCTGCTGCTGCAGCGGCTCCCGGCACTGCGCGGCGGCGCCGGGGTACCCTGACCGTCCCCGTTCCGCTCGGCGCCTCCGGACTCGGCTCGTCCGCGCCGGCGATCGGCTCGTCCCGCGACCAGCGCGCGGAACGCGCGGCCGGCGTAGCGATCACCCGCCGAGGACTTCTTCACCCCGTTCCCCGTCCGATGTCCGACCTCCGTCTGCCCGCCGCGCTGGCCGCCGGGCTGCTGCTCGCCGCGGCGCCCCTCTCCGCGCAGCAGTGGCTCGACTCGACCGCGAAGCAGGAGCGCACCAACCGCTCCGCCTTCCGCGCCCTCGAGGATCTGCCGCAGCCCAACCTGCTGCGCTCCGCCTCCGGCGCCCCGGGGCCGCGCTACTGGCAGCAGCGCGTCGACTACGTGATCCGCGCCTCGCTCGACACCGTGCAGCAGGCCGTGAGCGGGAGCGAGCGCGTCACGTACCACAACAACAGCCCCGACACGCTGCGTTTCCTCTGGTTCCAGCTCGACCAGAACATCGACGACCCGCAGAGCCGCGCCAACCTGGCGACGCCCGCGCTCCCGACGCGCCTCAGCCCCGCCGCGCAGCGCGCGCTCGGCGCCGAGCCGTTCCAGGGGGGCTACACGCTCTCGCGCGTGCAGACGGTGAGCGCCGCCGGCGTGAAGCGCGACGCCCGCCGGGTGCTCAACAACACGATGCTGCGCGTCGACCTGCCGACGGCGCTCGCGCCGGGGAAGACGGCGGTCGTCGAGATCGACTGGCGCTTCCTCGTCCCCGAGGGCGGGCAGAACGGGCGCGGCGCGAAGGAGAAGGTGCGCGACGGCTGGCTGTACGAGATCGCGCAGTGGTTCCCGCGTGCCGCCGTCTACGACGACGTGAACGGGTGGCAGACCGACCAGTTCCTCGGCCAGGGGGAGTTCTACCTGAACTTCGGGAACTACGACGTCAGCCTCACCGTGCCGCGCGACCACATCGTCGACGCCACGGGCGTGCTGCAGAACCCGACCGCCGTGCTGACGGCGACGCAGCGCACGCGCCTCGCGCAGGCGCTGCGCGACACGGTGCCGGTGTTCATCGTCGCGCCCAACGAGGTGATGACGCCGGCCTCGCGCCCCGCCGGTACGGGCCCGCTCACCTGGCGCTTCACCGCCGAGAACGTGCGCGACTTCGCGTGGGTCTCGAGCAAGACGTACGTGTGGGACGCCGCCGGCTTCCGCTACGCGCCGGGCGGCGCCACGGACGGGCGCGTGGTCGAGATCCACTCGCTCTACCCGCGCGACGCGATGCCGCTCTGGGACAAGGTGAGCACGCGCGCCACCATCCAGACGATGAAGACGTACGGCCGGATGGCGTTCGAGTACCCGTACCCGAAGGCGGTGAACGTGCACGGCCCGGTGTTCGGGATGGAGTACCCGATGGTCGCCTTCTGCGGTGCCCGCCCGAACCCCGACGGCAGCTACACGGACGCGACCGAGAAGGCGCTCATCAGCGTCACGATCCACGAGGTCGGGCACAACTGGTTCCCGATGATCGTCGCCAGCGACGAGCGCAAGTGGACGTGGATGGACGAGGGGGTCAACTCCTTCCTCCAGTACTACGCGGAGCAGGACTGGCAGCGCGGCTACCCCAGCCGGCGCGGCCCGGCGCGGAACATCGTCGGCTACATGCAGGACTCGGCGCAGGTCCCGATCATGACCGAGTCGAACGACATCCAGGCGAACTTCGGCAACAACGGCTACTCGAAGCCCGCCGCCGGCCTGGTGATGCTGCGCGAGAAGGTGCTCGGCGACTCGCTGTTCGACGCGGCGTTCAAGGAGTACAGCCAGCGCTGGATGTTCAAGCACCCGCAGCCGGGCGACTTCTTCCGCACGATGGACGACGGCGCCGGCGAGAACCTCGCGTACTTCTGGCGCGGCTGGTTCTACACCACGCACGCCAACGACCAGGCGGTAGCCGACGTGCGCTCGCAGGCCGCCGACTCGCTGGTCGGGAGCACGGCGCGCGGCCGGCGCTACGTGCGCGTGTCGCTGGAGAACCGCGGCGGGCTGGTGCTCCCGGTGGAGATGGCGCTCACCTTCGCCGACGGCTCGACGCGCCGCGTGAAGCTCCCGGTCGACGTCTGGCGCGCCAACGAGCGGCGCTTCGAGTACGGCTTCTTCGCCGACCAGGACGTGGTGGGGGTGGTGCTCGACCCGGACGAGGGGTTCGCGGACGTGAACCGGGCGAACAACACGTGGGGGAAGCCCGCGACTCCGGCCGCGCGGCCCATCAGCTGAGGTTTGGAAGGGCGGGAGTCGTGACGGCGGGAGTCATCACTGCGGGAGTCGTGACTGCGTATGCGTGAAGCTGTAAGCCGGTTGGGAGCACTGGTCGGTTGGTCGGCCCGGTGGGCAGCTGCAGTAGCAGTTCCCGCCGTCACGACTCCCGCCCTTCCGACTCCCGCAGTAACGACTCCCGCCGTTCGGGCCCGCCACGACGTCCACGTCTCCCACATGCGTCTCGTCGTCGAGGGCTCGACGGCCGTCGCGCAGGTGCGGCTGTTCCACGACGACCTGCAGGACGCGGTGCGGAAGCACGCCGGCGCGCCGCGGCTCGCCCTCTCCTCGCCCGCCGGCGACTCGGCGTTCGCGCGCTACTTCGCGCAGGCCGTGCACGTCGTCGCCGACGGGGCGCGGCTCCCGGGGCGCCTCCTCCAGGCGCGCGACGAGCGCGACCCGGCCGGCGTGGTGACGCGCGTCTACCTGGTCGAGCTGACCGCGCCGCGCCCGGTGCGCGCGCTCGCCGTGCGCGACGCGCTCCTCTTCGAGCACTTCCGCGACCAGCAGAACCTCGCGGTCGTGGTGCGCATGCCGTCCGAGCAGCGCACCTCGCTCTTCTTCGCCGCCGGCGACGACGAGGCGCAGACGGTCCCGCGGTAGGCCCGCCGCGGGATCGTCCGCGCCCGTCCCGCCGGGAGGCGCGTCCGTCCCACGCCCCCTCCCCGGGCGCGGCCGGACGTCGCACGGTGGGGGCGTCCCCGTCCCGGAGCCCCCCGTGCCCAGCGCCGCCCGCCTCCTCGCCGCCCTCCTCCTGCCGACGGCCGCCGCGGCGGCCCAGGAGGCCCCCGCCCCCTCGGCGCTCGACGCGCACCGCCGCGCGACCGCGGTGCTGGAGGGCGCGCTGGCCGCGCACGGCGGCCCGGAGGCGCTGCGGGCGGCGCGCACCGCGCGCGTGACGCTCGAGGGGTGGGACTACCACCGCCACCAGAGCCGCCGGGCCGCCGCGCCGTGGGACAGCACCGTGCGCCGCCACGCGCTGTGGGTCGACCTCGCGCGCGGGCGGCTGGTGCAGGAGCAGACGCGCGGCTACCCCGGCGGCTTCGCCTACACCACGCGCTTCGTCAGCGACAGCGCGCGCCACTACAACGTCGACGTGCGGGCGCGCGCCTACTCCGCCGAGGAGTACCCGCCCGCCGAGACGCAGCTCGGCAACCTGAACCTGCTGCCGCAGTTCTTCCTCGCCCCGGTGCTCGACCCGCAGGCGCTCGGGCGGCGGCAGTGGCTCGGCGAGCGGCGCCTCCCCGGCGGCGACGTGGTCGAGGCGGTGCTGGTCGGGCTCCCGAACGGCGGCCAGCTGGTGCTCGGCTTCGACCCGGCGACGCGGCGGCTGCGCGCGACGATGGGCACCTCTCCCGACCTGCTGGCGGGCGACGCCGAGGTGGTGACGGAGTGGCTCGACTGGCGCCCGCTCGGCGGGCTGCTGCTCCCGACGCGGTCGGTGACGCGCCGCGGCGGCGAGACGGTCGCCGCGCTCCGCTACCTCTCGGCGGCGACCGGCGAGGCGATCCCCGACACGCTGCTGGCGCCGCCGGCGGGGTTCGCGCCGCGCGCCGCGGCGGCCGACGCCGACCCCGTGGCCGAGCTGGCGCCCGGGGTGTGGACGATCCGCGTCGCCGGGAGCGCGGCGCTGGCCGTCGCCTTCCGCGACCACGTGGCGGTGGTCGACGCGCCGCCGCGCGGGACGCCCGAGCTGTTGCGGCGCCTGGCGACGCTCGCGCCGGGGAAGCCGGTGCGCTGGGCGGTGCCGACGCACCACCACGACGACCACTTCCAGGGGGTGCGTCACCTCGCCGCCGCCGGCGCGACGACGCTCGTCACGCCCGGAAACGTCGACTTCTTCCGCCGCGTGGTGGCGGCCCCCGCCTCCACGCTCGCCGCGTGGCCGGGGGCGCCGGCGCCCGACGCGCGCGTGGAGGTGATCGCCAACCGCCGCCGCACGCTCACCGACGGGACGCGCACGCTGGAGCTGCACGACGTCGGCCCGAGCCCGCACGCCGACGAGATGCTCGTCGCCTGGCTGCCGGCGGAGGGGGTCCTCTTCCAGGCCGACCTGATCGAGGCGCCGCGCGGGGTCGCGCAGCGCGGCGCGAACGCCGAGACGACGCGGCACCTCGCCGAGTGGATCCGGAGACGCGGGTGGAAGGTGCGGACGTTCGCCGGCGCGCACGGGACGCTGCTGAGCCCCGCGGAGTTCGACGACCTGGTCGCGATGCCCGTGCTGCCGCCGGAATGAGGCGCCGCGTCGTGCTCCCGCTCGTCCTGCTCCTCGGCGCCGTGCTGGCCGTGGCGGCGCTGCGCGGGCGCCCCGGCGCCCGGGACGACGTCGACGCCGCCGTCGAGGCGCGCGCGGCGGCGTGCCTGCCGACCACGCCGCCGGCCGCCGGCGGCGACGCGCCGCCGCTCGCGCGCGCCGGGCGCCTGCTGGTCGCGAACCCGTCGGCGCGCGCGGCGACGGTCGTGGAGCTGGCCACCGGCACGGCGACGCGCATCCCGCTCGACCTCCGCGACCCGCACGAGGCCGCGGTGTCGCCCGACGGGCGGTGGGGCGTCGTCTCCGACTTCGGCGCGCGCGGCGCGCCGCGGCGCGTGCGCGGACAGGAGGTGTGGGACTTCGACGGCCGCCGGCTGGCGGTGATCGACCTGGCGGCGGCGCGCGTCGCGCGGTCGATCGACGCGGGCGCGCACCGCGGGCTGCACGACGTCGCGTTCGTCCCCGGCGCGCCGGGCCGCGTGGTGGTCACCGCGCAGTCCAGCCGCACGGTCGCCGAGGTGGACGTGGCGACGGGGGCGGTGGCGGTGGCGGGGACGCTGCGCACCGACGCGTACGGCTCACACCTGCTCGCGGTGACCGGCGACGGGCGCGCCGTCCTCACCGTCGACGAGATCGACGGCACCGTGACGCGGCTCGACCGCGCGACGGGGGCGCGCGTGTGGCAGCGCGCGGTCGGCGCGCCCCCGCTCGAGGGGATCGGCGTGACGCCCGACGGGCGCACCGTGCTGGTGGGGAGCCTGCGCGACGGCACGGTGCGCCTGCTCGACGGCGCGAGCGGCGCGGTGCGGGCGACCGTCGCCGGTTTCGCGACCCCGGTGCGCATCGCCGTGACGCCCGACGGGCGCCGCGCGCTGGTGGCCGACGCGCGGTGCGGCGCGGCGCACGTGCTCGACGTGGCCGCGGCGCGCGTCGAGGCGACGATCGGCGGGCTCGGGCAGCCCACCGGCGTCGAGATCGCCGCCGACGGGCGCACGGCGTTCGTCACCCTCGGCGACCGCGACGCGGTGGCGGTGCTCGACCTCGCGACCGGGCGCGTGGTGGCGCGCCACGCGGCCGGGCGCGGGCCCGACGGCGTGGGGTGGGGGCCGGCCGCCGGCGGCGCCGCATTGACGGCGCCCGGCGCCGCGCGCTGATTGGGCCGGTGCGCACGGATCGCTGGACCCTCGTGGGGTGGCTGGTCGGCCTCGGCCTCTGGACCGCGCTGGCGCTGCTGGACGTCGTCGAGACGGCGCTCTGGCTGTCGTACCGCGGCGCGCCGATGCGGCTGGGCGACGTGGCGGTGCGCTCGCTCGCCGACTGGTACTGCTGCGGCGTGTTCGTCCCGCTGCTGGTGTGGGTCACGCGCCGCCGCCCGCTCGACCGCCGGCACCTGGCCACGCGGCTCCCGCTGCACCTCGGCGTGATCGCGGTCGCGGTGCTCGGCAAGACGGCGCTGTTCCACCTCGTGCGCCCGCACCTCCCCGACACGAACGAGCTCCCGTTCGCGGGGCTGCTGCTCGGGTCGATGATCGGCGAGACGATCGCGTTCGGCGCGGTGGCGGGCGTGCTGCACGCGTGGGAGTTCTACCGCCGCTACCGCGAGCGCGAGACGCAGGCGGCGCAGCTGGAGGCGCGCCTCTCCGACGCGCAGCTGCGGGCGCTGCGAGCGCAGCTCAACCCGCACTTCCTGTTCAACACGCTCAACGCCGCGACCGCGCTGCTGCACCGCGACCCCGACGCGGCCGACGCGATGCTGACGCGCCTCGGCGAGCTGCTGCGGCTGACGCTGCGCGCGGAGCCCGAGCACGAGGTGCCGCTGCGCGACGAGCTGGCGCTGCTGGAGCGCTACCTGGCGATCATGCGCATCCGCTTCGCCGACCGGGTGGCGGTGCGGTGCGACGTGGACCCGCGCGTCGCGGCGGCGCTGGTCCCGTCGTTCATCCTGCAGCCGCTGGTGGAGAACGCGTTCGAGCACGGGGTGGCGCGGCTGCAGCGCCCGGGGCGCGTCGAGGTCGCGGCCCGGGCGGACGGCGGGGCGCTGGTGCTCACGGTGCGCGACGACGGGCCGGGGCCGGGCGCGGCCGGCGGCCCGGCGCGCCCCGACGGCGTGGGGCTCGCCAACGCGCGGCGGCGGCTGGCGGAGCTCTACGGCGCGCGCGGCGCGCTGGCGCTGCGCGACGCGCCGGGGGGCGGCACGCTGGTCGAGGTGCGGCTCCCGCTGCACGAGGCGGCGCTGGCGGCGTGAGGGGGCGGGGGCGGTGAGCGAGGCGCACGCGGTGCTGGTGGTCGACGACGAGCCGCTGGCGCGCGAGCGGCTGGTGCAGCTGCTGGCGCGGCACGCCAACTTCCGCGTGGTCGGCGAGTGCGCGGACGGCGACGCGGCGCTGGCCGCGGTCGACCGGGAGCGGCCGGCGGTGGTGTTCCTCGACGTCCGCATGCCGGGGCGCTCGGGGGTCGAGGTCGCGCAGGCGCTGGCGGACCGCGACGACGCGCCGGCGATCGTCTTCGTGACGGCGCACGACGAGTTCGCGCTGGCGGCGTTCGAGGTGAGCGCGCTCGACTACCTGGTGAAGCCGGTGGACCGCGAGCGCTTCGCCGCCACGCTGGCGCGCGTCGAGCGCCGGCTCGGCCGTCTCTCCCCGCCCCCGCTGGCCGCCGAGCTGCGGGCGGTGCTCGCCGAGCTGCGGGCGGGGACGGAGCTGCCGCGCCGGTTCGTGGTGCGCAGCCCGCGCGGGCACTACTTCGTGCGCGTCGAGGACGTCGAGACCGCGGTCGCCGAGGGGAACTACGTGGCGCTCGGCGACGGCCGGCGCACGCACCTGGTGCGCGAGACGATGAAGTCGTTCGAGGCCAAGGTGGACCCGGCGCGCTTCGTCCGCATCCACCGCTCGGCGATCGTGAGCGTCGACGCGATCGCGCGCGTCGAGCCGCTGGGGCACGGGGAGTACCGCGTGACCATGCGCAGCGGCGCGCGGCTGGAGTCGAGCCGCGCCTACGGGGACCGGATCAAGGCGCTGCTGGGGTGAGCCGGCGCCGCGGCCGCCCGCGGCGTCAGAGCTTCCCGGGGTTCGCGCGCCACACCGCCCAGGTGAGCGCCGACGCGAACGCCACCCAGAGCAGGTAGGGCACGAGCGCCGCGGCCGCCGAGCGACGCACGCGCCAGAACGCGCGCGCCGTCGCCGCCACCAGCACGAGCAGGAGCAGCACCTCGACGAACGCGAGCCCGCCGCGCCGCCAGGCGAAGAAGAGCCAGGGCCAGAGCGCGTTGAGCGCCAGCTGCGCCGCGTACAGCCCGAGCGCCCGCCGCGCCCCGCGCCGCGCCCGCGCGCGCCAGACGAGCCACGCGGCGACGGCCATCGCCGTGTAGAGCACGGTCCACACGGGGCCGAACACCCACGCCGGCGGCGCCCAGGCCGGGCGCACCAGCGACAGGTAGAAGTCGCCCGCCTGCACCGACGCCAACCCGCCCAGCGCCGCCGCGCCGGCGGTGCAGATCACGATCAGCGCCGGCACGGTCGCGCCGCCCTCCATGTCGCGCGTCGTCAGCCGCGCGCCGCTCACGCGAGCCCCGCGAACAGGTCGTCGGCCGGCGCGGCCGGCGGCGGCTCCCCCCAGGCGTGGCGGAACGCCTCCCAGTCGAGGATCGCGCCGCCGCTGCACGCGTGCGCCTCGCCGAACCACTCGCGGTCGACGCTCTGGTGCTGGGTGCGGTGGGCGCGCAGCGCGGCCACCTTGCGCGCGCGGTACGCCCCCCCGTCGATCAGATAGTCGACGCCCCAGTGGGCGGCGAACTGGTCGCGGGTGACGGCGTCGCCGGGCATCAGCGGCGCGGGCCACACGACGCGGCGCACGCGGTGCGCGGTGCCCAGCTCGGGCTCGTAGCGCGCGTCGGCAGCCGCGACGACGGCGTCGAGCGCGAAGCGGCCGATCGCCTGGTGGTCGGGGTGGCCGCTGACGCCCTTGGCGTCGAACGTCACGACCACGGCGGGGCGCTCGCGCCGGACGTGGCGGACCAGCGCCTCGCGCATCGCGTCGGGGTCGGCCTCGCCGAGGCGCTTGTCCTCGTGATCCAGCAGCGCCACGACCTCGATCCCCAGGATCGCGCAGGCCTCGCGCAGCTCGCGCTCGCGCAGGGCGGGGAGCTCGTCGCGCGGGACGAGCGGCGGCTCGCCGGCCGACCCGGCCTGGCCGCGGGTGGCGCAGACGAGCCCGACGCGTCGGCCGGCGTCGGTCAACCGGGCCGCGGTCGACGCGAGCATGAAGCTCTCGTCGTCGGGGTGCGCGAGGATCAGCAGTACGGAGTCGGCGGGCGGCGAATCGGCGGCAGGCACGCCGCTAAACTAGCGCCGCGCGCGGCGCCAACACCACGCGTTGCTAGCACCACGCGGCGCGCGACGACGCGAAGCCGGCGCCCGCGCTCAGCCCCCCGGACCCGCGGCCGTCGGACGGGTCCGGCGGGGCGCGCCGCCGCACGCGCGGCGCCGGCTCGGCCACGCGGGACAGCGCGGCCGGCGGCACCCCCGCCCCCTGCCCCGGCGCCGCCCCCGCGCCCCCGCTCTCCTCGTACGCCCGCCGCCGCGCCTCGCACTCGGCGCCGAACCGCGAGACGAGGAACGCCAGCCCGCCCGACGCCCGGAGCTCCCACGGCGCGAGCCCCGCGCGCCGGCGCATCAGGTTCCGCAGCGCGCTCCCGCTGTTGAACTCGAGCTGCAGCGCCACCGCCTCGACCGTGCGCCCCGGCTCGTCGAGCAGCCGCGCCGCCAGGAACAGCCGGCACCACGCCCGCAGGTCCGTCGGCGCCGGCAGCCCGGCGGCGTCCATGCGGTTGCGCAGCGTCTTCCGGTGCACGCCGAGCTGCAGGGCGGCTTCGGTCACCGGCACCGGCCCCTCCACGCCGCGCAGGTACAAGTTCACCAGCGGGCGCGCGACCGGCGGCACGTGCCCCGCGATCGCCTCGTACACGAGCGACGCGGCGTTCGTCCGGTCCGCGGCGCGGAGCAGCGCCTGCACGCCCAGCCGCGAGTCGTCGTACGGGTGCTGCCACAGCTGGTGCGCGCCGGCGGCGAGCAGCTCCACCACCGCCGCCGACGGCGTGCGCCCGGCCTCGGCGTACGCCACCACGCTCACGTCCGGGAACTCGCGCCGCACCTCGGCGACGAGCGGCGCGGCGCTCCACCCCCCGCGGTCGTCCCACCCGACGATCAGCCCCCGCACCCCGCCCGCGCGCAGCCGCGCGCGCACCTCGGCGGGCGTGAGGCACACGCCGGGCGCGCCGGCGAACTCGCGCAGCAGCGAGGCGACCCGCGCGCGCGCGGCGGCGTCGCCGATCAGCGTGACGATCACTTCCCGGGGCGTTCCCATGGGCGGTTTCTGGCGGTTCGGGGGCGGAGAGCAGGTGAGCGGGAGCGCGGCGTCGCGCTGCCAGTGGCGCTCAGGTGAGCACAAAGACGGACAGCTGCTCCAACAGCGTGAAGGCGGAAGACTCGAGTGACTTGCAGCGGCGTTCAAACCGCAACGCCTCGTCACTATCATCCTTTATGACTGCGCGCTGCTCGATTTTCTGCATCAAGCCATCAGCCAGCCACAGTAGCTCGCCATATGCATGCGTATCGCCGATCTGAAGCGAGCGAGCTACGTATTCTCTCGCAATCTCTACCTCGCCTATACACAGATAATAGTCGCCTACGACACGTAGCGCGTGTGTCTGCTCCCACGGACTATCTGTATTTTCCGCAATAGTTATCAGGTCGGGCATGTACACGCTGGCTTCTGTCACCTTGGATAGGCCTAGCAATGCTTGCACTTTACTCCGAACCAGCGACTGTAGCATTGGCAAGCGAGGCGATTTGGCAAGCGCGATGTCGCACGTTCTTCGAGCCGCATCAAACTGATTTACATCCAAACTTAAACCGATAAGTATCGTGAGCGCCTCAACCTCCGCATGGATGTCCTGCCCTGCTAGCCGCAGAGCAGTCCACGCGTGTGAGATCGCTTCGTCATATCGATCATGAAATTGTGCTACGGTCACCAGACCAAGGTGCGCGGCCGCGAGAACATCCGGAAAATCTGCTGCTTTAGTTAGCGCGCTATTGAAGCAGGCACGAGCATTTGGGAAGTCACCTTTAGAGTGTTGGATTACACCAAGACCTAGCCATACCCGCGCCCCCAACCACTGGTCGTTCACACGCCGCGCGCCTTCGAGCGCGAGCTCACACGCGACCTGCGCCTGCGCCAGCAACCCCAACGTCCGCAGCAGCCGCCCCGCCTGCGCCCGCACGTACGCCGCGCGCACATCACCGTCGGGCACCAGCAGCGCCAGCGCCGTCAGCATGTTGTACGCGGTCCGCACCGCCCCCGCGGCCTCCGCCTGCTCCGCCGCCCACAGCAGCTCCCGGAAGTCGGCCAGCGCGGGCGCCGCCCCCTCCCACCGCTCCATGGCCTCCGCGACCCGGCCGTAGCGCTCCTCCCCCGTCTCGCCGGCCAGCGACCGCCACATCGCGGCGCTCTCCCGCGCGTACGCCGCGCGCCGCGCCGCGGGCAGCACGCGCAGCCGCTCCACGCACTGCCCGACCCGCAGCCAGACGAGCCACTGGGCCTCCCCCCCGCCCTGCGACAGCCCGCTGCGCAGGTGCGCGACGTCCTCGCGCCACGCCGCGCTCACGTCCAGCATGGTCGCGCTCAGGACCGCGCTCCGCTTCTCGACCTCGGCGGCCGACAGCTTGGCCGCGCCCACAGCGTCCGGTGTGATCATCGGTTCCGAGTTTCGGGCGCCGCCGGCGGAGGCCCCGACCTCCGCGCCCCCCGCCGCGTCGCCAGCCAGATGTACGCGTTCACGCCCGACCCCGCCGCCCCCGGCGACCACCGGCGCGCGCGGCGGACCACGCGCCACACGAACCGCCGCGCCGCCCGCCCCTCGGCGCGCCCGCCCCGCCCCTCCTCGCCGCCCGCCGCCTCGCCGCCGGCGCCCACGGCGTCGGACACCCCGCGCGGACCCTCACGAGACTGCGGCTGGTCGGCTCGCATCGGAACTCCTCCGGCGACTGGGACGCGACTCACCAACCAGGCGCCGGTGAGCTCGACCCCACCGTAACACGGCCCCCGCGCCCGCCGCCGTGCCGCCACGAGCAACGCCGGTCCGTTCACGCGGGCCAGCCGACGCACGGCTAGCGCAGCCCGTACTCCACCGTCGTCACCACCCGCACCGTCTTCACCAGCTGCTGCTCCGCCGTGATCCCGGGCGCCTGGTCGCGCGGCAGGATCTCGAAGACGCCCTGGCTCGCCCGCCGGATCCCGGCCAGCCCCGCCCGCGAGTCGCGCGCGAACTGCTCCGCCCCCTCCCGCGCCCGCGCCGTCGCCTCGGCGATCATCGCCGGCTTGAGCGCGTTCAGCCCCGTGAACACGAACGTCGGCCCCCCCGTCCCGTACTCCCCGCCCGACGTCAGCACCACCCCCGCCGCCACCAGCTCCCCCACCCGCTGGCTGGCCGCCTGCACCACCACGGGCCGCGGACTCCGCACGATCACCGTCTGCCGGATCACGTAGCGCGTCGCCGCCTGCGCTCCGCCCCCGTACTGGTTGGTCGCCGCGTCGTTCACCTCGAAGCCCTGCAACACCACCTCGGTACCCGACGCCGAGTCGAGCCCCTGCGCCCGCAGGAAGCCGCGGACCGTCTCCAGCGAGCGCCGGAGCGACGCGTTCGCCGCCCCCAGGTCGTTGTCCGCCGCCACCAACCGCAGCGGCCAGATCGCCAGGTCCGCGCGCGCCTCGCGCTCGCTCACCCCCTTCACCGTCACCGTGCGGTCGGCCGTGCGCACCCGCGCCACCCCGGCCCCGGCCAGCGCCCCCGCGGCGGCCAGCCCCGCCGCCACCAGCGCGGCCGCCCCCAGCGTCCCTCGCGTCGTGTTGGTCATGCCCCGAGATACCCCCGCCGGCCGGACTCGGCTACGCCCCGACGCCACGCCCTGGCGCGCGCCAGAGCCCACGCGGCAGGATTCGCGGATGCGCCCCGCCGCCCCACGCCTCGCCGCCGCCGCACTCGCCGCGACACTCGCCGCCTGCGCCCCGCGCGCGACCACCGCCCCCGCACCCGCGGCGCCCGCCGTCGCCCCGCGCGACTCGGCGCTCGCCCGCACGCTGCAAACGACGCTCGACTCGCTGCGCGCCGCGCAGCGCCTCCCCGGCGTCTCGCTCGCCCTCGCGCTCCCCGACGGACACACGCTCGCCCTCACCAGCGGCCTCGCCGACACCGCACGCCGCGTCCCGCTGCGCCCCGCCGACAGACTGCTGCAGGGAAGTGTCGGCAAGACCTACGTCGCGGCGATCGCGATGCAGCTCGTCGGGCGCGACTCGCTCGACCTCGACGCGCCGGTCGCCCGCTACCTCGGCCACCTCCCCTGGTGGCCGCGCGTCCCCAACGCCCGCGACGTCACCGTGCGCCAGCTCATGACCCACACCTCGGGGCTCGTGCGCTACGAGTTCGACCCGCGCGCCACCGCGGTGCTGCGCGCGCAGCCGATGAAGACGTGGACGCCCGAGGAGCGGCTCGCCTACCTGCTCGACAAGGCGCCCCCGTTCGCGGCCGGCCAGGGGTGGGACTACTCCGACACGAACTACATCGTGCTCGGGATGATCCTCGAGCGGATCACCGGCGCGCCGTACGACACGCTCCTCCGCACGCGTCTCCTCCGGCCGCTCGGCCTCACGAACACCATCCCGGCCGACCGCCCCGACATCCCGCAGATCGCCAACGGCTACGCGGGCCCGAACAACGAGCTGGGTGGCTACGACGCCTCGCTCGACGAACGCGGGCGGCTGCGCGTCAACCCGCAGTTCGAGTGGACGGGGGGCGGCGTCGCGAGCACCACCACCGACCTCGCGCGCTGGGGGAAGCTGCTCTACGAGGGGCGGGCGTTCGACCCGGCGCTCCTCCCGCGCGTCGTCGACGGCGTCCCCGCGCGACTCGGCCGCGACGTGCGCTACGGACTCGGCGTCATGCTTCGCCCCACCGCGCTCGGCGTGACGTGGGGGCACTCCGGCTTCTTCCCCGGCTACGCGACCGAGCTGCTCTACTTCCCCGACCTGAAGATCGCCGCCGCGATCCAGGCCAACGTCACCGCGCCGTACCCGCGCGGGCTGGTGCCGTTCCTCGTCGACGCGGTGCGCGCCGCCGCCGCGCGCTGACGTCCGTGGACCCGACGCGCCTCGCCGTCGTCGTGTGCGACATGTGGGACGCCACGCACTGCGTCTCGGCGCAGGCGCGCGCGGACGCCCTCGCGCCCCGCCTCGACGCGCTGCTCCGCGCGCTGCGCGACCGCGGCGCGCTGGTGATCCACGCGCCGGCCGACTGCATGCCCTTCTACGAGGGGACCGCGGCCCGCCGCCGCGCGCGGGAGGCCCCGTTCGCCCCGGCGCCGTGCGCCTTCGCCTGGAACGGGTGGGAGGACGACGAGCGCGCGTCACTCCCCGCGTCGCTCACCGACCCCGGCGGCTGCTCCTGCGACACGCCCGAGCCCTGCGGCGACGGCTCCGCGCCGCCCCCGTGGACGCGGCAGACGCCGCTGATCGCGATCGACGACGCGCGCGACGCGGTGACCGACGACGGGCAGGAGACGTGGAACCTGCTCGCCGCGCGCGGGATCGCCGACGTCGTGGTCGCGGGGGTGCACGCGAACGTCTGCGTGCTCTCGCGCTGGTACGGGATCCGCCAGTTCGTCTACGCCGGGTTGCGCCCCGTGCTGTGCGGCGACCTCACCGACGCCTTCCACCGCGACCCGCGCGGGCAGGCCTGGGGCACCGCGCGGATCGTCGCCCACGTCGGGCGGCGGTGGTGCCCGACGGTGACGAGCGACGCGCTCCTCGAACGGACGCGGTAGGTCGGGGCGGCGGCCTCTCAGGACTTCGCGCCCCCGGCGTCCTGTAGCGCACCCTTCATGACTCCGCGTCGCGTGGGCCAGATGCTCCGGATGAAGCGGATCGGGCGGATCGCCCCGCGCCGGCGCACGGCTCCTCGTGGGGGGCTCTTGTAAGTCCAAGAAAAGCAGGGGGGATGAAAATCTGAGAACGGCTCTGAAAGGGCGCGGAGGAGCTCGGAGCTGTCAGCTCTCCCCGCGGTTTCAGAGTAGTTCTCAGATTTTCATCCCCCCTGCTTTTCAGTTGACCTTCGACACGAGACCAGCGCGCGGGACTCGGCCCCCGACGAGGAGCGATCCGCGTCAGACCCGCCCCGCCACCTCGTGCCGCGCCGCCGCGCGCATCTCGGCCGTCGTCGGCAGCGCCGCGCCGAGCGGGATCGTGACCACGAAGCGCGCCCCGCCCCCCGGCGCGTCGTCGACGGCCACGGTGCCGTGGTGCTCCTCGACCAGGCTGCGCACGACCGACAGCCCGATCCCGCTCCCGCCCGCGTTGTGCCCCGCCCCGCCGAGGCGCACGAACGGCTCCCACAGCCGCGCGCGCTCCGCCCGCGGCACGCCCGGCCCCTCGTCGCTCACCGCGAGCGTCGCCGTCGGGGCGCCGTCGGGGCCCTCGCCGCGCTCCACCTCGATCGTCACCGTCTGCCCCGCGGGGCCGTACTTGAGCGCGTTGTCGAGCAGGTTCACCACCACCTGCCGCAGCGCGCGCGGGTCCGCCAGCGCGTAGATGCGCGACGGCGCGTCGGCGACCAGCCGCATCTGCCGCTGCGCCGCCACCGGGACGTACGCCTCCACCACCTCCTCCACCATCTCGCCCAGGTCGGTGCGTTCGGGCTCCAGCCGCACGCGCGCCGCGTCGATGTGCGAGAAGAGGAGGATGTTCTCCACCAGGTCGCCGAGCCGCCGCGCCTCGCGCCCGATCACCCCCAGCCAGCGCAGCCGCTCCGCGTCGTCGCGCTCGCGCCGCAGCTGCAGCGTCTCGCTGAACATGCGGATCTGCGCCAGCGGCGTGCGCAGCTCGTGCGACACGCTGGCCACGAAGTCGCGCCGCGCGCGCTGCAGCTCGCGCTCGCGGCGCAGGTGCACCACCCCCGCCCCCGCCAGCACGATTGCCAGCAGCGGGAGCACGAGCTGCAATCGCCGCCGCTCCTCGCGCAGGTAGGTCGCGCGCAGCTCGCGCACCAGGTCCGGGTGCAGCGTCGCGATCGTGCGCGAGGTCGCCAGCCCGCGGAAGACGAACTCCCCCGTGGCGTCCGACGCGTACTGGCGCGGCGTGCGGAACGACTCCGTGCCGTCGGCGTCCAGGCGGCGGATCGACACCAGCGTGTCGGGGCCGTCGTCCCCGCTGTAGTTCCACCGCGCGCCGACGCGCGACGGCGGGAGGAGCATCGACGAGCGGCGCGGCACGCTCGCGGCGAGCTGCCGGGCCACCAGGCGCCGCGTCTGGACGTAGCCGAACACCGCCACCGGCGTGCCGTCGCGCGTCCGCTGCGACGCCGTGTTGACCGTCAGCATCCCCAGCGGCGTGCGGACGTTGGAGAGGCCGGTGGCGTAGTAGCCGCCGTGCTCCGGCAGGTGCGAGCGCGCCAGCCCGGGGAGCGAGTCGCGCAGCGCGCGCACGCGGCCGGCCGACCCGAGCGTTTCCAGCTGCCCGGTGCGCAGGTCGTAGCGGAAGTAGCCGCGCCCCGGGTCGGGGGTGGGACCGAGCCGCCGGTCGAGCGCCGCGCCCGCGGCGGCCGCGTACTCGGCGAGCGTCAGCGGGCGCACGTCCGCCGGCACCATCGTCGCCGCGCTGGCCTGCGCCCGCATCAGGATCTGCGACTCGGTCACCTGCTCCACGAACGCCCGGGCGGCGTAGCGCGCGTACTCGTCGAGCGCCGTCTCCACCGAGCGCTCGTGCTCCACCCACGCCTGCCGCACCGCCCACGCGCCGGCCGCCGAGACGAGCATCGACCCGAACAGCGCGCCGCTCACCAGCAGCGACCGCCACCCGCCGTCGCGCAGCGGGCGGAGTCGCGCGGCGAGGCGCGCCGCGAGCCGGCGCGCGCGCGAGGTCACGCCGCGCTCCAGGGCACCTGCCCGCGCAGCACGGCGCCGACGCGCGAGCGCGTCGAGGCGCCGAGCTTGAGCAGGATGCGCTCGGTGTGGTTGCGCGCCGTCATCATCGCGATCCCGAGCGCCTCCCCGATCTCCGCGTTCGAGGCGCCGAGGGCGAGCAGGCGCGCGACCTCGATCTCGCGCGCGCTCAGCCCGTAGCGCTCGCGCAGCACCTCGTCGGTGAGCGTGCCGTCTCCGCCGTCTCCGTCGGGGCGCCCGGCGGCGCGGCGGAGGTGGGCGCCGACGCGCGCCATCAGCTCGACGACGCCGAACGGCTTGGTGACGTAGTCGTCGGCGCCGAGGCGGAAGCCGCGCACCTTGTCCGCCTCGAGCCCGCGCGCGCTGAGGATCAGCACGGGGCTCTGGCACCCGCGCTCGCGCAGCTGCTCGAGCACGTAGTAGCCGTCGCGGTCGGGGAGGCCGAGGTCGAGCACGATCAGGTCGGGGACCTCGCGCGACGCCAGCGCGAGCGCCTGGGCGGCGGTGGCGGCCACCGACGCGCGGTGCCCCTCGTGCTCGAGGTTGCGCTGGAGGCCGCCGGCGAGGTCGGCGTTGTCCTCCACGACGAGGATGCGCTTCATGGCGGGGGTGGGTGGCGGGGCGGCGGGCGCCTCGCCCACCGACCCTAGACTACGGCGCGGCGCGCCGGGCGGCGACCGCCGTTCCCCGAAGACGTTAGGGCCGCCGCGCCCGTCGGACATGGGTGGTTCGACACCCCCGCCGCGGCCGTCGCGCGGGCGCCGGCGGCGCAGGCGTGGGCCCACTCCTCGGCGTAGCGCTCGGAGGGGCCGAGCGGGGCGGAGGCGGGGGAAGCCGGGGGCATGTTGGCAGCGGGGGTCGTCATCGTCGTCTCCTGCAGTCGCCTGCGACGCGTCGGTTCGCTGCCGCCTGACACGGGAGGTCGCGACCGGCCCGCGCGGGCCCGGGAACGACGGCGCCCGGCGACACAGAGGGCCGCCGGGCTGCTCGCGTTTTAGCTCCTTGTTTTACGTGGCGGCAATAGGCGGCAAATCACCACGGCATCGGTTGTCGCCGCACGATAGGCGCGCCCCACGCCTCGCGTCAAGCGCCGCCGTCAGAACGCGTACCGCACGCGGCAGTACGGCAGCTTCTCCGCCAGCAGCGCCAGCAGCTGCGCCACCAGCTTCCCCTTGAGCCCCGCGCGGTAGCGCACGTTCACCCCGCCCTGCTCCGAGCGCTTCTCCTCCTGCCACCCGGGCGTCCACCGCAGCTCGTCCGCCGCCGGGTGCCAGGCGAGGTTGACCTCGTGGAGTTGCGCGTTGTGCGTGAGGAAGATGACCTCCGCCGCCAGCTGCGCCTTCGCGGCCGGCATCAGCGACACGCGCACGCGCGTCGCGCCCCGCGGGTCGTACGCCAGGACGTCCTCGTTCACGTACTTGGTGGCGAAGCTCGCCTTCGCATTGGGAATGCTCGCGGAAGAGCGCGACGAGGTCGCGCACGTTGTCGGAGATCGTGGCGTCCACCGAGCAGTCGCCGTTCTCGCCGACGTCGTACACCCAGCGCCCGGCGTCCACCTGGTCGGGCGTGGTCTTGGGGCCCTGCTTGGCGGCGTGCTTGCGCACGGCGTCGAGGATGCGCTCGATGTTGACGAAGGCGGCCGACGGGGGGCGTGCCGGATGAGGCGGGCGGATAACGGCGGGCGGGATACGGCGGGCGAATAACGGCGGGCGAGATGAGGCGGGGTACGACGTGCCGGGTAGGATGACGGCCCGCCGTATCCCGCCCGCCGTATCCCGCCCGCCGTATCCCCCCCGCCCTATACCGCCCGCCGTTATCCGCCCGCCGTATCCCGCCCACCCCACCCGGGTCTCCCGCCCCTGGCGTCCCGGCGCGCACCGGCCGAACGTGCGATCATGCCCTCGCCCGCCTGCACGAACCGCGAGCACCTGGCGCGGCTCGCCGCGCTCGCCGACGCGAACGCCGCCGAGGTCGCGTCGGTGGCCGCCGACCTCGACGCGGCGCGGCTGCTCTGGCGCCCGAGCCCGGAGCGCTGGGGGATCGCGGACTGCCTGGAGCACCTGATCACGACGGGCGCGGCCTACCACCCGCGCCTGCGGGCCGCGCTGGACGGGGCCGAGCAGGCCGGGCAGCGCGGGGCGGCGTTCGAGGACGCGCCGTGGCGGCCGACCTGGTTCGGGCGCTGGTTCGTGCGGGCCGCGGGGCCGGGCGGGCGCTCGATCCGCGCGCGCGGCCCCTTCGTCCCGCCCCCGGGGCGCGTGGACTCGGCGGCGCGGCTGCTGGCGCAGCAGGACGAGCTGCGGGCGCTGATCGCCGACGCGCGCGGCGCCGACCTGCGCGGGCTCAAGGTGTCGTCCCCGCTCTCGCGGCTGCTGACGCTGCGCGTGGGCGAGGGGCTGGAGCTGCTGCTCGTACACCAGCAGCGGCACTTGCAGCAGGCGTGGCGCGTGCGGCGCGCGCCGAACTTCCCGCGCGTGCATGCGCCCGAAGCGGTGCGCTGACGGCGCGTCGACGTCGCACGCGCAGGCACGGCGCGCGGATACGGCTCCTCGAGTTCGGGACTACGGATTCAACGGATCGGAACGGATCAGCCGGATCCGCTCCTCGCGGCGGCGACGCCCCGTGTGTCGGTGCGGGGCGATCCGTCAGATCCGCTGCATCCGTTCGATCCGTTCTCCGCAGCTCGCGGAGTCGTCCCGGCGGGGGGTCTGGCGTGGCGCGCCCGCCCGCGCCTCAGCGCCGCAGCACGCTCGGCGGCGGGAAGACGCGCGCCGCGGAACCCTGCGCTCGCGGGAGAACACGAGGCGGGCGGAACCCGGCGTGGCCGGAGCGCAGCGCGTACGGGACGTCGGCCGGGGCGCCGCCGCGCGGCCAGTCGTGCTCCTTGCCGGGCGAGTCGGGGCGCGGCTGCGCGTTCACGTACGCCGCGACGTCGTACGCCTGCGCGGGGGTGAGCGTGCGCGGGCGGCCGAGCGGCATGTTGTGCCAGACGAAGGCCGCCATGCGCTCCTGCCGCGCCATCCCCGCGCCGACGGCGAACGACCGCGGGCCCCAGACCGCCGGGACGCGCCCGACGGTCGCCGGGTCGGCGCCGGGCGGGCCGTCGCGCCCCGCGCCGTCGGCGCCGTGGCAGCTCGCGCACTGCGCCGCGTACACGATCGCCCCGCGCGCCGAGTCGCCGGGGTAGGCAGCGCCGAGCGCGTTGGCGCCGGGGACCGGGGCCGTGCCGGCGGCGCCGCGCACCAGGTGCCCCATCCCGGTCGGCACGCCGCGCGACGCGAAGGCGAGGTAGGCGACGATGTCCCCCATCTCGCGGCTCTCGTGCGGGAGGGGGCGCCCGGCGAGCGAGCGGGTGAGGCAGAAGTTCACCCGGTCGGCGATCCCGACGACGGCGCCGCTGCGCGCCAGGTACTTGGGGTAACGCGCGAACGCCCCGGCCATCGGCGGCGCCGCCGGGTCGCGCCCGCCGTCGCGGTGGCAGTTGGTGCAGGCGATGCGCCCGGGCGCGTAGCGCGGCAGGCTGTCGGGCGTGTCGCGCACGAGGGCGAGCCCGCGGCGGATGCTCGCGCCCAGCGCGTCGGCCGGGATCTCGCTGTCGGCCGGCGGGCGCCAGGCGCCGGGGTCGAACGCCGGGGGCGGCGCGGGCGCGGCGGCGGTCCCCGTGTCTGGCGCGGCGCGTTCGGCGCTCGCCCGTTCGGTGCTCGCCCGTTCGGCGCTCGCGTCGGCGCGCCCGCAGGCGGCCAGCGCGGCGGTGACGACGAGAGCGAGCGGGCGGCGGGCGCGGCGGGGCATGCGCGCACGCTAACGCTCGGCGCGGGGGCGCGGTACGGAGCGGTGGTACGAATCCGGTATGTGCTCACCCGTCCCGCCCCCAGAGGAGCCCATGACCGCCCCGCCCGCCGCCGCCAAGGCCACCGTCCCCTGCCCGCAGTGCCGCACGCTCAACCGCGTGGAGCTGGCGCGCGTCGCCGACGGCCCGCGCTGCGCGAAGTGCCGCGCGCCGCTCGCCCTCGACCGCCCGCTCGCGGTGGGCGACGCCGACTTCGCGCGCGTGGTGGCCGACAGCCCGGTGCCGGTGCTGGTCGACTTCTACGCCGACTGGTGCGGCCCGTGTAAGGCGATGGCGCCGCAGCTCGACGCCTTCGCGCGGCGGCACGCGGGGGCGGTGCTGGTGGCGAAGCTCGACACCGACGCGAACCCCGCCACGAGCACGCGCTTCGGGATCCGCAGCATTCCCACGCTCGCCGTGTTCGCCGGCGGGCACGAAGTCGCGCGCGAGGTCGGCGCGGTGCCGGCGGCGCGGTTGGAGATGCTGGTCGCGCGGGCGCAGGGGTTGGAGCGTTGAGGAAGATCTACTGAAAAGCAGGAGGGATGAGAATCTGAGAAGATCGGAGGAAGATCTGAGGGGCTCCGCGTGGTGCGATGCTCCCCGCCGCCACGACAAACCATCAGATCTTCCTCCGATCTTCTCAGATTCTCATCCCCTCCTGCTTTTCTTGGTCTTACCGGGCCCCCGCGCCGACGTCAGCCCCGCGTTCGACCGGCAGCCCCGCGTCGCGCCACGCCGCGAGCCCGCCGGCCAGGTTCATCACGTCCGCGAACCCGTGCGCGCGCAGCACGCTCGCGCCGATCGCCGAGCGCGCGCCGCCCTGGCACTGCACCACCACCGGCCGGTCGCGCGGCAGCTCGTCCAGCCGCTCGGCGAGGTGCCCGAGCGGGACGTGCGTCGCGCCCGGCAGGTGTCCGGCCTCCCACTCGTGCGCGGCCCGCACGTCGACCACCGCCACCGCGCCGGCGTCCAGCGCGTCGGCCAGCGCGCGCGCGTCCGTCTGCGGCACCGCACCCGGCGCGCGCCCCGACGAGGTCCACGCGTCCAGCGCCGCGCGCGCGTCCCACCACCCGGCGACGCGGTCCACGCCGACGCGCGACAGGTCGGCGACCGCGGCGCGCGCCTCGTCGGCGCCGTCGGCCACGAGGTAGACGTCGGCGTCGGCCGGGAGGAGCCAGCCGGCCCACGTCGCGAAGCTCGCGCCGCGCGGGAGGTTGAGCGTCTTCGGCACGTGCGCGGCGGCGTACGCGGCGGCCGGGCGCACGTCCGCGACCACCGCACCCGCATCGAGCAGCGCGGCGAGTCGCGCGGCGTCGAGCGGCGTCGCGTCGGGGCGGGCGAGTGCGCGCGGGCCCTCGCGGTTCACGCGCTTCATGCGCGCGAAGTAGCGCGGCGGCTCCGGCTGCCCGTCGAGCACCGCGCGCACGAACGCGTCCTCGTCCGTCTCGACGAGCGCCCAGTTGTAGCGCCGCTCGTAGCCGAGCGTGGAGGTGGGCACCGCGCCCAGCGACTTGCCGCACGCCGAGCCCGCGCCGTGCCCGGGCCAGAGCTGCAGCCAGTCGGGGAGCTGCTTGAAGCGCTGCAGCGACCGGAAGAGCGCGCGCGCCCCCGCCTCCATCGTCCCCGCGTGGCCGGCGGCGCGCTCCAGCAGGTCGGGGCGCCCGACGTCGCCGACGAACACGAAATCGCCCGTGCACGCGCCCATCGGCGCGTCGGCCGCGGCGCCATCGGTGACGAGGAAGGTGAGGTGCTCGGGGGTGTGCCCCGGCGTGTGCACGACGTCCACGCGCACGTTGCCGACCGCGAACCGGTCGCCGCCGCGCAGGAGCGTCGCGCCGTCGGCGGCCGCGTACGCGTACTGCCAGTCGGGCCCCCCCTCCGCCGACAGCAGCAGCCGCGCGCCGGCGCGCGCCGCCAGCTCGCGCGCGCCGCTCACGAAGTCGGCGTGGATGTGCGTCTCGGTGACGTGCGTGACGCGCAGCCCGGCCGCGGCGGCGGCGGCGACGTAGGGCGCGGGGTCGCGCGCCGGGTCGACGACCAGCGCCTCGCCGGTCGCCTGGCAGCCGATCAGGTAGCTCGCCTGCGCGAGCGGGGCGTCGTAGATGCGCTGCAGGAGCATGCCCGAAGCTATTGCGCCCCGGGGCTTCGGGTCAGTCGCCGAGTCGGGTGGCGATGACGCGGATGCTGTCCGCCCGCACGGCGCCGTCCCGCCCCGCGACCGGGTGCCACCAGTAGAACAGCACGTCGCGGTGCGTCGCGTCGGCCCCCGCGACGTCGGCCGCGCGCAGCGTGCGACGCGCCCCCGGCTCGAGCGTCGGGCACCCCGGCTGCGTCGTGCACGGGCCCCAGAGCGCGCGCGCCGCGAGCCCGGGCTCCAGCGCGATGTAGTGCACGCGGCGCGTGGTGTTGTTGGCGAGCGCGACCCCGCCCGGGGCGGAGACGGCGGCCACCGTGCCGGCCCAGATCCCGCCGCCGATGTCGGTCGCGGGGGCGGCGGTCTCGGAGGTGAGGGCCACCCCGTCGTCGCAGGCGGCGGCGCCGAGGGCGAGCGAGGTCGCGAGGAAGGTCAGGAGGCGTCGCATGCCCGTCCTACCCGCGCCCCGCCGCCCCCGTCACCACGCCCGCCGTATCCCGCTCGCAGTACCTCGCCCGCCTCACCCCGCCCGCCTCACCCACCCAGCACGCGCTCCAGCAGCGCCGCCAGCCGGTAGCCGGCGAGCGTCACCTGTGCGTCGCTCGCCGCGCGCACCCGTGTCCGGTACTCCGGGGTGAGCGGCATGCTGTCGGTCACGCCCGGATACGCGTCGCGCTGCGCCAGCGTCAGGCTCTCCAGCGCCCAGTGGGCGGGGAGCGTGTCGGCGATCCAGGGCGCCCACCGCGCCGCCGGGTGGCGCGCCGGGAGCGCCGCCGCCCACGCCTCGGCGCGCGCCAGCTTGGCGTTCTCCCCCTGCCGGCGCCCGCCCCCCTGGCGCCGCCCCGGGGAGCGGTCGATCGCGTTGTCCCACACCGAGTGCAGCGAGCCGCCGCCCACGCGCACGTCGTTGCCGCCCTTGTCGCCGGTCGGCGAGGCCGCGGTGACGCGCGAGCTGGCGTGCAGCGGCTGGTGGATGTCGCCCACGAGGTGGAGCAGCCACGCCAGCGCGACCGCGCGCTCGGGCGCCGAGCGGGCCCCGTCGCGCAGCGTCGCCGCGAAGACGGTGATGCGCTCGACCGCGTGCTCGGGGGCCGGCCGGGGCGCGGGGACCGTGACCGGGCGCCCGTCGGCGCCCTCGCGCCAGAAGGTGTCGCTGAAGTGCCAGGCGCCGCGGTGGTAGCGGCGCAGGCGCGCGGGCTCGCGCCGGTCGCGCACCAGGTCCGCCCACGTCGCGGCGCGCACGAACAGCGCGCGGTCGCGCGCCTCGGGCCCGCCGTCGTTCGGGCGGAGCTGCGCCAGCCCCGCGTCGGCGGGGGCCGCGCGCAGCAGGGCGACGGCGCGGGCGCGGGCGGCGGGGGAGAGGCGCTCCCACGCGATCCGCGCGACGGTCATGTGGCCGACGTCGTCCCACGCCGCGGCCGGCGCCGGCGCGACGGTGAGCGCGAACGCGGCGCGCACGACGGCGGCGGCGCGCGCGCCGACCCGGCCGGCTCGGCAAGACCAAGAAAAGCAGGAGGGGATGAAGATCGGAGAAGATCTGAAGAATCGCGGATGGGCGGCAGCTCGACGCTGCTCCCTCATCCGCGCCCTCTCAGATCTTCTCCGATCTTCAATCCCGTCTAATGCCGTTGCTCTTTGAGCAGCCACGCAGCACCCCAGCGATCAACGTCAGAACGAGTCGCGCGACGCCGCCGGCGGCACCGGACCGCCGCGCGACGGGACCAGGGACGTCTCGCCGGCGCGCGGGCCGGCGTACGGCGCCGGGGGCGCGCCGGCCGGGCGCGCGGGGCGCGCCAGCGGGAGGTGCACCTGGAACTGCGCCCCCTCGCCCGGCGCGCTCTCGACCGCGATGAAGCCGCCGTCCTGCTGCACGATCCCGAACGTCGTCGCCAGCCCGAGCCCCGTCCCCAGCCCGGGCGCCTTGGTGGTGAAGAAGGGCTCGAAGATGCGCTCCCGCGTCGCGGCGTCCATCCCGTGCCCGGTGTCCGTCACCGTCAGCACCGCCCACGGGCGCGGCGGCAGCTCGGGGGCGTCGGGCGGGGGCGCGGCGCCCGCCCCCGTGGCGACGGTCAGCGTGCCGCCGGCCGGCATCGCGTCGCGCGCGTTGACGGCGAGGTTGATGAGCACCTGCTCGAGCTGCGCCACGTCCGCCTCGACCACCAGCGGCGCCGCGGCCAGGCGCAGCTCCACGCGCACCCGGTCCCCCGCCAGCCGCCGCACCAGCCGCTCGGCGTCGCGCACCACCGCGCTCAGCTCCACCGGGCGGCGCGCGGTGCGCTGCTGGCGGCCGATGGTGAGCAGCTGGCGCGTGAGCGCGGTGGCGCGCCCCACCGCGTCGTCGGCGTCGGCGAGGTCGGCGCGCACCGGGTGGTCGGCCGGCAGCGCCTCGAGCGCGCCCTGCACGTTGACGCGCACCGCGGTCAGCAGGTTGTTGAAGTCGTGGGCGACGCCGCTCGCCATGCGGCCGACCGCCTCCATCTTCTGCGCCTGCAGCAGCTGGCGCTGCAGCGCCACGCGCGCCCGCTCGGCCTCGCCGCGCGCCGTCTCGTCCTCGACCGTCGCGATGCGCACCCGCCGCCCCTCCAGCGTCGCGTCGTGCGCGACCACCACCACCTGCAGCACGCGCCCGTCCTTGGTGACGTGGCGGCCGGCGCGGCGCGTGGTGTCGCCCTCCGAGTGCTCGCGCGCCAGCGCCTCGACCATCGGCACGTCGGCGGGGGGGCGGATGTCGCGGATCGTCTTGGCGAGGAACTCCTCGCGCGTCCAGCCGTAGCGCTCCACCGCCGCGTCGTTGACCGCGAGGAAGGCCAGCGTCTCGGCGTCGAACATCCACATCGCGACCGGCGCGCGCTCGAACAGCAGCTGGTCGCGGAGCGCGCCCTCGCGCAGCGCCTCGTTGGCGGCCTCCAGCTCCGCCGTCTGGTCCTGCAGCTGCGCCGTCTGCAGCTCGAGCTCCGTCGCCTGCTCGCGCAGCTGCTCGTTGGCCAGCTCCAGCGCCACCGCCTGGTCCTCGAGCCGCTCGCGCCGCGTCGCCAGCTCGGCGGCCTGCTCGCGCAGCCGGGCGTTGGTGCGCCCCAGCTCGTCGGCCTGCGCGCGGGCGCGCCCGAGCAGCCGGGTGAGCGCGAGGTGCACCGCCACGCCGGCGAGCGCCGCCAGCAGCCCGCCGCCGACGAGCAGGGCGAGCGTGCGGTCGCGGAGGGCGGCGTCGGCGCGCTCGCGCGTGGAGAGCGCCCGCTCGACGCGCGCCTCCAGCTGGTCGAGCGCCCCGCGCAGCGTGTCCGTGACCGCCGAGGCGCGCCCCACCTGCGCGGCCAGCGCGGGGGAGGCGGAGGCGCGGCGGCGGGCGGCGCCGGGGAGGGCGAGCAGCGAGTCGGTGAGGGCGAGGTGCCGCCGCGTGACCTCGCGCACCGCGCGCACGCGCGACGCCAGCGCCGGGTCGAGGCGCGCCAGCGTGTCGAGCGCCGCCAGCTCGCGCAGCGCGGCCGCGCGCCGCGCGTCGTAGCCGGCGATGAGCGCCGAGTCGCCGGCGAGGACGAAGCCGCGGGCGTCGATCACCAGGTCGGCGACGTGCGCGTGCACGCGCTCGACGGCGCGGAGGGCCTGCTCGGTGCGGCGCACCTCGCCCGCGGTGCCGGCCACGCGGCGCAGCGCGACGCCGCTGGCGGCGCCGATCGCGAGGATCAGCGCCGCCGGCGCGGCGGCGAGGAGCAGGAGGCGGGGGCGGGAGTCGGACACGGGGCGACGAGCGTGGATCAGTAGCGGATACACGCGCCCGGCGGCAGCCCCGTTCCCGCCGCGTGACGGGCGCCACGCGCCGCCGCGCGTCCGCGCGTGACGCCGGTCACGGCGGCGCCGCACGCCGGCCGCGCCCCTGGCGTTGGACGCCCGGGCGCCGGAGAATACCCGCGCACGCCCCACTCACCCGCGGAGGCCCCGATGTGGCAGGAGTTCAAGGCGTTCCTCATCAAGCAGAACGCCCTGGCGCTGGCGATCGCCGTGGTGATCGGCGGCGCGCTGGACCGGGTGGTCAAGTCGCTGGTCGACGGCTTCGTGATGCCGTTCGTGGCGGTCGCCTCGCCGGACCCGGCGCGCTACGAGAACATGACGCTGACCCTCGGCTCGCTGGTGCTGAGGCCGGGCCTCATTATCAGCGCCGTCATAAACTTCCTGATCGTCGGCTTCGTCGCCTGGCGGCTCGCGAAGCTGTTCATCAAGGAGGCGCCGGCCGCCGCGGCGAAGGCGGTGAAGGCGTGCCCGTTCTGCTTCATGGGCGACCTCGACCCGAAGGCGACGCGGTGCCCGCACTGTACGAGTGTGCTCGACGAGCAGGCCTCCAGAACGGCGGGAGTCGTGACGGCGGGAGTCGACAGAGCGGGAGTCGTGACGGCGTAACCCTCGACTACAGCCTCGAGGCGACGCCGTCACGACTGCCGCCGTACCGACTCCCGCCGTCACGACTCCCGCCGTCACGACTCCCGCCGTCGGGGTTGACGCTCAGGGGCTCATCGTCCCCACGAGCATGACGTGCGCCTTGGGCGTCCCCGGGAACATCAGCCACGGCTCGCTCCCCGACGGCTTCTCGCTGATCCCCGTCGTCGCGCCGGTCGCGTACGGGATGTAATACACGAACAGCGGGCGCGCGCCGGTGGCCTTCCCCGCCGCGGCGTTCCAGCTCCCCGCGGGGCCGGTGAGCGTGTACAGCGCGCCCCCGGCGCGCGGCATCGCCAGCGCGCCCGACGCGACCTCGCGGAAGCGCACGCTGTCGACCTCCGTCCCCTTCGTCCCCGCCGCGCGCAGCGCGCGCCCGCGCGCCATGAAGGGCTCCAGCCCCTTGTGGTAGCAGGCGACGTGGAAGTCCTCGCGCGCCGGGTCGTCGGCCAGGCAGCGCATCGCGCCCGCGCCCTCGCGCAGCGTCACCAGCTTCCCGCCCGCGTCGTAGCCGAGGACCGTGGCGCCCGCGCGCTGCTCGGCGGGGAGCGGGAGCACCGCAGCGGCGATCTGCTCGGCGGGGGGGAGGACGGGCGCCGACGGGGCGGCGTGACCGGCGTGGGCCTGCGCGGCGGCGCCGGTGGCGGCGAGCGTCAGCGCGACGGGCGCGAGGAGAACGGGACGGACGGGCATGGGGCCTCGAGGCGGCGGGGTGGATGCACAAGATGCGGTGTGCCACCACCCGCTGCCACCGGCGCCCGGCCGGCCGGTCAGCGTTGCAACCGGGCCGCCGTCCCCGCGCGCGACCTGATGCCCAGCTTGACGAAGACGTGCTCCGTGTGCCGGCGTGCCGTGTGCTCCGTCACCTGGAGTACCTCGGCGATGTCGGCGTTGCGCTTCCCGAGCGCGAGCAGCCGCGCGACGCGTACCTCCGCGGCGGTGAGCCCGAAGTCCGCCCGGAGTTCGGCGTCGCTCCGGGGGATCGGCGTCAGTCGGTCGAGGGCGACCAACAGGAGCGTGGACGGCCCTGAGGTCACCGCGACCGACGCGGCGTCGCGGTACCGGCTCACGACGATGCGATAGCGCGCGGCGCGAGTCCGCACATCCTGCACGAGCGCGTCGGGAACGGAGTGAGCGGCGGCCCGCAGCATGGCCTGGCGGAGCGTCGCGCGCTCGGGGTCCGCGGCGAAGAGCGCGGTGAGTCCCGGCGTCTCATGGACCCGGCGCCCGCCGGCGTCGAGCACGAGCAACGCGGACCCCAGTCCGTCGAGTGAATCGAGGAGAGCGCCGCGGTGCGCCGCGAGTCGTCGCCATGCGTCGACGCCAGCCACGATCGCCGGATACAGCAGCAGGACGAGCTGTCGCTCGCGCTCCCCGAGCGAGGAGCGGCTGCGGTGGTTGCGCATGAGTTGAACCCCTGCGATCCGCCCGGGATCAATGGGGCCATCTGCTCCGTCGAAGGGGGAGAGGGTGCTGACGAGACTCTCGGCGCCGGCCGGTCGCATGTACTCATGGAAGTACGCGCTCCGGAAGTAGACATGGTCCGGGCGCCGGTAGGCCGACTCGATGGTGGCGACGCGATCCCCAACGACCCTCTCGAGAATGGTCGTGCCATCGTGCGTGCCGGGCGGCTGGAGTTCCGGGAAGCGGGACAGTGTTGCCGGATCGTGCTCGTCGCTGAAGATCCAGGGGCCGTCCGCGTCTGGCAGCGTGAACGTCGCCGAATCGGCTCCGGCGAGTCGCTTGAGGAGCCGCAAGGCTGCGCGGCGCCAGGCGACGCTGTCCGCGTGGTCGAACGGCGCGAGCAGGCAGCGGCTCGTCTCCACGATGAGGTGTGCCTCGTTGGCGGACAGTGTGAGCGACATGCGCGGTGAACGTTCGGGGTTGCACAGTTACAGATGTTTGCATATACGGGTGTCGCCCGAACGCGGCAAGGCGGATCGAGCGCACCGGGCAGTGGCATTGGCAGAACTGCCAATGGATGTGGAGCGGGGGAGACGCGACGTTGGCTCCGCACTCGCTCCCCTGGCGGGCGCAGTCCTCCAGCCATGGCCTCGCATTCATGTGTGCTCGTCGGCGACTTCGATCGGTCACCCTCCTCGGCGCGCTCCTCGCACTCGCTCCCGATGCGGCGACGGCGCAGCGGTCTGCGACCCGAACGGCCGAGGTGTGGCACCGGACGCCTCCGGCAGGAACGAACGGCTGGGACGGCGCGAAGGTCGGGGTGCGCTACGCGTTCCTCGACTGCTACGGCCGGCTCCATCTCGCCTATCAGCTCGACCCCTCTACCGGGTACGTGAACGGGATCTACCACTTCGAGGGCGAGCGGCGGACCGCCCCGGCGGACGTGAAACCGGAGCGCTGGGAGTCGGTGGAGTTCAAGGGGGTCGTACGCGCCGGTAACGCCATCGTCGGGCGGTTCGCGGATCAGGCGGCGGGGGCGTACGGGGGCGCCGGATGCCTCGGACAGACCATCGAACTCGCGAAGCTGGCGGACCTGCTCGGTCCGCGGCGGACCCCGGAGCAGGTGGAGCGCTACCTGGAGTCGCTCACCCTGGTCGTGGACTTCGTGTCCCCGCGCCGCAGTGCTGCGGTCGAGTCGGCTTTCCGGGCGATCGCCGCGAACGCCCGGCGTGACTCGCTCGCCCGCGTCGCCAGCGCGCGGCGCGACTCGCTGGAGCGGCTGGCCGCCGCGCGACGCGACTCGACCGCGCGCACGCAACGCGAACGCGCCGCGCGCGAGCAGGCGGCGCGTGAGTCGCAGGCGCGCGCCGAGGAGGAGGCCAGGGCACGCGCCGCGCAGCGCGCGGCAGCGGCCACCACCACCGGTGCGTCGCGCGATCAGCCGCGGGCGAGCGCCGCGGCAGCCGACCGGGAGTCCGCTGCGGCGCGCGCGTCACGGGACAGCGCCAACGCCATCGCCCGAGCGCGTGAGGCGGACCGGCGCTACCGGGAGCAGTTGGCCGAGCGTCGGCGTCTCGAGGAAGAGGAGGCGCGCCGTCGCCGGGCAGCGGGTGATTCGGCAGCTGCGGCCTGGCAGGCGGAGGCGGAAGCGCGACAGCAGGCGCAGCGCGAACAGGCCGAGCGCACGGGCGCGGCCGTCGCCGAGGCTGCGGCGACCGGGGTCGCGATGGCGCAGGAGCTCGGCGCCATGTTCGGCGCCTACTACCTGCGATTCGATCCGGCGCCCTCCGGGTCGACGTCGTACACCTTCGAGAAGCTCGAGGGGATCGCCATGGGGCTGAACAAGCGATTCGCGTACATCGATGCGGGAATGGTCAGCGCGACTTACACCGACTCGTTCATCCAGCGCGCGCTGGAGGCCGAGAGCGTAGAGGTGCCGAAGACGAGCCTCGGGTTCTTCGTACAGGCCGGCCTGATTCTCGATCTGAAGCCGTCGGACGGTTTCTCCTTCGGTCCGTCGCTCGGCTACGCGTACATCGACGCCGACCCGAGCTCGGGCCAGGCCGTGAGTGCGTGGGGTCCGCAGCTGGGCATGACGGTACGCATCGGCTCGTTCCGGATGCGCGTGGACATGGGCGAGACGCAGGACCGCCCGTACTACGGCGCCGGCGCCTTCATCCGCTGGTAGTCACCCGCTCGCCTCCTCCCACTGACCGACACCGCTCCGGCCGGCGGGTTCGGCTACGCCAACGCGGGGGCCGACATCCTCTTCCGCGCGAGTCAGTCGGCTCCGCTCAACGCCGTGCCGATTACCTTCGCGTATCGCGCGAACCTTAGTGGAGCGGTTCACCTCATCTCCATCGCTGCCATGCATCATCAGCGTCTCGGACGTCTCGCGTGTCAGTCTCCTTTCGTTGCCGCCGCATTTCTCCTGTCGGTCGCGACCAGCCGACTGGCACAGGCGCAGAACACTTCCTCGGGCGTGCTCGACTTCGGCAACAGTCTGACGACCGTCCCAGGTCGATGCGCGGGGAGCCCGTCCTCGCTCTTCGACGTCGCCTTCGCCTGCCCGCGCGACTCGCGCGGCGTCATGACGCTGACGAACGGCGGGGTGATCGGGACGTATCGGTCCGCCGCCAGCGTCGGCGGTCCGCTGCGGGCCGCGTCCACCATCACCGTCGCGAGTCAGACGGGCGACCGTTACCTCGCAGGGGCGAGCGCCTCCTACTACGACCGGTTCACGGTCACCGGCGGCGGGGCCGCGTTCCTGCGCTTCGAGGTGGAGCTCGACGGCGTGGGGTCGGTCACCGGCACCGACCGGAGTGGCATCAACCTGCTCCCCCACTACGCCACCTTCAACGTCCTGAACTTCGGTCTCCAGGACGTCGTGGCGACGCTGACGGCGGAGAGCATCAACACCGCCGACGTGACGATCAACCAGTTCGTCTCGAACGCGAACGCGGGGACCCGGGCCGGCTTCGTGGACGTGCCCCTGATCGGCTCCGTGAACAACCTGATGTTCTCACTCTCCGCCGTCTCGTCGGTGGCCCGACCCTCCACGGTCGCCGCGGGGGCCGCCTGGTCGGCGACGGCTTCTTCCGACTTCATGAACACGCTGCGGATCACCGGCGTGTCCGCCCTCGACGCTCAGCGCCGGGACCTCACCGGGACCGTTACGATCGCGAGCGCCTCGGGCACCGTGGCCGTCGTGACGCCGGAGCCCCGCGCATGGGCGCTCTTTGGAACCGGTTTGGTGGGGCTACTCAGCCTGAGCGCGCGCCGCCGGCGATGTGCCGGCTGAAGAACAGGGAGCGACGGGCCGACCCCGCGAGCCGATGACGGCGCGCAGGTTCGGCTCGCCTACCGCTCACCCGCTCGGCAACATCACCGCGGTGTGCACGTGGTCGTCCGCGACCGCGAACTCCGCCCGCAGCAGCGTCCCGTCCCGCACGCCGCCGAGGTCGCGCGCGACGCGCAGCGCCACCCCGCCGGTCCCGTCCCCGCGCGGCGCGACCGCCGTGGCGTGCACGTCGTGGAAGTCGAAGAACGCGCCCACGGTCGGGCGCAGGCACTTGTAGACGCTCTCCTTCGCCGAGAAGAGCACGGTCAGCAACACGGGCGTGGGGAGCGCGTCGGCGCCGCGGAGGTGCGCCGCCTCGTCGGGCGCGAGAAGTTGCGGGCGGATCTCAGCCGCCGCGTCGGCCGACAGCAGGCGCTCGCAGTCGATGCCGAGGGCGGCGACGTCGGCGCGCCGGGCCGCGGCGGCGAGGGCGCGGTCGTCGGTGTGCGTGATCGAGCCGACGAACCCCGCCGGCCACACCGGCGCGCCGTCGTCCGCGCGCCCGACTGCCGTCTCGCCCGCGCCGCACGCGCGCAGCGCCTGCCGGGCGCAGTGCCGGCCGGCGAGGAAGGTCGCCACGCGCCGCGGCGCCGCGTGGGCGAGCGAGGGCGGGAGCGTCAGCGCGGTCTCCGACGCCGCCCCGCCGTCATCGGGCGTCAGCGTCACCGCGTGCGCGCGCAGCGCCGGGTGGCGCAGCAGCGTCGGCGGGAGCGGCGTCGCGCGCACGAGGACCGCGACACCGCCCGCAGCTGGCCGCCCGTCGGCCGCGCGCGCCGTGAGTCGCACCACGTCCCCGACCGGTACCGCACCGCCGGCGGGCGGGCGGTCAGCGGGCAACGCCCGTCGGATGCGCGTCCGCCTGGGGCACGGCGGGCACGGCGGGCACGGCAGCCGCGGACGGCGCGGGGAGCCGGCCGAGCCACCGCGTGACGGCGGCCACGAACTCGGCGCGGTGGCGCGTGGCCGAGAAGAGGTGGTCGGCCCCGCGGAACAGCGTGGCGTCGACGGCGTGACGCGGGACGGCCGGGCCGAGGATCTCGCGCATCTGACCGGCGGCGTTGTAGATGCGGTCGTACGTGCCGGTGAAGACGAACAGCGGCCGCGCGCCGCGCGCCGTCATGCGCGCCACGTCGTCGCGGAACCGCGCGCGCGTGGGGTACTCGCGCTCGAACGTACCCTGCGGCGCGTCGTCCGGCGCGGGGGGCGGGGCGGGCGCGCGCACGCCGCGCAGCCGCCGCCCCAGCGACCGCCGCCAGCGCCCGGGCTGCAGGTAGCGCAGCGCGCGCCGCAGCCGGTAGCCGGGCGTGGGATACGTGTAGCCGTCGACGAAGACGGCGCCGACCACGCGCGGGTCCTCCACCGCCACCGGGTGCATGGCGTCGACGCCCGAGCAGAGCCCGACCAGCACCACCTCGCGCACGCCGAGCGTGGTCTCCAGCCAGTCGAGCGCCTCGCGCACGTCGACGTGCGCCTGCTCGGCGCTCGTCCGGCCGTCGGCCCGCGGCGCGCTGTCGCCGAGCCCCGACAGGTCGAAGCGCAGCGCGCACCACCCGAGCGCGGCCGCCGCGCGCGCCAGCTCGACGTACAGCCGGAACGGGCCGACGTGGTGGTTCACGCCGATGTTCGCCATCACGACGGCGCGCCGCGCCGCCCCGCCGCCGTCCGCGCCCGCGGGCTGCGTGACGACGCCGGCCAGCCCGCGGTGCGAGCCGAAGAGGACCGCGCGCTCCGTCACGTCACCCGCTCCCCAGGAAGTCGGCGATGGCGGCGGGGATCTGTCGCGCCAGCAGCGTGTCGGTGGTCGAGTGGCCGCCGCGCGCGAGCGTCACGTCGGGGACGTGGCGCGCCTCGCAGTCGACGCCCTGCGCGCGCAGCGCGTCGCCGAGCGCGGCGTACTCGGCGCCCGCGTCGGCGGCGACGACGAGGGCGCGGCGCGGGCGCCCGCACCCCTCGGCGGCGAGGTCCAGCGTGTCGAGCGCGTCGCGCATCGCCGGCGGCATGGCGAGCCCCAGCAGCTCGTCGGGGGCGCGGTGCGCGTCCTCGGGGTAGGGGCGGTCGCGCAGCCCCGAGGCCTGCTCGGCGTCGAGCACGGCCAGGTAGTCGGCGCCGCGCACCACCGGGTCCCACAGCACCAGCTCCGCGGCCGGCAGCCCGGCGGCGCAGGCGCGCGCGGCGACGGCGGCGCCCAGCCGCATCCCGACGAGCGCGGCGCGCCGCACGCCGGCCACGTCGTGCAGCTCCTGCACGGCGGTGCGCACGTCGTCCGCCCACTGCGCGAGCGATCCCTCGTGCGAGTCGCCGGCCGAGTCGCCGGTGCCGTAGTAGTCGAAGCGCAGCACCGGGACGCCGCGGTCGGCGAGCGCCGCCGCCAGCCGCCGGTACGCCCAGTGCGCCTGCCGGTACTCCTGCGGCCCCGGGTAGCACAGCACCACCCCGCGGCGCGCGGCGGCGCCGTGGGGGGAGGGGGCGTGGTAGACGCCGTACAGCTGGCGCCGGGCGTCGCCGAAGAAGCGCGGGATCACGGAGCGACGCGCGTTACGGCGCGGCCACCCGCACGTAGCGTCCGGGCTCGTCGGGGCTGGCGACGAACCAGGCGGGCGACCCGTCGCGGTCGCGCCCCAGACGCGCGCCCGGCACCGGCGGCACCACGCCCGGGGGGATGGCCACCGCGGGGCGCGGCGGCAGGAAGCCGCCCTCCTGCATCTCGCCCACCGCGCCCGCGAACGCGTCCACCACCCGGCGCAGGTCGGCATCGGTGTGGGCCGCCGTCATGAAGCAGGGGAAGCCGTCGTACACGTGCACGCCGCGGTCGCGCAGCATGTAGAACAGCAGGTCGCCGTGCGGCTGCTCGGCGGTGTAGAACGTCTTCCACACCGACGCGAAGTGGCGGATCTCGAGCGGCGCGCCGGCGGCGCGGAAGGCGGCGTTGAGCTCCGCGGCGAGGGCCGCGGTGCGCTCGGCCAGTTCGCGCTGCAGGGCCGGGCCGCGCGCCTTGAGCTCGAGGAGCACCGCGCGCGCCGCGGCCAGCGCCAACGGGTGGCGCACGAAGGTGCCGGCGAAGTAGGTGACGCCGACCTCGGGGACCGAGGCGTCGCCGAACTGCCAGTGCCCGCCGTCGAGCGCGTCCATGAACGCGCGCTTGCCGGCGATGACGCCGATCGGCAGCCCGCCGCCGACGATCTTGCCGTACGTGGCCAGGTCGCCGCGGATCCCGAAGTGCTCCTGCGCCCCGCCGGGCGCGGCGCGGAAGCCGGTGACGATCTCGTCCCAGACGTAGACGATCCCCTCGCGCTCGGTGAGCGCGCGCAGCTCGCGCAGGAACTCCGCGGGCTGGAAGTCGGGGCGCCGGCTCTGCACCGGCTCGACGATGATCGCCGCCAGCTCGTGCGCCCGCTCGCGCAGCACGGCCAGCGACTCGGGGGTGCCGTAGTCGAGCACCAGCACGTTCTCGGCGGTCGCCGGGAGGATCCCCGGGGCGGCCGGCACGGCGCGCAGCTTCTTGGTGCCGCGGACGATCACCTCGTCGTTGATCCCGTGGTACGAGCCGCTGAAGATCGCCACCGTGCTGCGCCCCGTGACCGTGCGCGCGATGCGGATGGCGCCCAGCACCGCCTCGGAGCCGGTGTTGCAGAAGGCGACGCGCTCGGCGCCGGTGGCCTCGGCGAACAGCTCGGCCACCTCGGCGGCCAGCGGGTGCTGCGGGCCGACGTCGAAGCCCAGGTCGAGCTGGCGCTTGACCGCCTCGACGACGAAGGGCGCCGACCAGCCGAACAGGTTGGAGCCGAAGCCGGAGAGCACGTCGACGTACTCGTTGCCGTCGAGGTCCCACATGCGCGAGCCGGCGGAGCGCTCCATCACGAGCGGGTAGACCAGCTCCTTGGTCAGCGGGCGGAAGCCGGTGGCGGCGCGCGGGTCGGCCATGCGCGCGCGGTGGTCCTGCGTGAACTGCTTGGAGCGCTGCGTGCGCGCGGTGTAGCGGCGCGTGAAGGCGTCGAGCCGCGCGCGCTGGCGGGCGTCGACCTCGGCGCCCCCCTTGAGCGTGATGCGCGGCGCGGCGCCGAACGCCTTCTTGGCGTCGTAGAACTCGCGCTGCGGGCCGGTGGTCAGCAGCGGCTCGGCTTCGGCGGCCGGTGCGGGTGCCGCAGACGTAGAGGGCGCGGGCATTGACGGTACAGCGACGGACGCGGGCGACGCAGCGACCGGCGACGGGGCGGCGTCGATCACGGGCGCGGCGGCGCCACCGAGCAGCGCGAGCTGCTGCGTCATCACGCGCAACTGCTGCTCGATCAGCTGCTGCACGACGCCGGGCACCGCGCCGGCCGCGCCGTTGCCGTACGCGGGCGCGGGCATCGCGAACGGCGTCACCGCCGCGCCGTTGCTCGCGGCACCGTTGCTCGCCGACCCGTTGTGCGCGGCGCCGTTACTCGCGGCGACGCTCGGCGCCGGCGCGGGCGCCTCGGGCGGGAGCAGCCCGTCCACGTGCTCGGCCAGCCGCTCCAGCGAGGTGTGCTCCTCCAGCAGCTGCCGGAAGGTGACCTTCGTGCCGTACTTCTTGCTCACCGCGAGCGCGACCTGCGTCAGCACCAGCGAGTCCAGCCCCAGCTCGACGAAGCTCGCCCGCTCGTCGCCCGTCGCGACGTCGACGCCCGACACCTGCTCGAGCGAGTCCTTGAGTTCGGCGACGAGGCGGAGGCGCCGGGCGGGAGACGGGGCGGGCGTGGCCATCGGGGGGGACGCTGGGGGGGAAACGGCGGAGGTGATTTCGGGTTCGGCGGGCGGCGAGTCGACCGCCGGCGGGTCGACCCAGTAGCGCTGCCGCTCGAACGGGTAGCCGGGGAGCGGGACGCGGCGCGGCCGCGCGTCGGGCCGGGCCGCGCGCGCCGCCGCCCAGTCGACCGGGGCGCCGCACGCCCACAGCCGCGCCGCCGCGTCGAGCAGCGCCGCCGGCTCGGCGTCCGGCTCGCCCGACTCGCCGAGCGAGGCGACGCAGTGCTGCGACGCGCGGTCGGCGACCTGCTGGCGCGCCAGCGTGGCGAGCGTGCCGCGCGGCCCGAGCTCGACCAGCACCGCGTCGGGCACGGTCCAGGCGGTGCGCGCGCCGGCGGCGAAGCGCACCGTCTCGCGCAGGTGGCGCGCCCAGTACGCGGGGTCGCACGCCTGCGCGTCGGTGATCCACTCGCCGGTCACGGTCGACACGAAGGGCACGCGCGGCGGCGCCAGCGGCACCGCGCGCACCAGCGCCCCGAACGGCTCGACCGCCGGCTCCATCATCGGCGAGTGGAAGGCGTGCGAGGTGTGCAGCGGGCGGCACGCCACGCCCTCGCCCTCGAGCGCGCGCTGCAGCGCCGCGACTTCGTCGCTCGGGCCGGCGACCACGCACAGCGTCGGGCCGTTGTCCGAGGCGACGGCCAGCGTCGGGCCGAGCCGCGGCGCGACGTCGGCCGCGGCCCGCCGCACCGAGAGCATCGCGCCCGGCGGCTGCGCCTGCATCAGCCGCCCGCGCTCGGCCACCAGCCGCATCGCATCTTCGAGGGAGAACACGCCGGCCAGCGCGGCGCACACGAACTCGCCCACGCTGTGGCCGATCATGGCCGCGGGGCGCACGCCCCACGACTCCCAGAGCGCGGCCAGCGCGTAGCCGGTGGCGAACAGCGCCGGCTGCGCGACCGCCGTCTGCCGCAGCGCCGCCGCGGCCTCCTCGCCGTCGCGCGCGTACAGCAGCTCGCGCAGGTCGGCGCCGAGCACGGGGCGCGCGGCCTCGGCGCAGCGGTCCATGGCGGCGCGGAAGGCGGGCTCGCGCGCGTAGAGCGCGGCGCCCATGCGCGGGTACTGCGCCCCCTGCCCCGGGAACATGAACACGACGCCCGGCGCGCGCGCGGCGGCGCGGCTGAAGGCGCGCCGGCCGTCCGCCAGCGCCTCCGCCGCCTCGGCCGCCGACGACGCCACCAGCGCGCGCCGGTGCGCGAAGGCGCGCCGCCCGACCTGCAGCGTGTGGGCGACGTCGGCCAGCCGCGCCTCGGGGTGCGCGCGCAGGTGCGCGGCCAGCGCCGCCGCCGCCCGGTCGAGCGCCGCCGGCGTGCGCGCCGAGAGCAGCAGCGCCTCGGGCGCGTCCGACGCCTCGGGCGCGTCGACGGCCGGCGCCTCCTCGAGGATCACGTGCGCGTTGGTGCCGCCGACGCCGAACGAGCTCACGCCGGCGAGCCGCGGGCGCGCGCCCCGCGGCCACGGGGTCGCCCCGGCGCGCACGCGGAAGGGGCCCGCGTCGAGGTCGAGGTGCGGGTTGGGCGCGGTGTAGTGCAGCGTCCCCGGCAGGCACTCGCGCGCGAGGGCGAGCGCCGTCTTGATCACGCCCGCCGCGCCGGCCGCGATCACGGTGTGGCCGACGTTGCTCTTGACCGACCCGAGCGTGCAGAAGCCCGTCTCCGCCGTGTCGGCGCGGAAGACCTGCGTCAGCGCCTCGACCTCGACCGGGTCGCCGAGCGGGGTGGCGGTGCCGTGCGCCTCGACGTAGGAGAGCGCGCGCGGCGCGACGCCGGCGTCGGCCAGCGCCATCGCGATCACCGCCGCCTGCCCCTCGACGCTCGGCGCGGTGAAGCTGGCCTTCTGCGCGCCGTCGTTGTTGAGCCCCACGCCGCGCACCACGGCGTACACCGTGTCGCCGTCGCGCAGCGCGTCGGCCAGCCGCTTGAGCGCCACCACGGCGGCGCCGTCGCTGAACACCGTGCCCCCGGCCGCCGCGTCGAACGAGCGCGTGCGGCCGTCGGGCGAGAGCATCCCGCCCTCCTGGTGCAGGTAGCCGCTGTTGGTCGGGACGGTGAGCGACACGCCGCCGGCCAGCGCCAGGTCGCACTGCCCGGCGCGCAGGCTGGTCACCGCCTGGCAGAGCGCGACCAGCGACGTCGAGCAGGCGGTGTGGATGCTGAGCGCCGGCCCGGTGAGCCCGAGGCGGTGCGCGGCGCGCGTGGCGACGTAGTCCTTCTCGTTGAGCAGCATGGCGTTGAAGGCGCCGAACTGCTCGACGACGTCGGGGCGGCGGGCGAGCACGGTGCTCGCGTACGAGTTGTTGTAGACGCCCGCGAAGACGCCGATCGGCCCCGCGTGCCGCTCGGGGACGTGCCCCGCGTGCTCGAGCGCGTGCCAGGCCAGCTCCAGGAAGACGCGCTGCTGCGGGTCCATGAGCTGCGCCTCGCGCGGCGCGACGCCGAAGAACGCGGCGTCGAAGCGGTCCGCGTCGCGCAGCACGCCGCGCGCGCGCACGTACTGCGGGTCGGCGCGCAGCCGGGCGTCGACGGCCGGGTCGAGCGTCGCGTCGTCGAAGTGCGTGATCGACTCGACGCCGTCGCGCAGGTTGCGCCAGAACGCCTCGGCGTCGTCGGTGCCGTCGTCGGCGCCGGGGAAGCGCGCCGCCATGCCGACGATCGCCACCGGCTCGGGCGCGCCGTCCGCGGTGACGCCCGATTGGCGGGCGCGCGGCGCGAGGGCGCGGCCCGGCGCGCCGCCGAGCGCCGCGGCCAGCGCGCGCGGGGTGCGGTGCTGGAAGCACCAGGCGACCGGGATCGCGGTGCCAAGCCGCGCCTGCAGCCGCGCCCGCGCGCGCACCACCAGCAGCGAGCTGGCGCCGAGGTCGAAGACGTTGTCGTCGGGGGCGACGCGCGGCACGCCGAGCAGCTCGGCCCACGTCTCGGCGATCGCCTGCGCGGCGTCGGCCGCCGGCGGCGCGGGCGCGTCGCCGACCGCGGCGTCCGGCGCGGGGAGCGCGCGCGCGTCCACCTTGCCGTTCGCCGTCAGCGGGAGCGCCGACAGCCACACGAACGCCGACGGCACCAGGTACTCGGGGAGCGTGTCGCGCAGGGCGGCGCGCAGCGCGGCGGCGTCGGGGCGCGCGCCCTCGTCGGCCGCCACCAGGTAGGCGACCAGCCGCGGCGGCGCACCCGCGCCGGCGGCGCGCGGCACCACCGCGGCGTCGCGCACGCGCGGGTCGCGGCGCAGCACGGCGGCGATCTCGCGCGGCTCGATGCGGTAGCCGCTGATCTTCACCTGGTCGTCGGCGCGCCCCACGTAGTCGAGCGCGCCGTCGGGGAGGCGGCGCACCAGGTCGCCCGTGCGGTACATGCGCGCGCCGTCGCGCTCCGCGAACGGATCGGCCACGAAGCGCTCGGCGGTCAGCTCGGGGCGCGCCAGGTAGCCGAGGGCGACGCCGGCGCCGCCGACGTACAGCTCCCCCGTCTCGCCGTCCGGCACCGGGCGCCGGGCGTCGTCGAGCACGTGCAGCTGCGTGTCGCGGATCGCGTGGCCGATCGGCACCGACGCCCACCCCTCGGGGAGCGGGTCGGGGATCGCGTAGCAGGCGGCGAAGGTCGTCGTCTCGGTCGGCCCGTAGCCGTTGATCAGCCGCGTCCCCGGGAGCGCCGCCTGCGCGCGCCGCACGTGCGCCGCCGACAGCGCCTCGCCGCCGGCGAGCAGCTGTCGCACGCCGCGCAGCGCGCCGGGCGCCTCGTCGACGACGGCGTTGAACAGCCCCGCCGTCAGCCACATCGTCGTCACCCCCTCGGCGGCGACGGCGTGCGCCAGCCCCTCGGGGGTCGGCACGCGCTCGGCGTGCAGCACGCAGGCGCCGCCGGTGAGCAGGGGGCCGAAAATCTCGAACGTCGACGCGTCGAAGGCCAGCGGCGCGGCGTGCAGCACGGCGTGCGCTGAGCCCAGCTCCACGTACGTCGCGTCGCACACCAGGCGCACGATGGCGCGGTGCGGCACCTCGACCCCCTTCGGCTCGCCGGTGGAGCCGGAGGTGAACATCACGTAGGCGCGCGCGTCCGGGCCCGCCGCGTCGGCGGGGCGGGCGTCGGGGGCGGCGTCGGCGTCGCGCGCGGCCTCGCCGTCGCGCAGCACCGCCCACTCCCCCTCGGGGACGACCGCCGCGTGCGCCGCGTCGGCGAGCACCAGCCGCACCCCCGCGGCGCGCAGCATGAAGGCCAGCCGCGCCGCCGGGTACGACGGCTCCAGCGGGAGGTACGCCGCCCCCGCCTTCAGGATCGCGAGCAGGGCGACCACCATCTCGGGCGTGCGCTCGAGGCACACCCCCACCGCGTCGCCGGGCGCGACGCCGCGCGCGCGCAGCGCGTGCGCGAGCCGGTTGGCGCGCGCGTCGAGTTGCGCGTAGGTCACCTCGCGGCCGGCGTGGCGCAGCGCGACGGCGTGCGGCGTGCGGTCCGCCTGCGCGGCGAAGGCCGCGGTCACGGTGGCGGCGGCGGTCATGCGATGCACTCCTGGCGTGGGCGCGGCGCGTCGACGAGGTTGGAGCGCCGCGCCGTGTCTTCCCTCCCCCTCCCGTGATCCGTCCGCCCCTCCTCGTCGCGCTGTGCGGCGGCGTCCTGCTGGTCGCCGCCGCGCTGTTCGGGCGCGACGCGCGCCGGCTGGTGCTCTCGGCGTGGAGCGAGTTCGCGCAGTTCCGCCCGCGGCGCGGCGCGGTGCCGCTCCCGCCCGACGCGGCCGCGGCGGGGTTCGCGCCGGTCGCGTTCGACGTCGCCGAGGTCGGGACGATGCGCGGCTGGTACGCGCCCGCCCGCACCGGGGCGGCCGTCGTCGTCGCGCACGGCAGCGGCGGCGACCGGCGCGCGGTGCTCGACGTGGCGCTGGCGCTGGCGCGCGGCGGCCACGGCGTGCTGCTGTTCGACTGGCCCGGGCACGGCGAGAGCGAGGGTGCGATGCGCGTCGGCGCCCCCGAGCGGCGCGCGCTGCGGGCCGCCGTCGACTACCTCTGCGCGCGCCCCGACGTCGCCGGCGGCCGCGTCGGCGCGTACGGCTTCTCGATGGGCGCGCTGATCGTCGCGCAGGTGGCCGCCGACGACGGCCGGGTGCGCGCGGTGGCCTTGGCCGCGCCGCCGAGCGACGTGCGGGCGTACACGCTCCGCGAGTACGCGCCCCAGGGGCGCGCCGCGCAGTGGGGCGCGCTGCTCGGCGTCCGGCTGGGCGGGCTGCGACTCGACGACCCGCAGCCGATCGCGCTCGTCCCCCGCATCGCCCCCCGCCCGCTGCTGATCGTCACCGGCGAGGCCGACGCCGCGGCCACGCCCGCGACCGCCCGCGCGCTGTACGCGGCGGCCGGCGAGCCGAAACGACTCTGGGTGGTGGCGGGGGCGGGACATGGCGGGTACGGGGAGGCGGCGCGCGACTACGGAGAGCGGATCCGGGCGTTCTTCGACGAGGCGCTGGGTGACGACGCCCTCATCGAGCGCGGCGGCAGGTAGACGACCGAGGGGGCGCGAGGTCAGGGCGGCCCGCTCAGCAGCCCCTTGAGCCGGCCGAACAGCCCCCCGGTGGCGGGCACCCCGGCCGCGCCGGCCGGCACGGCGACAGGCGCCGCACCGGGCGCGCCCCCCGCCGCCTCGTCGAGCGCGGCGGCCACCTGCTGCAGGGTGCCGAGCAGCACGATGCGCGGGCTCACCCGCGCACCCGTCTCGCGCGCCGCGCGGTCGACGAAGCGGAAGCAGAGCAGCGAGTAGCCGCCGAGGTCGAAGAAGTTGTCGGCGAGCCCCGCGCGCGGCACGCCGAGCATCTCCTGCCAGAGCGCGGCGACGCGGCGCTCGGTCTCGGTGGCCGGCGGCGCGTACGCGCGCGCCGCGGCCCCCGTGTCGTCGGCCGGGAGCCGGTCGCGCAGCACCGCGCCCGCGGCGTCGCGCGGGACGGCGCCGATCTCGACGAAGCGCTGCGGGAGCGCGGCCTCGGGGAGCCGAGCGCGCACGCAGCGGCGCAGCTCCGTCTCGGTGTACGCGCCGCCGGCGGCGGGGACGACGAACGCCACGAGGCGCCGGGCGCCGCTCGCGTCCTCGCGCACGGCCACGGCCGCATCGGCGACGCCCGCGTGGCCGCGCAGCGCCCCCTCGACCGCCGCCAGCGCGACCGCGCGGCCGGCGTGTTGGTGCCGGTCGTGGTCGCGGGCCACGAGCGTGACGCGCCCGTCGGCGCCGCGCCGGGCGCGGTCGCCGGTGCGGACGGCGCGCGCCGCCGGGTCGAGCGGGTCGGGGACGAGGCGCGGGTCGCCGGCCGGCAGCGCCCGCGCCGCCGGGCCGCCCACGTGCAGCCACCCGGCCACGCCCGGCGCCGCGACCTCGCCGGCCGCGTCGAGCACGAACAGCCGCGCGCCGCCGAGCGGCACGTCGTAGCCCGCCGCGCCGCCGCCCGCCGCGTTCCACCCGCCCGCGGCGGGGTGGCCGTACGCCGTGACCACGCGGCCGACGCGCGCGGCCACCGCGTCCAGCAGCGCCGGCGGCGCATCGTCGGTGACCACCGCGGTGAGCGCCGGGGCGCCCGCCCACCGCGCATCCTCGAGCTCGCGCCACGTCGCCGCGGGCGCCGTCGCCAGCGTCGCGCCGACGTCCGCGAGCAGGTCGGCCAGCAGCTCGCCGTCGGCGTCCGCGCCGTCGGGCGCCGCCACCAGCGTCGCGCCCGCGGCGAGCGGCACCAGCAGCTCGAGCGGCGCCGCCGCGGCCGCCGGCGCGTGCAGCGGGACGGCCACCGTCGCGTCGCTCACGCCGAGCAGCGCCGCGAGGTCGCCGGCCGCCGCGTCGAGCGCGGCGTGCGTGAGCGGCGCGGGCACCACACGCCCGTCGGCGCCCACGTCGTGCAGCAGCAGGGCCACGTCGTCGGGGCGCGGCGCGTCGGCAGTCAGCCACGCCGCCGGCGCCAGCGCGTCGAGGGCGTCGAGCGCGACGCGCGGCGCGGCCGGGCCGAGGGCGTCCGGGGCGCGCGTGGCGACGAGCACCGCGTCGACGCCCGCGGCCGCGGCGACGGCGTCGTTGTACGGCGCCGGGTCGCGCGGGTCGAGCAGCAGCACCGCGCCGCGCGCGGCGAGCGCGCCCAGCACGGCGGCCGCGCGCGGCGCCGGGTCGTCGGCGAGCACCGCCACGCGTGCGCCGGGGCCCAGCCCGCGCTCGGCGAGCGCGGCGCGCACCGCCGCGGCCTGCCCGAGGAGCCGCGCGTAGCTGACCGCCGCGCCCGCGCCGTCGCGCACCGCCGGCGCGTCGGGGCGCGCCGCGGCCGCCCGCAGCACCCCGTCCAGCACCGACGGGTGCGCGCGCGCCGCCTCCGCCCCCGCGCCGAGCGCCGCGCGGCGCTCGGCCTCCGTCAGCAGCGGCAGGCGGCCGACCGCGCGCCGCGGGTCGTCGAGCAGCGACAGCAGTAGGCCGCGCAGGTGCGCCAGGAAGCGCTCGGCCGTCGCGCGCTCGAACAGGTCGGTGCTGAAGTTGAGTACGGCGATCAGCCCGTCCGCCGTCTCCATCGTCCACAGCATCAGGTCGTTCGTCGCCGCGCGCTGCGGCACGTGCACCTGCTCGACGCGCACGCCCGCCGCCTCCGCCGGCCGCCCGCGCGCGTCCTGCATCGAGAAGAGCGCGCGCACCACCGGGACCTTGTTGCCGAGCAGCTCGAACGGCATGTCCTGGTGCCCGAACGCGTCGAGCGTCACGTCACGCACCCGGGCCAGCAGCGCGGCGAACGGCGCCTCCGGGTCGACGTCGAAGCGCAGCATCACGGTGTTCACGAACGCGCCCACCACCTGCTCGGTCTCGGCGCGCGTGCGCCCGCGCACCGGCGTGCCGACGAGCAGCGCGCGCTGCCCCGAGTAGCGGTGCAGCAGCGCGTTGTAGCCGGACAGGAGCAGCATGAACAGCGTCGCCCCGTGTTGCTGCGCGAGCGCGTTCAGCCGGTCGACCTCGGCGCGCGTGAACGACAGGTAGGTGCGGGCGCCCTTGTAGCTCGGCTGCGCCGGACGCGGGCGGTCGGCGGGGAGCTCCAGCACCGGCAGCTCGCCGCCCAGGTGCTCGCGCCACCACGCGACCTGACGCGCCATCTCGGGCGAGGCCAGGTGCCCCTCCTGCCAGGCCGCGAAGTCCCCGTACGTGATCGGCGGCCGCGGTAGCGCTGCGTCGCGGCCGAGCGCGCGCGCCTCGTAGAGCGCGCGGAACTCGGCGAGGAAGATGTCGAACGACCAGCCGTCCCAGATCAGCCCGTGCCGCAGCGTGTACAGCAGGTGGTCGTCGGGCGCGAACGTCACCAGCGAGGCGCGGAAGAGCGGCGCCGCGCCCGGATCGAACGGGCGGTCCTCCTCGTCGGCGAAGTAGCGCTCGAGCGCCGCGTCGCGCTCGTGCGCGGGGACGCCGCCGAAGTCCACGCGCTCGAGCACCAGGCGCGCGTCCGGGTCGAGCAGCTGCACCGGGGCCCCGTCCTCGACGGCGAAGCGCGTGCGCATCTGGTCGTGCCGCGCCACGAAGTCGTCGAGCGCGCCCTGCACCGCGGCCGCGTCCACCGGGCCGCGCAGGCGCCAGGCGGCGGCGTGGACGTGCGTGGCCGCGGTGGCCGGGTCGAGCTCGTGCAGCCGCCAGGTGCGGCGCTGGATGACGCTGAGCGGCGCGCGCGTGCGGGCCGGGTCGTGCGGGATGGGCGCGGCGACCGACCGCGCGGCGTCGTCCGGCGCGCCGGCGGCGCTCCCGCTCATCGCCTGCTCGACGAGCACGGCGAAGCGCTCCACGGTCGGCGCCTCGAAGATGCGCCGGTAGGGCAGCTCGACGCCGTGGTCGCGCCGCAGACGCGCGAGCACCTGCGACGCCATCAGCGAGTGCCCGCCGAGCTGGAAGAAGTCGTCGCGCGCGCCCAGCCGCCCCACGCGCAGCGCCTCGGCCCACAGCCCGGCCACCAGGCGCTCGGCGTCGGTGCGCGGCGCCACGAAGTCGTCGCCGCGCACCGCGTCCGACGCCTGCGGCGCCGGGAGCGCGCGCCGGTCCACCTTGCCGCTCGGCGTGAGCGGGATCTTGGCGAGCCGCACGAACGCCTGCGGCACCATGTAGTCGGGGAGCGCGGCGCGCAGGTGCGCGCGCAGCTCGGCGTCGGTGGGCGCGGCGCCCTCGGCGGGCACCAGGTACGCCACCAGGCGGCGGTCGTCGGGGGTGTCCTCGCGCACCACCACCGCGGCGGCGCGGGCGCCCGCGTGGTCGGCGAGGCGGCTCTCGATCTCGCCCAGCTCGATGCGGTAGCCGCGCAGCTTCACCTGGTCGTCGTTGCGCCCCAGGTAGTCCACGTCGCCGTCGGGGAGCCAGCGCACCACGTCGCCGGTGCGGTACAAGCGCTCGCCCGCCCGCTCGGGGTCGGGGAGAAAACGCTCGGCCGTCAGCTCGGGGCGGTTCAGGTACCCCGCCGCCACGCCCATCCCGCCGATGTACAGCTCCCCCGGCACGCCGACCGGCACCGGCTGGCGGTGCACGTCGAGCACGTGGTAGCGCACGTTCGGCAGCGGGCGCCCGATGGTGACGCGCGCGCCCGGCCCCGGCAGCCGCTGCGCCGAGCCCCACACCGTGGCCTCGGTGGGGCCGTACGCGTTCCATACCGTGCGGGCGCGCGCCAGCAGCGCGTCGGCCAGGTCGCGCGGCAGCGCCTCGGCGCCCGAGCCGACGGTCAGGTGCGACCCGCCCTCCCACCCCGCCGCGAGCAGCAGGCGCCAGGTGGCCGGGGTGGCGAACACGAAGGTCGCGCGCGCGTCCTCGAGCAGGCGGCGCAGGCGCAGCCCGTCGGCGGCCACCTCGCGCGACGCGATCACGACGCGCGCGCCGGCGGCCAGCGGCAGCAGGAGGTCGATCAGCGACGCGTCGAAGGCCAGCGTGGCCAGCGCCACACACACGTCGTGCGCGCCGAGCGCCGGCACCACCTCGCCGGTGACGAAGAAGTTCGCCAGCCCGCGGTGCGTGCACAGACACCCCTTGGGCGTCCCCGACGAACCCGAGGTGTAGATGACGTACGCCGGCGTGTCGGGCGTCGCCGCCGCGTCGTCGTGCGGCAGCGCGTCGGCCGACTCGGCGTCGATCGCGGCCGCGTCGCGGTCGAGCAGGAGCACGTGCCCCGGGCGCGCGTCGGCGGGCACGGCGTCGAGCGCCGAGCCGTCGGTCACGAGCGCGGCCAGCGCCGCATCGCGGGCGGTGAACGCCAGCCGCTCGGCGGGGTGGTCGGGGTCGAGCGGCACGTACGTTCCCCCCGCCTTGAGCACGCCGAACAGCGCGGCGACCATCTCCGGCCCGCGCGGCAGGCAGAGCCCCACCATCGCGCCGCGCCGCACGCCGAGCGCGCGCAAACGGCGGGCGATGCGGTTGGCGCGCGCGTCGAGCGCCGCGTAGGTCAGCGTCGCGCCCTCGAACTCGAGCGCGACGGCGTCGGGGGCGCGGGCCGCGCTGCGCTCCAGCGCGTGGTGCCCGAGCAGCCCCGCCGGGACGGCGCGCGCCGTGTCGTTCCAGCGCGCGATGCGGGCGCGCTGCGCGGGCGGGAGCGCGGCCAGGCGCCCCACGGGCGTCTCCGCCGCGTCGGCCGCCGACGCGAGCAGCTGCTCGAACGCCTCCAGCCAGGCCGCCACCGTGGCGCCGTCGAACAGCGCGGCGTTGTACTGGCACTCGAGCGTCACCGCGCCGTCGAGCTCCACGGCGTTGACGAACAGCTCGAACAGCTCGCGGCTGCGCGGGACGGCGCGCATGTCGGCCGCCAGCCCGTCGAACGGCAGCGCCGACGGGCCGAGCCCGCGCTCGAGGTTGAACACCACCGAGACCAGCGGGGGGCGCGACGGGTCGCGCGCCAGCGGGAGCCGCGCCAGCAGGCTGCCCAGCGTGAGCGCGTGGTGCTCGTGCGCGTCGAGCACCGCCGACCGCGTGGCGGCGAGCAGCGTCGCGAACGGCGCGTCCGCCTGCACGCGCAGGCGCACCGGGAGCAGGTGCACCAGGTGCCCGACCAGCCCGGGGGCGCCGGCCGCCGGCTGCCCCGCGGCCGGGATGCCGACGACCACGTCCTCCTCGCCCGTGAGCCGGTGCAGCATCGCGCCGAAGGCGGCGAACAGCGTCGCGAAGAGGCTCGCCCCGGCCGCGCCGCCGGCGCGCGCCGCGCGCTGCACCAGCTCGCGCGGCAGCACGTGGTCGGTGCGCCCGGCGCCGAAGGTGCGCGTCGCCGGCCGCGCGCGGTCCGCCGGCAGCTCGGGCGCGGTCGGGGCGTCGCGCAGCAGCGCCGTCCAGTAGCCCTCGGCCTCCGCCTCGGCGGCCCGCGCCTCGGGCCCCTGCGCGGCCAGCGCGTAGTCGGCGAGGCGCGGCGCCTCCGCCAGGCGCGCCGGCTCCCCGCGCCGGGCGGCGGTGTAGAGCGCCGCCAGCTCCGTCGCCACCACGCCGAACGACCAGCCGTCGCACACGACGTGGTGCGCGGCGACCACCAGCAGGTGGTCGTCGGCGGCCAGCCGCGCCAGGTCGAAGCGCGCCAGCGGCCCGCGCACCAGGTCGAACGGCTCGGCCACCACGCGCGCGAGCAGCGCCTGCCGCGCCGCGTCGCGCTCCGCGCCCGGCAGCGCGCTCCAGTCGTGCCGCGCCACCGGCACCTCGGCCGGCGGCTCCAGCACCGCGAGCGTCAGCCCGTCGGCGGCCACGGTCGCGCGCAGCGCCTCGTGGCGCGCCACGAGTTCGCGCACCGCCGCCCGCAGCGCGCCCGCGTCGAGCGCGCCGCGCAGCGTGACCGTCACCGCCTCGTTGAAGGCCAGCGACGCCTCGTCGCCCATGCACGTCGCCGCCCAGATCTCGCGCTGCGCCGCGGTAGTCGGGATGCTGGCGACGATCGCCGGCCCGGCGAACGGGTCGAAGTCGTCGGCTCCGGGCGCAGAGCGGGCGGGCGAGGCGGTGGTGGTCACGGCGGGTACCTGGCGTGCAGCCGGTAGTGCGGAGGGGGTCGGACGGGGGAAGAGCCGCGTCAGGGCGCGGCCACGAGGCGCACCCGCTCGGCGCGCGGGCGGCGCAGGGTGCGCAGCACGACGCGGACGAAGGCGGGGTCCTGGACCAAGTATCGGCGCCAGAGTCGCCGCGGCTCCTGTCCGAGGCGGAACAGCCACTCCAGCCCCGCGCGCGACATCCAGGCGGGCGCGCGCCGGAGCGTCCCGGCCACGAAGTCGAGGCTCGCGCCGACGCCCACGCACACGGCGGGGCCGATCTGGGGGAGCGCGCGGGCGATGAACAGCTCCTGCTTGGGCGCGCCGAGGGCGACGAGGACGAGGTCGGGCCGGGCGCGGCGGATGCGCGCGATCACGGGCGCGTCGCGCGCCGGGTCGGGGCGCGGCGACACGAGAGCGTCGTCCACGCCCACCACGTTCACGCCGTGCTCCTCGCGCAGCCGCCGCGCCGCCTCGGCGGCCGCACCCGGCCCGCCGCCCAGCAGGTAGACGCGCCACCCGCGCGCGGCGGCGAGGCGCGCCATCGGCAGCAGCATGTCGGAGCCCGAGAGCTTCTCGGGGAGGCGCGCGCCGAGCAGCCCCGAAGCCCACACCAGCGGCGCGCCGTCGGCCAGGGCGAGGCTCGCGCGCGCGTACGCGTCGCGGAACGCCTCGTCGCGCTCGGCCGTCACCACGTGGTCCACGTTCGGGGTGAACACCGACCCGCCCGCCCCGGCGGCGACCAGCGCCTCGAGCGCGGCCAGCGCCTCGCCGCGCGTGAGCACGTCGACCCACAGGCGGCCGACGCGCAGGCGCGCGCGCACGGCCGGCGGCGCGGCGGCGCGTTCGGCGGCGCGCCCGGGCAGGAGGGCGGGCGCGGTCACCGCTCGGGCACGGTGACGCTGCCCAGGAAGTGGGCGTGGCCGACGGCCGCCACCACCCGCCGCGCGTCGCGCGCCGACGCCGCCCCGAGCGGCACGACCAGGAGCGCCGCGTCGGCCGCGCGCGCCAGCGGGATGGCCGGCACCCGCACCAGCGGCGACGGCAGCGCGAGCAGCACGCGCTCCCCCGCCGCCGCGTGCGACGACACCGCCGCCGCGACCGCGCCCACCTCGTCGGGCGTCACGTCCTGCGCGTCGAACAGCTGCACCGCGCCGTCGTGGTACGCGCGCGCGCTCGCCGCCAGCCCCTCGGCCAGCGCCATGATTGGCACGCCCGGCGCGGCCGGCACGAGCGCCAGCGAGCGCCACCCGTGCGTGATCAGGGTGAACCAGACGTGCGCCCACCGCTCGTCGTCGGCGGCGCCGGGCGCGAACTCGGCGCGCGGGGCGTGCTGTTGCAGGGTCGGCATCGTTACGACACGGAGGAAGTGGGGACCGGCGGTTCGGGCGCGGCGGCGGCCGCGGGGGCGGCGCGGGCGGTGCGCACCCACGCCTCGCGCTCGGCGCGCGGCGGCGGGCGCAGGGCGCGGCGCGCGGCGAGGGCGAGCTTCCACGCGGCGTACGCGGGCGCCCACGCCAGGTCGAGCAGCACGCGCGCGCCCTGCCCCGCCAGCGCCGCCCCGCGCGCGACGTAGAGCGCCAGGCAGAGGAGCGCGGCCGCCCATCCCGCGACTCCGATCACGCCCGCCCACCCGGCGAGCAGCGCGGCGGCGGCCAGCGCGCTCCCGGCCAGCGCGAGCGCGACGAGCGTGGTGAGCGGCGGCACGAGCAGGTCGAGCGCGAGGTCGAGCGGGACCGGGTCGCGGCGCGTCCGCGCGGCGCGCAGCAGCGCCGGCACCGCGCGGCGCGCGAGCCCGCCGCGCCCGTCCTCCCACCGCTCGCGCTGCGAGCGCGCGGCGCTCCCGGTGGCCGGCATGTCGCCGAGCACGGTGGCCTCGGGCACGTAGGCGACGCGCACGCCGGCCGCGCCCAGCGCCACCCCGTACTCCACGTCCTCGACGCGCGAGAAGGCCCGGTGCGGGTGGCGGCGCAGCGTGTCGACGGTGAAGCCCATCCCGTTGCCGCGCAGCCCGCACGACAGCCCGAGCCGCTCGCGGGCGAGCGATCGCACCGTGTGGTAGCAGCTGAGCGCGACGACCATGAGCCGCGTGCGCCACGAGTCGCCGGCGTTGCGCACGCCGTACTCCGCCTGCACGCACGCCTCGCCGGCGGCGACTCGCGCGGCGAAGGCGCGCAGCAGGTTGGGGGAGACGCGCGTGTCGGCGTCGACCACCACGACCGCGTCGGCCGCGCCGTCGGCCAGGCAGGCGGCGTAGGCGTGGGCGAGCGCGTACCCCTTGCCGCGCCGCGTCGGGTCGGCGCGCTCCAGCACCGTCGCGCCGGCGGCGCGCGCGCGCTCGGCGGTGCGGTCGGCGCAGTTGTCGGCCACCACCAGCACGCGGTAGCGGTCGCGCGGGTAGTCGAGCGCCAGCAGGCTGGCCACCGTCGCGCCCACCCCCGCCTCCTCGTCGTGCGCCGGCACCACCACGTCGAAGCGCACCGCGTCGGTGGGCGGGGGCGCCGGAAGGCGGCGCGCCGCCGCGGCCAGCGCCGCCAGGTAGGCCGAGGCGCCGAGCACCGGCGTCGCGGCGACCGCGAGCGCGACCTCCGCCCACAGGCGCGCGGCCGTCACGCGCCCCCCACGTGCGGCGCCGCGGCGCCGAACAGGCGCGTGCGCTGCGGCCACGCGCCGGTGCCGACCGCGAGCTTGGCCGACGCCGCGAGCGCCACCGCGAGCATCCCCTGCACCGTCCACGACTGCGTGCCCATGTCGGCCCACGCCTGGACGACGTAGGCCGCGTAGGTGGCGAGCGCCCCGTACGCGACGCCGCGGTCGAGCGGCGTGGTGGCGAAGGCGTGGGCGCGGGCGGCCAGGAACGCCCCCGCCGCCACCGGGAGCCAGAGCAGGGTGAAGCCGACCAACCCGCCGATGCTCCACAGCCAGAGCACGCTGTTGTGCGCGATGTAGCGGTACTGCGGGAAGACGTGGGCGATGTTGTAGGCGACCGAGATCTCGACGTACTCGTGCCCCCACCCCGAGCCGACCAGCGGGCCGCGCTTGAGCGTGGTGACCAGGTTGTAGTTCTCGATGTCGCGCGTCTGGCTGGACGCGTCCTCCTGCGTGATCACCGAGGCGACCATGCGCGCCGGCGCGAAGGCGGCGCCGGCGCGGTTGCGTCCCGCGGCCACGTAGACGAGGAAGAGCGGGAGCGCGTACAGCCCCAGGCGCAGCAGCGCGCGGCGCGTACGGCGCGGCAGCACGGCGTAGAACATCACCGCCGTCGCCGCCAGCGTGACGTAGGCGGTGCGGCGGTTGTTCATCGCGAGGCCGAGCGCGCTCCACGCCGCCACCGCGGCGGCGGCCGCGACGCGCCGCACGGTGGGTTGGTGGTACGCCGCCGCCAGCCAGCCGACCATCGTGACCACGAACAGCACCGAGTCGGCGTGGCTGGTGACCGTCGCCGGCGTCACCCCGGCCGGCCGCGCGTAGCGGAAGTAGAAGTAGGCGGCGAGCAGGATCTTGAGGCACGACACGCCGGTGACCGCGGCCGCGAACGCGGCCGCGTCGCGCGCGCCGCGCATCGCCGCGCACAGGAGCAGCGCCAGCACCGGCATCCACAGGACGTAGCGGAACTGCCAGAGCGACTGCCGCACGTCGCCGCCGCGCGCGACGCCCCACGCCTCGAGCGCCACCACCGCGAACAGCGACAGCAGGAGCGCCGCGACCATCGGGCGCGCGGGGGGGACGCGGCCGGCCGCGTCGGTGCGGTCGCCGGCCAGCGCGCGCAGCGCGGCCAGCGCGATCAGCGCCAGCGCCACCACCTCGAACCCCGACACCTTGGCCGCCTCGACGCCGAGCAGCTTGTTCAGGTTGTCGAGGAGCAGCGGCTGCAGCACGTGCGTCGGCGGGCGCCAGGGCGGGATCTCGGGCGCGCGGCTCGGCTCCAGGTCGGCCAGCACCGCCAGCGCCAGCAGCGCGAACAGCGGCACGCGCACCGGGAGCCGCACGACCGCGTACGCCGCGACCGCCAGCGCCGCCGGCAGCAGCGCGAGCAGCGGGTCGGCCGTCGCCAGCAGCAGCGCGACGGCGGCCGCGACGACCAGGCCCACGGCCGCCCGCGCGATTGGCAGGTCGTCGCCGCCCGGCGCCGCGTGCACGTCGCCCCACCGGGCGCTCCGCCCGGTCACGGGCGGGGCAGCTCCCCGAGCACCGGCAGCCCGACGGCGCGCGACACCTGCCACCGCTCGACCACGCGCCCGCCGGCCAGGTCCACCGCCAGCGCCGCGAACGCCGCCAGCCCCACGGCGGCGACCAGGCCGCCGACCAGCAGGAGCGGCACGTTGGGCCGCACCGGGCGCCGCGGGAGCAGCGCCGGCGTGATCACGTTGTAGCGGTACTTGAACGCCGCGCGCGCCGTCTCCAGCTCGATGCGCGCGCCCTCCAGGCGGTCCAGCAGGTCCTCGTGGTCGGCGACGGCGATCTTGAGGCGCGAGCGCGCGTAGGTCAGTCGCGGGTCCTCGAGCGTGTCGCCCGCCGCGGGCGGCGCGGCGAGGCGGGCGAGCGCCGCGGCCGTCAGCGTCGCCTCGCCGCGCGCCGCGCCGGCCGCCGGCGAGCCGCCCGCCGCCGCCACCTGCGCCGCCAGCGCGCGCTCGTCGCGGCGCAGCGCCGCCACGTCGGGCGACTCGCCGGCCAGCGCCTCGAGCGCCTGCTGCGTCGCCACCAGCTCCGGGTGCGCCGGGCCGACGGTCCTGCGCAGCTCGTCCAGCCGCGCCTGCAGCGCCCCCGCGCGCTGCGCCCGCGCCGCCTCCGCGGCGGCGATCGCGGCGCGCTTGGCCGAGAGGTCGCTCTCCAGCTGCGCCGCCGCCGGGTTAGGCGCCGCGGCGCGCGCCGGCGCGAGGCCGGCGGCCAGATTGCGCGCCCCGCCGGCCGCGGCGGCCGGGGTGAACTGCCGCACGTCCGCCAGCGCGCCCTCGATCTGCGCGTGCGCGTTGCGCACGTGCCCCTCGAGGATCCCGATGCTCTCGCGGATCAGCGCCTGCTCGGACGCGTTGCGCGTCTCCAGGAAGTTGCGCTGCGCCAGCTGCACCACGCGCAGCGCGAGCCGCGGGTCGGCCAGCGTGATGCCGATGCGCACCGTCCCCTCGTCGGCCACCACCCAGAGCTGGCCGCGCAGGTAGCCCACCAGCTGCTCGCGGTGCTCGTCGGCGGGCGTCGGGCCGGCGACCAGCGCCCGCACGGCGTCCTTCGCGCGCCCCAGCGGGGGGCGCAGCCGCGGCCACGCCTCCTCGAGCTTCACCTCGTCGGCGAGGGCGAGCAGGTTCTCGCGGTTGAGCACCGCCTCCGCCGCCATGCGCGTCGGCGCGTCCGACTCGGCGGGCACGGCGCGCCGCGGGTTGCCGAGCGCCGGCATCACGAAGTTGCGCTGCGCCAGGATGCTGGTTTCGACGAAGTACTGCCGCGGCACGACGAGCAGCGCGAGCAGCGCCGCCCCGAACACGGCGCCGAAGACGCCGCCCGCCAGCCGGCGGCGGCGGCGCACGGCGCGCCACGGGAAGCCGAGCAGCTCGCGCAGCTGCCCGAAGTCGATCACCGGCTCGTCGGCCGCCTCGGCGGGCCAGGAGGCGTCGGGCCAGGGCCCCGGGCGCGCCGCCCGGCGCACCGCCGGCACGCCGCGCGCGGGCGTGCGCGTGGCCACGTAAGCCGCCGCGTAGGTCGTCGGCGCGTCGTCGAACGCGCCGGCGTCCACCGGCGAGGGGGCGCCGGAGAGGCGGGCGGGGGAGCGCGGGAAGGATGACATGGGAGGGGGGACGGCGGGCCGCGCTACCCGAGGCGCGGGTAGACGTAGAGCACGCCGAACAGGTAGGCGGCGTAGTAGGCGGCCAGCCACGCCGCCGCGCGGCGCAGCGCGCGCGCAGGCGACGGGTGCCGCGCGGCCCGCATGGGGATCGCGAGCGTGGCGACGATCACCGAGACCAGGAGGAGCTTGCCCACGGCCGGACTCAGTCCACGACCACGACGTCGCCGGCGCGCAGCCGGAAGAGCGCGGCCCGCGTCGAGCGGCCCGTCACGGCGCCGAAGGTGAAGCGGATGCGCACCGGCTCCGGCGCGCGGCGCAGCACGTAGATGCGGTCGGCGTGCGCGAACTCGGTGAGCCCGCCGGCGCTCGCCAGCGCCTCCGCGACCCCGCTCCCCTGCGGCAGCGGGTACGCCCCCACGCGCGCGACCTTGCCGAGCACCGACACCGTGGTCGGCGTCGTCTCGTCGAGCACCACGTTCACGCGCGGGGCCAGCACCAGCTTCGCCGCGCGCAGCCGCTCCTCGAGGTCGCGGGCGATCTGCACGGGGCTCCGCCCGCCCACCGGCACGTCGTTGAGCAGCGGCATCGAGATGCGGCCGTCGGCGCGCACCCGCGCCTTGGCCGAGAGCTTCTCGTTGTCCCACACCTGCACCGTCAGCAGGTCGCCCGGCGCCACGACGTAGTCGTCGGACGCCGCCGCGGGCGCGTACTCGTCGGCCCACACGTAGCGGCCCGCCCCCGACGCGCACCCGGCGCCCCCGAGGGACAGGAAGAGCAGCGCGCCCGCGAGGCGCGCGCGGCGGGAGGGAAGACGAAGCATGGCGGTGCGGCCCACGGAAGCGGTGAAAAGGGTTCGGGCGAGAGTATCGGCCGGCAGAGCGACTACCAGACGTGCGCGTAGCCGGCGCGCAGCGTGGCGTCGCGCGTGCGCACGGTCGCCCCCTGCGCGCGGCTGAGCTGCGACCCGCCCGCGCCCACCCACAGCCCGCCGACGAGGGGGCGCTGCACGTCGGCGAACGACGACACGGTGACGAGCCGCTGCGGCCCGAACGCCGGCGCGCTCGCCCACGTCTGCTCGACCCCGGCCCGCAGGACGAGCCCCCCCGGCACGGCGCGCACGTACGCCGCCCCGACCTGGTCGGTCGCCAGCACCTGCCCGACGCCGGGCATCGGACTGACCCCGCGCGCGTAATGGACGTCCCACGTGCCGCGGAGGGCACGGCCGGCGAGCGCCGCCCCGCCGGCGGGGCGCAGGGCGCGCCCCCCGCTGTCGCCCGCGGCGGCGCTGGCGCCGGCGCGCAGCTGGAGGGTGACGCCGCCGCGCGGGCGCGCCGTCCACTCGAGCGTCGCCACCTCGGTCGCGAGGGTGCGCTCCCCGAGCGCGAGCCGCTCGGCCTGCACCGTCGCGCCCAGCGCCCCGCCGCCGGCCAGCCGGCGCGCCGACTGCACGCGCGCGCGCACGCCGGTCCCCCCCGCGAACCCGGGCGCGTCGAAGGCGACGCGGTCGCCGCTCCCCTCGGCGCTCAGCGTGGTGCGCTCGCTCAACCGGTACGCGGCGCCCAGCGACCCGGCCGACGACCGCGTGCGCGTGAGCGGCAACAGCGGCAGCACGTCGGCCGCCGGTATATCGACCGTCGGCACGTCGGCCGGCGCCCCGAACGCCGGCGCGAGCGACACGCCGCGCGTCAGGCTCGTACTCGTGGTCACGCCGGCGCGGAGGGTCAGCCGCGGCGTCAGGCGGCGCTCGGCGTCGGCCCACGCGCCGTAGACGAAGCGCGGCAGCGTCGGGTCGGCGTTGAAGCGTTGCGCCTCGCCGGCCGCGCTCACCGACAGCACGCCGCGCGCAAAGCGCCGCACGACGTTGGTGGCCAGCCGCGCCCGGGACACCACGTCGGCCGAGTCGCCGGCGCCCTGGTAGCGCGGGTTGGTGATCACCCCCGTCTCGGCGGTGGCGGCGAGGGCGATCTGCAGCGCCCGCAGAGGTGCCTGCGGCACCGGCCCCTGCGCCGCCGACGGGCGGGCCGACGCCGCCAACGCCGCGGCCAGGGCCGCGAGCGCCGCGGCGCGTCGCGCGGCCGTCACGGCGCCACCCGGCGCCACCCGGCGTCGGCCCGCGGCACGAGACGGAGGCTGGGCAGGGCGAAGTCGTCGGGGACGCGCACCGGCGGGGCGTCGGCGCATGGGCCAGGCGCCGGCGCGACCACGTCGGCCAGCGCCGCCAGCGCGTCGGCCGGCGGCGCGGCGCCGGCGGCCACCTCGACGGCGCCCATCAGCCGCCGCCCCGGCGCCACCACGACGCCGTGCGCCAGCAGCGACGCGTCCACCACCGCCCCCGCCCCCACGCGGCACCGCTCCCACAGGTGCGAGCGCGTGACGATCGCCGCCGCCTCGACCACCGAGTGCGCGCCCACGGTCGCCGGCCCGATCAGGATCGCGTCGGCGCCCACGCGCGCGTGCGGCCCTACGAGCACGGGGCCGAAGACGCGGGCGCGCTCGTCCACCTCCGCGCTCGGGTGCCGCAGCCCCTCGCCGAGCGGCAGGTAGTCGCGGAACTCGGGGCGCCGCGCCGCCGTGCTGACCAGCCACCCGCTGGCCGCCGCGTAGCTGGCGTGGTCGAGCACCCGCGGCGACACGCCCTGCACCTCGTGCAGGTGCACGCGCGCGCCGGCGGCGTACAGCCGCTCGAGCAGCCCCTGCTTGATGTCCTGGAAGCCGGCCGCCGGCACCTCGTCGAGCACGCGCCGCTCGATCACGTAGACGCCGCCGGGGGTCGCCCGCCGCGCCGGGTCCGCCGTGGCGCGGCGCCGGTCGATCTCGACCACCGTCGTCACCGCGGCGCCGGCGCGGCGGTGCGCCGCCAGCAGCGCCGCCAGGTCGACCGACGGGATCATCGCCCCCTCGACCAGCACGTACGTGTCGGCCGGCGCCAGCGCGGCCGCGTCGCGCGCGCAGCCGGCCGGGCCGCGCGGCTGCTCGTCGGCGTAGTACGACAGCCCGATCCCCAGCCGCGCGCCGTCGCCGAGCGCGCGCCGCACCGCGGGGGTGCCGCTGTTGGCGCACACCACCGCCTCCGCCACCCCGCCGGCGCGCAGCCAAGCCAGCGGGTAGCAGATCACCGGGCGCTGGGCCAACGGGAGCAGCGGCCCGCGCAGCCGCCGCGCGAACGTGTCCTCCCCCCAGTGGTACGAGCCGGCGAGCACCACGCCGCGCGTCGCGGTCATGCGCCCTCCCCTTCCGCTGGCGTGGCGGGGAACGCACCCGGCGCGCGCCGCGGGCGCACGACGACGCCCGCCGGCTCGACCAGGCTCCGCGCGGGGACGTCGCGCATCAGCACCGCGTTGGCGGCCACCTTGCTCTCGCGCCCGACGGTGATCGGCCCGAGGAGCGTCGCGCCCGGCCCGACGTGGACGTCGGGCTCCAGCGTCGGCGTGCCGACCTCGCGCCGCTCGGGGTGCACGCTCTCGCCGAGCGTGACGTGCTGGAAGAGGATGCACCCCGGCCCGACGCGCGCCGCGTGCCCCACCACCAGCCCGGTGCCGTGCACCAGCACCACCCCCGGCGCCAGCTCGGCGTCCCAGTGCAACTCCGCGGCGTACAGGTGCCGGATGGCGCGCGACGCGATCTTGGCCAGGAGCGTCAGCCGCAGGTCGCGCAGCAGCCGCATCACGCGGTACGCGACCATCATCTGGAACCCGATCTTCTGCACCAGGTCGGGGAGGAGCCGCGCCGGCTTGGGCGCGGCCTTGTACTTCGCGTCGGTGCGCCGGATCGCGTCGTGGTCCTCGCACACGTCGGCGGCGCACTTGAGCACGCGCCCCACCGGCGGCAGCGCCTCGGCGCGCGCGGCGTTGAGGTGCCGCCGCAGCCCGCCGAGCGCCGCGCGGCGGCCGCCCGCCTGCTCGCGCACGCCGCGGAAGTACTGCACCCCGTAGGCGAGCGTGATCGCCGCCAGCGCCACCGGGCGCGCGCGCAGCGCGTCGAGCGCCATGCCGACGCGCGCCGCCGCCCACGCCACCGGGCGCATCGCCCCCGGCGCGAGCGCCGCCAGCAGGAGCAGCGGGCGCGACACCGGGTTCACCAGGAAGAGGAAGCGCCACGGGTCGGCGTCCGGGACGTCCGGGTGCTTGGCCGCCACGCGCGCGTCGGCCGCGCCGTAGGCGTGCGAGCGGCGCATCCACCCGGCGAGGCTCGCGTGGTCGGAGGCGTGCCACGACACCGCGTCGGGGGCGAGCCCGAACGCCACCCCGGCGCGCTCGAGGCGCACGCCCAGCTCCGCGTCCTCGGAGAGGCGGAAGCTGCGGTCGAAGCCGCCCACCGCCTCGTAGTCGGCGCGCGGCAGCGAGACGTTGCCCGTGTACAGGTTGGTGCCGCGCACGCGCTGGGCGCCGCGCGCCACGGCGTCGAACAGCGCGTCGCCGGTGGCCAGCGGCGCCTGCTCGTGCAGCCGCAGCCGCACCCCGGGTTCGGCGCGCAGCCGCCCGAGCGCCACCCGGCGCGACCCCGGCGGGTGCGCCGCGAGGTGCTGCGCCAGGAAGTCGGGCCCGACGCGCATGTCGTCGTCGACGATCACGAGCAGCGGCGCGGTGGCGTGCGCGATCGCGGTGTGGCGCGCCGCGGCCGGCCCGCCGTTCGCCTGCTCGACCAGCCGCAGGCGGTAGGGCACGCCGCCGGGCGTTAGCAGCGCGCCGAGCGCCTCGCGCGCCGGCGGCGTCGAGCCGTCGTCGACGACCACGACCTCGAAGCGCTCGGGCGCCAGCGTCTGCTCGGCCAACAGCCGCAGCAGGCGGGCGGCGCTCGCGCCGCGGTTGTAGGTGGCGACGATCACGCTCACCTCGGGCGGCAGCGCGGGGCCGACGCCGGCCGCCCCGCGCGCCGGCGGCCGCTCTTCCGGGGCGAGCGCGCGCGCCGGCACGCCGCCCACGCGCGCGCCCGCCGGCACGCGGCCGCGCACCACGCTCCCCGGCTCGACCACCACGCCGTCGCCGAGCTCCGTCCCGCGCAACACCGTCACGTGCGCGCCGAGGCGCACGCCCCGCCCGATGCGGATCGCCTGCGCCTCCGGCCGCCCGTCGCGGTCCTCGACGCCGTGGAAGTCGGTGTCGAGCACCATCGAGTACGGGCCGATGCGGCTGTCGGCGCCGATCGTGACGCCGGCGTGGGCGGTGATCCCCACGCCGTGGGCGATCGCCACCCGGTCGCCGATGGCCAGCGTGCAGCCGGGCGCGGTGTCGAGGTGCACGGCCACCGGCGTCGCGTGCAGCACGACGTCGTCGCCGATCTCGACGCGCCCCAGGTTCTCGATGAACGCACGGCCGTGCACGCGCACGCCGCGCCCCACCACCTGGCAGGCGCCGAGGGGGGAGCGGGCCCCGCTCATGCCGGCACCGCCAGCGCGGGCGCCGGCGCCGCCAGGGCGACCGGGGGCGCGTGCAGCGGGCGCAGCACGCGGGCCGGGTTCCCACCGGCCAGCACCCCGGCCGGCAGCTCGCCGACGACGACGCTCCCCGCCGCGACCACCGTCCCCGCGCCGATGCGCGCGCCGGGGCGCACGGTGACGCGCCCGGCGAGCCAGACCCCGTCCCCGATCTCGACCGGGCGGGCGTCGCTCCCGTCGGGGAGGTCGGCGTCGGACACGATCGAGTACGGGCCGATGGTCACGCGGTCGCCGATGGTCACCGCCCGCGCCGCGTGGAGCAGCGTGCCGAAGTTGATGACCGCGTGGCTTCCGATCGCGAGGCGCGCGTCGGGCGCCGCCGCCAGCTCGCACGGCGCGTGGCGCGCGTTCAGAATCAGGTCGTCGCCGACCGTGATCGCGCCGGCGTTGCGCACCACCGGCCGCCCCATCACGCGCGCCCGCGCGCCGACGCGGTCGCACGCGCGCAGCCGCCACCGCGCGAGCGCCGACGCGGCCAGGTAGCGGCGCCCCTTGGCCAGCCGCGCCCCGAGCGGCAGTGCGCGGTCGCGCGCCAGGCTGCGCGCGATCTTGGCGAGGAGCGGCGCCACCGTCAGGCCGCCCTGTCCAGGGCGGCGTCGCCGCGGGGCGCGTCGCCGCGCCGGGCGGCGACCGTCGTGCGCACGAAGCCCGCGACCTCGCCCGCGTTCACCGCGCCCGTCGCCAGCACGCCGGCCACGTACGCCACCGCGTCGACGCCCAGCCGCCACGCGCCCAGCGGGGCGAGCAGCCGGTCGAGCACGACCACGCCGGCGCACACCGCGGCCGTGCGTAGCAGCGCCCCGCCGAGCCGCCGGTCGACGCCGCGGCGGCCGATCAGCCAGGCCATCGCCCCGGCCGCGTACAGCTCCGTGAGCACGAGCGCCGTCGCGGCGCCGGCGCCGGCGCCCCCCGGCCCGAGGGCGCGCATCGCGCGCGGCATCAGCCAGAGGTTGAGCGCCGGCGAGAGCAGCATCGCCGACAGCGCCACGCCGCTCACCGCCCACCCGCGCTCCAGCCGCACCAGCACGCTCGCGCTGACCATCGCCACGTAGCTGAGCACGAACGTCGGCGCCAGCAGCCGCAGGCTCAGCACCGCCGGCCCGTACGCGGGGCCGAACATCAGCGCCACCACCGGCTCCGCCGCCACGTAGAGCAGGAGCGACGTGGGGATCGCGACCGAGAGGATCGTCTCCGTCGCCCGCCGCGTGACGAGCATCAGCTCGGCCTCGGAGCGCGCGGCGGCGCGCGAGGTGAGCGGGAGGAGCACCCAGCCGATGAGGGGCGACAGCAGCATCGACATGCCGGCCACCGTCGCCGCCGCGCCGTACCACCCGACCTCGGTGTCGCCGGCCAGGAACGACATGATCGTGACGTCGACCTTGCCGTAGAGCATCGTCGCCACGTTGGCCGTGAAGAACGGCAGGCTGGCGCGCACCACGGCGGCCGACGCGCGCAGGTCGACGCGGAAGCGCAGCCCCACGTGGCGCCGCGTCAGCACGGCCAGCGCGGCGCACTTGAGCGCCTCGGACGCCAGCACGGCCGCGGCGGCGCCGGTCACCCCCCACCCCGCGGCCAGCGCGGCGGCGATCCCCACCCCCCACGCGACCTTGGACGCGACGTTCCACACCGACAGCCCGTTCACGCGCCCGACCGCCTGCAGCATGGCGGCGTAGATCGCGCTCAGCCCCGCCAGCACCTGCGCCGCGCCGAGGACGACGACCAGGCGCAGCACCTGGTCGTCCTTCCCCGCGGCGTGCAGCGCCGCCGTCCCGGCGGCCAGCAGCACGGCGCTGAGCGCGAGCCGCATCAGGAAGGTGCCGCCGAAGAAGTCGCTCGCGTGCTCGCGCCGCGTCGCCACCTCCTTGCGCGTGTACGTGTCGACGCCGAGGACGGCGGCGACGAGGAGCGCGGTGGTGAAGGCGTCGGCGAACTGGAAGCCGCCGAACGCCTCGGGCCCGAGGTGGCGCGGCAGGTAGACGCGCACCGCCAGCCCGATGGCCCAGGTGCCGACGAGCGACAGCCCCAGTTTGGCGGCGTCGCCCACCGCGCGGCGCACGTCGTGGCGCAGCGTGCCGTGCGCGGGCGTCGGCGGCGCCGGTGTCGGCGACACGAGCGGAGGCGCGTGGGGCGGCGCGTCGGCGGCGGTGAGCACGGCGGTGAGGCGGGACCTGCGGAGGGGGGCGGACGGCCGGTCGCCGGCCGCGGGGGGGGAACGCGCCTGCGCAGGCGACCACGCCCGCGTGCCGAGGAGTCTCGGACACACGCGGGCCGATCTACAGCCGGCGGTGAGGGGTCGGGCCGGGGGTGGGACGCCGGCGTACGGGCGTCGGCGGGGGGCGGGGCGTGGGGGGACCGTCCGAACCGGGGTCCGGCTGCGCCGCCGGAGTGTGACCCAGGTCACATGACACCGCTATCATACGTGCCCACGCCGACCTGTCAACACATGAGTCGGTCACGGATCCCCCACCGGAAAAGACAACCCGCAACCGTAATGGGCCGTCGGCTTAACTTTTCGGCCAGGAGATAAAGGCACGCTGTTCCGGGGGCGCTGCACCCAATGGACCCCTTGGAGGATTACAGATGGCCACCGGCTCACCGCGATTCGTCGCCTACTACCGCGTCTCGACCGACCGCCAGGGCGCGAGCGGGCTGGGGCTTGACGCGCAGCGGGCGGCCGTCGCCCGCTACGTCGAGGGGCGCGGAGAGGTGGTCGCGGAGTTCCAGGAGATCGTGTCCGGACGGCGCGACGACCGGGCGGAGCTGGCGCGCGCGCTCGACGCCTGCCGCGAGCTGCGAGCGGTGCTGCTGATCGCCCGCCTTGACCGACTCGCCCGGCGCGTCCGCTTCATCGCGGAGCTGATGGAGAGCGACGTACGATTCGTGGCCGTCGAGTACCCGGACGCCCCTCCTCTGCTGCTGCACATCCTGGCGGCCGTGGCCGAGGAGGAGAGCCGCACCATCGGCAAGCGCACCAGTGCGGCCATGCGGCAGGCCCGCGCGCGGGGCCGACACATCGGGGCGCGCCGTCCGGAGATCGGCTTGAACGCCGCTACCCGAGTCAACCAGGAGCGCGCGGCCGAGGCGTGGACGCGCGCGGCATCCCCACGCCGCGAGGGGCGAGCTGGCACCCGGCCACCGTGTGCAAGCTGCTATCTCTGAACGAGGTCACAGCGTAGGGTGCTGCTCCTTTCAAGGGCGAAGGATTCCTGATGACGTCAGAGCCGGTGGCCGCGCTCCAAGCTGACCGCTGCCGCATACTCTCGCTCGACGGCGGGGGAGCGAAGGGCTTCTACACGCTCGGAGTGCTGAAGGAGGTTGAAGCTCTGCTCAGGGGCGAACCTCTGTACAAGAGCTTCGACCTGATCTTCGGCACGAGCACCGGCGCGATCATCGCGGCCCTCCTGGCGCTCGGCTGCACGGTGGACGAGGTGCATGGGCTCTACAAGGAGCATGTGCCGAAGATCATGCGCAGGTGGTTCAAGCGTGGCCGGACGCAGGCGCTGGATCAGGTGGCGGCGGACGTGTTCGGAACGCGCACCTTCGCCGACGTCAAGACTGGTATAGGCATCGTCGCGGCCCGGTGGGACTTCGAGCAGCCGATGATTTTCAAGGCCACGGTTGCTCAGGCGCACGGCCGTCACGCCACTTTCCTCCCCGGCTTCGGTTGCACGATCGCCGACGCGGTACGCGCGTCCTGTTCGGCCTACCCGTTCTTCGACCGGCCCATCATCACCACGGGCAGGCAGGAACGGGTTGAGCTGATCGACGGAGGGTACTGCGCCAATAACCCGACCCTGTATGCCATCGCGGACGCGACGAGAGCCCTCAAGCACCCGATCTCCGCGCTGCGCGTCCTGAGTGTTGGTGTGGGCGAGTACCCCGAGCCCAAGTACTGGCTGGGTAAGCGGTTGGCCCGGCGCTTCTTCTTGGCGAGGTTGCTCCAGAAGACCCTCGACATCAACACGACCTCGATGGACCGGCTGCGAGCGGTGCTCTTCAGTGACGTTGCTACCGTTCGGATCAGTGACCGCTTCGACAAGCCCGAGATGGCAACGGATCTCATGGAATCCGATCTCGTCAAGCTCGGCATGCTGTATCAGCGCGGCGGCGAGTCGTTCGCTGCACACGAGCAGAAGCTGAAGGAGCTTCTGGACATCCCGAGGATCTGAAATGGCAATTCCCGAATCACAGCTCGATACTTGGGCGCGCCAAGGCTCCATCACGCAGTCGAGCGATACTTACGCGACGGTCCGCAGAGCACTCGAAGCTGAGGGGACTGGCTACGCAGATAAGGGCTACTCGATCTTCCTGCAGGGCTCCTACGGCAACGACACCAACGTCTACGCCGAGAGCGACGTCGACGTCGTAATTCAGCTCTCCTCGCTGTACTTCCACGAGTTCGAGGACGAGACGCCGCAGGAGCAGAAGGACGTCGTTCAGCGAGACTTCACCCTGGCGACCTACCAGTACCCGCAGTACAAGGCCGACGTCGTAGCCGCGCTGCAGAGGCGATTCGGAAGTGACGTGACGGTCGGCAACAAGGCGGTGACCATCGCGGCGAACGGCAACAGACGGAAATCGGACGTGATCGTGGCGGCCGATTTTCGGCGGTACTACCCCGCCCCGACCTACGCAATCTCGAAGTACTACCCGGCCCCAGCCCCGCTCTACCACGAGGGCATCTGCTTCTTCACGCCGAGCGGCGAGCAGATCGTCAACTTCCCGAAGCAGCACAGCGACAACCTGACCGTCAAGCATCAGTTGACGCAGGGTTGGTTCAAGCCGACCGCCCGAATCCTGAAGAACCTGCGCAACCGCCTCGTGGCGGACGGCACTCTTCAGAGCGGAGTGGCCCCCTCGTACTTCCTTGAAGGTATGCTCTACAACGTGCCGAGCCAGGCATTCGGTCAAAGCTACCAGAGCACGCTGCTGGAGTGCATGAACTGGCTGGTCAGCACGGATAAGAGTCAGCTTGTCTGTGCTAACGAGCGATACTACCTGGTGCGGGACCACAGCAGGAATTGCTGGCCGAACGACAACTATGACCAGTTCCTGAGCGTGCTTGTGCGGACCTGGAATAACTGGTCGTAGTAGCGCGCGTACGGGCACGGGGGCAGCGTGCGCTTGCTGCTAGCCTCCCCTGCCCCGCTTGCGGTATGCTAGAGCATCGAACCGAGGAGACACGATCATGACGCGAGAGCTTGAAACCGCCATCGAGCGGATCAAGGCACTACCGGAATCGGAGCAGGCGCAGCTGGGCGACCGGCTCAACGGGTACTTGAACAAGCTCGATGACCTCCGGACGGCGGTTCAGCTGGGGATTGATTCGCTGGAGCGCGGCGAGGGCATCCCCGCTGATGAAGTGTTCGACCGGCTGGAGGCGAAGTATCGAGCGATGGGCGGCGGGGCCGCCGCGTGAGCCGGTGCGTCTTCTCACCGGACGCCCTGGCGGACCTGGAGGAGATCGGTGACTTCATCGCGCGCGATAACCCGCGGCGCGCCCTGACCTTCGTGCAGGAGCTGCGGGCGCGCTGCAGGGCACTCGCCGCCATGCCCTACAGCGGCCGCGCGCGCCCCGAGCTGCGGCCCGAGCTGCGCAGCCGCGCCGTGGGCGCGTATCTGATCCTCTACCGGCCAGCGGCAGGCGGCGTGGAGATCGTCCGCATCATGCACGGTAGCCGGGACATTGACGCGGAGTTCGATGCGGACGGCTAGGCGTGTAGGTGCCTAGTGATGCGAGTTGATGAGCGTCAGGTATGTCGCTTAACGGTTCTGGCCAGATCGCCTTCTGTGGCAAGGAAATATGCCGTATCGCCGTTAAGCGACATACCTGACGCTCATCAAAGCGCCAGCTCCAAAGACCCGGCGCGCACGACGCGGGCGGGGAGCCCCACCGCCACGCTGTCGGGGGGGACGTCGTGCAGCACCACGGCGTTCGCGCCGATGCGCGACCGCGCGCCCACGCGCACCGGCCCGAGGATGCGGGCGCCGGCGCCGATCCAGACGTCGTCCTCGATCGTGGGGTAGCCGTTGTCCTTGGCGGTGCCCACGGTGTTGCTGCCGTAGAAGCGCACCCGGTCGCCGACGCGCGCGTCGCCGCCGATCACCACCCCGTGCGGGTGGACGAAGTACACCCCCGCGCCCAGCGTCACGTCGCGCCCGATCTCGATCCCGAAGAGCATCGACTGCACGCGGCGGAGCAGCCCGTTCGCGAGCGGGACGTGCCACCGCCGGGCGAGCACGCGCAGCTGGTGGAGCGTCGTGATGGCGTAGCTGTCCTGGGACAACGCGACGCGGAGGACGTGCGCCGCGCGCACGTCCTCCCCCGCCCCTACCCCGGCCCCCCGGGTGAGCTCGACGGCGTCGCGCCAGAAGCGGCCGGGCATCCGCTAGTACAGGGACCGGCCGTCGCCGAGCAGCCCCACCCCGCAGTCGGCGCCGCGGTTCAGGCACTGCGTGACGATCGTGCGCATCGTCGCCGCGTCCCAGCCGTTCATCCAGTCGGCGTGCGCCGAGAGACCGCCGGCGCGCGACGCGTCGTACATGTCGGAGCTGAGGCGCCAGCGCGCCGGCGACGCCCCGGCGACCACCGGGTAGTCGAAGTGCTCGGTGATCTCGGGGAGCATCACCGGGTGCGACGGCGGGCAGGTGCTCGCCTGCGGCGGGTTGCGGTACACCGGGTACGCCATGTGGCTCTTGTGGTCGGGCGCGTCGAGGCGCACGCCGTCCCAGCACTGCGGGAACTGGATGGTCAGCCGCACCGCGTCGCCCACCGGGCACGTCGTGGGCACCGTCGCCGACACCACGTACCGGTCGCGGCAGCTCCAGGTGATGTACTGCTGCGCCCCGGTCGCGCGCATGTCGCCGGCGATCATGCGCAGCCCGGCCGGGAAGGTCTGCACGCTGCTCGGCGTCACGTTGTAGCCCGTCTTGTAGTAGATCGTCGCCAGGTCGGGCGCCTGCACCAGCCCCGTCCCCGCGTCGACCAGCGCCGGCACCCAGTACGACGAGCGGTTGAGCGTCCCGCCGAGGCAGGTCGAGTTGCCGCCCGCCACCAGCCGCTCCGGCGTCGACGACGCGTCGACCGCCGTGTTGCCGAAGAAGGCGTGCAGGTGCGCCGCGCCCGCGCGCCCCGGGTAGACGATCGGGTCGTCGAAGGCGTGCGTGGCCAGCCCGCACGTCGTGCGGAACGCCCCCGAGCCGATCGGCACGCCCGCCCCGCCGCCGGTGCGCGCCTGCGGGCCCGCGGCCCCGGGGCCGCCGCGCGGCACGGTGACCGTGGCGGCGGCGAGCGGGCCCATGCCGGGCATCGGGTTGGCGATCGTGGCCGTGAGCAGCGGCCCGTAGTCGCAGTGCAGCGCCTGGCCCGGGGCCGGGTTCTGGTTGTTGAAGCCGTACATCGCGCACGGCACCGAGCCGTAGGCGATCTGCGTCACGTACGGGCCGTTGGGCCCCCCGAAGCGCACCTCGCGCAGCCCGACGAAGGTGCACAGCGCCCCCGCGCCCGTGCAGTGCGTCCAGCTTCCCGTGCCGGTCGGCGGCGGGACGGTCGGCGGGGTCGTGGGCGTGGTCGGCGGCGGCGTGGGCGACGTGACCGGCGGCGGCGTGGGCGACGCCGTGACGGCGCGCGCGATCCACTGCTCGTTCGGGTCCGTGTTGCAGGTCCAGAGGATGAGCCGCGCCCCGGGCGTCGTCGCGGCCAGGCGCACGTTGAGGCACCGGCCGTTCATCCCCTTGACCGTGCCGTTGGCCAGGTGCTGCCACTGCTGGTCGGCGGCGCCGGCGCGGCAGGCCGCGGTCAGGATGCGGTTGCCGTTCACCCCCGAGCCGCTGACGTCGACGCACAGCGCGCCGCCGTACACCGTCACCGTCCCCGCCGCGGTGAAGGTGAACTGCTGGTGGGCGCCGCCGGTGCACGTCGCGGTGACGAGCTCCGCCCCCGCGCTGCGCGAGGCGCCGCTGACGCTGGCGCACAGCGTGGCGCCCAGCCCGCTCACCAGCGTCACCGGGGCGCCGACCGGCGCCCGGGTCGAGGTCGTGGCCGCGACGTTGAACGACGGCGACGCCGCCGCCGCGAGGGCGTGGGCCGCGTGGTCGGCGTGCCCGGCGTGGTCGCCCGCGGGCTGGGGGGACGTGGCGTCACTGCAGGCGGCGGCGAGCAGCCAGGCGCAAACGGCGCCGACGGAGAGGCGCAGGGAGTTCATCGGACGATGGGCAGGAGAAGGGCAGGGCCGCGACGGCGCGCGGACCGCAGAGACGGCAGGTGGGCCGGGGCCCGCCGAACGGCGGGCCCGCGGGTGCTGCGAGTGCTGCGGGTTACGGCGCGATGGCCGTGTAGGCGGCCTTGAGCAGCGGGTCCTGCTCGCCGGCGGCCGCGCCGGCGATGCGTCCCTGGTTGATCGTCCACACGATGGCGCCGCCCAGCCCCTCGGCTGCGACGTACGCCCCCTTCTCCGCCACCGAGCGCGGGTCCTCGTACGAGACGAACGAGCACTGCTGCGCGCCGGTCGGCGCGGCGAAGCTCAGGTAGCCCATGCGCGCCGTGGCGTCCCACCGGTAGGCCGCGGCGGTATAGTACTGCGCCATGATGTTGGCGTAACTCATCACGTTGTCGCTGGCCACCGGACCGGCGGACGAGGTGAGCGACTGGCGCGGCGCGGTCGCCCCGCGCCAGCACACCCCGTAGGCGCCGATGCCGATCCCGATCTTTGCGGCCGGCACCCCGGCGGCGCGGTACGCGCGCGCGTTGCTCGCGATCGAGCTCGGGTGGTTGGGGGCCTCCCCGTAGAGCGCCGCCGAGTGCCAGCTGAGCCACCCGCCCCAGTTCCCGGCCATCTCGTACGACATGATGTTCAGCTGGTCGACGAGCGGCGCGAGCTGCGCGTGCCACGCGTCCGCCCCCCAGTTCGCGTTGACCCACGCGACCGGGAAGGTGAGCAGGATCCCGGGGCGCGCCGCGCGCAGGTCCTTGAGGAACTGGATGATCTGCGGCTTGTCCGCGTCGTAGATCGGCTCCCAGTCGACGTCGATGCCGTCGTAGCCGAGGTTGTCCATCGTCCGCAGCAGGTTGGCCACGAACGTCGCGCGGTAGGCGTTGGACGTCGCGCTGACCAGCGGGTCGCGGTAGCCGGCGCCGCCGAGCATCAGGATCGCCTTGCGGCCGGCGGCGTGCGCGCGGGCGGCGAGGTTGCGGGCCATGATCGGCCCGTTGGTGTTGTCGATGTAGAAGTCCGTCGTCACCCCGCCGGTCGGCGTGGCCTGGACGGCGCCCGTGACGACGTGCGTCAGGTAGGAGAAGTCGACGCTCGTCTCCGGGTACAGCGACCGCTGGTAGCCGACGTAGTAGCCGGTCACCCACCGCTTGCTCGTCGCCGGCGGGGGCGGCGGGGGCGGCGGGGGCGGCGGGGGAGGCGGCGGCGGTGTGGGGGTCGCGGTCGGCGTGGCGGTGACCGACACCGTCGGGCTGTACGCCTTCCCGTTCCACGCCCGCAGCGTGACGGTGTACTCGGTGCCGTTGGTCAGCCCGGTGTAGGTCGCCGTGGTGGCCGGCGCCTGCACGGTGATCACCCGGTTCCCCGGCCAGCGGGTCACGCGGTAGCTGACGATGGCGCTCCCGCCGTTGCTGGCGGGCGGCTGCCAGGACACGGTCACCTGCCTGTCGCCGGCGACCGCCGTCATCTGTTGGGGCGCGCTGAGCGCGGGGGTGCGGGCGGCCAGCGGGGCGTCCGACGGCGCGAGCGGGGCGGTGGCGCTGTCCGACGAGCAGGCGGCCAGGCTCGCCAGCACCAGCGGCGCGAAGAACGCGGGGGTGCGGCGGGTCGTTCGGGGACTCACGGCGGTTCTCCTGTGGAGCGAAGTACGGGCGTGACGGTCTGCCGGCAGCGACCGGCGCGCGCAGCGCCGACCACGGCCTCGACCTCGAGTACGGCACCGACTGGGAGGGACCACACCGGAGACCGTCGCCCGCAGGCGACCGCACGATCCGCCGGTGTCACGCGCGTCGGTGCGGCGCATGACACCTTCATGACGGTCCACGAATTCAGAGGTAAATACCTTTGGCGCCGACGATGGTGACGTAAGTCACTATCAATTCAGGCCTTACGACGGCGCGTCCGGAGGCGTGACGGTACAGGCCGCCGGCGCAGCACGAACATTTGGCGCCGCGCGGCCTTCGTGGCCGATCATTTGTTGCGCCGATCTCAGGGCGACAGGACGAGCGTCGAGACGCTCAGCGCCGGCATCGTGTAGGTCAGCGCGTTCCCCGCGCCGACCGCCACCGAGTCGCCGCGCGCCGGCAGCGGCGACGCCGCCGTCAGCGTGTAGCTCTGCGCCGCGCGCAGCGCCGCCGGGTGCGCGACGGTGATGCGCACGGGTTGCGCGACGCGCCGCTTGTTGATCGCCACGATCACCACGCGCCCGCGCGCGTCGAGGCTCGCGTAGACGGACGACCCGACGACGTCGTTGGTCGTCGCCTCGACCCCGGTGTCGCCGAAGCGGGCGCCGGCGCCGTCGTAGTTCAGGTACATGCGGAAGGCGCCGAAGGCGTACGCGTACGCCCGCGCCCCCTTCCCGTCGTACGGCTCGGCCCACACCCCGGCCTGCGGCCAGAGCGCGGCGGCGTAGACCTGCTCGCGCCCGAAGATCCCCAGCACGTCGGCCTGCGCGATCCCGCCCGAGACGTCGCCGGCGCGGCCGTAGTAGTACTCGGTGATCGCGAGCTTCGTCCCCGGGTAGTGCGCCGCGATCTGCGCGCGCAGCCGCGGGAGCAGCCGCACCGGGCCGCCCGTCACCTCGGTGACCCAGCTGTGCTCGTGGTACGTGGAGTCCCAGAGCGAGCGCGGGGCCTGCAGCCGCGCCTCGACGTGGGCGGAGTCCTGCACGGCGTAGTCGTTGGTGATCCCGCCGCGGCGCGTGCCGACCGCCGGGTACCAGTGCACGTCGAGCACGTCGAGCAGCCGCCGCCCCTCGGCCCGCTCGGCGGCGCGCAGGCGGTCCAGGTAGACGTCCAGGAAGGGGCGTCGGCGCCAGCTGCCGTACACCGGGTCGTCGTCCGGGTACTGCCCCAGCGTGACGAAGCCGGTGTAGGTCGCCAGCCCGGGGCCGAACACGACGGCGTCGGGGGCGACGCGCTTGACCGCGCGCGCGAACGCGATCGTCGTGTCGATGAAGCCGTCGTACGTCTGCGTGCGCCGGCGCGCGGGGTCGTCGTCGTGGTCGCTCTGGATCTCCTCGTGCGTCTCGTGCCAGAGGTCCGGCTCGTTGTCGAGCGAGAAGAAGAGCCGCCGCGTCGAGTCGCGCAGGGCGCCGGGGAAGGCGCGCGTCAGCCAGTGCACGAACTCGTCCTGGCTCACCACGCCGTCGTCGGCGTCGGGGGCGGCGGGGAAGGGCGCGCCGCGCGCGGGGACGTTGCGCGTGAAGTGCGCGGCCAGGCGCGCCGGCCGCTCGGCGTCGCTCACGCCGACGTCGCAGCCGCACGCGTCGCCGGCCACATACGGCAGCATGGGGACGGTGGCCAGGAAGGCCGCGCCGCGCGCGAAGGCCGCGGCGGCGCGGGCGCGCACCGCCTCGCCGGGCGCGGTGCTGGGCGACAGGTACCGGTCGTTCTGGTACTTCCAGTCGTTCCCGGCGTTCGAGTGGTTGGTCTCCCAGTTGTACGCCGACAGCCGGTTCCCGCCCAGGCGGCTGAGCGTGAGCTCCGCCGGCGGCGTCGCGTCCGCCCACGCCGCCGGGTCGGTGGCGAAGTTCGCGCCGTAGATGAAGCGCGAGATCGGCCACCGGCGCGCGGTGTTGACGGCGAACGCCACCCCGCCCGGCGGCGGGCCGGCGTCGCGGCGGGGGAGCGACGCCGCGTCGCGGCAGGCGCCGGCGAGCAGGACGAGCGCCGCGGCGGCGCGAACGCGGCGGGCCGACGTCACCGCGCCGCCGTGCGCCCCCCGGCGGCGGGGATCGGCCGCAGCGCGTTCCAGAGCAGCGGCCAGGTCGCCATGCTCTGCGCGCGGTACTGCGGCCGGAAGCCGAACAGCACCACGTGCCCGCGGCCGAGCTGGACGTCGACCATGGCCGCCTTCCCCGCCAGCCGCTCGCCGCCGAGCAGCCAGCCGGAGAGGAGCGGGTCCCCCTGCGCCGGGTAGCGGGCGACGACCGTGGCGCGCGCCGGGTCGGTGACCTCGAACGCGGGACTCGCCTCGAACCAGACCATCGGCTGCGGCGCCGTGAAGCCGGCGGCCAGCGGGTGCGCGCGGTCCAGCTCCACGCGGAAGATCGAGCCCGGGGCGTAGAACTGCGTCGGCCGCACGTCGGCGAGCGCGTTGCGCACCGGCAGCTGCAGCGCCTCGATCGCGTAGTCGCTGGCGTCGTTGAGCGCGACCAGCGTCCCCCCCTCCTCGACGAACGCCCTGAGCGCCGCGGCCCCCGCCTCCCCCACGCCCCCCTTGAGCGAGTCGGGGTACGCGCCCCCCGGGCCGCCGGCGATCTGCCGCGCCGACTGCTCGGGGAGGAGGATCGCGTCGTAGCGCGCGCGCAGCCGCCCGGCGCGCAGCTCGCGCGCGTTCACCACGGTGTACGGGATGCGGTGCTGGTCGAGCAGCCAGCGCGTCCACCCCTCGTCCATCGACGGCGCGTCGTTGTGGAAGAGCGCGACGCGGCGCGCCTTGCTGTCCGAGAGCCCGCGCGCCGCCCACCGCGTCTGCGCCTGCGGCGCCAGCGGCGCGCTCGGCGCGGCCACCGAGTCGCGCGCGAACGCCACCTCGAGCCCGTAGAGCAGCGGCAGGGTGTGCGCGGTCACGTCGTACGGGCGCTTCGGCGGGCCGCCCGGGTACTCGCGCAGGTTCGGGTAGCGCTGCACCTCGAGCAGCGCCTTGGCGAAGGCGCCGTACGGCTGCGCGGTGTGCACGAGCAGCGAGCCCGCGGGGTACTGCTTGCCGTCGGCGGTGAACGCGGCGGTCGCGCGGTGCAGCTCGACCTGCCCGCGCTGCAGGATGCGCACGACCGCGTTCACCGCCGTGTCGCGCGCCGGCTGCGTGGGAATCACGATCGTCGCCGGCCAGTCGCCGCGCCCGGGGGCGCGCCTCCCGGCCAGCCCGTTGGCCTGCACGCGCGCGAAGCTCTGCAGCCACTGCGCGCGGTCCTCGGCGGCCTGCGCCAGCAGCGCCCAGCTGGCGGCCGTCTGGTAGCGCACGATGTCGCCGAGCGTCCACCGCCCGCCCGACCAGGGCGCCAGGTGGTCGACGTTGGCGACCTTGGGGTCGACGTTGTAGCCGGCGCGCAGCGAGTCGAAGGGCATCGTGATCGGCGTCGCCAGCTGCGCGCTCGCCGTCTCGGTGAGGATGCGGATCGCGCCGTGGTAGTGCTGGTAGGCGCGCGCCGGCGTCCAGGCGTCGTACGACGTGTTGTTGGCGACGCCGGTGAACCCCTCGGCGAGCATGCGCCACGTCATCGCCTTCCCCATCTGCGCCACGCCGGCCATGAGCACGGGGTCGATGTTCGGCTCGACCGGGTCCATGTACGGCGGGATGAAGATGCGCGCCGACGCCGCGCCCTGCTGGTGCACGTCGTTCACCACCTGCGGGTGCCACCGCGAGTACAGCGAGTCGATGACCATCTGCGTCTCGACCTGCGTGAAGGCGTACCAGTCGCGGTTGTTGTCGTGCCCCGTGTAGTGGTGGTAGAGCGTCGGCGGCCCGCTCCCCTCCCAGCGCGTGCCGAGCGACGAGCGGTACCAGTCGCCCACGATGTCGACGCCGTCGGGGTTGAGCGACGGCACGAGGATCACGATCGCGTCCCGCCGGATCGCCTGCGCCTCCGCGTCCTCGCCGACCAGCCGCTCGGCGAGGCGCAGCGGGGTGAAGAAGCCGCCGACCTCGGTGGAGTGGATGCTCGACGTCACGAGCACCACGACCTTCCCGTCGGCCATCAGCTGCCGCCGCTCGGCGTCGCCGGACACGAGGCGCGGGTCGGCGAGCTTGCGCTGGATCTCCTGGTAGCGCGGCAGGTCGGCGAGCGTCGCCGAGTCGCCGAAGAACGCCGCCAGGAAGGGGCGGCCGAGCGTCGTCCTGCCGAGCGTGCGCACGGTGACGCGCGGCGACGCGCGGTCGAGCGCCTCGAAGTAGGCGACGACGTTCCGCCACTCGGGGAGCTTGCGGTCCTCCCCGGGCTCGAAGCCGAGGAACTGCGCGGGGGCCGGGAGCGCCGCCTGCGCGTGGGCCGCGGCGGGGAGGAGCGGCAGCGCGAGCAGCGCGGCGGCGAGAAGGCGACGCATGGGCGGGGCTCCGGGGCTGGGGGGGAGGCGGCTCGGGGTGCGGGTACTTTCGCGTTGGCCTTTCAAGACCAAGAAAAGCAGGGGGGATGAACATCTGAGAAGATCGGATGAAAATCCGATGGACTCCGCGTGGCGGCGGGGAGCCTCGCGCCGGGCACGCATCCTCAGATCTTTCTCAGACGTTCTCAGATCTTCATCCCTCCTGCTCTTCTTGGTCTTGCCGAGCCGCTCGGCCGCCGACTCAGAGGTTGAGGACGCGCACGGCCCGCCACGTTCCGTCGGGGAGCCGCGACGCCAGCACGACGCGCCGCTCGACGGCGGCCGGCTCGCCGGCGCGCTCGGGGACGACGGTGCGCTCCGAGTATACGGCCGCCCACGGCCCGGCGATGGCCGGGCGCGAGAGGGCGAGGAGGCCGCGCGGCGGGATGGCCTCGTCGCGGCCGGCGGCGCGCCCGGCGACGGCGCGCGCGGCGGTCTCGGGGTCGTAGCGGCGCTGCTTGGCGCCCACGGTCCAGAGCGGGGTCGGGAGCGCGCCGGGGCCGGCGGCCGCGCGCAGCCCCGCCGCCAGCGCGTCGGCGGTCGGCGGCGGGAGCGCGGGGGCGGCGGCGACGAGGGCGCGCGCCAGCGTGTCGGCGGCGGGGGCCGGCGGCAGCTCGGCCAGCCGCCCGTCGAAGGCGACCAGCGTCGCCGGCCCGACGGTCCCGGCCGCGCGCGTGTACAGCGTGTCGACCGCCGCGGCCCAGAGCCACGCCGTGTCGGCGGCCGGCCCGGTGCGCGGCGTCGGGCAGTCGCGCTGCGCGGCGCCGTCGTAGTAGCACTCCGCGGCCCGCCCCACGGCCCGCGAGCCGGCGCGCGCGTCGGTCCACTGGCGCAGCACGACGACGACCGCCGCGACCGCGAGGCCGAGCACGACGAACGGGAGGACGCGGCGGACGGTGCTGGTGTCGGACATGAGGCTGTTCAAGACCAAGAAGAGCAGGGGGGATGAAGATCTGAGAACTGCTCTGACAGGGCGCGGAGAAGCTCGGAGCTCTCAGCTCATCCGCGCTGTTTCCGAGCCGTTCTCAGATCTTCATCCCCTCCTGCTTTTCAGTTGACCTTCAAAGGTGCCGCAGAAACCGCTCCGGCGCCGCCAGGAAGTCGCGCGTCAGCCGCACGTGCTCCAGCGACTCCCACGCGACGGCCGCCGGCGGCGTCTCGTCGAAGCTGTACAGCCGCGCCCCCGGGTACGCCAGCAGCAGCGGCGAGTGCGTCGCCAGCACGAACTGCGACCCCTCCGCCGCCGCCGCGCGCAGCATCGCCAGGAGCGCGAGCTGCCGCTGCGGCGACAGCGCCGCCTCCGGCTCGTCGAGCAGGTAGAGCCCGCGCGGCACCAGCCGGGCCTCGAACAGCGCCAGGAAGCTCTCCCCGTGCGAGCGCGCGTCCGGGTCCGCGCCGTAGCGGCGCTCCATCTCGGCGAGCGAGCCCACCAGCGGGCCGAGCGCGAGTCCCGTCGCGTACGCCGAGCGCCCCTGCTCCGCGTACTCCGTCCGCACTTCCGCGGCGCGCGTCTCCAGCTCGGCGCGCATCCGGGCGAGCCGCTTCGCGAAGCCGAAGAAGTCCTCCGCGCGCAGGAAGAAGCCGCGCGTCGTGCGCGTCCGCCACGCCAGCGTGAGGCGGCGCGCGAGCCGACGCGCCGGGGCGAGCGTCGGGTCGTGCTCCACCTCGTCGCTCCCCACCGCCGGCAGCCCGCAGGCGGCGGCCAGCCCCTCGAGCAGCGTCGACTTCCCCGAGCCGTTCTCCCCCACGAAGCAGGTCACCGGCGCGTCGAGCGCGAGCCCGTCGCGCAGCTCGGCCAGCGCGCGCACCGCGGGGACGGTGAACGGGTAGCGGTCGGCCCCCGCCCCGGCCGGGGGGACGCAGCGCAGCTGGAGCAGGTGCGGCATGCCGAAGGTTAGCTTGCCGCCCATGGTCAGGGACCCATGATCACGTACGACCCGAAGAACTGGCTGCGCATCCTCCTCGACTTCCCGCGCAGCCCCGTCTTCCGCACGCTCGGGATCGACGTCGCGCTGGCCGGCGGGTGGGCGACGCTGGTGGCGTGGCTGGAGCTCGACTTCCTGCACCGCGCCGTCCCGCTCGGGCCGTCGGTGCTGTCGATCCTCGGGATCATCCTCGGCCTGCTGCTGGTATTCCGCACGAACACCGCCTACGACCGGTGGTGGGAGGGGCGGCGCGCGTGGGGGCAGCTGCTCAACCTGACGCGCGCGCTGGCGCACCAGCTGGACGCGCTCCTCGCCGGCGACGCGCCGCAGCGCGCGCGCTACGCGGCCCTGCTGGGCGAGTACCCGGCGGCGCTGGCCGCGCACCTGCGCCGCCCGCGCGGCGCCCCCGGCCCGCACCTCCCCAACCGCGTCGTGCGCGACCTGTCGCGCCTCGTGCACGGCGACGTCGCCGCCGGCGCCCTGCCGCGCGAGGCGACGATCGCCCTCACCCCGCTCCTCGTCGCGCTCGACGACGTGACCGGGATCTGCGAGCGCATCCGCAACACGCCGATCCCGTTCTCCTACAGCTCGTACGTGAAGCAGTTCGTGCTCCTGTACGCGCTGGTGCTTCCCTTCGGCCTGGTCCCCGAGTTCGGCTACGGCGCCGTGGTCGCGAGCATGCTGGTCTTCTTCGCCACCATGGGCCTCGAGCTGCTCGCCGGCGAGGTCGAGGAGCCGTTCGGGACGGACCGGAACGACCTGCCGACGGACGAGATCGCGGCGCGGGCGGGCGCCGACGCGCGCGACCTGCTGTTGCCTGAACCCCAGCTTGAACCCGGAGAGCGGGAGTCGTGACGGCGGGAGTCGTGACGGCGGGAGTCGTTACTGCGTCGGACCAAGCTGAAGGCGACGCCGTAACGACTCCCGTAGTGATGACTCCCGCCGTCACGACTCCCGCAGTTTTCGTAGCCCGGCCTATGCTCAAAGCTCTCCCCTTCCTGCTGCTACTCGGCTGCACGCCACGGGTACGCGCGCCCTTCGAGGCTCCGGTGCCAGCACTCCGCGCCGCGCTCGCCGAGCAGGACCCGGCGCGCCGCGTGTACGCCGCCGGCGAGGTCGCGCGCTCGGCGGTGCTGGCGGAGCGGGCGTCGACCGTGCGGTCGGCCGCGGACGGCGAGGTGCGGGCGCGCATCGTGGTCGGGCGCACGGGACGGGTCGAGCCGGGGCTCGTCGAACTGCTGCCGGGGAGCGACGCCGCGCTCGCCGAGCGGCTGCTGGCCGTGCTTCCCGGGTGGCGCTTCCGGCCGGCGGAGCGGGCGGGGCGGGTGCGGGTGCGGCAGCTGGTGCTCGTGACCGTGCGCTCCAAGGACCGGCACACGAGCGTCGACCTGCAGCCGGCGCCGCGCCCCGAGGGGTGAGGCAAGCGTGCGCTTCCCGGTCACCCCGGACGGGCGCTACTTCGTCGTCCGCGGGCGGCTCTGGCGGTGCGCGAACCCCGCCCTCGCCCCCGAGGAGCGGGCCCGCTGGGTGCGCGCCCTGATGGAGGCCCGCCGCGCCGTGGGCCGCGCCCGGCGCGGCGGGAGCGACGCCGAGCGCGCCGCCGCCCGCGCCGCCGTCGACGAGGCGAAGCGCGCCCTCGGCGAGCGCGGCCCCGTGTGGTGGGAGGACGGCGCGCCCGACCACAACCGCCGCCTCGCCCGCAACACGCCGTACGCCGCCTGGTACGCCGCCCTCCCCGCAGGGGCGGACGCGTAAGAACGGGCTTGGCGGACGGGGGACCCGGTGCATTCGCCCCATACCGCCCCTTCCGGTCCTCCCCCATCGTGCGGGGCCCGTCACCCCCCCTGACGCCCCCCGCCCCGCCCCGATGCCCTCCGACGCGCCCGACCGCCCCGCCGCGCCCCCCGCGGCGCCGCTGACCCCGGACGTCCCCGTCCCGGCGCGCGACGCGCTGCTGGCGGCGCTGGCGGAGGAGGCGGCCGGCCACGCGCGGGCGCGGCAGGCGCTGCTCGAGCGGACGCGCGAGCTGGAGGCGATCTTCCAGGCGCTCCCGGACCTGTACTTCCGGCTCGACGCCGACCTGCGGATCCTCGACTACCGCGCCTCGGCGACCGACCGGCTCTACGTCCCCCCCGAGGCCTTCCTCGGCCGGCGGCTGCGCGACGTCATGCCGCCCGACATCACCGCCCGCTTCGACGCCGCGCTCGGGGCGGCCGAGCCGGGGGCGCTGGTCACCGTCGAGTACCGCCTCCCCGTCGAGGGCGGGGCGCGCGACTTCGAGGCGCGCTTCCTCCCCTTCGGCGACGGGACGCGCATCGCCGTGGTCCGCGACGTCACCGAGCGCGTGGCCCCCGAGCGCGCGCTGCGCGAGCGCGAGGAGCACTTCCGCACGCTCATCGAGAACGCCAGCGACTTCGTGATGACGTGCGACGCGACGGGCGCGCTCACCTACGTCGCCCCGTCGTCGGCGCGCATGCTCGGCTACGAGCCGCGCGAGATGCTCGGCACGCGCCCGGGCGACCAGTTCCACCCCGACGACGTGCCGGCCGCCGCGCTCACCCTGGCGCAGGTCGCCGAGCGCCCGGGGGAGACGGTCACGGCGACCTTCCGCGTGCGCAACCGGGCCGGCGCGTACCGCGTCTTCGAGTACCGCGCGCGCACGATCTCGGCCGACTCGGCGGCGCAGGGGATCATCGCCTTCGCCCGCGACGTCACCGACCGCCGCCAGGCCGAGGAGGCGCTCGCCCGCGCCAAGGAGGAGGCCGAGGCGGCCAACCGCGCCAAGAGCGAGTTCCTGTCGCGCATGAGCCACGAGCTGCGCACGCCGATGAACAGCATCCTCGGCTTCGCGCAGCTGCTGGCGCGCGCCGAGCTGCCGGCGGCGCACGGGCGCTCGGTGCAGCACATCCTGAAGGCCGGGCGGCACCTCTTGCAGCTGATCAACGAGGTGCTCGAGATCGCGCGCATCGAGGCGGGGCGCGAGCACTTCTCGCTCGAGCCGGTGGCGCTGGCGCCCGCGCTGCGCGAGGCGGCGGGGCTCGTGCGCCCGCTGGCGCAGCAGGCCGGCGTCGAGCTGCGCGAGGGGGCGTGGCCGTCGGACGCCTGGGTGCACGCCGACCGGCAGCGGCTCGTGCAGGTGCTGCTCAACCTCCTCTCGAACGCCATCAAGTACAACCGCCCCGCCGGCTACGTGCGCCTCGCCTGCGCCGCCGACGGCCCGGGGCGCTGGGCGGTGCGCGTCGAGGACGGCGGCCCCGGGATCGCCGACGACCGCGTGCACCAGCTCTTCACCCCGTTCGCGCGCCTGGGCGCGGAGACGACCGAAGTCGAGGGGACGGGGCTCGGGCTCGCGCTCTCGCGCCGGCTCACCGAGGCGATGGGGGGCACGCTCGCGCTGGAATCGACGGGCCCCGCGGGGAGCGTCTTCCGCCTCGCGCTGGACGCCGCGCACGACCCGCGCGCGGAGCTCGACTCGACGGGCACCTTCCCCGCGCTCGCGGCGCCGCACCGCGACGCGACGCTGCTCTACGTCGAGGACAACCTGGCGAACCTGTCGCTGGTCGAGACGATCCTCGAGGCGCGCCCCGGCTGGCGCACGATCCCGGCGCTCCAGGGGCAGCTGGGCGTGGAGCTGGCGCGCGAGCACCAGCCGGACGCGGTGCTGCTCGACCTGCACCTGCCGGACATCTCGGGGGAGGAGGTGCTGCGCCGCCTGCGCTCCGACCCGCGCACGGCCTACATCCCCGTCATCGTGGTGAGCGCCGACGCGACGCCGTCGTCACTCGAGCGGCTGCGGGCGGCGGGGGCGGACGCGTACCTCACGAAGCCGCTGGACGTCGACGAGTTTCTGCGGGTGCTGGAACGCTTTCTCGACTAGATACGGCGAGCGAGGTACGGCGTGCGAGGTACGGCGTGCGAGGTACGGCGTGCGAGGGGTTGCGTGCGAGATACGGCGAGCGAGGTAGGGCGACAGTTCGCCTCACCTCGCTCGCCGTTGTTCGCACGCCGGATTCGCTCGCCGTACCTCGCACGTCTCATCCGATTCTCATCGCCTCCCCGACCATCTCCGTCGAGACCTGCGCCGCCCGCAGCGACGCGAGGAAGGCGTACCGCGCCGTCGCCATCTGCACGGTCGCGTCGGTCGTGGCCGTGACGCCCGCGCCGACGGCGGCCGCGCCGAGTTCCCCGCCGGCAGCGGTCGCCACCAGCCGCAGCGCCGCCTGCTCGTAGCGGGCGTTCGCAGCCGTGAGGCCCTGCAACGCCGCCGACATTCCGCCGATCCGCATCCGCGCCTCCGCGCTCTGGGTCCGGGAGGAGTCTCGGCGCCTCACGAGCGCGACTTGAACCGGCGCCGAACGCCGCGGGGGCGGGGGCGCGCTCGACACGTGGGCCGGGAGCCCGTAACTACTATCCGCGGGCGTGCCGCACCCGACCTCCGTCATCCCCCACCCTCCCATGCTCCGCCCCCTCATCGCCCTGACGCCGCTCGCCGTCGCCGCGCTCTCGTCCCTGTCGGCCGCGGCGCGCCCGGCGGTCGCGCAGCCGCCCGCGGCGCCCGCGGCGCCCGCCGCCGCCGCGCCGGCCGCGCGCCCCGCCGACGTGGCGTCGGTGGACGCGATCCTGGCGGCGCTCTACGACGTGATCTCGGGGCCCGCCGGGCAGCGGCGCGACTGGGACCGCATGCGGTCGCTGTTCGCGCCCGGCGCGCGGCTGATCCCCACCGGGCGCGCCCCCGACGGGACGGGGCGGCTGCGCACCTGGACGGTCGACGAGTACGTCGCCAACGCGGGCGCGTCGCTCGAGCGCGACGGCTTCTTCGAGCGCGAGATCGCGCGGCGCACGGAGCGGTACGGGAACGTCGTGCACGCGTTCAGCACGTACGAGAGCCGGCGCGCGCTGGCCGACGCGCAGCCGTTCGCGCGCGGGATCAACAGCATCCAGCTGTGGAACGACGGGCGGCGGTGGTGGGTGGTGACGGTGTACTGGGAGGGGGAGCGGGCGGACAACCCGATCCCGCCGCAGTACCTGACGACGCCGCGCGACTGAGCGGCGGACGGGCGCCCGGCCGGGTCAGCGGGGCGCGCTGACGCGGCGGAGCGTGAAGGTCGCCGACTCCGCCTGGGTGCCGCCGAGCACGATCCGCAGCACGCCGCCCGACAGGAGGCGGCCGTCGACGACGAGGGGCGGCTCGAGCGCGTTCTGGCGGGGCGGGAAGGTGAGGCGCACGCACCCGCCGTCGACGGTGCCGGTGCCGCCCTGCCGGATCACGCCCGAGAAGGCGAGGTCCGCGGCCAGCGCGGTGCCCTGCTGGGTGATGCGCAGCGTGGGCGGGCGGTCGCCCTCGGTCCACCAGTCGCCGGCGACGGGGGCCGGGATCGCCGAGAGTTCGGACGGGGCGGCGCAGTCGCCGCGGAGTGCGGCGGCGGGGTCGGCGAGGCCGTCGTCGCAGGCCAGGACGGCGCCGGCGGCGAGGCAGAGGGCGAGGGCGGGGGGGAGGACGCGGCGCATGGGGCGGCGGGGCGCGGGGGCGGCGGGCTCTCCCCGTACGTACCCGGCGGCGCGGCGCGCGTCACATCGCTGTCGTGTCATCTGACGAACGCGTCCCACGTCCGGGTGGTACCAGCGCGCCTGCACGTAGTGCAGGCCCGTGCGCGGATCGCGCTCGCGCGCCTTCCAGCGCAGCATGCCTGGCACTGCCATGTTGGTATCGGGCCACACCACGGGCATGTACTGACGCAGCTTCGGCCTTTTGCCGCCGCCGCTCCACATATTGTGCGTGCCTGGGGCGTTGCTCCCGTCGAATCACGTGCATCCCCGATTGCAGCGTTACTGCGACCCGGGATGCACGTGATTCGCGCGGTCAATCGGCGTGGCGCCTCACCACACTTGCAGCGCGCCCCCCGGCTCAGGAAGGAAATGTGCCGCCTCCCCGCTTGGCGACGCACCCTCGCGAAGAGAGATCCGAAGCTCTGCCTCTGTTCCAAAGCGGACAGCGATCTCGATGCCTTCCTGCAGTTCCACAGTGCTCACCGTGGCTCCGATGATCGAACACAGCGCGTCCCGGTAACCTGGCTGCGGCGACGTCCAGCGCTGTCCAGCCACCGTGACGGTCACAGGCGTGAGTGCGCGCAGAACGGGACCGTCGAAGTCGAACTCGATGTAATCGTGCACGAAGCACACAGCACTCAGAACCTCACCTGCAAGGTGGGCCGGGCTCTCGATTTCATCCATGAATTCCTCCGCTCATCGGTAGGGAAGGTGCCCGCGCGGATCCGAGTTCGGAATAGTACGGCCGGTCAGCGGGTCGACTGTCTGGCCGCGGGAGTTCATGTAGTTTATGCGTCGACCCTGATTCTTGTTTGCATCCATGAATCGAATCCCGCTCACGCGCGAACTAAGGCCGTAACCACCGCGTCCGCCGAGGAACTGAAATCCTGATGCTCGAGGGGGGAAGGGGCCCGTGGCGCCGCGTGGAACGATCGCCACCTGACCCGCGGAGTTGACGATGAAGCTCGGCCTCGACACTCCGCCCGTCGGCCCGCCGATATAGCTTGGCACCGTGAGGTGGACCAGCTGCATAGCCTCCCAGTTTATTCCGCGAGATACCTCTGGGTGGTTCCAGACTGTGCGCATCGCCGTCCACTGGCTCACGCCCTGAGCGGTAACAACGATAGTGCCCGTACCGCATGCCTTCATGACAGACGCGCGTGCACCCTCAGGGTCGCTTGCGTACACCTCCCAGGGAATCGCTTGGAGCAGCGTGGTCTCGCAGCTCTGTAGTCCCGACGGGTCCGACAGGTTCACCGGGTCGTTCTCGGCGAACGCGTACGGGTTGACGCCGCCCTCGAGCCCCAGCGGGTCCTCGCTGAGGAACCGCCCGACGTCTGGGTCGTACCAGCGCGCCCGCACGTAGTACAGCCCCGTGCTCGGATCGCGCTCGCGCGCCTTCCAGCGGAACGCGTCCGGGATCGGCTGGCCGGAGTCGGCCAGCACCCGGTCGTCGCCGAACGGCTGGTACCAGCGCCGCCCGACCACCGCGCCCGCCGCGTCGAGGAGCGCCACCACGTGCCCTAGCGCGTCCTGCGCGTGGTAGTAGACCGGCGCCCCCGGCCCGCCGGCCCGCACCGAGTGCGGCTGGTCGACGCCCGGGTAGTGGGCGAACTGCCGCTGCGTCGTGCCCGTGGCGCCGTCGACCTCCGCCGCCAGGTCCTCGCCGTCCCACAGCGAGTAGACGGTCTGCCCGCCCGCGGTCCGGCGCACCCGCAGGCCGGAGGCGTCGTAGCCGTACTCCACCAGCTGCCCACCGGCGGCCATCGGCGCCCGCGCAGTCCGCAGCTGTCCGAGCCCGTCCCACGTGAGTACGAGCCCCGAGTCCGGGCTCGTACCCGTGCGGTACTTCCGGGTGACGTTGCCGTCGTTGTCGTGCTCGAACGTGTGGCCCACGCCCGCGACCGTCGCCGTCTGCAGCCGGTGCCCGACACCGAGCGTCGTGCCGGACGTGCGGTTCCCGAACGCGTCGTACGTGTACGCCGTCGGCGCGCCCACGGTGGTCACGCACTGGAACGACGTGGGCGCCTCGCCGGGGAACGTCTCCCGGATCGCCTGGCTGCCGCCAGTGCCGTACGTCGGGACGCAGTCGCCCGTCGTCCCATCGGCGGAGCTGGCCAGCCGCCCGCGCGGGTCCCACGTGTAGCGTCGCCAATCCGTCGCGCCCACGCCGCCGCCGTCGTACCGCCCGAGCCGCGCGTCGTACGCGTAGCGCATGCCGAGCGCGACGCCGGGGGAGTTCGCGGCGATCGCCGCGGGGTCGCGGTAGCGCTTCTCCGACAGCGCCCCCGTCCACGGCACCTCCAGCGAGATGCGCCCGCCGTTCCCGAGCGTGAGGACGTCGGGGCGGCCGTACACGTCGTACGTCAGGCGCGTGTCCCGCCCGTCGAACCCGCGGAGCCGCTCGAAGCGCCCCTCGGCGTCGTACCCGTAACCGAGCGTCGCCGAGTCGGTGCCGACGACCCGGGTGCGCACCGTGACGCGCCCGTTCAGGTCGTAGTCCCAGCGCAGGCGCGCCCCCACCACCGGCCGGCCGCCGTTCCCGCCGCGCCTTACGTGCTGCGCGACCGCGAGCCCGCCCGGGGTGAACACGACCGAGTCGCGCCCCTCGGCGTTCCACGCCACCGCCCACGTCCCACGCGGCCCGTACGCGAAGCCGTCGCTCACCTGGTACCCGGAGCGCGTGAGCATCCGCCCGACGACGTCGTACGTCATCGTGAGCGCGTTGCCGCGGCGGTCGGTCGTGCTCAGCAGGTTGCCCGCCGGGTCGTAGGTCAGCACGCCGTTGCTGCCGGGCCGGTACGTGTCGGATTGCCGGATCGGCCGCTCGGCCTGGTCGAGCTGCACGTTGTCGGTCAGCGTGATCGAGCCACTGCTGCCGTACCGCGCCGTGCGGGCGTGCGTCACGAGGTTCCCCTCGCCGTCGAACGTCTGCGAGACGATCATCGTGTCGCCGGGCACCACATCGTACGCCTGGAACGGGTAGCCAAGCTGGTCGTAGGTGAGCCGCACGACCCGGTTGGCTCCAGTGTCCGACGGCGACGTGAGGACCGAGTCGCGTCCGAACACGTCGCCGACCCGCGTTCGCAGGGCGTTCGCCGGCGAAGTCTCCGTGCGCACGTTGCCGAGCGAGTCGTAGTCGAACCGGGTCGGGCCAGGCGCGTCGGGCGTGCGGGTCGAGTCCACCAGCGCGGTCCCGGGCCTGTACGCGTACGTCACCCGGCGCGCCGTGTCCGCGCCCGCCTGCGCCGTCCGGAGCAGGCAGCTGCCCGGGTAGTACGTGTACGTCGTCGCGAGCTCCCCCACCGGCGCGACGCGCTCCGGGAGGTCGGGGCAGTTGACGTCGTACGCGTAGTCGGTCCGCGTCTCCCGCCCGTCGCCGAGCGCGTTCGAGTCCGCCGCCGCCAGCAGCCGGCCGCGCGCGTCGTACGTCATTCGCGCGACGCGGCCGCCCGGGGTCTTGGTGCGCTCGACGAGCCCGGGGAAGGTGGCGTGGTACCGCACCTTCGTCACCTCACCCAGCGGGTCCGTCACCTGCACCGGCGCGCCGAAGCGGTCGATCACGAACCGCGTCACGTCCGCGACGTCCGTGCGCGGGCCGTCGTAGATCGTCGTGAACGCTGTCGGCGACTGCATCGCGCCGAGGGCACACGACTCCAGCCCGCGGATCTCGCCCGCGCAGAAGGTATGGGCGATGAGCTGCGTCGCCCCGCTCGCCGCGGTCGCCGTCAGCTGGCTCCCGGAGAGCGTCCGCAGCGACGAGTACGAGAAGCGCTGGGGGGTACCCCGGCGGTCGATCCGCGTCGTCACGAAGCGGGTGGGGTCGCCGTTCTGCCCGTACTCGTACCGGGTCAGGACGGTGCCGCCGAGTTCCGCGATCTGCGTGATACGCCCGCTCGACCGCGTCACGACGCGCTCGTCGAGCACCGTGCTGTCGGCCGCGGTCGTCCCCTGCCGCACGAGTCGGAGGGTCGACAGCCCGGTCGAGTCGTAGCCGAACGTGTAACGCACCCTGCCGGTGGTCGGCGGGACGTGCATCGCCGTGAGCCGCCCCTGCCCGTCATGCGTGTAGGTGACTCCCTCGCCGCGCCGGTCGAGCGCCGCCGTCTGGCGCCCGGTCAGGTCGAAGCGCACCGTGGCGCCGTCGGGGAGCAGACGCACCCACTGGGTGCCGCCCTCCAGCCGCAGCGTGTCGGGACGCGTGAACGACTCGGCCACCCAGGTCGTGTGCGGCTGACCCGAGCCGACGTCGGTCGCGACGTAGAGGCGCGTGCTGCCGTCGCCCCCCGCCCACAGGAGGGTGTCGGCGGACGGGGACACCGACGCCGACGCGCGGAGGCGGTGGAGCCGCTCGTACCCCGCGAGCCACCACCCGCTGCCGAAGGCCCCGGCGTCGCGGTCGACGACGGCGAGCATGCCGCGCGCCGAGTCCACCACGCCTCCGCCCAGATTGACGCGGACCGTGTAGCGGTAGAGCCCCGTGCCGCCGCCGGTGAGGTCGCGCGAGAGCACGAAGTAGCGCGGGAGGGTGTCGGGCCACATCGTCCGCGGCAGCTTGCGCGTCACCGTGCTCCCGTCCACGGTCAGCGACAGCGTCACCGTGTCGGCGCCCGTGCCGGGGGGCGTGGTGACCCGGACGCCGACACGCACGCGCGCCGAGGGCCGGACGTTGCCCGTGTTGTAGGTGAGCGCCGGCGCCCACTCGCGGCCGTACGTGGTGATCGGGCGCAGCCCGTACACGAGACGCAGCTCGCCGCACTCGTACGCCGCGTCGCGCGCGACCGGGATCGTGACGCAGGCGCCGCGCTCGACCGTCGTCCCCGAGTAGACGCCGGCCGTGAAGATGCGCCCGGCCGGCGGCGTCGCAACCGGCGGCGGGGCCACCGTGTCACCTGGCGTCGGCGTGGGCCCCGGGCCGGGCTGCGGCGTCGGCACGGCGCACTCGGGCCCCGGCGTCGCGCCGGCGGTCACCGTGACTGTCGCAACGGTACGTGCCGTGTCGCCGGCCGCGTGCACGCCCCGGAACGGCACCGCCGCGCTCCCGACGGCGCACCCGGCGTAGCGGACGCGGTAGACCATGGCCGTCGTCACCGTGTCGATCGTGCAGCGCACCGTCTGCGTGCTGGTGCACGACGGGACGTACCCCGACCCGGTCGGCGTGAACCGGTACTGCACGTCGACGAACTCCCCCGTCCGCACCGACAGCGTCGTGTCGCACGGCAGCACGCGGATGCCGGTCTTCGTCGCGCAGGGCGGCGGTGGCGCGGCGGCGTTCGTGACCGACACGCTCGCGATCGAGCGGGCCGTGTCCGGCCCGAGCGCCACCCGGAAGCGTGCGGCCTCCTGGCCGAGCGCGAGCCCGGTGTAGCCGACCGTGATGATCCGGTCCTCGCGCCCCATCACCGTGCACTGCGAGTAGGTGTTGGGCGAGCAGAGGACGTCGGGCGTCGTCACGCCGCTCCGGGTCGCGGCATAGTACACGATCTGCCGCCCGTTCGGCTTCACCGTCACGACGGTGTCGCACGGCGAGATGGCGAGTCCGTACGGCGACGTACACGCCGGACCGGGCGCGGCGCCGCCGTTGGCGACGACGAGCGGGCTGGTCACGGGCTGGTACCCCCCGCTCACGTAAGTCTCCAGCGTGACCCAACCCTTCAGGTAGTCACTGGCGCGGATGCGCACCGACGCCTGCGTCGTCGTGGCGCCGGGGAGCAGCGTGCACGAGACGGGGGGCAGCTGTTGGGTCGACGTGCCCGGGGTGCAGCGGAGCGCCGCCGACGGCCACCCGCTCGACGTGAACGTCACCGTCGTGTCGTGCTGTGGCCGCAGGTAGAGCGCCGGGTCGCACGGCGTCGTGCCGTAGGCGCACGTCGGCGGGGCGGGCGGGGCGTACACGGCCAGCGGCAGCACCGACTTGGCGCTGTCCACCGCGCTGCCGGGGGGAATGCCGACCAGCGTGACCGTCCCCGTCCCGGCCTGCCCACCGACCACGGTGAGCGTGGCGGCGCCGGGACCCGCGGCCGCGACGCTGCACGTCGCCAGCGAAGCCGGACTCGGCACACAATGGACGGAGGCGAGCGCGCCGCCGCTCCACGTCACGGCCCGGGTGAGCGTGTTCCCAACGATCACTGCCTGCGGCTGGTCGCACGGCGCGAGCGTGACGCCCGCCAGGTTGCCGCACGGGGCCACCGCCGCCGCCGTGAGGGTGACCGTGCTCCGCGCGGAGTCACCGTTGGCGCGCCACACGCGCACCCGCCCGCTCCCGGTCCCCGCAGCCACCCCAGTGAACCGGACGCGCCACGCCGAGCCGGAGGTGACCGTGTCGACGACGGCGCAGCTGACGACAGTCGTCTGGCCCCCCAGCGGCGCGTCGCACAACGCGCGGTATCCGCCGCCGGCGGGCGACGTCGAGTAGATGACGTCGCGCGTCGCGCCCACGGGAACCGTGACCGACGTGTCGCAGGGCGAGAGCGCCGTCCCCTGCAGGCTCCCGCACGGCTGGGGCGACGTCACGATCACCGTCGTCGTCGTGAGAACCGCCTCGCCGAATCCCTCGACGTAGTGGTAGAGCTGCATCGTGCGCGTGACGGGACTGCCCCCCGCTGTGATGCGCACCCGGCGTTCCTCGGCGTACGGCGTGTACAGCACGAAACAGGTCACGCCGGTGCCACCGACGATCCGGCAGTCCGTCTCGTCGGAGAAGGAGAAGATCGTGGTGTAGCTCCGGTCGACGCTCGTGTTCGGTGCCAGGTAGAGCGTGTCGTTGCAGGGCGTCACCCCGTTCCCGCAGTTCGTGCGGCGGTCGCGCGAACGGTCCGCCGTGGGGGGGTGGCCGCTGCGACCCGCCGACTCATCGGCGACAGGCGCGGCGGCCGGTGCGGCCTCGGAGCCGCCCGCCTGCGGCTCGGTAACGTCGGCGGCGAGAACCGCTTGCATGCGGCGAGCGGCGCCACCCGGCTGACCGCTCGCCCCACCGGGGCGGGCGCCCGTGAGGACGGCGCAGAGGGCGAGGACGGCGAGCGTACAGGCCGCACGCGCACCGCGGCGCGCGGCGGCGAACAGCCGCCACTGCCGGCGCGACCAGTGCCAGCGTCGGGACGTGAATGTGGAGGTGTAGCGGGGCATGGGAGGATCCGGTGCGAAGGGAGGACGGCTCGCGCTGGGCGAGCGGACGGGCGACGGGACGTGCGAACGGGAGCGCGCGGGCGCGCGGGACGACGGCGAGCGGGGCGTCGGTCGACATGGACGGTCCTCGGTGATGGCTGGTGGGTGAGCGGTGCGGTCGGCCGCGCTACTTGAGCAGCAGCACGGCGACCGCGGTGAGCAGCGCGACGAACGCCTCGCGCCGCGACGGCTTGGCCGCCTGCGCTGTCGCCTGCGCCGCCGCGCCGGCGTGCCGCGCCGCGAGCGCCGCCTCGACGAGCGGCGAGTGCGCGAGCGTGTCGGCCGCCGCGTGCGCCGCGGCGCTATCGGCGCGGCCCGAAGTAGGCGCGCCGGTGCGGCAGCCCGTGGCGAAACGGAGCACGACGATATGCCCGTCGGGCGCCGCGTAGTCGGCGAGCTTCACGACGGCGCTCGGCGCGCGACACGGCACGGGCGACGACACCGGAGCGGGCGCCGGAGCGGGCGCCGACGCCGGCACGGTCGCGCTGTCCGGCGGCGTCGCGGCGGGGCTCTGCGCGTGCACGCGCGTCGCGCCCGCGAACGTGAGCGCGGTCAGGGCACACGCGGCCGCGAGGGTGCGGCGCGCCGGCGGCCGATGGAGAGAGGAGAGGCATGGCACGGGGGCTCCCGGGTGCGGGGGCGGCCGGAGGCGACGACCGTCGTCGCACCGCGCACCGCCCGACACTCGTAGAACGCCGCCCCCGGACATCGCAGTCGCGCCGAGCGCCGCACGCGCACGCAACGCGAGACCGGCGGCTCGCTGGCGAGCCGCCGGTCTCGGTGCATCGGGTCGACGTCGGGCGGAAGACGCGTTCGCGTCAGGTCGCGCGCTCCGCCGCGCAGTGCTGGCACCACACCGCAACGACGCGCCCCACCAGCAGCGACTCGTCGCGCGGGATCGTCAGCACCGGCCGCCCCGGCGCCAGCGACTCGAGTTCGAGCGCCGTCGCGCGCACGCGCCGCACGCGCTTGCACACGTACCCGTCGTCCGGGTGCCGCGCGACCACCGCCTCCCCCGCGCGCGCCGGCGCGCCGAGCGCCACCAGGATCGTGTCGCCCGTGTGCATCAGCGGCTCCATGCTGTCGCCCGAGATGCGGAGCGCCAGGTAGCGCCCCGCGTCCAGGTCGCGCGGGAGGGCGAGCCACGACGTCGCCGGCTCGTCCCACACCTCGCGCCCCGCGCCCGCGGCCACCGGCAGCTCCACCACCGGCGCCTGCCGCATCAGCGCCGCCGAGCCGAGCACGCGCGTCGGCGGCCCCGCCACCGCCGGCGGCGCGAGCGCCGGCGCGTCCGCGCGCCACCGCACGCCGAGTGCGCGCGCGGCGATCTGCGCCTGCAGCGCGCGCCCGGCGGCCAGCACCGCGGCGTCGGGCGCGCGCTGCGCCGCGCGCGCCGTCCGCGCGCGCGACTCGGCGGCCCACCAGGCGAGGAAGCGGTCGTCGTCCCACGCCGGGTCGGCGAGCGCCGCACGCGGGTCGGGCACGGCGGCGCCGGCGACGAGGTGGACGAGGGCCTCGTCGTGCGCACCGGAGGCGAGAGGCGACGCGAGCGCGTCGTCGCGCTCGCCGTCGGAAGGGGGGGGGAGGGGGCGCTGGTCGGTCATTCGGTCCGTCCCGGGTGCGGGGCCGCGCCGCTCACGTCGCGGGCGGCGGGATCGGCCGGTGTCGCGCCGGCCGCGGCGGCGCGGTCGTCGAACCGCGCGAGAGTGGGGTCGTCGTGCGACGCGGCGTCCACCGGTGGCGCGGGCGCGAGCACGACCGGCGGCAGCGCGCCCGCGCGGCGCAGGAAGCGCGCGAGTTCCGTCCGCGCCTCCGCGGGCAGCGTCTCGGCGTAGCGCAGCGCCGCGTCGCGCAGCCGCCGCGAGAGCCGCCAGATGCGCTTCGTCATCACGTCGTAGCGCACGCCGCGCCACGCGGCGATGGTGCGGTGCGGCACGCCCTCGGCCACCCACACCAGCAGCTCCGCGTCTTCGGGCGAGGTGGCCGTGCGCAGGTGCTGCGCGAGCTGCAGGACAACTGACGACGCCGGAACGTCGGCCGCTTCGGCGTCGCCCCAGGCGCGCTCGGGCCCCTCGCTCACGCGTCGGACGTGCGCCGATACGAGCGCGAGCACCACCGCCCTGTCGCCGCCGTCCACGGGCTCCGCGGCCCGCAGGTGGCGCCGCTCGCGCCGCCCCGCCGCGCGGCGGACGCTGAGCAGGTAGTGACGCGCGGCCCGCAGCAGGTACGGGCCCAGGTGCGCCGGCACCTTGGCCCCCGGCGCGACCAGCCGCTCCGTCCGTTCGACGAGCACGTCCTGCGCGCACGCCGCCGCCTCGTCGGCGTCCGCGCCGGCGCGGTGCGCGAAGTCGGCGAGCACCGGGCGGTAGCGCGCGCAGAACTCGCCCCACGCCCAGGCGTCGCCGTCGCGCATCGCGGCCACGAGCGCGGCGTCGCCCATCCCCTCCGCGCGCACGCGCTCGGGGCGGCGGACGACGGCACGCCGGGAAGGACGCTCGGTCATGGCAGGGGGGCGGGGGAAGCGAAATGCGCGCGAATCCTCATGAGAGAAACGCCGCCCCCGGACACGCCCCCCGGACACGCCCCCCGCGCCAGCCGCGCCCGCAGCCGCCGCTCCCACCGGCCGAGCCGCGGGTCGACCGCGAATCCCGCGTCCGACGCGCTCGCGTCGAGGAGCGCGCGCCGCCACCGCGCCGCCCGCTCCGGCCGGATCCCGCCCGCCGCGCCGCGCGCGACGAGCGCCAGCAGGTCCGCCACCGCCGGCGGCAACACGCGGCGCGGCACGGCACCGACCCGGCGGAGCGCGGGCGCCGACGGCGGCTCGGCGCGCGACGGCGCCGCTTCGGCCGCGGCCTCGCCGTCGACGTCCAGCAGCGCCAGCGCGCGCTCCACCGCCAGCGTCTCCACCGCTTCGAGCACGCCGTCCGCCACCGGGTCGCGCCCGGCCGCGGTCGGGAAGTCGCGGTACCACACCCCGAACGCCGTCGCCGCCGGGCGCCGCTCGCCCGCCTGCCGGTACACGCGCGCCTGCACCACCACGTGTCGCCGCGTCCAGCGCACGACGCGCGTGACCACGCGCCCGTCCGGCCACCGCCGCCGGAACTCGGGGACGCGCGAACGGCTCGGCCCTGCTGCTGGTAGGCGGCGCGCGGACGGCATGACTCGGCTCCTCGTGTCGGGAGACCGAACATACCCGAACAAACACCGAAGTCAACGCCGCGCCAACACGCGCCCCTCGCGCGACCCGCGGGCGTCAGCCCGGCAGCGACGCGTACGCGCGCACGGGAAACGTCCCGAGCCCGCGCACCTTCACCGGCACGGCGGAGAAGCGGAAGCCCGCGTCCGGCACCGCGTCGAGCCCGCGCAGGTGCTCGACGATCGGCACCCCGGCGCCGAGCAGCGCGGTGTGCACCGGGCGCGCGCCGTCGTCGGTGTCGTCGACGTTGAGCGAGTCGATCCCGACGAGCGCCGCGCCCGCGTCGCGCAGCCACTCGGCGGCGTCCGCGGTGAGGAACGGGTGCCCCTCGAAGTAGCGGTCGGTGCGCCAGTGCGCGTCCCACCCCGTGTGCACCAGCACCGCGCGCCCGCGCACCGCGGCCCCGCCGAGCGCGGCGCGGAGCGCGTCGGCGCCGACCGCGCGGGCGGCGCGCGTCGTCGCGCGCGCGACGACGGCGTCCAGCTCCGCCAGCACGTCGAGCGGCAGGTCCGCCACGTCGGCGCCGTCGGCGAAGCGGTGGAACGGGCTGTCGAGGTAGGTGCCCGTGTTGGCGACCATGTCGATGCGCCCGATGTGGAACTCCGTCCCCGGCGCGTAGAGCGCGCGCGACCGCTCGCGGCTCAGGAAGTCGCACACCACCGGCGCGGGGAGCCCGCGGTACGTGACCATCCCGTCTTCGACGACGTGGCTCAGATCGATGAGACGGTTCGCGGTGGGCATCGGAATGATCGAACGGGTAGGGCGTGAACGGGTGGGGCGTGAACAGATAAGGCGTGAACAGATAAGGCGTGAACAGATAGAGCGTGAACGGATACGGCGTAACTGCCGGCTCGAAGCTGCGGGCGACGCGGTATCCGTTCACGTAGTATCCGTTCACGCCCTACCCGTTCACGCCCTATCCAATTCTACAGCCCCCGAAATGCCCCCCCCCGCTCCCCGCCCCCGCTGCCCCTGGCCGCGCACGCCGCTCGACGTCGCCTACCACGACGCCGAGTGGGGCGTGCCCGTGCACGACGACCGCGTGTTGTTCGAGTTCCTCGTGCTCGAGGCGGCGCAGGCGGGGTTGAGCTGGAGCACGGTGCTCGCGAAGCGCGACGGCTACCGGCGGCTGTTCGCCGGCTTCGACCCCGAGGCGGTGGCGCGCTTCACCGACGCCGACGTCGCGCGGCTGGTGCAGGACCCGGGGATCGTGCGCCACCGGCAGAAGGTCGCGGGCGCCGTGGCGGGCGCGCGCGCCTTCCTCGCGGTGCAGGCGGAGCGCGGCTCGTTTGACACCTTCCTCTGGGACTTCGTCGGCGGCGCGCCGGTGGTCAACGCCTGGGACTCGCCGTCGCAGGTGCCGACGCGCACGCCGCTGTCGGACGCGCTCTCGAAGGAGCTCAAGCGGCGCGGCTTCGCCTTCGTGGGGTCGACGATCTGCTACGCGTACCTGCAGGCGGTGGGCGTAGTGAACGACCACCTGACGAGCTGCTTCCGGCACGCGGAGCTACGACAACACTAAATCGCATCAAGCCACTAAAGGACAATACCATACGGTCGCACACGGTCGATCGGGCTGGACCGACGGCGAGCGCTCGTTGCCCCCTCCGGGACGGCCATGCCCGGCACACAGTGCTACGCTCGGCGGGGTCACCCCATGCCGACGACATGCCAACAATCAGGCACGTTCCCGGACCCTACCGGCTCTACTTCTACAGTTTCGACTGCGGCGAGCCACCCCACGTCCGCGTGCAGCGCGACCGTGCGACCGCCAAGTTCTGGCTGAACCCGGTCGCGCTCGCCCACAACGACGGATTCAGCCGACGGGACCTCGCCGCACGGCGCGTTATCTTCGAGCACCGTCCCCGCATCCTGGAGGCCTGGCGTGAGCACTGCGGCACGGTCCAAGAGTGACCCCCGCGCCGTCGCGGTCGAAGTGACCGACGACCTGATCTCCGCGCGGCTGGCGGACGGGCGCACCATCAGCGTGCCGCTCGCCTGGTCGTGGCGGCTCTCGGAGGCGACGCCCGAGCAGCGCGCCCGCCACGAGTTCCTCGGCGGCGGCGCCGGGATCCGCTGGCCCGACGTGGACGAGGACATCAGCGTCCGCGGGATGCTCGACGGCGTGCCCGCCCGGCGGCCGGCGGAGCGCGAGCGTACTTCGTAGCCTCCCGCCGAGGGCCGCGTTGCGCCGGCCGGCGACGCGTTCCGCCGCCGGACTGGCTCCGCGCCCCCGCGGGCCCGAGATTGGCGCCACGCCCCGACGGTCGGGCGCCACGTCCCATCCCGTTCCCCCCACCAGGAGGAGCCGTGTTCAAGAAGTTCGCCGCCGAGGCGCTCGGCCTGAGCGACGTCGGCCTCATCGTGCCGCCCAAGGACTACGACAAGGTCGACGCGGACGACTACCTGTTCCACGAGGACCAGGAGCGGATCCACTTCCTCATCAAGTCGCGGAAGGACGAGTACTGCTTCACGAACCTCGCGCTGGTGCACGTCGACGGCGACTCCGCCGTGTCGAGCAAGCGCACGATCAAGCGCTACGACTACGCGCAGCACCCGATCGGGTCGGTGACCATCGAGACGGCCGGCACGATCGACCTGGACGTGGAGCTCAAGTTCACGATCGGGGACCAGGCGTTCAGCATCGACGTGCGCAAGGACAACCTGGAGGCGCTGAAGGACATCTACAAGGCGCTGCACACGATCGGGAAGCTGCAGCAGCGCGACGCGGTCGGGCGCGAGCACGCGGTGCAGAGCGCGTCGGTGCTGGGGGGGATGCTGAAGCTGAACGCGGCGCAGGACCCCGCGGCCGTGCAGGCGCACTACCGCGCCGTGCTGGATGCCGTGAACACGGCGGTGCTGGAGCACCACACGCGCCGCGACTTCGGCCAGGTGTTCGAGAAGTACATGCACGCGTGAGCCGCGCGTGCCCGCGGGCGCGCGCCGTGCCGCGCCCGCGGTGTCACGGTAGGGGGCGAGGGCGAGGCGGGCGGCCGCCACGCCCACCACGGCAGCCCGCGCGCGTCGTCGGTCAGCCGTCGCAGGTCAACTGAAGAGCAAGGGGGGATGAAGATCTGAGAAGATCTGATGAAGGTCTGATGGTCTGTCGTGGCGGCGGGGAGCGTCGCGCCGGGCACACCCCATCAGATCTCCATCAGATCTTCTCAGATTCTCATCCCCCCTGCTTTTCTTGGTCTTGCCGAGCCAGCACGTCCGTCCCCCGCCACACGGCTCCGCGCAGTCCAGCCAGCCGAGCAGCCGGTGCCCGACCGCCGCCGCATCCGGCGCCGCCAGCACCATCGCCTCCAGGTGCCTGCAGAACGCCGCCTCCCCCGTTCCAGGTTGAGGCGCGCGCTCTCGTACGGCGTCGGCACGCGCCCCCTCACTCCCCGGGCGCCGCGCGCCGCAGCATCACCGTGAACGTCGACCCCGCGCCGTCGGCGCTGCGCACCCGCAGGTCGCCCCCCATCCCGCGCGCCAGGTCGCGCGCGATCGCCAGCCCGAGCCCCGTCCCCTCGCTGGCGCGCGTCAGCCCCGCCGCCACCTGCACGAACGGGTCGAAGATCGCCTCCTGCTTCTCGCGCGGCACGCCGATCCCCGTGTCGGCGACGCGCAGGAACACCAGCCGCGCCAGCGCCGCCGACTCGGGGCGCCGCGCCACGCTCACGTGCACGCGTCCCCCCGGCGGCGTGAACTTGACCGCGTTCGACAGCAGGTTGAGGAGCACCTGCGCCAGCTTCGGGCGGTCCGCCCACACCAGCAGCGGCGCGCCCCCGTCGTCCCCGGCCAGCGCGAGGTCGGCGTCGCACGTCAGCCCCTTGGCCGCCACCTGCGGCTCGATCATCGGCAGCACGTCCGCCACCACGTCGCCCAGCGCCACCGGCCGCACGTCGAACTCGACCCCCTTCGCCTCGAGCTTCGACAGGTTGAGGACGTCGTTGATCAGCAGCAGCAGGTGCCGCTGCGCCCGCTGCACGCGCCCGAGCGCGCCGAGCTGCGCCTCGTTCATCGGCCCGTGCACCCCCAGCTCCAGCAGCTCGACGTAGCCCTGGATCGCGTTGAGCGGGGTGCGCAGCTCGTGGCTCATGTTCGCCAGGAACTGGCTCTTCGCCTGGCTCGCCAGCTCGGCCTCGCGGCGCGCCGCCCGCTCCGCCTCGTGCAGCCGCGCGCGCTCGATCGCCAGCGCGCCGTGCCGCGCCAGCGCGTCGAGCAGGCGGCGGTCCTCCTCGCCGACCGCGCGCCCGCCGCCGAACGCGAAGCCGGCGGCGCCGAGCACGCGCCCCGCGCCGCCCACCAGCGGCACCAGGTACTCCGCGTTCAGCCCGAGGCGCGCCGGCGCGTCGCCGAGGGCGGGGAACTCGCGGTACGCGTCGGCCGAGGCGATCAGCAGCGGCGCGCCGCGCGCCACCACGCGCGGCCACGGCAGGTCGCCCGCGTTCGGGAAGCGGCGCCACCGCTCGGCCAGCTCCGGCGGCATCCCCACCGTCGCCGCCAGCTCGAACGTCGCGCCGTCGGGCGTCAGCAGCCCCAGCGACGCCACGCGCACCCCCAGCAGCTCGGCCCCCGCGGCGACGATGATCTCCGCCGCCCGCGTCGCGTCGAGCACGGGCGCCAGCTCGGTCGCCACCTCCTGCAGCCGCTGCAGCCGCGCCTCGCTCACGCGCAGCCGCGCCTCCGCCCGCGCGCCGCGCAGGATCGCGCGCACCGTCGCCACCAGCACCCGCGGGTCCACCGGGTGCGTCAGGTACCCCTCGGCGCCCGCGTCCAGCCCCTGCGCCGTGGCCTCGGGGCCGGTGAAGCTCGCCGACAGGTGGAGCACCGGGATGCGCGCCGTCGCCGGGTCGGCCTTCAGCCGCCGCGCCACCTCGAAGCCGAGCAGGTCGGGGAGATGCACGTCGAGCAGCACGAGGTCGGGGCAGTCCGTCGCGTCGGCGCTCTGCGCCAGCGCGTCGCGTCCCGTCGCCGCCTCGCGCACGCGGAACCCCGCGGTCTCCAGGATGCGCGCCACGGCGAAGCGGTTCGCCTCGGTGTCGTCGACCACCAGCACCGTCCCTTCCGCGTCACGCATCGGCCGCGGCCTCGTGCGCCGCCGGGGCCGTCGGCGCCGCGCCGGCGTCGGCGTGGCGGACCGGGAGGGTGAGCGTGAAGGTCGAGCCGACGCCCGGCGCGCTCTCGAGCGTCACGTCGCCGCCCAGCAGCCGCGCCAGGCGGCGCGAGAGCGGGAGTCCGAGCCCCGTCCCCTTCACCTGCCGCTGCCGCGGCGACTCCGCCTGCCAGAACTCCTCGAAGATGCGCGCCTGGTCGCCGGGCGCGATCCCGACGCCCGTGTCGCGCACGTGGAAGCGCACCCGCTCGGCGTCGGCGTCGGCCCACACGCGCACCTCCCCGCGCTCGGTGAACTTGAGCGCGTTCGACACGAGGTTGCGCAGGACCTGCGACACCTTGGCCTCGTCGGTGAGCAGCGGCGGCACCCGGTCCGCCGGCTCGAACACCAGCGGCACGCCGCGGTCCCCCCCTCCCCACCCGCCCGCCGGCGCCGCCGCCCCGTGCAGCGCCTGCACCGGGCGGAACATCGCCCGCAGCGCGCCGAACAGCCCGTCCGCCCGGCACTCCGAGAGGTGCACGGTCGTCTTCCCGGCCTCGATCTTCGCCAGGTCCAGCCAGTCGTCGACCAGCTGCGCCAGCCCCTCCGCCGAGTCGCCGATGAGCGACGCCGTCTTGCGCTGCACCTCCGTCAGCTCGCCCACCACCCCGCCGAGGAAGAGGCGCACGAGGTTGCGGATCGCGTTCAGCGGCGTGCGCAACTCGTGGCTCAGGTCCGACAGGAAGCGCGTCTTCACCTCGTTGAGCCGCGCCAGGTAGCCCGCGCGCTCGTCGAGCTCCGCGTACAGCGCCACCACGCCGCGGTTGGTCTCCTCCAGCTCGCGGTTCGTCTCGGTGAGCGCCGCGTTCAGCCGGTCGATCTCCGCCTGCCGCTCGCGCAGCGCGTCGAGCGCCCGCAGCAGCTCCCCGTTCTGCTGGCGCGCCTCCTCCAGCGCGCCGCGCGGCGGCTGCTGCGCCAGCGCCTCGGCGACCCGGCGCGCGGTCGCGGCGTCGGCCGGGGGCGCGCCGCGCGGGAGGGTGCGCGCGAGCGTGACCGTGGTCCCCGCGCCCGCCGGCGCGTCGATCGCGAACCGGTCGCTCAGCCGGCGCGCGCCGACGAGCCCCATCCCCATCCCGGTCGGCGACTGGTAGCCGCCGCCGAGCACCGCCGCGAGGTGCGGGATCCCGGGGCCGCCGTCGCGCACCACGGTGACGAGCTGCTGCCGCGCGTCCGGCCCGCCCGCCGCGCCGACGCCCACCTCGAGCCGCCCGCCGCCGCCGTACTGCACCGCGTTGCGCGCGACCTCCGAGACCGCGGTGGCGATGCGCGTCTGGTCCTGCGCGTCGAAGCCGACGAGCGCCGCCACCTGGCGCACGCGCTGCCGCGCCAGCACGACGTCGTGCTCGGTCGCGAGCGCGCAGGTGAGCAGCGGGAGTGCGAGCGCGTCGGTCATGCGGGCGGTTGAGGCACGTGGCGGGCGACGACGACGGTCACGTCGTCGCGCCCGCGCGTCCAATCCCGGTACAGTACGCCGGCGACGAGTCCCGCGTCGTGCCCCGCGAGCCCGGGGCGGTCGTCGAGCCGCCACTGCGACGCCAGCCCGTCGGAGTGCAGCACCAGCAGCGCCCCCGGCGGCCACTCGTACTCGAACGCCTGCACCCGGTGCAGCGTGTGCCCCACCGTGCCGGCGTGCGACACCACGCTCCGCGCCCGCCCGCCCGACGCCGCCGGGGGGACGACCGCGCCGGCGATGTTCCCGACGCCGGCGAAGTGCACCCGCCCCGCCTCGCGCGCGAGCGCGGCCACCGCCACGGCGGCGCCGCGCGTCGCCCGCAGCGCCGGGTGGATCGCCCGCAGCGCCTCGGCCGGCGTCGCGTGCGGGTGCTCGGCGAACAGCCGCCCCGCCGCCTCGAGCGCGGCCGCCGCCGCGGCGGCGGCCGCGGGGCCGTGTCCGAGCCCGTCGACCACCACCAGCCGCTCGTCGCCCGCGGCCGCGGTGCCCCAGCGCCCCCACCCGTCGCCGCACGCCTGCTCGCCCGGCTTGGGCAGGCAGACGGCGCCGAAGTCCGCGTCGTCCGCCGGCGACGCGGCGCGTCCCGGGCGCAGCCGCAGCGCCACCGCCGTCCCCTGCCCCGGCGCGCCGTACACGTCGAAGCCCTCGCTCAGCCGGCGCATCGCCCCCAGCCCGGCCCCCGCCGTCCCCCCGGTCGAGTAGCCGTCGGCGAGCGCGCGGGCGAGGTCGGGGATCCCCGGGCCGCGGTCGAGCGCCAGCAGCTCCAGCCCGCCGCCCGCGCCGGGCGCGCCCGACAGCGCGCGCGCGACCAGCGCGCCCCCCCCGCCGTGGCGCGCGACGTTGGTCACCGCCTCGGTGGCCACCAGCGCGGCGCGCCCCGCGTCCTCCTCGTCGAAGCCGAACGCGCGCGCCAGCGCCGCCACCTGCCGGCGCGCCTCGCCCACCTGCGACGCGTCGGCGACCTCGATGCGCACGGAGACGGACGCGGGCGGGCGGGCGTCTCCCCACAGCGGGTCCGACGCGGTCGGCGTGAGCAACGGAACGGAGCGGTGGTGGTGGCGCCGCCTACTGGTGCCAGCGGGCGATGGTGACCCGCGTCCCCCGCCCCGGGGCCGAGTCGATGTCGAACTCGTTGGAGAGGCGCCGCGCGCCGCCCAGCCCCAGTCCGAGCCCGCCGCCGGTGGTGTAGCCGTCGGCGAGAGCGAGCGTCAGGTCGGCAATTCCGGGGCCCTCGTCGGCGAAGCAGAGCCGCAGCCCGCGGCGCGCCCCGTCCTCCAGCGCCTCGAGCGTCAGCGTCCCGCCGCCGCCGTACACGACCGTGTTGCGCGCCAGCTCGCTCGCCGCCGTCACCAGCTTGGTCTGGTCGACGAGCGAGAAGCCGAGCGAGATCGCCCAGCCGCGCACCGTCTGCCGCACGAGGACCACGTCCGACTCGGCGCGCACCGCGACCGTGTCACGCCGGACCGTGCGCATCCCCCCCGGGCGCCGCGCGCGGCGGGTCGTGCCGGTCGGCCACCGCGTCGCGCAGCAGCGCCATCCCGCGCTCCACGTTCAGCGCCGTGCGCACGCCGGGGAGCGAGAGCCCCAGCTCCACCAGCGTGATCGCCACCGCCGGCTGCATCCCCACCACCACCGTCTCGGCGTCGAGCACGCGCGCCATCGCGGCGATGTTGCCGAGCATGCGCCCGATGAACGAGTCCACGATCTCGAGCGCCGAGATGTCGAGCAGCACGCCCCGCGCGCCCGTGCGGCTGATCGCGGCCGTCAGGTCGTCCTGCAACACCATGGCCAGCCGGTCGTGCATGTCCACCTGGATGGTGACCAGGAGGAGGGGCCCCATCTTGAGGATCGGGATGCGTTCCACCGCCCGCGCCCCCGCCCGGTCAGCGCGCCTCGGCCGCGCCGCGCGCGGCGTCGCGCGGCGCGACCGACCGGGCGGTGCGCGCGAGCGCGGCCCGGAACGCGTCGGCGAGCGTCGCCTTGGTCGTCACGTCGGCCAGGTTCACGCCGAGGTGCACGATCGTCTGCGCGATCTGCGGGCGGATCCCGCTGATGATGCAGTCGGCGCCCATGAGGCGCGCCGCCGTCACCGTCTTCAGCAGGTGCTGCGCGGTGAGCGTGTCGACCGTCGGCACGCCCGTGATGTCGAGGATCGCCACCTCGGCGCCCGTCTCGACGATGCGCTGCAGCAGCGTCTCCATCACCACCTGCGTGCGCGCCGAGTCGAGCGTGCCGATCATCGGCAGCGCCAGGATCCCGTCCCACAGCTTCACCACCGGGGTGCTCAGCTCCAGCATGTCCTGCTGCTGGCGCGCGATCACCTCCTCGCGCCCCCGCTGGAACGCCTCGGTGGTGAGCAGCCCGAGGCGGTCGATCAGGTCGGTCGCCGCCCACAGCTCGTCGGCCAGCCGGTCGGCGTCGCGGGCGAAGTCGCGGCGCAGCAGCACGAACAGCGGGCGCTTGAGCGAGAAGATGAACATCGCCGTCTCCGACGGCGTCGCCCCCTCCTGCGCCCGCAGGCGCGACAGCGCGCCCAGGAACTCGCGCACGCGCGCGTACGGCGGCGCGTGCACCGCCGTCAGCCCGCCCGCCCCCGCCTCCGCCGCCGCCTGCTGCAGCAGCCGCAGGAACTCGGCGCTCCGCGTGCGCACGTCGGCGGCCGCGGTGCGCGAGAGCCCGGCGGCGGTCTGCTCCTCCGTCCAGTTCGCGAGGAGCTCCTCCGCGTGCCGCTCGAGGACGGTGGGGAGGACGGAGCTGTTCGGGGGCGGGGTGGCGGTCACGCGCGGGAGGGCGGGGGGTGCCGGGCGGGGGGCGGTCAAAGATCGCTAGCCGCGTCCCGAGCCGCCACGGCGGGAAGGCCGGCGCAACCTCGTCGCCTCGGACCGGCGCCTCGCGTGTCTCGCTACGGCGAAAGCATCGGAGCCCTCCGCGCATCCTCTGGGCTCAACCTCGGGCGACGGCCACTGCTCGGTCGGCGCTCCCGCACTCGGAACCGCGCACCCCCCGACTCCCATGCAACAGCCCCGCACTCCCGATGTGATGGACGACGGCGCGATCGACCAGGCCGTCGAGGCACTCACGCGCGCGATCGCCGCGCACCCGGGCGCCCGCGGCGCCGCACCAGCGGCTGCGGTGAACGTCGCCAGCCTCCCTCTCAGGTGCATCGTCACGGCCGCGGCGAAGTACGGTGCCTGCCGACTGAGCGGGGGCAGCAACTGCGAGATCGCACTGGTGGGCGACATCGTGGCCTGCTTCAAGAACGGCGGGTGAGTGGTGGCGGGCCGGCGGGGATCTGCCCGCCGGCCCCGGCGCACCCTCACGCGGGCGGAGGATCCGGGGGGCGCCGCGGCGCCCGCCGCTTCCGGCCGCGGGGTGGCGCGGTCCCAGGGCGAGCCGTGACGCGAGACGGCTCGAAGATCGGCAGGAATTCGCCGAGCGTCTCCGCGGGCTCCGGAGCGGCGACGTCCCTCACCCCCACCACATCCTGAACATCCCCCGGGGCGACAGCGCCCGCGATCCCCCCGGCCGACGTGAGCGCCGCGCGGAACGTGTGGCCGAGCGCATCGAGGAAGAACTGGCGAGTCGCCCGCAGGTTCGCCGCGTCGAGCGCGCCGTTCGCGAAGCGCTCGCGCGAGAAGCGCACGAGTGCCAGCGCGTAGACGCGGAAGGCGAAGCGTGTCGGGTCCAGCGCGTGTTCGGCGGGGTGCAGCGTCGGCCCGAAGATTCCGGCCCAGTGGGTGAGCAGCCAGTCGACGACGGTCGGATCCTCCGACTGGCCTCGCACCCGCGCGAGCACCCGGAGCGACAGCTCGTCCAGCATGGGAACCTCCTGTGAGGGGAGACGCGGCGCGTCAGGGCACGCCGACCATGCCGCCGACGGCGAGCATCGCGACGCGGCGCTGGTTGCGGAACTGGCCGTACGGGTTGGGGCCCGTGTAGGCGCGGACGTAGAGCGTGCCGAGCGTGAGCGTCGATCGCGCGACCAGCCGCGGCTGCACGCCGACGAGCGCGTTCAGCGACGTACCGAAGGCCGCGCCCCCGAACGCCGGGTCGTCACCGTACGGAAAAACGCGGCGCCGGTCCGCCGACACGCTCCACACCAGGCGCGCGCTGGTGCGCGGGGTGCCGACGGCCTGGCCGGGGCCGCGACGGTCGGTGCGCAGGCGGTGCCGCCCTTCCAGGCCGAGCGACAGTTCGGTGGCGTTGCGGATCGTCGGGACGCGCGCGGGGTCCGCCTCGCCCGGGAAGAGCTGGTAGTAGCCGTCGCGACCGCACGGGCCCGCCCACGGCACGCACGAGCGCTGCACTCCGCCGATGATCTCGACGCGGTAGCGCACCGGGTCGACCACGGCGACGTCGCCGTCCATCCCGTACACGCGGTAGCCGGCGGCGAGTCGGCCCGGCCAGATCGAGACGTTGATCCGGTCGAAGGGCAGCCGCGACTGCGTGCGGGCGCCGATCACGTACTCGTCGCCGAGGTGCGTGCTCAGGTGCCCGACGCCGGCGAGCAGCCGGAGTTCCTGGTGCCGGCGCGTGGCCACCCGGGCGCCGACGTCGATGCCGAACGTGTAGTCGGTGTCGAGGATCGGCGAGTTCTCCGAGAACGCGTCCCAGTACAGGTGGAAGCCGACGGGCATCGAGAGCTGCAGGGACCACTGGCGGACCGTGTCGCGCATCGTGACGTACGCGGGGTCGTACGGACGCTCCTGGTCGGCGTCCAGCGCGGCGTTCGAGACGGCGACGACCGGGATCGGAGTGCCGACGTCGACGAGGACGTAGGGCTGTGCCGGTCCGATCGGACGCGCGCTCGTCGGGGACCGCCGGGCGGCGAGCTGGTGCCCCGTCCCGTACGCCGCCTCCACCCGGGTCAGCGTCTCGTGGGTGTTGGTCAGGCGCTGGGGCCGGGCGCGCACGTCGGTGAGCCAGGCCCGCTGGCCGCCGCACGCGGCGAGCGTGACGACCAGGAGCGCGAGCACGTGGCAGCGTCTCGACATGGTGATGTGCCTCCTCGGGAAGCCGTCCGCGTCACGGCAGCGGGAACGCCGCCAGGAGATTACCGAGCAACGACAGGCCATCCACCGCGACCATGACGCCGACGCCCACTGGGCGGATGGACCGTTCGCGCGTGGGGCATGCTGCGGCGACGACCGACACGCAGGTGGCCGCGTCCACCGCTTCGGTGCGCCGCTGGAGGTGCATGAACAGGTGGAAGTCGATCGGGACCGACTCCCGCGATCCGCCGAACGCGCCCTGCAGCAGCGACGCGCCGAGGACCGCCTGGTCGCGGGCGTCGAGCGGGTTGACGCCGCCAAGCAGCCGAAAGCGCTTCCATGGCAGGTAAGGGGCGAAGTCGATCCCCAGCACGGGGAACACGGGCAACCGTTCACTCCGCTCGGCGCGGCGGATGGCGACCGCAGAGTCGTACTGCTGCTGGAGCGGAGGCTCGGTGCGCGTGAGGCGCACGACGCGCGACGAATCCTTCACCCGATGGTACCGCTCCGCGACCGAGACGGCGATGCCGGCCATCAGGCGCGGCAGCGCGCGCGCGGTCGCGGCGAACTGGACGCGCTGCGCGGGGGCGCCGACGACCTCCGCCTGCAGGACGTGCTCGCCGGCTTCCTTCCCGAGTCGCCAACGCGCGCTCGCCACGCAGCGCCCGTACGGAACTCCCCGGATCTCCGTGCTGACCCACTGGCCGGCGGCGGTGTCGGGCGCGGCGCCGCTCCCCTCCGTGAGCGCGCGGAAGCGCACGCGCGTGGCCGCGCAGGCGAGCGGGTCGGTCGGGTCGAGCGGGACGACGATCGGACGCGCGAGCTGCCGCTCCACGTACCAGGCCGGGACGGAGGTGTTGCCGCCGAGAATGCGGGCCGCCGAGGGCGGCGTGCGCATGGGGGCGACGACGATGCTGTCGGTGATGCGTTGGCCGCCCACGGTCGTGCGCACGGTGAGCGTCACGGGCGCGGTGATGCCGGCCGCGCTGAACTCCGCCGACGCCACACCGTTCGCGTCGGTCGTGGGGTTCGGACCGAGCTGCCCGAATCCATCGAACTCCACCGGGTGGCCGCCGACCGCGTTCCCGGCCCGGTCGCGGACGCGAACGACGATCGTCTCGCGTACCGGACCCTGTAGGACCTCGACCCGGCACACGCCCCCGGTGCGCGCGGGACGCACGCATTCGAGCACCGGTGTCGGCGTCTGGGTCGTGGCCCGCGACGGCGGGACGAGGAGGAGGAGGGCGGCCGCGATCGGCGCCGCGACCCCGCGCGCCCTCGGCTTCGGCCTCGGCGCTGTCCCGGGCGCGGGGCGGGTGCTTCGCAGCATCATCGCGATGGTCCGAGAAGAGAAGAGGATCGCCCGGCGCCCCGCCGACGGGGCGTCGGGCCGGCGCTGGGCCGCCGTCACGGGTTGAGCACGTGGATCGCGCAGCCGCCCCCCTCGAGCGTGAAGCTCCGCGCGGGCCACACGCCGGATGCGCGCGTCTCGCGGGCGCTGAGCGTGTAGGTCCCTGCCGCCCGTGTGATGGTGATGGCGCCGTTGTGCGTCGCGACGCCGCAGCTCGGCGCGCTCGTCCGGTAGGCGGTGAGGGTGCCGACGACCCGCCCGTCGACCGACACCTCGATCGGGCTCGGCGAGCTGTCCGACGTCCAAATCGTGATCTGTCCGCTCGTCGCGGTGACGGCGTCCACCGCCCCGGCGATGTCTTCGAGGTTGCAGGCCGTGAGGACGAGCAGCGCGGCGCTGGCGCCGAGCGCGAACTGGGCGACGCGCGAGCGCACGGTTTCGCGGAACATGGTGCCTCCTACAGCAGTGGTTTCGGTGGGCGGACGGCGGGTGCGGCGGCGGTTCTGCGCGCTCGGATGCTCAGCGGCGCAGCGACTCGAGCTGTCGCACCGTGTAGTAGTTGGAGGTGCTGGCGTAGTTCTTCACTCGGACCTGGTGCGTGCCGACGCCCGGCGTCCGCAGGACGCAGTAGTCCGTGGAGTCCGTGTCCGAATCGACGAGCTCTCCGTCCTGGTAGACCCAGCAGTCGAGGTCCGACCCTGGCCGCCCGTCGCCGCGCACGGTCAGGTAGTGGTCGTCCACTCCGACGTAGAGCGTATGCGAGCGCGTGGCGCCGCCGGCGATGTAGTCGAGCGCGCCGCGCCCCGCGGCGCCCGCGGCCGACGTGAGGGTCGCCAGGGCGAGCAGGACGAACAGCGGACGACGCGAGCGGGTGTTGGGCAGGAGTCGCATGGGGGCCTCGTGGAGATGGCGGTGAGTCGGGGAGCGTGCGACGTCGTGCGTGACGGCGTGGTGGGAGGATGCCGAAGGACCGCCCGAGCTTTCGTGCGGTCAGGCGGCGGCTTCGTTGGCGTGTCGCGCGCGAGCGCGAGACCGCGTGCGCGCGCCCGAGGGGGCGGACGCCTGCAGCGTCACGCGGAGCAGCTTGCGCGCACGGCACAGGCGCACCTCGCAGGCGGCGACGCTGAGCCCCAGTGCCCGCGAGATCTCGGCGTGGCTGTATCCGAGGCAGCAGTGCAGGACCACGACGTCGCGGTCGGGCGTCGCGAGACGCCGGAGCGCGCGATCGACCTCGTCCCAGTCGGAGATCGCCGGGCGCTCGGCGGGTGCGACGAGACGGTCCAGCGTCGCGTGCGGCTCCAGGCGCCGGGTGCGCGCGCGACGCAGCGCCATCAACGCGCGCGTCACGACGGCCCGCCGCAACCACCCGCCGAGGCCGTCGCCGCGGTACTGCGCCGCGAGCCGTGGCAGCGCACAGAACAGGTCCTGGACAACGTCCTCCGCGTCGTCGCGCGAGCCGAGCACGCGCGTCGCCGTGACCAGCAGGACAGCGGAGTAGCGTTGGTGGATGAGCGTCAGCGCCTGGCGCTGGGCGTCGTCCAGCGGCTCCGCCTCGTTCGCGCGGTATACGCGGAGCGCCGCGACGGCCTCGGCGACGTCGGATGGGTCGCGCCGCGCCGGCGGCGCGGCGGCCGGCCGGTCGAGCGAGACTGGGTGGCGCGTTGATGAATGCGAAGCGGTGGCGGCGGACATGGCGGCGGTCTCCTGGGCGATGCCGAGCGACCGCGGACGCGGTCGGGTGGTCGGACGGCAGGATCGACGTGCGGGATCACCACACACTCATTGGCGCCTCACCGCCGCCTCATCGGAACCTCATCGCGCCGGCCGGACGCCTCGCGCCCGCCCGCGCCGCGCGCTACGATGGGCCGGAGCCCCGGCGCGTGGGGGGCCGGGCGGCCACTCCCTCTGCACGCGACGACCCGTCTTTGATGCTCCGTCTGCTCACCTTCGACGGCGTCGCGTTGATGCGCGACGGGCAGGTCGTCCCGGCGGTTCAGAACCGGCGCCAGGCGCTCGCGCTGCTCGTCGTGCTGGCCGCCCGGGGCGCACGCGGCATGGCGCGGGAGGAGCTGCTCGACCTCTTCTGGCCCGACGGCGGTGTGAAGGACCCGCGGCACTCGCTGGACCAGCTCGTGAGCCTGACGCGCGCCGCCGCGGGCGGCGCTCCTCTCCTGGCGGGTACCGCCACCCTGCGGCTCGATCCCGCGGGCGTCCGCACCGACGTCGAGGCGTTCGAGGCGGCGCGGCGCGAGCAGCGGCTCGACGAGATGGTGTCGCTCTACCGCGCGCCGTTCGCCGAGGGGCTCGCGACGGGGGGGTCCGGTCCGTTGCGCCAGTACGTCGATGCGGCCCGCGCGCGATTCGCCGCCGAGTGGGGCGCCGCCGTGCGCACGCTGGCGGAGCGCGCCGAGCGGCGCGACGACTTCGCGGAGGCCGCCCGACACTGGGGGGTGTTGCGCGACGCCGATCCGCTGGACGCCGCGATCGGTGTCCGGCTGGTCCGCGTGCTCCACTCCGCAGGTCGCATCGGGGAAGCCCTCCGCGCCGCGCGGGCGTCGGCCGCGCTGCTGCGCTCCGAGCTGGGACGCGAGGAGCCGACGTTGACGCGGTGGATCGAGCGCCTGGGCGGTGCGGGAGAGCGGGGCGTCACGACGCCCGCGGTGGGCGCGCGCCTGTCGGACGGCGCGGGCGACGGGCGGACCCCTCGCGCCGCCGCCCCCGGTGATGCTCCCATCCCGACGCGCACGTACGGCGGGCGGTATCGGGCGTCCGCGGTGCTACGCGCCGGCCGGATGGCGACCACGTACCTCGCCACCGACGCGCAGGGCGAGCACGGGACGATCGAGCTCCAGGTGCTCGACGAGCTCGCGACGGTGTCGACTTCCGCGGAGCGCTTCCACGACGTCTACGCCCGGGTGATGGGGGTGGGTCACCCCCGCGTGCTCCCGACGCTCGACGCCGGCATCGACGGCGGGGTGCGCTACGTCGTAACCGCCCGCCGCCCGGCGGAGACGCTGACCGACCGCTTGGCACGCGACGGCCAGCTCCCGATCGCGGACGCGGTCACGCTCGCCGTGGACGTGGCGGGCGCCCTCGCGCACGCGCACGCGCGCGGAGTGCGGCACGGGGACCTGCGCCCGAAGCACGTCGCGCTCTCGGCCGACGGCGCCTACCTCTGCGGGCTCGGGGTCGTGGAGAGCGCGCTGCCGGCCGGGGGCGGGCGCGAGTCGGCGATGGTCTCGTTCGGCTCCGCGGTCTACCAGAGCCCGGAGCAGCTGCTCGGCGAGGTGCGGCTGGACGCGCGCGCGGACGTGTACGCGTTCGGGTGCGTGCTGTACGAGGCGCTCACGGGGGAGCCGCCGTTCGGGGGGACGGGGCGTTCGGGGACGCTGCTCAAGCTGACGCAGGCGGCGCGGCCGGTGCACGTAGCGCGAGATACCGTGCCGGAGGGAATTGCGGCACTGGTCGACAGGTGCCTCGCGCGCATGCCGGCGGACCGGTTCGCGTCCGGCGTCGAGCTGCTCGCCGAGCTACCGGGGGCGCCCGGCCGACCGTGAGACGTTGCGCAGCACCGTGTTGGCCAGCGCGTCGCGCATCGCCTCCGACGCCCCTGCGAACACACTCAGCGCCGCGGCGTCCGACACGACCCGCCCCCAACGATCGTCGCGCAATCGCGCCTCGACGCCCACCATCTCGACGCAACGCGCGATCACGCGCCGACAGGCGTCTACGACCGTTGCCTTGGCGGCGAGCGCGTACGCGAGGCGGTCCTCGTGCGTCTCGTCGAGCGCCGCGGCGCGGTGTACGAAGGTGGCGCAACCCTCCACCACGGCACGCATCTCCCACAGCTCTGCGCACGGCCGCTCCCCGCCTCCCGCCGTGCCCACGCCCAACTCGGCCTCGGCGTCATCGATGCAAGACCGTGCAAGGGCGGTTGCACCTGCAGCGACCAGCAGGCGCTCGCCCGCCATCACTCGGGCGAACGGTCCGAACGCGAGATGAGCCCTGCCGACGAGTGCGTCGGCCGGAAGCGCGACGTCATCGAATCGCACACGTCCGGTTGGCGATCCGTGGAGCCCGACCTTCCGGTGCGGTGACGCGATCGCGACCCCCGCCGCGTCGGCGGGAACCAGAAACAACGACAGCCCTAAGGGCCCTGCACCGGGCGCAGTCGCCGCGACCACGAGCAGCACGTCGGCGATCGGCGCGTTGGTGATGTACTGCTTCTCGCCGGACAGCATCCATCCGCCCGCCGTGCGATGCGCGCGGGTCGCGATGCCGTACGGCAGGGCGGAGCCACTACCCTCTTCGGTGGCCGCCAGCGCCGGAACGCATGCGCCGCTGGCGATTCGCGGCAGCCACTGCTTCCGCATCCCGTCGCTCGCCAGTCGCTCCAGCAGCGGACAGACGGTATTCGCCGCCACGAGGACGCTGACTCCGACGCTGAGGGCCCGGGCCCGCGCGAACTCCTCTGCGACCACGATGAGATCCGTCAGCGGCTGCCCGCCCCCCCCGTACCGCTGGGACACGACCACGCCCAGGAGGCCCGCGGTCCCGAGCGCCTGGAACGTCGGACGCGGCAAGGATCCGGTGTGGTCGATCTGCGTGACCGCGGGCGACACGACGTCGGCGATGGTCTGACGTACCCACTGCCGCGACCAGCGCGACCGACTTGGCAGTCGATCCTCCGACTCGTCCGTCGTCGACCCGTGGCGCTGGAGTTGGGCGATCAGTGCCGGGCGCGTGCCGAGGAGGCACTCCACCGCGCCGACGTCGCCCCGCGCCCGCCCGATCCAGGTGTCCAGCATGTACCCCCGGGCTCCGTGGAGCTGAGCACACTGCTCCACGATGGGGCCGGCGGTGAGCGCGGCGTGTAGCGCTGCGAGGGCTGCGCGCCATACGGAGCGACCGTCACCGCGATCGATCAGCTCATCGACCGTACGGACGTCGGCCTCGAGGATGAGGACCCGCGCCCACATTTCGGCGAGCGCGTGGCGGACGACTTGGAAGTCGCGCATCACGGAGTCGCGCAGTGTTCGCTCGCCTGTGAAGGCGATCGTCCGCGTGACCACGGCGTGAAGAAAGCGTACCACCGTTTGTGCGGCCAACACGCGCTCCTCGGCGCGAGACGTCTCCGGTGTGACGCTCGCAGCGCCAGCGTCGAGGGTCGTGCGCCGGAGCGGCACGCGAACTTCTCCCACTGCGGCGACCGCGAGACACGGCGCCGTATACGCGTGAATGGTCGCGCCTTCCATGCCCAAGATGACGGCGCCAAGTCCTGGGACGAGCAGACGAGCACCGGTGGTCGCATTGACGACGCTGGTCAGGCTCCATGGCTCGTCCAGTGTCCGCCGATCCGTCGCAGCGCTGGGTGGGACGTCGTTATCTGCCCTCCACGCAACCGGGGTGCCGACATGCTCCTGCGCCAGGCCACCGTCCATCGAATCCAGGGCGATCGATCCGTTGAGCTGCGCCAGCACCACGGCCGCCAGCCCTAGGTCCGCGCTCTCACCCACCACATCGACGACGCGGGCTCGCCGGCTGCGTCGATCCTTCCACCGGTAGCGCGGATCGCCGTCGTGCCGCCCTCCGCGGACGTAGTCGTCACATCGACGCGCAATGTTCATCGCCCAGTGCCGGCGGTCCACCACCGATAGGCATGCCTCGTCTCGGATCGTCTCGAGTGAGGACTCGATGACCGTCTTCGCGTCCGTCACGTCGTGAGCGCACGCCGAAATAGCGCGATTGCCTCCTCCACCGTCGTATCCGGCTTGAGGCCTTCACGAACGACGTCGACGTCGAGTTCGCGCCCCATCGCTCTCTCGACGCCGAAGATTAACTCGACCAGATCGAAGGAGTCGAGGCCGAGCCGCGCGATCGGCATCCGGTCCTCAAGGGAACGCCCGCCGATCCTAGGGTGGGCGGCGAGCACGGCTCGGATCTTGGACGAAGGATCGGTCATCGAACGATCGGCAGAGAGGTCATGATTCGCGAACACCCAGACAGTAGTAACATATCCCTCCGGCTTTTCGGCGAGCGACCTCAACAGCAGGGCTTCCGCACGACGTGATTGCGTTCGTCGGTAGTTCGCCACACCATAGCGTCCACGCGTCATCCACTTCATCACGCCGGAGCAACCATGGCGACTGACGTTCCTGTCTCGGCAGAGGGCGGCGCGAAGGCCGCGCTGTCTTCCGTAGATCCCGATCTCGTGCGGGACGCGTATTACGCCCTCCGCGCGGAATGCGTGAGGGGCCTGAACAACCAACGGTTGCCGCTTCGGCAGCACAGACGAAACGCCCAGCGCAAACGTCGACAGATCTTTGCGAGAACGGTATACCGATGGCTTCAGTATTGGAGCAACGACCGGATCCGCGAGCATCTGCTGACGCAGGCGAGAATGATCGGGATCGAACTGCGCTCCGGTGGACTTGTGAGTCCGTATTCTCCACGCCAGCTTGCGAAGGCATCGCAGAAGGTCATGAGAGAATCGCTCGATTCCTGTCAGGATCTCGATTGGTTGAAGAGGCGTTTAGAGGCGGCTCAACCGATCGTACTCAGTGATCAGGAGAAGGCGCGACTCGAGGCGCTGTATAGGATGATCATGCACCCCGACGTTTGTGTCCTCTACCTCGACCAACCGGGTAACGACGACGACGACTCCGTTGATCAGTCGCTCGACGAGATCCTAGGAGACGAGCCGGACGCTCACTGAAACTGTCCGCTCGGGCGTTTGTGACTGCTGCCGACGTTAGCGCACGGAAATCCAGCGTCAGTCCGACTGCCGGGATCGCGCCGCGTTGGAGCACACTCGATGCGCGCATCATGGCGGCGGCAATCGCGAAGGTCGCGCTTGGACTCGCGGCCTTCGCGCCGCCGCCTGTGTCGTGGATCTCGCTCGTCCGGCTCGTCGTAGTCGTCGCCTTCGGACTGGTTGCCGTCGTTCTCCTTGTCGGAGGGCGGAAGGACGTGCGGGCGCGGGCACTCGGCGTCGTCTACATCTTGGTCGCGACGGCGTTCGTGGATGCGCGAGGCGTCGTAGCCGTGGCCCAGGCGCCGCCTCCGCTCCGGCTACTTCTCGTCGCCGTATTCGCTCTCGAGATCGACGCGCTGACCCCGTACTTCCTGTGGCGATTCGCGGCGCGCTTTCCGAGGATCGAGGGGTGGACGGCGCGCCCACCGGTGGAGCGCCTCCTTCGCCTGGCGCTTCGCGTCTCGATCGTCGCGGGCGCGCTGTTCGTCGGCGCAAACGTCGTCCTGCATCTCGCAGACGCCGTCCGACCGGACGCGCCGCTCGCCGCCCTTCGCGGCCTCTCGCGGGAGCGCGTCGGCGCGTACTGGGCCGTGCAGCTGCTGCTCTCTGGTGCGGCGTTGGGCTTCATCGTGCACCGTGCGAAGCACGCCGACGACTCGGAACGACGGCGTGTCGGCCTGCTCGTGGCGGGACTCGCCCTCGGCGCGGCGCCCGTGCTGGCCTGGTTGTTGGCGGCGAACATCATGCCGCCGTTTCGTGAAATGGTCCCGTTCCGCTTCGCGGCGTGGGTGATCTTCCCGACTCTCCTGTCGGTACCCATCACCACCGCCTACGCCGTCCTCGTCCGCCAGGCGCTCGACGTCCGCCTCGTCGTCCGGCGCGCCCTGCGCTACGCGCTCGCCCGCTACACCGTGATCGGCTTCGCGGCCGCGCCGCTCCTCCTCCTCGCCGCGCTCACCGTCGCCCGGCGCGACGCCAGCGTCGCCGAGCTGACGGGCAGCCGCCCGTTCCTCCTCCTCCTCGCCATGTCCGTCGCGGCGCTGGCGCTCCTGCGCGGGCAGCGCGGCCTGCTCGACCGCCTCGATCGCCGCTTCTTCCGCCGGCAGTACGACGCGCGCGCCACGCTCGGCGCCCTCGTGGACGGATGCCGCTCCGCCGTCACGCGACGGGAGCTCGCGTACGTCCTGCGCACCGAGATCGACCGCGCGCTGCAGCTCGAGTCCGCCGAGGTGCTCTTCCTGGACGCGTCGCAGCGGCGATTCGTGGCCCCCGACGCCCCCGTGCCGCCCCTCGCGCGCGAGTCGGTGATCGTCCGGACGCTCGCCGCCGGCGGCGCGCTGACCCTCGACGACGACGGGACGCCGCGCGAGCCGACGCCGGACGCCCTCGCCCCCGACGACCGCCGCTGGCTCACCGAGGCGGGCGTCCGCCTCCTGCTCGCGCTGCGCGGGCCGGACCGCGGCGTCGTCGGCGTCGTCGCCCTCGGGGCGAAGAAGAGCGATCTACCGTTCTCCGGCGAGGATCGGCTGCTGCTCTCCGCTGTCACCGCCGCCGCCGAACTCTCGCGAGCGGTCACGCGGGACGGCGACGCGGACGCGACCGACCCGGACGTCGAGCCGGACGCGCCCGCCGCCGAGTGCACGATCTGCGGCCGGCTCCAGCAGCGCCCACCCGACGGAAGTCCGGCCGCGCGCTGTGCCGGCTGCGGCGGCCCCCTCGGCGTCGCGGCGCTGCCGCGACGGCTCGGACGGTGGTTCCGCGTCGAGGCACGCGTCGGGGCGGGGGGCATGGGCGTCGTGTATCGCGGGACCGACCTCGAGCTCGGACGTCCCATCGCACTCAAGACGCTGCCGCACGTGCGACCCGAGGCGTCGCTGCGCCTGCGGCGCGAGGCGCGGGCGATGGCGCGCGTCTCGCACCCCAACCTGGCCTCGATCTACGGCACCGAGAGCCACGACGGGCGTCCGATTCTGGTCTGCGAGTTCCTCGCGGGTGGCACGCTGGTGGAACGGCTGGCCTGTGGACCCATGGACGCGGGCGAGACGCGACGCATGGGCGCCGTGCTCGCCGACGCCCTCGAGGCCATCCACCGTGCCGGGCTGCTCCACCGCGACGTCAAGCCGAGCAACATCGGGTTCACCGCCGACGGGCACCCCAAGCTGCTCGACTTCGGGCTGGCACGCGTCCTCGACATCGCCGCGGCGGACCTCGACGCGACCGAGCGGCCGTCGGGGCCGGGTCGCCGGGTCCCCTCGACGTCCGACTCGACGAGCCTCCTGGTCGGCACGCTGCCGTACATGTCGCCGGAGGCGATCGCGGGAGAGCGTCCGGACGTCTCGTTCGACGTCTGGAGTCTCGCCGTCGTGCTGTTCGAGGCCCACGCCGGCCGCCATCCGTTCGCGGCGTTGGACGGATTGTTCGACCGGCGGCGACTGCTGACGGGTCGTGCGGACGACCTGCGCGCGGCCCGCGCCGATGCGTCCGCACGACTCGCGACGATCTTCGCCACGGCGCTCGCGCGGCGCGGTGCGGACCGCTACCCGACGGCCGCGGCCTTGGCCGCCGCCCTGCGCGCCACCTGACCCCGGTCGGCGCCGGTCAGCGTCCCTGCGCCCCCGGGAAGCTCCGCCGCGCCCGCCCGCACGACGGCCACGGGCGCGGCTGCCCGTTCGCCCCGATCAGCACCGCCCGATCGCGCGACGTGCGCGCCGGGTCCTCCGACGCCGCGTACGCCATCATCGCCGCCGTCGTCGCGTTCTGCTTCAAGTCGTCGAACACGATCTTGTCGTACGTGTCGCGGTTGGTGTGCCAGGTGTACTGCCGGTACTCGGCGTACGGCGACTGCAGCCGGAACGCCGGCGCCGGGCGGCAGACGAACGACGTGTGGTCGCTCCCCGTGTTCGCCTGCGGCCCGGGCAGCTGCAGCTGCAGGCCGTCGCCGATCTCCGCGGGGAGCTGCGCCACCCAGCGCGCCAGGTTCGGCGCCGCGCCGATGAACCCCTGCCCCTCGAGGACCTCGAAGCGCCACGTCCCGTTGTCCTGGTTGAACGCCGCCTGCAGCCCGTTCACCACTTCGGGGTGGTCCTCGGCGAACGCCAGCGACCCGATCGTCCCCTGCTCCTCCCCGCCCCAGTGGCCGACGAGGATCGTGCGCCGCGGGTTCGGGTAGGCGGCCTTCAGGATGCGCATCGCCTCGAGCATCGTGATCGTCCCGGTGCCGTTGTCGGTCGCGCCGGTCGCCGAGTGCCAGCTGTCGAGGTGCGCCGAGAGCAGCACGTACTCGTCCGGCAGCTCGCGCCCGCGCAGCTCGGCCACGACGTTGAACATCGGCACCTCGGCGGTCGGCCGCTCGGCGGTCGCCGTGAGGCGCGCGCGCGGCCCCTGCCCGTTCGTCGCCAGGCGGTGCATCAGCCCGTAGTCCTCGCACGACACGTCGAGCGTCGGCACGCGCTCGGCCGTCGCGGCGAAGACCTTGTTCACCCCCCACCCGTTCGACCAGAGCGAGGTCAGGATCCCGGCCACCCCCGCGGAGTCGAGGCGCGCGTGCAGCGCGGCGGCGGCGCCCTGCGGCGCCGTCCCCTCCGGCAGCAGCGCGCGCACCCGCTCCGCGTATTCACGCTGCAGCGCCGCGCGCCGCTCGTTAACGCGCTGCACCGTGGCCGGGCGCGCGTTGCGCTCCAGCTCCTGCGGCGCGCGGCACATCGGCTCGGGCGCCGAGGCGAGCACGAACTTCCCGCGCACGGTGCGCAGCCACGCCGCGGCGGCGTTCGCGTCGGCGAGGGCGGGGATCGCGACCACGTCGCCGTCGACGGGGCGCCCGCCGGTCCCCGGGCTCCACGCCAGGAAGCGCGCCTCGGTCGAGCGCACGTGCGGCGCCAGCAGGTCGAGGTGCATGGGGCCGGGGCGCCAGCCGCGCCAGGTGCCGTAGCGCTCGCGGCGCGCCGGGATGCCGAGGCCCTGATACGTGCGCTCCAGCCACGCCACGGCGGCGTCGAAGTTGGCGGTCCCCGACAGCCGCGGGCCGATCGAGTCGATCAGCACCTGCGCCAGGCGCTCGGTCTGCGACGAGTCGACGCCGAGCTGCCACATCCGGCGGATCACCGGGTCGTTGGTGCGGAAGGTCTGCGCCGGCGCGAGGGCCGGGGCGGTGAGGACGGCGAGGGCGGCGAGGGAGCGGGCGAGAAAGCGCATGGGTCGCGGTGCGGGTGGGGCGGAGTCGGGCGACCCTGCTAACGTACCAACGGTGCACGCCACGCCGTCAGGTCGGGCGCCAGTGAAGCCACGTGCGGCCACGCCCTTTCTCAGCCCCGGTCGCGGCCCCGCGACGCGGCGCCGGATCGAGCAGCGCCCCCAACACGGCGGGCGCACGGCCGCCGCGCGCGACGGCGCGCGTCATCAGCACGCCGAAGACGACGCCGAGCAACGCCGCCAGCATCAGCCCCCACTTGGCGGCGGCGCCCTGCAGCACCTCGATCCCGAACAGCAGGTGCAGGGGGTACTGCGCAACCTGGGCGGCCGCGGTGACGGCCAGCACGACCGCGACCGCACGCGCACGCAGGCGGAGCGCGATGAACACGCCCAGCACGTTGAGCAGCGCCCGCGCGGGATGGTCGGCCTCCCAGGCGAGCTGCAGCGAATGCTCGACGCGCGCCCAGAGTGCGAGCGTGACCCAGAACAGCGCGAACGCGAGCACGTTGACGACGACCGCGCCGACCACGTCCCGGCCCCGACGGGGCGGCGCGTGCTCCGCCTCGCGCGTCTCCACGTCGTGCAGCGCCGCCTCGAACGCCGCGTCGGAGATGCCGGCCTCGCGCGCCGCATCGCGCAGCCGCGCGACGGGAACGTCGGCGGCCGCCTGCGCGTCGAGCTCGGCGGCGCGCGCCAGCACGCGGCGCGCGGCGTCCGACGAAAGCGAGTGGGGCGGCATGGGCGGCGGGGTGCGGGTCGTCGCCAATGTCGCGCGACCCCGGGTTGCGCGCCACCACGCCCCCGCGCACTTTCCCATAGTCTTGACAGGGAAAACGATGGCGCCCGGCTCCGGCGAGCTCCTTCAGGGAACGCTCGGCATCCTCATTCTGAAAGCGCTCCTCGCGGGCCCCGCGCATGGCTACGGCGTCGCGCGCTGGGTCGAGACGGCCGCCGACGACGTGCTGCGCATCGAGGAGGGCTCGCTCTACCCCGCGCTGCGCCGGCTGGAAGACCGCGGCTTGGTGACGTCCGACTGGGGCGTCTCCGAGAACAACCGCCGCGCGCGCTTCTACACGATCACCGCCGCCGGGCGCGCCCATCTGCGCGCCGAGGCGGCGGTGTGGGTGCGCTACGCGGGGGCGGTGACGCGCGTGCTGCGCACCGCGCCCGCGGTGGTCTGAGGGGCGCCGCGTGACCGCCCCGCGCCGCCGGCGCTTCTGGCGCGCCGACGTCGGCGCCGAGGTCGACGCGGAGCTGCGCTTCCACCTCGAGATGCGCGCCCGCGACTACGAGGCGCGCGGCCTCGCCCCGGCCGAGGCGATGCGCGAGGCGCGCGCCCGCTTTGGCGACGTCGCGCGAGTGCGCGACGCCCTCGTCACCCACGACGCGGCACGCGAGCGCCGTCACGACCGGAGGGAGCGCATGCAGCGGCTCGCCCACGACGTCCGGCTCGCGCTCCGCGGCTTCCGCCGCGCGCCCGCCTTCGCCGCCAGCACGGTGCTGATCCTCGCGCTGGGGATCGGGATGGCGGTCGCCGTGGCGACGGTCGCCGACGCGGTGCTCCGCCGCCCGCTCCCGGTGCGCGACCAGAACCGCCTCGCGGTGCTCTGGACCTGGCACGACCCGGCGGTCGAGCTGGCGCCGACGATGGACCACCTGCGCGCGTTCCGCCGCGAGACGCGTACGCTGCGCCAAGTCGCCGGGGTCGCGCACTGGGGCGCCAACGAGGTGCCCCTGCTCGACGGCGACCGCGCGCTGCTGCTCGGCCGCAGCGTCGTCACCGGCGACTTCTTCGACGTGCTCGGCGTGCGCCCCGCGCTCGGCCGCCTGCTGCGCGCCGAGGACGAGGCATCGGGCGCGCCAAAGGTTCTGGTGCTCAGCCACGCCGCGTGGCGCACGCGCTTCGGCGGCGATCCGCGGGTCGTCGGGCGCCGCCTCGTCGACCCGTTCACCCGCGACGTGCTCACCGTCGTCGGCGTGGCGCCGCCGGGGCTCGACTACCCGACGGGGGTGGACTACTGGATGCCGATGTGGCCGGGCGGCGTCGAGGTCTACGCGGTTGGGCGACTGGTCCCGGGCGCCACGCGCGACGCGGCTGCCGCCGAGTTGCTCGCGACCGTCCGCCGGCTCGCGCCCGAGCGCGACCTGCGCGGCGCGACGGCCGTCCCGCTGGCCGAGGCGATCGTCGGCGACGTGCGCCCCGCACTGGTCGCGCTCACCGCGGCGGTTGCGCTCCTGCTGCTGCTCGCGGCGGTGAACGTGGGCGGGCTGCTGCTCGTGCGCGCCGCGGCGCGCGGGCGCGAGATCGCGGTGCGCCGCGCCATCGGCGCACGCCCCGGCGACGTCGCGCGCCTGCTGCTGGTCGAATGCGCGCTGCTCGGCGCCGCCGGCGGCGCGCTCGGGCTGGCGTGCGCCGAAGGGCTGCGGCACGCGCTGGTGGCGCTCGCCCCGGTCCAGCTCCCGCGGCTCGACGTGGTCGGCCTGCGCGGGGCGCCGCTCGGGCTCGCGCTGGCCGCCACGCTGGCGACGGTGCTCGTCTTCGGGGTCTTCCCCGCCGTCGTCGCCGCGCGCGTGACTCCGGGGGCCGCGCTGCGCCACGACGCGCGCTCCGGGCGCGGGTCGCGCGGCGCGCGGCTGGCGCGGCAGTGGCTCGTCGGCGCGCAGGTGGCGCTCGCGGTGGTGATGCTCGCCGGCGCCGGCCTCGTGGCGCGCAGCCTGGCGCGGCTGGAGGGGGAGGCGCTCGGCTACGCGCCCGAGCAGCTGACGCTGGCGTACGTGTCGTGGAACGCGGCGCGCGACACTACCTACGCGGGGCGCGTCCGGTGGGGGACCGAGATGCTCGCGCGGATCCGCGCACTCCCCGGCGTCGCCGCCGCCACGCCGATGCTCGTCCCGCCCTTCATCGGCGCCAACTTCTGGCGCGCGCGCTTCGAGGTCGAGCGCGGGACGGCGGCCGGACGCGACACGACGCCGTTCCTCCCGATGGAGGCCGCGGACGCGCAATACTTCCGCACCTTCGGCATCCCAATCGTGCGCGGGCGCGGCTTCGGACCCGGCGACCGCGCGGGCGCCCCCCAGGCGGTGGTGGTGAGCGAGCTGGTGGCGCGCCGCATCTGGCCGGGCGCGGACCCGATCGGGCGGCGCATTCGCATTCCGCTCCCGTCGGGCGTCGAGGCGCCACCCGGCTACACTGACTGGCGCACGGTGGTCGGCGTCGCCGGCGACACGCGCTTCCGCGTGCTGCGCGAGGCGACGCCGACGGTCTACGTGCCGTGGGACCAGTTCGATGGGTGGCAGGGCGGGTTCGCCGTGCGCTCCACCGGCGACCCGACGGCGCTCGCGGCCGCGGTGCGGCGCGCCGCCCGCGAGATCGACCCGCAGCTCCACGTTTACCGCGTGGAGACGATGGACGAGGCGCTCGGCGTCCCGCTGGCGCAGCCGCGCCTGACGACGATGCTGCTGACGGGCTTCGGCGCCGCGGCGCTGCTGCTGGCGGCGGTTGGGCTCTACGGCGTGGTGTCGGCCGTCGTCGGCGAACGCACGCGCGAGCTCGGGGTGCGCATGGCGCTCGGCGCCACGCCGGCGCAGGTGCGCCGCGCGGTGCTGCGCGGCGCCCTCGTCGTTTCGGTCGCGGGGACGCTCGCCGGACTCGCGGGAGCGCTGGCCGGGTCGCGCCTGCTAACCTCGCTCCTGTACGAGGTGAGTCCTACGGACCCGGTCACGCTCGTCGGGGTGGGCACGCTGCTCGTGGTCGTGGCGCTCGCGGCGGCGTACGCCCCGGCGCGGCGCGCCACGCGCATCGACCCGGCGCGCACGCTGCGGGCGGAGTAGGGCGCGCGTTCGCGACGCGGGCCGACGGCCACCCCGCCGCCACTTCCCACCGTGCTGCAACACTTTATACTGCAAAGTTAGCCACCGGCAACGACGCGCCGACGCGGACCCCGACCTTCCCGAGCAGAGGCAGGCCACCGTGCCAACATGGTTGAGGCGCATCCGCGGCGCGATCGGCATGGGCGTGACCTGGGCCGTCGCCTGGGCCGCCGCCGGCCTGCTGATCGGGGTGTCGAGCCTGCTCCTGCCGTGGCTGCCCTGGGAGCGCTTCTTCGACGTGTTCGACGCCCCGCTCCCCGCGCTGGCGATCCCGGGCTTCGTCGGCGGCGCGATCTTCTCGCTCGTGCTCGGGATCGTGGGGCGCCGCCGCCGGTTCGACGAGCTGTCGCTCCCGCTGTTCGCCCTCTGCGGCGCGGCGGGCGCGCTGTCGCTGCTCCTGATCCCGGCCGTGCTGCTCGTTCAGGGACCCGCGAGCGCCGCCCTCTGGCAGGCGATCGCGGTTCTGTGCGTCCCCTTCACGCTCCTCGGCGCGGGCTCGGCGGCCGGCTCGCTGGCCCTGGCCAGGCGCGTCGAGCGGCGCGAGCTCCTCGGCGCCGGAGCGAGGCGTGACGGCGGGCGACTGCGCGGGGAACGACGGGAGGACGCCCGCGTCAGCGTCGATGTAGGAGAGTAGTGCCGAGCAGGCTGCCGGGAGCACACACGCCGCCGCGGCCCACGCCCCCGCGAACGCCGCGCGAGAGGAGGCGTTAGCGCCCCGCCAGCCCCGGCACCGCCGCCGCCAGCCGCGCGCCGAGCACCGGCGCCAGTGACCGCGTGAAGCTCGCCGTCAGGTGGTCGTCGTCGGTGAAGACCACGATCCCGCCGCGCGCCACCGAGCAGCGCGCCGTCGCGCACACCCGGTCGTTCAGGTCGAGCACCCGCACCGGCAGCCCGCGCACCGCCGCCGCCTGCGCCGCCCGCGCCACCGGGTGCGACGCCGCCGCGCGGTCGTACGTGCAGTCGCCCGCGAACGGCAGCCGCGCCGCGCGCCGCGACAGGCACCCCGGCGCGTCGAACGCGAGGTCGGGCGTGTCGCGCATCGCCACCGCCGGCACCCCCGCGGCCGCGAACCGCGCGTACGTGCGCCGCAGCCCGCGCCGCCACTCGTCCGCCGACACGTACGGCCGCTCGCCGCGCCCGCTCACCGGCACGTAGTGGTCGTAGCTCGAGAGCAGCACCGCGTCCGGGCGCAGCGCCAGGATCCGCCGCACGCTCGCCTCGCGCCAGCGCGCGCACGCGCGGTCGCGCCGCCGCCCGGCCACCGCCGCGAGGTCCGCCACCGGGCAGCCGCCGCGCACGAACGCCACCACCTTCCACCCGCGCGCCTTCCCCGCCGCGTCGAGCCCCGCCAGCCAGTGCTCGGCGTGCGAGTCGCCGAACAGCGCCACCGTGCGCGTACCGGCCGGGTCGCCGAAGGCGCACGCCGCGGCCGGCGCCGCCCGCCAGCACCGGTCGGGGGCGAAGCGGTCCTCGCGCGCCGCCGCGAACGCGCGCTGGTCGGGCGCCGCCGCCCGCCGCGCCGCCGCGCCGGCCAGCAGGTGCGCGCCCCCCGCCACCACGAGCGTCGCCGCCAGCGCGGCCGCGGGGCGCCACGACGACGCGCCGTCGTCGCCCGCGCCGCCCGCGCCGCCCGCGCGCAGCGGGCGCTCGACCCACCGCTCCGTGAGCCACGCCGGCCCGAGCGCGAGCAGCGACCACGCCAGCTTCCCCGCCGCCCCGATCCCCGGGTCCAGCACCGCGCCGAGCGACACCAGCGGCCAGTGCCAGAGGTACCAGGCGTACGACAGCCGCCCCAGCGCGCGCAGCCATCCCGCGCTCAACACCAGCCCCGCGCCGCGCGCCGCCGCGCCCGGCCCCGCCGCAACGATCGCGGCCGCGCCGAGCGCCGGGAGCAGCGCCGCGAGCCCCGGGTACGGCGTGGCCGCGTCGTACGCCGCCACCGCCGCGGTCACCAGCGCCAGCCCGACGATCGGCAGCGCCGCCTCGGCGCGCGACGACACCGGGCGCGCCGCGAGCGCCAGCGCGCCGCCGAGCGCGAACTCCCACAGCCGCGTCGGCAGTCCGTAGAACGCCCACCCCGACCCGGCGCCCGTGAGCACCCACGACGCGGCGAGCGACGCCGCCCCCGCCAGCGCGAGCGCGACCAGGAGCGCCCGCCGCCCGCGCGCCTCCCCCTCCCAGCGCCGCCCGGCGAGCAGCGCCGCGGCCAGCAGGAGGAGCGGCCAGACGACGTAGAACTGCTGCTCGACGCCCAGCGACCAGCTGTGCAGCAGCGGGTCGTTCCCCGAGCCGAAGTAGTGCACCGACTCGCGCGCGAAGTGCACGTTGGCGCCCGAGAGCGCGACCGCGCGCGCCGTCCGCGCCACCGCCGCGCGGTCGATCGGCGCCCACGCGACCCACGCCAGCGCCAGCGTCGCCGCCACGACCAGATACAGCGCAGGGAAGAGGCGCGCCGCGCGCCGCGTCCAGAAGTCGGCCAGCGCCACGCGCCCGGTCGCCGCCAGCTCGCGGGCGATCGCGCCGGTGATCAGGAAGCCCGAGAGGACGAAGAAGACGTCGACGCCGACGAAGCCGCCGGCGAACCCCGGCACCCCCGCGTGGAAGAGCACCACGAGCAGGATCGCCACGCCGCGCACCCCCTCGAGGTCGGGGCGGAAGTCGGGGTGGGGGCGATCTGCGGCGGCGGTCATGCCGCTCCTACGGAGGTGGCAGGCGCCGAGTGTCGTCGGGCCCGGCCGCAAACACCTCGCGCCGCGGGTCGAGCGGCGCGTCGCCGAGCGTCTGGTCCGGAGGCACCGCCCCGCGCCGGAGCGCCCGCCCCCCCGCCAGCCGCCGCACCGCCACCGCCGCCCCGCCGACCACCGCGACCCCCGCCAGCAGCGCCGCCCCGAACACGACGACCGCCGCCAGCACCGCCAGCACGAGCACGGCCAGCAGCGCGGCGACGAGTGGGTTGCGGGTCTGCAGGCGGACGATCCGGATCGGCATGCGGTGCAGTTTATCGGTCGACCGGCGCGGCGACGTCGCGCCGTGCGTCCGTCGGTGAATACGGAACGCGGATGCTCCGGATGAGGCGGATCGTGCGGATCGCTCCGCGCAGCGGCCGGACTCGGTGCGCCGGACCCTCTGAAGATCAACTGAAGAGCAGGGGGGGATGAAGATCTGAGAACTGCTCTGAAAAGGCGCGGATACGCTTGGGGCTCTGGGCTCATCCGCGCCCTTTCCGCCCTTCTCAGATTTTCATCCCTGCTGCTCTTCTTGGTCTTGCACGAGCCGCCGCCGCACCCGCGCAGTCACACAGCCCCCACCCCGCCCTCGGGAGGACGCACCTCGAACACCCCGATCGCCCGCTCCCCGACCTGCCACTTCGCGAACGCCACCCCCCACCCGTCGCCTTCCATCGCCTCCAGAAGCCGCAAACTGAGCGGCCGGAACGGGTCCGCCAGCAGCAGCCGCCCCCCCGGCGCCAGGTTGGCCGCGAAGATCTCGCGCAGCGCGTCGTGCATCCCGTCGGCGTAGAGCACGTCGCCGCCGAGGATCCAGTCGTAGCGCGCCGCGTCGTCCCACTGCCCCCACTCGGCCTGGCGGTACGCGATCCCCGCGACGCCGTTGCGCGTGCCGTTGCGCCGGCACACCGCGAGCGCCACCTCCTGCCGGTCCGTCTGCACCACGTGCGCGCCGAGCGAGGCCGCGACGATCCCCGGCAGCCCCGTCCCCGCCCCCAGCTCCAGCACGCGGCGCCCGCGGAAGGCGTCGGGGCGCGACGCCACGTCGTGCGCGAGCGCGATCGACGCCGGCCAGAGCACGACTCCGTACGGAAGCGCGCGCCGCTCCGAGAGGAAGTCCTGCTCCTCCTGGAACGACAGCAGCGCCTCCGTGTGCAGCACCGACCAGCGCCGGCCGCCGAGGCGGAGCTGGTACTCGTGCAGCGCGAAGTCGCCCGCCGACGTGCGGAGCGTGCGGTCGTCGCCGGCGTCCGGGCCGGCGTCCGCGGGACTTGGGGGGGGAGGCATCCGGGATGGGTGTGCGCGCGGGGGCGCGGCGTCAACGCCCGCCCGCACTCCCGCGTTCGACCCGGCAGGACCGCGATCAGGGGGCGCGAACTGCGCGCGGCGGGGTATGTTCTGGACGCCTCGGCCGCCCGACCGCGGCCGCCCACTTCCACGCCCGATGCCAGGCCCGACCGTTCACCTCCTGCGTGCGCTGCTCCTCGCGGCGCCCCTCGCCGCCTGCGCGACCACCGGCGCGACGCCCGCCGCGTCATCCGCCGCGTCGCCGGCGGCCGGCGCGCTCCCGCCCGACAGCGTCCGCTACGCCACGCGCTACGGCTTCACCGAGGCCGACGCGCGCTTCATGACCGACATGATCGGCCACCACGCGCAGGCGATCGTGATGTCGCGCCTCGCCCCCGAGCGGGCGGGGAGCGCGGCGGTGCGCACGCTGGCGGCCCGCATCATCAACGCGCAGCGCGACGAGATCGCGAGCATGCAGACTTGGCTGCGCGACCGCGGCCGCCCGGTGCCGGCGCCCGACAGCACGGGCGCGATGCCGGCCGCCGGACATCCCTCGCCTAGCTCGGGACAGGCTGACCCCCACGCCGCGCACGGCGCGGCGCACGGCGCGGCGCACGGCGGCGACCACGCGGCCATGCCGGGCATGCTCACCGCTGCGCAGCTCGCGCAGCTCCAGGCCGCGCGCGGCCCCGCGTTCGACCGGCTCTTCCTCGAGTTCATGATCCAGCACCACCGCGGCGCCACGCAGATGGTCGAGACGCTGTTCGCGACCGACGGCGCCGGGCAGGACGAGGGCGTGTTCAAGCTCGCGTCCGACATCAACGTCGACCAGGTCACCGAGATCGCGCGCATGGAGCGCATGCTGCTCGACCTGCTGACCGAGGGCGCCGCGCCCTGAGGCGCGGCCCCCGCCCGACCGTTCGCCCGACCCACCGCCCGCCCACGACGTCACCCGCACCCCCCATGGCCCACCCCTCCCCCTTCCGCCCCCTCGCGCTGGCCCTCGGCGCGCTGTCGCTCGGCGCCTGCGCGCGCGCGGCCGGCGTCACGACCGGCGCCCCCGCCCCGTCGGGCGCCGCGCGCTCCGCCGCCGCCACCGACGCCCGCGTCGGGCTGCGCGCGGGGCTCCACGACGCGGCCCAGGCCACGTCGAACCTCAAGGTCCTCGCCACGGCGCGCCCGGGCGAGCGCTTCGCCGGGAGCACCAACTCCGACCTCGCCTTCACCGGCAACTACGTCATCCAGGGCAACTACAACGGCTGGCAGATCTGGGACCTCTCCAACCCGGCCAGCCCGCAGCTCGCGACGGCGTACTACTGCCCCGCGTCGCAGAGCGACGTGTCGGTCTACAAGAACCTGCTCTTCATCTCGGGCGAGGGGCTCACCGGGCGCATCGACTGCGGCGGCCAGGGCGTGCGCGAGGCGGTGAGCAAGGACCGCCTGCGCGGGCTGCGCATCTTCGACATCAGCGACATCCGGAACCCGAAGAACGTCGGCAACGTGCAGACGTGCCGCGGGTCGCACACGCACACCGTGCTCGTCGACCCGAAGGACACCGCCAACGTCTACGTCTACATCTCGGGCTCCGCCAACGTGCGCTCGGCGGACGAGCTCCCCGGGTGCGTCTCGGCGGCCCCCGACCGCGACCCCAACTCGGCGCTCTTCCGCATCGAGGTCATCAAGGTCCCCGTCGCCAACCCGGCGGCGGCGGCCATCGTCAGCTCGCCGCGCATCTTCAACGACCTCGCCGCGCCCCCGCGCCACGGCGCCGCCCCCGAGGACGTGCGCGGCGCCCAGGCCGCGATCGCGGCCGCGCGCGCGCGCGGCGACTTCGTCGTGGAAGTCGGCGGCGAGGCGCGCGTCCTGCGCGCCAACCAGACGCGCCCGATGCTCGACAGCATCGTCCGCGCGCGCGGCGGCTCCGGCGACCCGACGGCGGCCGACAGCGCGGCGCTGCGCCAGGCGCTCCCCGGGATGGTCGCGCGCCTGTTCGGCGGGCGCCGCGAGACCGGTCCGACGCAGTGCCACGACATCACCGTCTACCCGGCGCTCGGGCTCGCCGGCGGGGCGTGCGAGGGCTACGGCCTCCTGCTCGACATCCGCGACCCGGCCAACCCGGTGCGCGTCGCCGCCGTCGCCGACTCGAACTTCTCGTACTGGCACTCGGCGACCTTCAACAACGACGGCACCAAGATCCTGTTCACCGACGAGTGGGGCGGCGGCGGCCAGCCGAAGTGTCGCGCCAGCGACCCGAAGGAGTGGGGCGCCAACGCGATCTTCACGCTGACGCCCGACCGGAAGATGCAGTTCCAGAGCTACTACAAGCTCCCGGCCCCCCAGACGTCGCTCGAGAACTGCGTCGCGCACAACGGCTCGCTGGTCCCGGTCCCCGGGCGCGACATCATGGTGCAGTCGTGGTACCAGGGCGGGATCTCGGTCTTCGACTGGACCGACCCGAAGAACCCGACCGAGATCGCCTTCTTCGACCGCGGCCCCTCCGACGCGACGCGCCAGGGCCCCGGCGGCTCCTGGTCGGTCTACTGGTACAACGGCAACATCGTGAGCTCGGAGATCTCGCGCGGCCTCGACGTCATGCAGCTGACGCCGAGCGAGCACCTGACGCAGAACGAGATCGACGCCGCGAACACGGTGCGCTTCGACTACCTGAACGCGCAGGGGCAGCCGAAGATCAGCTGGCCGCCGTCGTTCGCGATGGCGCGCGCCTTCGCCGACCAGCTCGAGCGCTCGCGCGGGCTCACCGCGCAGCGGCTCTCGGCGGTGCGCGACGCCCTCGCCGGCGCCGAGCGGGCCACCGGCGCCGCGCGCCGCGACGCGCTGAGCAAGCTCGCCGGGGAGCTCGACGCCGACGCCGGCTCGTCGTCCGACGCGAACAAGGTCCGCATGCTGCAGCGCGCCATCCGCGACCTGGCCAGTTCGACGCTCGCCGCGCGCTGAGGGGTTTGGCTCTGTAAGACCAAGAAGAGCAGGGGGGATGAACATCTGAAGAAGGTCGGATGAAGATCTGATGGTTTGTCGTGGCGGCGGGGGGCATCGCACCACACGGAGCCCTCAGATCTTCATCCGACCTTCTCAGATGTTCATCCCCCCTGCTTTTCAGTTGATCTCACCCGAACCCTACACCTCCCCCGCCCGCTCGCGCCGCAGCCAGCGCTCCTGCCGCTCGGCCATGACCCGCACGAGGTCCAGGAACTCGTCTTCGGGCATCGCCCCGAGCACCGGCCGGAGTCTCCGGACCAGCTCGGCGGCGATCGTGTCGACAGTCTCGGGCTCGGACACCGGGGCGGGCGAGGTGGTTGGTGAGTAGGTCATGGGCGTGCGCAAGGCGAGCCAGACGCCACGGCGGACCCCGCTCGGTGACCGGCTTCACACCGGGCGCGACTTTCCGCCGCCCGCCGCCCGACTGCGCCCCGACCACCGTCCCATCGGCGTCGTCGAGCACGACGGCACGGGCGCTGCAACCGTGCCCCGCGCGCCGACGGCGGTCACAGCAGGCACAGGAGTCACCAGGGGCAGGAGATGCGCAGCTTTCGCGACGGGACGGGCACCGAATGGATCGTCTGGGCGGTCCATCCGCAGGAGGAGGCCTCCCGCCACCACGAGCGGCGCTCCGTCGCCGACCGGCGCCTGAGTCCGGCGCCCGAGCCGGTCATCGAGCGCCGCGTGCGTACCGACCGCCGGGCCGCCTCCGACGACAGCCGCGACTGGCGGACGATCCGCATGCACTACCCGAACGGGTGGCTCACTTTCCAGTCGGGGACGGTGCGGCGCCGGCTCAGCCCGATCCCCGTCGGGTGGGCGTCGTTCACCGAGGCGCAGCTGGTCCGGCTACTGGGAGTGGCGCAGCCGGCGCGCGGCGCGGTCCGCGCCATCTGGGGCCCGAGCGCGGACCGCGCACCCTGACGCGTTAGGACGCGCGCCGGGCCGGAGAGCCGCCCTTCGCCGCGCTTTTCGCCGGCGCCTTGGCAGCCGTCTTCGCGGGCGCCTTGGCCGGCGCGCCGGCCGGCGCCTTCGCGGTGCTCTTCGTCGCCGCCGGCTTCGCCGGCGTCTTCGCCTCCTTCGTCGCCTTCGCGTCGGCGCCCGCGCCCGCGGCGCGCTTGGCCGCCGGCTTCGCGGCCGGTGCCTTCGCGGCCGGCGGCTTCGCCGCCTTCGCCACCGTCGCCGGCGCGGCCTCCGCGGCCGGGCTCACCGCCTCGTCGAGCGCGTCGTCCGCGTCGACCTCGGGTTCGGCCGCGACCGCGGTGGCCGCCGCCGCCGCCGCGGGCGGGCGGCCGCGCCCCTTCATCGCGCTCTTCGCCATCATCGCGTCGAAGAGGATCTTGGCCTCGCGCATCGCGGTCTCGTACTCGGGATCGGTGCGACTGATCCGGCGACTCATGCCTGACAACTCCAGCGGTGTGGGAGAAACGACGGGAAGTCGCAACCTAATCGCATCGGCCCCCCGCGACGCCCCCTCCGCGCGGCGGATTCACTGACGCCACCGTCATCGGGGCTCTGAACGGCAAAGGGGATGAAGATCTGAGAAGATCGGAAAGGGCGCGGATGAGCTCAGAGCCCCAAGCGTATCCGCGCCTTTTCAGAGCAGTTCTCAGATCTTCGTCCCCTCTGTTCTTCTTGGTCTCGCCGAGCAATCACGGCGCCCGCCGAAGCGAATTGGGTCGAACGCCCCACGTGCGCGGGGCGCGGCGCGCGTAGGGTACACGCGCACCCGCCACCCCGAACCGCACACCCCGAGGCTTTCATGCCCAGCCCATACGACCCGCGCCAGACCGTGAAGGTCGGCGGCATGCTCTACATCCAGTCGAAGAACACGCGCCTGCAGGCGAGCCCCGCGCCCACCGCCGACACCGTCATGGTGCTGCAGCCCACGCAGACCGTCGTCTGGCTGGGCGCCGTGCCCGGCGAGCCGCGCTGGCACCGCGTGCGCCACGGCGACCGCACCGGCGTCGTGTTCGCGTCCAACCTCTCGATCCGCCGCCCCGACATGATGCTGCGCCCCTCGCGCTGCAACGCCTGCAACGGCTCGGGCGCCGTGCCGATGCCGACCGCGCACCAGAACCTGTGCGCCTTCGAGACGTGCAAGGCGTGCGGCGGGAACGGGCTCCCCAACGGGCGCCCCATCTCCGCGACCGCCTACGCCAGCCCCGGCGTCGGCGTGAAGGGGTGAGCGCGCCCCGCCCCCCTCACCGCGGCCTGGCGGCGGCGACCGCCGCCAGGTTGCGGTCGAAGGTGCGCACCGCGTCCAGCACCGCCGACGCCGCGCGCGCGTAGAACGCCGGCTGCAGCCGCTCCACGTCGTCCGTCGGGCGGTGGTAGTCCGGGTGATCCTCGACGCCGAAGTACACGAACGGCACGCCCGCGCGGTGGAACGCGCCGTGGTCCGACTGCGTCGTCCAGTCGTCCTGGCGCGGGCCGTTCGGGTCGTCGTGCCCGAGGCGCAGCGTCACGCCGGCGCGCGCCGCCACCGAGTCCAGGTACGGGCGCAGGAAGGGGGAGTGCGACGTGCCGGCGGCGTACAGCTCGCCGCGCGCGTTGCGCCCCACCATGTCCATGTTGACGTTCAGCGCCACGCGCGCGAGCGGCACCGGCGGCTGCCGCACGAACGCCGCGGCGCCGAGCAGCCCGCTCTCCTCGCCGTCGAGCGCCGCGAAGATGATCGAGTGCGCCGGCGGGTTGGCCGCGAACCAGCGCGCGATCTCGAGCAGCGCCCCCGTCCCCGACGCGTTGTCGTCGGCGCCGTTGTACGTCTCCCCGTTGCGCACCCCCACGTGGTCGTAGTGCGCGGTGACCACGAGGTAGCGTTCGGGGTCGGCGCGCCCGCGCACCACGCCCACCACGTTCACGCCGCGCCGCGCGCTCCCGTCGCGCGCCGCCGCCTCGAACGGCATTTCGAACGTGGCGCCGAGCGGCTGCAGCCCGACGGCGGCGAACTGCCGCAGCACGTACGCGCGCGCCCGCGCCCCGCCCGGCGTGCCGATCGCGCGCCCCTCCATCGAGTCGGCGGCGAGCGCGCGCGCGTGCGCCATCAGCGACTCGGCGGCGATCACGGGCGCCGCGCCGCGCGCGCCGGCGGGGCCGGCCACACTCGTGGTGGCGCCGGGGGCCGGGGGCGCGGCGGCGCGCGAGCAGGCGGCGGCGAGCAGCAGCGGCGCGGCGGCGCGAACGAGTCGCGGCCTCAGGGAGGGCGGAAGGGAGCGCATGCGCGCAACATAACGCCGCTGCGCCCCGCCCCCCGCCCCGCTACGTTGCGGCCATGGCGACCCCCTCCCCGTACCGCTCCCTTCCGCCCGAGCGTCGGGCCGCGCTCGTGCTGCACGCCGTCCGCTCGTCGCGCGAGGCGCGCCTGGTCTACGTGCAGCGCCTCGTGGCGCGCGGCGGCGGCTTCCGCCCCGTGACCGTCGCCGCGTGGCCCCCCGACCGGCTGGCGCGCGAGGTCGTGCGCCTCAACGCCGAGACGCCGCAGGACGAGCTGGAGCTGCTGCAGCTGCTCTACGTCGAGCTCGAGCCGGCGATCCAGACCACCTTCCTCGACGCCGCCGGCGTGCCGCACGAGAACGGGCGCATGGCCGAGGAGCTCGAGCCGCCCTACGCCGACGCCGACGCGGTCCGCCGCGGCGCCGAGGCCGTGCGCGCCGCGCACGGCGCCGACGGCGAGCGCTACCTGCGCGCGCTGGCGCGCTACAGCCGCGACGGCTGGCCCGGGATCGAGGAGCTCGTCGCGGCCGGCGCCTGAGCGGTCGTCAGCCGTCGCGCGCCGCCCGCACCGCCTCGCGCACGGCGGCCGCGACCGCCAGCCGACGCGCCAGCGGCGACGGCGTGAGCCCCATCCACCGGTCCTCCAGCCGCGCCAGGTGCTCGGCGACCACGTCGTCGCTGGCGTGCGCCAGCACCAGCCCCAGTACGCCGGCCGCGTACCCCTCGTACTCGTCGCGCGGCGGGTCGGCGTCGTCACGCACGCCGATCGGGTCCCACCGCTCGAAGAGCACGCGGTCGACCGCCGCGACGAGGGCGTCCACGCGCCGCCGCCTAGCGTCCCGGGGCACGCCGCAGCACCTCGACCAGCAGCGCGCGCAGCTCGGCGCCCTCGTCCGCGTTCGCCGCCGCCGGGTCGGGGGGCGGGCCCTCGGCGTCCGGGTCGTCCGGGCCGGTGCCGTGCCAGCGCGTGCCGTGGAAGGTGCCGTCGTCCTCGAAGCGCCCGCCCAGCGACTCGTGCTCCCACACCACGCCCCCGCCGGCGGCGGCCACGCGCCGCATCACCATGTCCGAGCCGCTGCGCAGCACGCCGCGCTCGTCGGTGGTCGCGTGCACGACGCGCATCCCGTCGGCGCCGGCGGAGAGCTCGAGCACGACGTTCTCCCACCCGGCGAGCGTGGACGCGTGCCCCCGTTCGTCGACCGGCGCGCGCCACGGCCGCGCGTCGGCGGGGAGCGGCGCGAGCAGCGCCTGCCACGACGCCGGCGGGGCGGTCACGCGCTCACCTCCCCGCCCCGCCGCGCCGGGCGAGCGCCCGCTGCAGCAGGACCGCGAGCACGATCCCGACCGCCACGCTCGCGACCAGCGCCTGTCGCGTCGCCCAGCCACGCTGCGTGGTGAGCGTCCAGTTCAGGACGAACGCGACGAGGACCGCCGGGGCGTACGTGAGCAGCGCGTCGCGGAACTCGTCGGGCGGAGGGGCGTCGGGCTGCGGAGGCATGGCGGGGAGGGCGGCGGGGGTGATCTCCGACACATTCAAACGTCGAGCCGGAACTCGTACATCACCGTCGGCTCCTCGGCCGCGATTCCGCCGGCGTGCGTGTAGAGGCGCACCGCGTCCGCGTTCGCCGGCGACGTCAGCACCCACGCCTGCGTGCAGCCGAGCGCGCGCCCGTGCGCCAGGAGGGCCCGCAGCACGCGCCCGCCGATTCCGCGCCCCTGGTGCGACGGGGCAACGCCGACCTCGTCGATGAACAGCGCGGGCGCCTTGTCCGGGTGCACGTGGTGGACGCCCGACGCGAACCCCACGACCAGGCCGTCGTCGATGGCGACCGCCAGGTGGTGGCGCGAATCGGCCCGGAACTCCCCCCACCAGCGCGCGTCCACCGGCCCGTCGAACACGTCTTCGGCCACGCGGTCGAGCACGGCACCGTCATTCGAACCCAGGATGCGGATGTCGATCATGCCGTCACCTCAGGTGGAACGCCTCATGGTTTCGGAAGATCAACTGAAAAGCAGGGGGGATGAAAATCTGAGAACGGCTCTGAAACGGCGGGGAGAGCTGAGCGCTCCGAGCTTCTCCGCGCCCTGTCAGAGCCGTTCTCAGATCTTCATCCCTTCCTGCTCTTCTTGGTCTTGCAAGAGCACACGGTAACTTCCCCCCATGTCCGCCCCCGTCCCCGCCCCCACGCACTACGAGCAGATCGGCGGCGAGGCCGGCGTCCGCCGTCTCGTCGACCGCTTCTACGACCTGATGGACAGCGCCCCCGAAGCCGCCACCGTCCGCGCGCTGCACGCGCGCACCCTCAAGGCGTCGCGCGAGAAGCTGTTCCTCTTCCTCTCCGGCTGGGCGGGCGGCCCACAAACGTACACCGAGCGCCACGGGCACCCCCGGCTCCGCATGCGCCACTTCCCCTTCGCCATCGGGGAACGCGAGCGCGACGAGTGGCTCTGGTGCATGGACCGCGCGCTCGACGAGCACGACATGCCCACGGAGCTGCGCGAGTACCTCCGACAGCGCCTCCACGCCCTCGCCGACCACATGCGTAACCAGCCGGGCTGAGGCGCGTGCACGACACGAACGAAGGGACCACGAACGCGGGGGCGGCGGAACCCCTCGGGATGGCCGAGCGCGTGCGGGCGCACGACTGGGAGCGCACCCCGCTCGGGCCCGCCGAGGCGTGGTCGCAGAGCCTGCGCGCCACCGTGCGCACCCTGCTCTCGTCGCGCTACCCGATGGTGCTCACCTGGGGGCCGTCGTTCACCCAGCTCTACAACGACGCCTACGCGGCGCTCATCGGCGACAAGCACCCCGGCGCGCTGGGCGAGGACATCCGCGTCACCCTGGCCGAGGCGTGGGACGTGCTCGGGCCGATGATCGCGCGCGTCATGGCCACCGGCGTCGCCAACTGGACCCCCGCGCTCCCCCTCCTGCTCGAGCGCGCCGGCTACCGCGAGGAGTCGTACTTCTCCGTCTCGCACGCCCCCGCGGCCGACGACGACGGGCGCACCGTCGGCATGCTGGCCGTGTGCAGCGAGGTCACCGAGCAGGTGGTGGGCGAGCGCCGCCTGCGCCTGCTGCGCGACCTCGCCAGCCGCGCCGGCGAGACGCGCACCGTCGAGCGCACGTGCGAGGACGTCGCCGCCGCCATCGCCGGGCACCCGCTCGACCTGCCGTTCGCGCTGCTCTACCTGCGCGAGCCCGGCACCGACCGCTTCGTGCGCCACGCCGCCGTCGGCGTCGACGCCGACCATTCGGCGGCGCCGCCGGTGGCCGTCGGGCCCGCGGCCGGGTGGCCCCTCCTGCGCGCCGCCGCCGGCGAGACGGTGTTCGTGCACGACGTCGCCGACCGCCTCGCGCTGCGCGGCGGCTTCTTCGGCGACCCGGTGCGCGCCGCGCTCGCGATCCCCGTCGCCGGCGCGCAGCACGAGGGCGCCGCGGGCGTGCTCGTCGCCGGCGTCAGCCCCAACCGCGCGCTCGACGAGGGGTACCGCTCGTTCTACGAGCTGCTGGCGTCGCAGCTCTCGGTCGCGCTGCGCAACGCCCGCGCGCACGAGGAGGAGCGGCGGCGCGCCGAGGCGCTGGCCGAGGTCGACCGCGCGAAGACGCAGTTCTTCGCCAACGTGAGCCACGAGTTCCGCACCCCGCTCACCCTCCTCCTCGGCCCGCTCGAGGACGCGCTGGCGCGGCGCGACGCCCTCCCCGCCGCGCTGGCGCAGGACCTCGACATCGCGCACCGCAACGCGCGCCGGCTGCTCAAGCTCGTCAACGCGCTGCTCGCCTTCTCGCGCGTCGAGGCCGGGCGCGCGCAGGCCGCCTTCGCCCCGACCGACCTGGCCGCCGCCACCGCCGAACTGGCAAGCACCTTCCGCTCGGCGGTCGACCGCGCCGGGCTGCGCCTGGTCGTCGACGCGCCCCCGCTTCCCGAGCCGGTGTACGTGGACCGCGAGATGTGGGAGCAGGTCGTGCTCAACCTGCTCTCGAACGCGCTCAAGCACACCTTCGCCGGCGAGATCGCGGTCACGGTGCGCGCGACCGCCGGCGCGGCGGAGCTGCTGGTGCGCGACACCGGCACCGGGATCCCCGCCGAGGAGCTGCCGCGCCTGTTCGAGCGCTTCCGCCAGGTGCCGAACCGGCGCGCCCGGACGCAGGAGGGGTCGGGGATCGGGCTCGCGCTCGTGCACGAGCTGGTGCGGCTGCACGGCGGGACCGTCGACGTCGAGAGCGCGGTCGGGCGCGGCACCACGTTCCGCGTCGCGCTCCCGTTCGGGGCCGCGCACCTGCCGGCGGCGCACGTGCGCGAGGCGGCCGACGACGACGCGCGCGCGGTCGCCGCCCTGGCCGACGCCTACGCCGACGAGGCCGCGCTCTGGTCGCCGGCCGACACGACGGCGCCGGATGGGACGGCGCCCCCCGCGGCGCCCGACGCGGCGCCGCGCCACGCCGGCGCGCGCGTGCTCCTGGTCGACGACAACGCCGACATGCGCGCCTACGTGGCGCGGCTGCTCGCAGACCGCGGGTGGGCGGTGACGACGGCGGTCGACGGGGCGGCGGGGGTGGCGGCGGCGCGCCGCGAGCCGCCCGACCTCGTGCTCAGCGACGTCATGATGCCCGGACTCGACGGCTTCGGGCTGCTGCGCGAGTTGCGCCGCGACCCGCGCACGCGCGCCGTCCCGGTGATCCTGCTCTCGGCGCGCGCCGGCGAGGGGGCCGAGGTCGAGGGGCTCGACGCCGGCGCCGACGACTACCTCGTCAAGCCGTTCGCCGCCCGCGAGCTGCTCGCGCGCGTGGCCGCCAACCTCGAGCTGTCGCGCATGCGCCGCGAGGCGGCCGAGCGCGAGCGCCGCGCCGAGGCGGCGGAGGCAGCCAGCCGCGCCAAGAGCGACCTGCTCACCAACCTCTCGCACGAGCTGCGCACCCCGATCAACGCCACGCTCGGCTACGTCGAGCTCATCGCGCTCGGGCTCCGCGGCGCCGTGACGCCCGAGCAGCGGCAGGACCTCGACCGCATCCGCCGCAGCCAGACGCACCTGCTCGGCCTCGTCGACAACATCCTGACCTTCAGCCGCCTGGAAGCGGGGCGCGTCGAGTACGTGCTCGAGGACGTGCACGTGCACCCGCTGCTGGCCGAGGTCGGCGAGCTGGTGGCGCCGCAGGCGTGGGCGAAGTCGCTGACCTACACGTACGTCCCGTGCCCGCCGGCGCTCGTGGCGCGCGCCGACCGCCTGCGGCTGCGGCAGGTCCTGCTCAACTTGCTGTCGAACGCCGTCAAGTTCACCCCGGCCGGCGGGCGCGTGACGCTCGCGTGCGAGGTGGACGACCGGGAGGTGCGCGTCCGCGTCGAGGACACCGGCGCGGGGATCGCCCCCGACAAGCTGGCCAGCATCTTCGAGCCGTTCGTGCAGCTCGACCGCGGGCTGACGCGTGCGTACGAGGGGGCGGGACTCGGCCTCGCGATCAGCCGCGATTTGGCGCGCGGGATGGGGGGCGAGCTGAGCGTGAAGAGCACGCCGGGCGAGGGATCGACGTTCACGCTGGTGCTGTCAGGGGTGTGAACCCGAAAGGGCGTGAACGGGTGGGGCGTGAACGGGTGAGGCGTGAACGGATACCGCGTACCTACGGGCTCAAGCCTGCGGGTACGCGGTTCCCGTTCACGCCTCACCCGTTCACGCCCTACCCGTTCACGCTGTATCCGTTCACGCCGTATCCGTTCACGCCGTTCCCCGATGCACCTCTTGCGCGTCGGCCCGAACTCCCTAATTTGGCGCCTCCGAAGATACCCCGAACCCACTCTCTGATCCCGCGAGGCCCGCCGTGTCCGCCACCGCCGAGTCGTCCGCCGCGCCGTCCGCCGTCGTGCTCACCCCCGAGCAGCTGCTGGCCCACTGGCAGGGGCACCGCCGGCTGACGCGGCGCCTCATCGAGGCGTACCCCGAGGACGTGCTCTTCACCTTCTCGGTCGGCGGGATGCGCCCGTTCGGCGCGCTGGTGCTCGAGCTGCTCGCGATGGCGGAGCCGATGGCGCGCGGCGCGGCGACGGGGGAGTGGGAGACGTCGTTCGATCGGCAGTCGGTACCGAAGGAGGAGTTGCTGCGCCGGTGGGACGAGGCCACGGCCGCGCTCGACGCGTACTGGGCGCAGATCCCCGCGCAGCGCTTCCAGGAGACGATGACGGCGTTCGGGCAGTACACGTCGCAGCTGTACGACCTGCTGCTGTACTGCATCGACAACGAGGTCCACCACCGCGGGCAGGGCTACGTCTACCTGCGCGCCCTCGGTATCGAGCCGCCGCCGTTCTGGGAGCGGCAGTGACCGGCTACGGCTCGGCCGGCGCGACCGCGTCGTCGGTTTCGCAGTCGGTTTCGTAATCAGTTTCGTCGTCGAGTTCGTGCAGCGCATACCTGGGGGGCTCGGGCTCGCCGAGCATCGGGAGCGTCACCCCCTCGTAGATCGCGTCGAGCGTCAGGGTGGTCGCGGGGCACGGGACTGTGACGGTCCCGTGCCCCGCCACCGTCGCGTGGTCCCACTCGCCGGACGCATCGCGCAGGTGCACCTCCACCTGGCGGCGCCGCTGCTCGACGATCAGGTAGGCGCGCACGCTCGGCAGGGCGCGGTACGACAGCAACTTCTCGCGCCGGTCGGTCCGCCGCGTGTTCGGTGACGTGACTTCGACGATCAGGCAGGGGTCGCGCACGTACACGGCGTCCTCGTCCACCGCCGTGCAGTGCACCACGACATCCGGGTAGTAGAAGACGTCGTTTGCGGTGCGGACCTTCACCGACTCCTGGAACACTCGGCACGGCCCGCCGGCCGCCGCGGCGCGAAGCGCGGTGAAGACGTTCCCGACGATGATCGAATGTCGTATGGTCGCGCCCGTCATGGCGTAGACGGCGCCCGCCACGTACTCGTGGCGCAGCGGGCTGCGCTCCTCGAACGCGAGGTACTCCTCGACGGACAGGAGGCGGTCGGCGGACAGCGGATCGGACATGGGCCGAGTATACGGAGGCAGCGCGCCGAGTAAAGAGTCGGGGCGACGCGGGGCGGGCCCTCTGGACGCACCGCGTTCCCGGCCGCACACTCGGCGACGCGCCCGCTGGCGCCCGCCGCCCCCGCCCGTCCATCCGCCCAGCCCTCGGGAGACCGTCATGCGACACCCCCGCCTCCTCGCCACCCTGCTCCTCGCGGCTGCCGCCGGCCCCCTGGCGGCGCAGCAGGCGCAGCCCGCCTCGGCGCCCGCCCGCGACCCGCGCGACATGGGGGGCGGCCGCTGCGCCGCCAACCCGTACAACTGCGCCGACGCGCCCAACCCGCTCCCCGCGCCGAACACGGTCTGGCTGGAGGAGATGACGTGGATGGACGTGCGCGACGCGGTGCGCGCCGGCAAGACGACCGTCATCATCCCCACCGGCGGGATGGAGCCCAACGGGCCCTGGCTCGTCACGGGGAAGCACAACTACGTGCTGCACGCCAACTGCGAGGCGATCGCGCGCAAATTGGGCGACGCGCTGTGCGCGCCGATCGTGAAGTTCGTCCCCGAGGGGAGCTACGACCCGCCGAGCGGGCACATGGTGAGCCCGGGGACGATCAGCATGCGCGAGGGGACGTTCCGCGCGCTGCTTACCGACATCGTGGCGTCGCTGAAGGCGAGCGGCTTCAAGAACGTGATTCTGATCGGCGACAGCGGCGGCAACCAGCGCGGGCAGCGCGCGGTGGCGGACTCGCTCACCGCGGCGTGGAAGGGGAGCCCGGTGGTGGCGCACGTGCAGGAGTACTACGACTACAACAAGGTCGCCGAGCAGATGAAGGGGAAGCTCCCCCCCGGCGGCGCCGACGGGCTGCACGACGACCCGGTGATCACGCTCAACATGCTCGTCGATGACCCGAAGTCGGTGCGCTACGACGAGCGGGTGAAGGCCGGCAAGGCGACGATCGACGGCTTCTCGATCGCCGACCGCCGGCGCGCCGAGTCGCTGGGCCGCGAGATCATCGCGTACCGCGCCGCGCTGACGGCCGACGCGATCAAGAAGGCGATCGCCAACGGCGGCACGCTGCCGGCACCGGCGCGCTGAGGGGACGACGACTCGGCGAGAGCAAGAGCACTAGACAGGATTACTGACCTTCATGGAATTTGCGTGAGGTGCAAGCGGCTCTGATGGAGGGTGCGCCTCGTGAGGGACTGGACACCAACGCATCTCACCCCTGCGCAGCGGGAGGAGCGCCGCCGGACGGCGGCCCGC